>ERZ795045.88-NODE-88-length-115260-cov-6.526618_pt1 | contig 115260 bp, 96 predicted proteins | sample MGYA00375129_ERZ795045 | MGnify/ENA primary metagenome ERZ795045 (study PRJEB30174, sample SAMN05720166) | activated sludge metagenome | isolation source: anaerobic digester from wastewater treatment plant | place: Japan | collected 2015-05-15 ...
ATATGACCAAAGAAGAATATGCACTGCGGGGGTACGATCTACCATGGCTTCCCTCATTCTGCAAAACTTTTCGACCGCTGCCTCCTTCCATATATTTGCCCTTTTGTCAAATCCGGCGGGGTAAAAATCTCTGTATGCCGCCCAGCCGGCTCCTACACAAAACGTTCAGAAACCATAACAATTTTTCTTTTATCGGACCTCGCTGATTTTCCCTCCTAAGCCCTTAAGTTTTATTGATTTACCACTCTTTTTCGCGTAAAATGCAGCTATATACTTGCGGAGAATTTATGCAGATTCTACCTCAATGGGGCCAGAAACTTTTTAGGGAGAAATCTATGAACCGAGCTGGGAGGCCGAATTCAAACAAGGAAAAACTTTCTTCCGCTTACAGACAGACCAAAGCCGTACAGACAACAGGATTTGTTTGCGGCTTTGTATTACTCCTGTGCGGACTTTCGTTCGCCGCCAAAGAAGAATTCGCGGAACCTGCCGTCAGCAGCGAACAGGAAATCCTCGAGACAATCGCTCAACAGGAGAAAACCGCTGAGGCGAAAAAAACGGAACCCAAAGGGAAAGTCGCTCCTGAGATGCTGGTGAATTCTCTGCCTGCAGATGATACACCTCGCTACTCCATCCGGCAGATTCAGATTCAGGGAAATCAGATTCTGACAACATCAGAACTTCTTCGAAACATCCCCGCTGTCTTTGACAGCACCGGACGTTACCAGCTTCCTGCAGAACCGGCTGCTCTTTATGACTTTCGGGAAATCCGTCTGCTGGCCGCCGAGCCGGAAACCCCTCGCACGGTTTCCGCACGCTCCATTCAGGGTTTCACCCAATACATCCTTCAGGTCTATCAGCGGCACAACTATGCGGGCATCTATGTGTATGTCCCTGCGGAGGCCTTCGCTCCGGAAGGAGCAATCCGACAGGGAATCCTGCCGATTCGAATTCTCGAAGCCGAGGTTCGCAAGGTCAGCAGTCAGACGTTCACCCCCAATCTCCAGCCGGCTTCTCAAACCTACTTGCGGGAAGGGTTGATGGAGGACTGGTCCCCTGTCAAAAGCGGTTCCGTTCTGAATCAGAAAAAACTCAATGATTTTCTCGGCGTGATGAACCTGAACCCGGACCGCTATGTATCCGCCCTGATCAGCAAAGGCACCGAGCCCAACGCCCTGTCTGTTCAGTACAATGTCTATGAAGCCAATCCCTGGCACTGGTTCCTCCAGGTGGACAATTCCGGAACAGACGACCGACAGTGGGCCCCGCGGCTCGGCCTGATTCACACCAACGCCCTCGGATTTGATGACCGGTTTACCGCCATCTACCAGGCCAAGCCCGAGCACGGTTTCGAAGATGAATTCTCCGTGTACAGCAGCTACGACTTTCCGCTGCTGACACCGTTCCTGAGGGCCAGTCTGTTCGGGGCCTACAGTGAATACAACAGCCAGGGACTGGGCACATTCGACTTCCTGGGACGCGGCTATTTCTACGGCACGCAGCTTCGCTGGCACACCCTCCAGCACAACGGCTGGTTCTTTGACGTAACCGGCACCCTCATTCAGGAGGAAAGCCGCACCAGTCCGCTGCTTGTGCAGACTTCCGAAGTCCGGATGGACTTGTGGGGCTGGGGCGCGGAACTGTACAAAACCGAAGACCGCGCGGAGACGTTTGTGGGCTTTTCCCAGCTGCAGTCGTATGAAACATCCGGCGACTTCCTGACCGTCCGCGGTTCCGGAGCCGCCGATGAGGACTTCGCTGTATATACCACCACCCTCCGCCACAGCCGGTATCTCGACCCGGGCAAAGTTCACCGGCTCAGCAGCTCTTTTTCCTGGACAACCTCCGACGGCCGGCTGGTTCCTTCGCGGATGTCGGCCTACGGCGGAATGTACACGGTTCGCGGCTATGATGAGTATGAAGTCATTGCCGACGGAGGCATCCTGGCTTCGCTGCAATACGAATATGATATTGTTCAGGCCGACCGGGCCGGCTACGGAACCGACCAGTCCGGAACGCCTCAGCCCAAGCCGTTCCTGCGCAAACTGGCACCGGCTGTATTCATCGATTACGGTCAGGCCCGAATCGAAGATGCCCTGCCTTTGGAAACCACAGACACTGAACTGTGCTCCGTCGGCGGCGGAATCATCACTGAACTGGGCAATCATTTAACCGGCACGGTCTATGCCGGATATCCGTTAATTGCAACAGAAAATACCCGAGAGGGAAAAGGTCGGCTTCACGCCGGCATTTTGATACGATGGTAAAACTCAAATCATACGGGAAGGGAAAAACATTTTGAACAGAGGTTTTTTTAATTGAGGGGAATACAATGAAAACTCTTGCTCAATTTCTTTTCGGTCTCACTGTCCGTCAGGCAACTTCTCTTCTGCTGATTGTCTGCATGCTTCATCTGAACGTCTCCCAAATCCGGGCGATGAGCGGAGCGGACCCGCAGACCGGCAATGTCTCTGTCAGTCCCATCGCCGCCGAGGGAGTCACCACCGTAACAGTCAATGCCGGCGCGGGGGCCGCCAAAGCCGTCATCAACTGGCAGGACCTGAACATCAGCGACAAGCAGACTTTGCAGTTCGTCCGGGACGGCGGTGCTTTTGTCGTCCTCAACCGGGATTTGCAGTCTTCGGCCACCCGAATCGACGGCACCATTCTGGGCAATCAGGGGCATATTATTATCGTCAACCAGAACGGTGTCATTTTCGGTCCGTCTGCTTCGGTCCAGGCCGCCAAATTCACCGCCGGCGCCATGACTATCAGTGATCAGGACTTCCTGACAAACGACAACCTGAAGTTCATCGTCACCGACGGAGCCGTCAAAAACCTCGGCACCATTACCGCTGAGCAGGTGGCTCTGATTGGGCGGGAAGTCATCAACCGCGGAATCATTCAAACTCCGGCCGGCGGCTTTGTCCTGCTGGCCTCGGCGGATGAAGTGTACCTGGCCGAAAGTCAAACCAGCCCCGTGCGGGTCCGGCTGGCTTCCGCTCCGGAAACTTCGGCTCTGGCGGTGAACGAAGAGGGCGGAAAAATCGAAGCTCCGGCCGGCACCATCATTCTGGCCGCCGGCGACCTGTATGTGCAGGCCCTCGATGACCTCAAAGGGCTGGGGGCTTCCGTGCAGACCGAAACAGGCCGCGTCGGCCAGTTCGGCACAGTGTCTGCGGATGCCCAAGAGGGTGACGGCGGCCGGGTTGCCCTGACGGCCGGCGAAGCGGTCGTTCTCGGCTCTGAGAGCATCACCTCCGCCAATGCCGCCGAAAACGGCGACGGCGGACAGGTGATTGTCTTTTCTCCGCAGGCCGCCCTCTTCAGCGAAGGCGCTCAAATCCAGGCCAAAGGCGGTTCCGAATCCGGCGACGGCGGTTTCGTTGAGGTCTCCGGTCGGCAGGCAATCGAACTGTGGGGGCATGTGGACACAACAGCCGTCAACGGAAAGACCGGAACATTCCTGATAGACCCCTCAAATATCCAAATCGATTCAGTCACTAGCCCTAATATGACGTGGAACGGTTTCCAGTTCTCCCAGAACGGAACATGGTCTTCCACACAGCATCTCAGTTATGCCTGGATACAGAACCAGCTGGCCTTAAGCAATGTGGAAATAACAACCCACCCGGGCGGAACCGCCGCTCAGCAGGGCTGGATTTGGGTTCGCCATTCAATTCTCTGGGACACCGACACTTCTCTGACCCTGAACGCTAACAGCAGAATCTGGATCGAAGCCCCTATCACCAATAGCGGCTCCGGTGCCTTTTCTGCCGTCACAGATGGACTGAACGCTCCGGGCGGAAGCATCTACGTCCGGGATGACATCACTGCCGGAAGCATTCGGCTTAACGCCGGCGATCCAACACTCACAACGGACATCAAGTCTCACGTCTTTATTGAAAATGGTTCCAATCTTACCGCCACAGAAGGCAATCTCGAAATTGCCGCTCGAGAAAACATCTCCATTGACGGAAATCTTCAGGCCAATCAGGGTTCCGTTCTCATTCAAGCGGATTCCGATCTGCTTGGTTTCGGAGACATCACGGCTTCCGGGACCATAGACAGTGCACAGAATACTGAACTGACCGGACGCAACATCACAGTGAACCAAATCAGCGCCGGCGGAGATATCGTTCTGAAAGGATGGGAAGATGTCGGATACGGCGGAGGAGTGGTCACAACAACCGGCGACATTAACAGCGCTTCCGGAAACGTTGATATCTCCATCAAAACAACTCCCAACATTGGCGGCAAGTTTGTGGAATCGGTCAATTACGACCCCGATGGTCTCATTCGTCTGGGCGGCAATACATATGCCGCAGGCGACATCAACCTCCACAATAACACATGGGTCAATGGAAACGGAGAACAGATTCTTGTAGCAGGAAGGTCTCTCCAGGCCGAAGGTTTCGTCCGCAAATGCACCGCCGGAGACCTCTGGCTTATTGGGTTGGGATTCGACGAACTGTATCGCTCCATCGACCTGCTCTATAACGATTACGGCCCGGCCCTCAGCACGCATCAGGGAAATCTCTGGGTCATCGGCCAATATGATATCCAGGTTGCCGGCGATGTGACCACCTTCGGTCCGGATTGCTGCGGCTGGTCGCCCACACCCGGCTGTTTTTATGGTGTCTGGCCCACCGGCGGAGTCCTGCTTTACTCCATGACCGGACGTATTTACACCGATGACCTGGACGGCCTGAACGTGAACATCACCGGCAGTTCAGACCACTGGGCCGGCTTGGGTGTCTTTAATCCGTTGTATTACTTCAATTCCGACACCCAGTACGAGCAGTTCGACCGGCTGGCCATCGCCATCATCAGTGCCGATGACCTTGTTCTCGGCCCCTTCGGTTCTCTGAATGCCTTCGGAAGATACTATGACGATGTCGATGACCGTGACTCACTTCTTCTGGTGGACGGGCCCGCGGAAATCGGCGGCTATGACCGCAATCCGGGCGAGCCGTTCGATGCCGCCATCTATACAGCCAGCACCGCCGGCAATGTCACTATCGATATGAGCACCCAGATTCGCTCCTGCCAAGCGATGCCGGCATTCTACGCTCTGATGGTCGATGAAGGTTCCGATGGAAAAGTGCCGGTGGACGAATCCGGAACGGCTAAAGGTGCGATGGTCATCGATGCCTACGATACCATCACCTTCGGAACCAACTTCAAAAACTCGCTGGCCGGCAACGGTATCACCAGCGACGTCGGCGACCGCCTGGAGGTTGTCTCCCGCATCACTGAGTGGCTCTCGGACGCCTACGGACGGCTGCCTTATGCCGACCCGGCGGAAGGAGAAGGCACCTTCCCGGCCGGCTACAACTATGTTTTCCGCGGAGCCGGTCTGGAAAATCCGGACATTACGGACGGCCGGGCCTGGGTCCTTGAAGACCCGGCTCCCGCCGGCGAAGTCGCCCCGCTCTATCGGCCCGAAGAACCGCGTCTGGGCGGCTGCCCGGTTGAGATGGACGCCGCAGCAGCGGAACTGGGCATCCATTCCGACCAGCTCCAGGTTGCTATCGCCAACTCACTGGCACTCAACCCAACCCTGAACCCCTGCAGCGCCTGCGCCCAGTTGATTACAGCTGCCAATATCCTCAAAGACAGCGAGCGGATGGCGGCCGTTGCAGCCGTTTTTGAGCAAATCGCCCCGGCGGATATGCCCTTTACACCCGAAATGGGAGCCGCTATCGCCTCGGCCTTTTCCCAGAATGCTCAAACCGACAGCCGCTATGCCTCTGCGATGGAGTTTGTGGATGCCTTTGTCCGGTATGTCACCGTCCTCGACCGTCAGATTCAGGCCCCCATCGGTGACCCGGTTGCCTTCGCCCTGAACCGCTACGGCACCTCGCTGCTGGAAACCGGCAACAGCAACATCACAGCTTACCTGCTGATGCAGATTCAGCGGTAAATAACGTTCTATACAAAAAAAGCCCTTCGGATTTTCAACCTCCGAAGGGCTTTTTATTTTTTACCCTTGATTATCTGTATTCCTGTATTCTTATTTTTGATACGCTACCGGCACCAGACACAAAAACCGAGCGGGCATCGAAGAGGACAGATTCCGAAACTGATGCACTTCATTAGCCGCCACCAACAGGGCATCGTGGACCTTCAAGGGAACAGGTCCATCCTCCCGAACGACAGCAACCTCGCCCGCCAGCACCACGACCTCATGCTCAAAATTGTGCTGATGATAGGGAGTATGCCCACCGGGACCGACTTCAAATAGCCGCATCGCAAAGGTAGGCGCTTTATCCTTCGGCCCGAAAATCACTCGCACTTTTACATCCTTCGCCCCTTCCATCTGAACCGCTTCTGCCGGCACACTCTCGATATTTTTAATAATCATTGGGTCGTTCCTTTCCTCGCCTGTATACGTGGGTGCCTTGTCTAACCTTTTCCTGTCCGAAACTGTCTCAAATTGTTTATCGGACTATCCGCTCTATTTTCATTCTTTTTTCAGCAGAGAATCACACCCAAGTTAAGCCATTTGCCTATTTTGTCGTCCTCTCAAGTGTTATGTAGATTTTACACAGGATGGGCAAAACAGGCAAAAGAAAGGATTCAATTTATGCGGACCTTCAAAAACATATTCCGTTGGGCAGGTCTGATGCTCCTTATCTTCTCCGCACCTCTTTCTGCCTCGTTTCAGCAGGACCAACCCCCTTCTCGAAAGCTCCGTAACATCGCCCGCCTTTATATGGCCTACGGCCAGTATGATAAAGCCGAAGGATATCTGCTGCGTGCTCTTCAACATAGTAGGTCCGATGACGTCTCAGACAGCGAAAGAGCTATCTGCATGATCGATTTGGCAACTCTTTATTCGTATCAGGACCGTTTGGCGGAGTCCGAAGAACTCTTCTGGAGGGGGTTGGCCGCCCAGCAAAACGCACTCGGGCCCGACCATCCATACGTGGCCCATACCCTTCGGAATCTGACGGCGGTCTATATTCGTCAGCATCGCCTCGACCGAGCGGCGGAGACTCTCGAATGGGCCTTTGACATCATTCTGAAACATCACACACCCGACAACCGAATTGTAACCCCTTTTTACATTGATCAAGCCGTTCTTCTCACTCAAATGGGGGCTTGGGACGAGGCCGAAGCAATCTTTGCAGAAATGCTCGAGAAAGTAACAGCGGAATTCGGACAGAACCATCTTTATACCGCCCAGGTTCGAAAAGGACTGGCCGAATTATACCTCGAAACCGGACAATATGAACTTGCTGCACAACAGCTCCAGCAGGTTTTAGCTGTCCAGCAGACAATTTACGGCCAAACCCACCGAACTCTGCTGGATTCCTATCTGCTTGGGGCAAAAATCTGCCGCCTTCAGGGCGATTTGCAGCAAATGCAGACCTACTTCGACAAGGCCTTATCGACCGTAATCCCCTCCGGCGACACCGTGTCAGTGGCCCGACTTTATGAACAAATAGACAAAATCCGTTCTGACGACTTTATCATCGCTGCCGCCGCCGCAAGACCTATCTCCTCTTCTGAAACTGCCGGTTAATCACACCAGACATCCTCTGCACCCTGGATTCTCTCTTTTTTTGAACACCCCATATATTGTGCGTTGTCTATTTCCCCTATTTCCCCAAAAACAGACAGTTCTTCTTTTAAATTAGGCCAGGTAAAAATCCTGCTATCAGACTTATCGACTTGATTTTCTGACAAAAAGAGTACAAATCTATATGAAATATCGTTTCTCAAAACTTGCTCCTTTTTTTAAAGATTCAAACCTTATGACGCCGATAACAGCATAGTCAGCGAGAAAAAACAACCCGACGCAGCAACCAGACATACAATATATTGTGGTCTTCTGGAAATCAGAAGAAAACCTCCTCAAAAAAGGATTTGAGGGACCCGAAAAACGGCTCCGAAAAGCCGGGAATCTTCAGGTCCGATAAGGAATGTCGGAGAACGATTCCAAACCCTGTCAGGTCGTAAAAATGCAAAAGAAAATGCATCAGCAAAGTTCAAACAGCCGACGCGTACCGGAAATGAACGAGACCTCCGGGCAAGAATGGGTGAACCTCGACCTCGATGACCTGTTGCAGGAGCCTCTACTGGAACATCTCCAGGCCAACCCCATTGGACGGCTTCTGCAATTGATTGCCTCCCTGCCGGAAGTTCGCCAGGAAAAAGTACTCCGTGCCCGAAGGGAAATCGCAGAAAACAGCCCGGATATGGAACGTCGGCTGGATGCGGCCTTAGACCGCATTCTTGAAGAATTAATTATCGAAGAGTAGCCGCTTGGCTGTAAGCAACGGCTATGTGCAGACGAACCTCTGTCCGCCGCAGTTTTTCTTTTTTTTCAAAACCCGCCCTTTTTTACAGCCGAATGCTTAATCCGGCTCAGGCGTATCCAAATCCACCGGCTGGTATCCCGGCTGTTTGGATTTTTCGACCTCCTGATGATAGGCCGCCAAGATGGCATCCTGAATTTTTTTCCGGCAGGCCGCATTAATGGGGTGAGCAATATCCGCATGAAGCTTCATCCGCCCCTGCTGGTCCTGTTTGACCCGATTGTCCTGCAGTTTCGCTCCGCAATTGCTGCAGAACTTGGCCTTTAAGCTGTTTTTGCCGCCGCATTTGCCGCAGTGATCGGACATCTTCCGGGACGGCATCGCCACAAAAAGCCCCCCCGCTCCTTCAATAATCTTGATGTCCCGCACGACGAACTCATTATCGAGCGTCATCGAGCAGAACGCCTTCAGCCGATCATCCTGATTGGCCACAAGTTTGACTCTGACTTCGCTGATTTCCATAAGGGTGCCTCACGAACAAATTACCATCTATTGTTGTTGACAATCCGGCAAAGAATGCCGAGATTCCTGTCAAGAAGTTGCCGGCAGGTTTGGATTTTGGCGTCGCAGTCTTTTTCAAAGAGCATAAACATTGCCGAACCGCTTCCGCTCAAACAGACCTTTCGTGCACAGAGCCGCTCAACCTCGCCCTTCAGGTCCGCCAGCTCCCTGTGCAAATGGAAACAGCTTGTCTGAAGCATATTTGCGCATATTTTAGCCAGAGAATCAATACTCTTTTTTGAAAGTGAATCATTTATTTGTTCCCGCAAAGTCTCAAAACGTTCGGGGTCATGGATATAATTTTCATAAACCATTTTCGTAGAGACACTTACGTTTGGAACAATCAAAAGAGCCCTGAAATCCGGAAAATCAGGGATTTTTTTGATTTTTTCGCCCCTTCCGGTGCAGAAAGCAACCGGCCCATCAAGGAAAAACGCCACATCACTCCCAAGACGACACGACATATCGAAAATTGCCCCTTCCGGCAGATTCAGCTGAAAAAAACGGTTCAGTCCCAGCAAAGCCGCCGCCGCATCACTGCTGCCGCTTCCCAGTCCGGTACCCGCCGGGATATTCTTGCAAAGTGTAATCCGCACGGGCAGCGGCCTTCCGATATGGCCGCAAACCTGCTGCCAGGCCTTCCAGACCAGATTGTCAGGCCCTTCCGGCACCGCGTAAGGCCCCCGGCAAATCAGTTCAAGCCCATCGCCGCAAGACGGTTCCAGCAGCAGTTCATCCATCCAGTCAATCTTGGCCATCACCGTTTCCAGCTCGTGATAACCGTCCGCACGCCGGCCCGCCACCAGCAGCGACAAATTGATTTTCGCCGGTGCCCGCACCAGAAGTCCCTTTTCTTTTTGCTCGAACTGACTGTACTGCTCCGCCGCTGCATTCATCGTGTTCTCCTTGACTTTTCCGGAAGCAGTATATATTATCCCCGCAAAAAGAAAAGAGTTCTGCAGGAGCCGGCTTTGGAACAAACACAATCTGCATCCGCAAATCCGCCGTCATTGCCATGGTGGCACTGGCACCGCCGGCTCTATAACTGGGTGATTCACTTTGCCGAGACTCCGCATGGCGAAAAAGCACTCTTCCTGCTCAGTTTTGCCGAATCCAGCTTCTTTCCCATCCCGCCGGATGTACTTTTGGCCCCGCTGACCCTCGGAGCCCCCCGCAAATGGTTTCGATTCGCCCTGTCCTGCTCCATCGCCTCCGTCCTCGGCGGCATTCTCGGCTACGCCATCGGGATGTTTCTCTGGTCGAGCATCGGCGGCTGGGTGATGACGCATTTGGCCCCGCTGGGATTTACGGAAGCCAACTTTGCCGCGTTTCAGAGATGGTATGACCGGTATGATTTCTGGATTGTCTTTACCTGCGGATTTACCCCGCTGCCCTATAAGGTGTGCACGATTACGGCCGGGATTGCGCAAATCAATTTTGCGGGGTTTGTGATTGCCTCACTGATAAGCCGTTCAGCCCGTTTTTTCCTGATTGCCGGGCTGTTCGGCTGGAAAGGTCAGGCCATCCGTCCCTTCATTGAAAAATATTTCAACTGGCTGTCTTTGGCCTTTATCATCCTGCTGGCCGGCGGCTTTGCCGCCCTCAAACTCTTCCGCTGAACCGCCGAAGGTTTTCATACCCCCATGGGTCGAGCCAATTGAGCGGGTTGTTGCTGACATAGGCATACAGGTTCATCCCATCGATGTACCCCGCTGGATCGGGCTGGAGAGTTTCGTATTACTTCGTCGCTTCTGTTCTTTGTTTTGGACTCATCATGCGGGTAATTCCCACAAAAGATATTGCAATGATACCTGGAATAGTCAACAGCATAAGATTGCCGAACAAATCCGTCAAAAAGAGACACAGAACAACCTCTGCCATCGCAGCCAGCAGCCCAACGATTAGGCCCCAGATGGAAAAAGATATTTTCAGAATCTTCTTTGAAAAAAGCAGCCCTACCAGCCCCCCAGCGGCATCCCCAAAATCAGCCCCAATAAAACATCCGAACGGTCCCCCAGCCCCAACAAATACCACGAAAGGCTGCTGAGTAAAATCCCGCCCAACACAGAACTAAGAAAACAAATAAGAATCTCAAAGAAATACAAATGCCGGCGATTTGCTTTCATGAATCAACATCCCTTCGAGGCGGAAAAACTACCCCCAAAAACAATTACGCATAGCCGAGCAGGGTCGGACAAAGACCAATAATGAATCTCGTTTTCCAATCCAATTCCTGAAAAAATGCCCTTGCTATAATCAAATAACCAATAAATCCCAAAAGAGGCGAAACATAAATCCACACCTTCAACCACATCGGACGGGGCTTCTTCTCTGTGTTGCTCATTTTACGGCAGTTTCCCTAAAACGATCCCGAAGAAGAATTCTGATTCACCATAAATCCTGAATGAACAGGATAAGATTTCCCAAAAAAAGCACAAGACCGACGACAATCGCAACTCTATTTTTCACAAACAACCCATATACGAATGCCGTCAAACCAAGAACGAACATAAATGCATTGTTCACCATAAGCACAGAATCAAGATCGATAACCATTTTTACATCTCCGTTTTTCGGTTTTGCCAACAACCGCCAAAAACTGAACATCCCCTTTTCCTCAGAGTTCAGCGGCTGCTGTTTTTTGTTTCTGCGATGTCGGCAACTGCTTCTCCTGCAGACTGCAGTGCGGATACCGCCGAGATTGAACCCTCCACTATTTCGAGTCCCGTTTGGGCTTGGCTAAGCCCATAAACTGCTTGCCCCATTCCCACTGCAGAATTGACGATTGTCCCGATTTTTTGTCCGGCGTCTGGGGTGCCTGCTATTCTTCCTACAGCAAGACCTACTGCTTCAGCATAAGACGCAGGAATACGATTCGCAGCGCTGAGTTTGGCAGGATTGACACCAGCAATGATAACCTGGGCACTGCCTGCTCCAACAGATATTATACCTCCGGACACCGCCGAAGCGCCAATGAGTGGAATAACAGTCCCTCCTGAACCTATAACAGCCGCGGCTCCACTGGTTAGGTACGAGACTCCCCGACAAATATTCTGGATTCCTGTGGTGTATTTCTCGGGAGGTATCATCGCATTAACAACCCTTGCTGCCGTCCTAACCGCTTTATCCCGACGGCTCATATACTTTTCTGTCTGCAAAAGCCCCCATGGGTCGAGCCAATTAAGCGGGTTGTTGCCTACATAGGCATACAGATTCATCCTATCGATGTACCCCGCCGGGTCGGGCTGGAGAAAACGGCCCAGCTGCGGCGAATAATCACGCATCCGGGAATAATACAGCTGTGCTGTACTGTCCCACCGCCGGCCCAATCGAAAATTGAAAATTGAAAATCGGCAATCTGAACCCCCTCGACCCGTACGGAGCATCTGCATAACTTTGCACAATCCAACTCCGCTCGCCTGTTGTGCAAAAACTGAACCGGACATTATTTTCCGCCGGATTTCCGCAAAACCTCCCTTTTCAGGATAGACTCCGTCCCCGTGGGTGCAAGAAAAGGGAATTCTTCCAATATAAGGACTCCTTATCCGTCTGCCCTGGCCCTGATTTTCTCCTGCCTAATTGTTTACGACCGACCGCTTTGGTGCGTACTCTCGAAGTTTGCGATTATAATTACCCCGCCCCCGTCCGAATCCGTCAAGAAAAAACCAAAAATTTAAACTTTTCTTCACCACCGGGCAGAGTGCCAACAAAGAGTGTCAACAAATGGTTTGATGATATAGGGTATGTATTCAGGAAGGTTTTGCGGCTGCGGCGGCCGGACTGGGCAGGCCCTCCGGATGAAAATGCAGTCGAAGCAGGGCCGCAAGCATCATAAAGTCTAGATAATAGTCCATCGCCTCCGGGTCGGCCTTCAGCCATTTTTCCAGCCGGCGCACAAAACGGTCCTCCAACACACCGTCCTGCAGCTTCAGCAGCAATATCCCCAGCCGTTCCAGCCGCGGCGACGGCGGCGGTACCGGTTCAATCACCTCAGAAAGCAGATTGTTCAGCTCGTCAATCTGCGACTGAATCGACTGAAGTTTTTCCGATTCCTTTTCCAACCCTTTTCCTTCCTTTTGAATTCGAAAGCCGGCTGATTCGGCCGGATACACTCCTTAGGTATTATCGGCTAACAAACCGCCCCTCTGAACCGAAAAGATAGACCGCAAACCAAGAACCGGATAATATCAATCTGCTTTGCCTTCTTTTTTTTCAGCATTCCAGCGTCTTGCCGTCCAGCACCTTCCACGGCAGGCCGTAGCGGTTCAAATCCTCCATAAACGGGTCGGGGTCAAACTGCTCCATATTAAAGACCCCCGCTCCCTTCCACTTGCCCTCGAGCATCATCTTGGCTCCAATCATAGCGGGCACACCGGTTGTGTAGGACACCGCCTGCGCGCCGACTTCGCGGTAGCATTCCGCGTGGTCACACACATTGTAAATCATCATCTGACGCCGCCGGCCGTCTTTAACCCCGTCGAAGATGCACCCGATGCACGTCTTGCCCTTGTATGTAACGCCCAGCGAGCCCGGGTCCGGCAAAACGGCCTTCAGAAACTGCAGCGGAATAATCTTGTGCCCCTCATACTCCACCGGGTCGATCCGAGTCATTCCGACATTCTGCAGCACCCGCAGATGCGTCAAATACTGCTCGCCGAAGGTCATCCAGAATCGAATCCGCTTGAGCCCGCGAATATGCTTGACCAGCGACTCCAGCTCCTCGTGGTAGAGCAGATACGATGCCCGCGGCCCAACCTCCGGATAGTCGATATCCTTGCGGACGCTCATCGGCTCAATCTCAACCCATCGGCCGTTCTCCCAGTATTTGCCCTTCTGGGTAATCTCGCGAATATTAATCTCCGGATTGAAATTGGTTGCGAACGGATGTCCATGCTCGCCCGCATTGCAGTCCACAATATCCACATAGTGAATCTCATCATAGAAATGCTTCTGGGCATAGGCGCAGAAGACATTCGTCACGCCCGGGTCGAAGCCGCTTCCCAGCAGGGCCATAATGCCCGCCCGTGCATACCGGTCATGGTAGGCCCACTGCCATTTGTACTCGAACTTCGCCTCGTCCTTCGGCTCATAGTTGGCCGTATCCAAATAATGGGTCCGCGTCGCCAGACACGCCTCCATAATCGGCAAATCCTGATACGGCAGCGCTACGTTAATCACCAGCTTCGGCTGATGCTTTTGAATCAGCGAGGACACCTGTTTGGCGTCATCCGCATCTACCTGCTCGGTGACAATCGGACGGCTGATTTCCGAAGCAATCTTATCGCATTTGGCTTTGGTGCGGCTGGCCAGAACGATTTCGCTGAAAACCTGCGGCACCTGGGCACATTTTTTTACGACGACGTTCCCTACTCCGCCGGCACCGATAATCAACACCTTCGCCATAAAAACCTCTTCAAAGTAATCCTGATTCCATTTCTCTGCTTTTGTCTTTTCGAAAATATAACGCCATATAACGAAAAAGCCAGTTTTTTCCCATTGAACTTTTCTTCCTTAAACTTATCCTATAACCAAACCGGTTTGTTTGAAATCAGGGAGGATTATATGAAAAAAAGATTGCTCCTTGTGCTGCTGATAGAGATTTGCGGGTGTTCAAATTATCAGGCTGCGCGGGTTCCGCAGCCCCCCGGATCTTATATCCCGGCCATTTACGCGGCCGCCCAGATTAACGACGCCCCAACCCGCAATCAGGCCCTTCGCAATCTGGCTTACCGCAAAGACCTTACGGAAAAAGAATTGGAATACCTTGTGAATCTGCTCGCGATTCGAAAAGGAACCAGCAAACAGATAAAGGATGTGCTGCTGACCGTTCTGAACAACCCGTCTGCAACATTTCAAACCAAACAAAGAATTTCGGTGGTACTGCCGAACTTAGGGCTTCTCCCGCTGGATCAAAAAGAAATCGTGGATGCTTTGGCGGCTAAAGCCGATAGGAAACAAGCTGCTGACGAGACCCTATCAAAGGATTAGAAAAACCATTCCCCTTTCCTTGTGATTGGAGCTGGCGGGAATCGAACCCGCATCCCCGCGATGCGACCGCGGTGTACTCCCATTATACGACAGCCCCTCTGCCGACTTTGCTAACACTATACCAGAGCGATTCTTAAAATCAAATGCTTTTTCCCCTCCAATTCACCATTTGTGGAAAAACGGCTGAGAATCCCAGGCCGCTTTCAAACCTAAAACCCGAAACAACAATCGTCGGCTGCGTGGCATCCACCCACGTCGGCTGCAGCCGCAAATACGTAATCAGCGGTTCATCCGCAAAGTTCAAAATCTGAAAAACATAACTGCCGGCGGCCGGCTCCATCATCACAATCGGCATCGGTGTAAACAGCATCAGATGCGTGGACGGTTCATTGTCATCTCCCCAGAAATTGGTCTTGCTACGGAGGCATCTCCTTTCGAATTTTTTAAGTTTTGCATAACACTATAATTATTTCTAATAGTACGCCCAAAAAATATTTCTTTTCAGAAAAACTAAAGGCCCGAATAGAACGAGATGCCTAAAAACCCCACTTTTCAAAACAGACAATTTTCTCCAGCGAAAGCCGTTGGGGGCTTTTCCACTCATCCGCCGGATATCCGAGCGTCATCAATTCCACAAGTACAGCATCCGTAGGGATTTGCAAAATTCTGCGCACCTCGTGCGGCAGAAATGAACCAATCCAACACGTTGCCAGACCCAATTCGACCGCTTCCAGTGCTATATGCTCCAGGGCGATAGAGACATCAATCGGTGCAATGGGCTGGCCGCACCGCATCATATAGGAACTGATGGAGCAGGCCGCTATCACGACCGGTGCCTGGGCCACAAAGGCCTGATTATAGGCCGCCTGGGCCAACTCTCTACGCTTCTGCTCCTCTGTAACAACGACAAAACGCCAATCCTGAAGATTGCGGGCGGACGGAGCCAGCCGTGCTGCCTCCAAAATCCGCATCAGTTTCTCCTTTTCAACCGGTTTTGAAAGATAAGCCCTGCAGGAATAACGATTTTCAATCGCCTTCATCACGTCCATTTTTCTCCCTTTCTCAACAAAAACGGCTCTATTTTACCCCAACAAAAAGAACCCCAAAATACACCCAATTAAGAAACAATTTTTTCTTACAGAAAACCTTTTTTTGAAGTATCTTATCGGCTTAACAGCGAAGGAACAAGAACCATGAGTTTGTTTCTGCTTTTTGGAATACTTTTAGGTATTCTTGCTTTCGGTCTGTCCGCGGGCCTTACAGCCGTAGTCCGGCGGCTGGCAATCCGCATCGGCTTTGCGGCATACCCGCAGGCAGACCGCTATCATCAGTCTGTCGTTGCCTTGGGGGGCGGAATTGCCATTTTCGGCACTCTGCTGCTCCTGCTCTCGGCCGCTCTCCTATTCATCCAGTTCGGCTCTTCCCAAATCAGCAGGTCGTTCCCTTCCCTTGTTCCTTATATAGAGGGATTCAGGACCAAACGTGTTGATTTGCTGCTCGTTCTCGCATGTGCGCTTATTTTGCATATTATGGGGCTGTGGGATGACAAAAAACGGCTTGGACCTCTTTCGAAGCTTACGGTGCAAATCCTTGTTTCCGCCGCGGCCGCAACCCTGGCGGATATACGCCTGGAATTCTTCATCCAAAATCGACTGATTACGATTGTTCTGTCTGTACTGTGGATGGTCATTTTGATTAATGCCTTCAACTTTCTGGATAATATGGACGGCGTTTCCGCGGGTATCGCAGCTATTACAGCAGCCGTTCTGCTGACTGCGGCCGTCCGAAGCGGGCAGGTCTTTATCGGAGGATTGGCCGTTCTCCTGTTGGGAAGTCTGCTCGGATTCCTGGTCTTCAACTTCCCTCCCGCAACAATCTTTATGGGAGATGCCGGTTCGCTGGTTATCGGCTTTTTCGTAGCCGTTCTCACTTTACGAACAACCTATTATAATCCGGCCCTCGAATTGTCCCTCAGCGCCGTTTTTATGCCGCTGGTTGTTATGGCTGTCCCTTTGTATGATTTTGCCAGTGTCGTTTTTCTCCGCCTCCGTCAGGGCAAAAGCCCTCTGATAGGGGATACACAGCATTTTTCTCATCGGCTCCGCCGGCGGGGACTGTCCGACAGACAGGTGGCTTTGACGCTTTATCTGGCAACCCTGTGCACATCCGCCGGAGCCGTTGTCCTGCAGAAAACAGACTGGATAGGAGCTGTTTTGATTTTTCTTCAGACCCTGATGGTGCTCGGAGTCATTGCTGTTCTCGAAAGCAGCGGACAGATGAACGCGAATTCCTTCAGAGAAAGAAAATGAAGAAAGCGTCTCTTTCTGCAAAAGTGAAATCTTCGATTTTTTCGACTTTAGGAGAAAATACGGCTCTGATTCTGATTTTGGGAGTATTGGTTCTTCGTTCCGTTTTTATCGAAGTGACGTATTATTCCGCTCCCGTTACCCCTTCGCTTCTGCTCCCCGGGCCGGTAAACAGTCTGCTGATTTCGTTCCTTCTGCTCCTCGTCTTTTTCGTGCATCAGGCCGCTCAGCTCCTCCGTCCTCCCGACCGCCAAATCAGCGGCCTGCTTACATTCGGAGCAACACTTTTCATTCTGCTGGGGCTGTTTTCCGTTTTCGCCGCTTCGAACAAACGCGATGCATTGACGGAACTGACAACGTTGGCCGCACCGCTGCTGATTCTTCCGACGGCCTCCGAATTATTCCGAAAAACCGACCGCATTCTCCTTTTCCTGTGGGTCTTGACCGCTCTCGGAATCGCTGCCGTTTATCAGTGTCGGGAACAGGCCATGACCGACAACGAAGCCGTCCTGCGCAATTATGAGCAAAATCCGCAGAAGGTTTTGGAGGAACTGGGAATCGAGCCGGGTACTCTCAAACAATGGCAGTTTGAACATCGGCTCCGTTCCAAAGATGTCCGGGGGTTTCTGACCACAAGCAATTCAACCGGTTCTTTTCTGCTGCTGTGCATATTCGGCGGTCTGGGGCTCCTGACGTATGCATGGGACCAGCCCCCTTCTCAGGGACGACTCGTTCAGATTCTTCTCTACCTGCCGGTCATCCTCCTTCTTGCCTACGGTCTGTTCCTATGCAGAAGCCGAGGAGCAATCACAGCAGGTCTCATCTGCCTTTTCGGCTGGATTCTCTGTGTTTGGCAGGGCAAGCGGATTTGGCCTCATCGAAAAAAACTGGTTGTCGTCGGACTGTTTTGTGCAGCCGCAGCCGTTCTTTCAGCCATTCTATATGGAATCCGGCACGGCCGACTGCCGGGTCCCAATGCCATGCTGGTCCGCTGGCAGTACTGGGTCAGCACCCTTCAGATGATTGCGGAACATCCGCTGCGAGGGGTCGGCGGCGGCAACTTCACAATCTGGTATCCGCTGTATAAAATCCCGGCAGCTCCTGAACTCATCCGTGACCCGCATAATTTCTTTCTGTCGCTGGCCGCTCAATACGGCATTCCGGCAGCCCTGATTTTTACAGCCGTCCTGCTCCTGCCGCTGTGGACAACCCTCCGGTCGGACCGTCCTTCTTGCGAACCCCAGACAACAAAGGGGCCTTCTCTGCCTACAGGGCTCTTTCTTCTGGCCTTTTCCGCCGTGATGCTTCTGATAGTACGGCCCTGGGTCGCCGAACAAACCGATGCGGAAACAGACCCGTTCATTCGCGGGGCCTATTATCTGGTGTTTTATCTGGCTCCGGCCGGGGTCATGCTTCTGACTTTCGGACTTTTGATTCTGGCCGGACGCGTACCGACCGATCAGCTGCTCCTGCGACGGGCCCTTCTGCCCGCACTCGGATGGGGCATCTTGTCCGTTCTCATTCACAATTTAATTGATTTCGCTGTTTTCGAAACGGCCGTTTTGACCGCTTTGATGCTCTGTTTGGCCGCCGTCTGGGCTTTTACAGTCCCTTCCCGTCCATTTCCTTTCAAGAATCCCCTTCGGCGATGGACTGTTCTCACCCTTCTGTCCGGCGCTTTTGCCGTTTCGTTCTATTGGGGGATGCTCCTTCCTTTCCGGGCGGGCTTACTCATCCAAGAAGCTTTTCGAAATCCCTCTGAAAGCATCCATCTGCTGCAGAAGGCCGAGGAAAAAGACCCGCTTTCTCCACAGCCCGCATGGTATCAGGGGCAAATCCTTCTCCAGCAGGCGGAAACCAGAATTATCGACAGGCAAATGTTTCTCGAAAAAGCCGAAAGGGCTTTTCTCCGTGCCCTCCCCCGCAATCCGCACGACTACCGTCTGATGGAGGCGATAGGAGACTTGTTTATTCTGCGTGCCGAATCCGAAAAGTCGGAAGACCTTCAAAAACAATTCCGTCAAAAAAGTTATCACTGGACCCTGCAGGCCTGGGAGCATTTTCCCGGGTGCGACCGTTTGGCCTACAAACTTGGAATGCTCTCCGAACAAAATGGACAGGCGGAAGAGGCCGTCGGCTGGTACGCTCTGGCGGTAAAAATTGAAGAGGACTACCGGAAACAGTTTCAGGAAATGTATCCGGATTATCCGGTATTCAGCCGGCTGGGGGAAAGCCGATATCACTATGCAAAAGCATTTGTTCAATCAAAAACAGAAAACCGTCCCGCACCGGAAACTCAGCCGCCCTCCCCGTAAATCATTCAGCTCTATGATTCAATCCGAGCCAGGATGCTGTCCGGAATGTCAAAATTGGCATAGACATTCTGCACATCATCGTGGTCTTCAATATCCTCCATCAGGCCGAGGATTTTTCGGGCTGTCTCCTCATCCGTCACCTGCACATGGGTTTGGGGCACCATAGCAATTTCTGCAGAAGACAGCGGGATATTCCGCGTCTGAAGAGCCTTCTTCAAAGACTCAAAAGCAGCCGGCGGGCAGGTGATTTCATACAATCGTCCGGTGTTCTGCAAATCCTCCGCCCCCGCTGACAAGGCCAGTTCCAGAAGTTCATCTTCTCCGATAGCGGAAGTATCGACGGTAATTAACCCTTTTTTCGAGAACATCCAGCTTACACAGCCGCTGGCCCCCAGCGAACCGCCCCGCCTTTCGAATATTTTCTTGATTTCAGGAGCCGTCCGATTGCGGTTGTCTGTCAGTCCCTCAATCATCACCGCCACCCCGCCGGGTGCATAGCCCTCATACAGCACTTCTTCGTAATGCACTCCGCCCAGCTCACCCGTGCCCTTTTTGATGGCCTTTTCAATCGTATCTTTCGGCATATTGGCCGCTTTGGCTTTATCGATGGCGTATCGAAGAGGCAGATTGGCCTCCGGGTCGCCCCCGCCGTTCTTGGCCGCCACAATAATCATTCGGGCGATTTTGCTCCAGAGTTTGCCGCGTTTGGCGTCATTGGCCGCCTTCTTATGCTTGATGCCTGCCCAGTGTGAATGTCCTGCCATATCCGTCTTCCCGCTTTGAATGGTTCCTTTATTTTTGCTGATTAATGAATCACTTTATTGAGAGAATAAGTGATGATCCCGGAAGCGCCCGCATATTTCAGCCGTGGAATCAGCTCACGTTCAACTTTTTCCTCCACCACAATTTCCACAGCCGCATAGTCGGAATCCGCCAGCGGGGAAACCGTCGGGCTCTTTTCCGCCGGAAGAATCTGCAGAATAGCCGGCAAATCCTTTTTGGCGACATTCATCTTCATCCCGACAAGAGTTTTTGCATTGATGGCCGCATTCAGGAGAATGGCCAGATTCTCAATTTTCTGCCTCTTGAACGAATCCTTCCACGCCTGCCGATTGGCGATAAAACGGGTCGTAGAGACCAGAACAGTATCCACAATGCGGAGGTTGTTGGCCCGCAGGGAAGAGCCCGTTTCCGTCAGTTCTACAATGCCGTTGACCAGCCGGGCCTTGACTTCCGTCGCTCCCCAGCTGAACTCCACCTTCACCCGAATTTTTTTACGGCGGAAATACCGCTGCGTGACACCGACCAGTTCCGTTGCAATAATGCCCCCTTCAAGGTCTTCGGGTTTCTGGGCTTTCGATTCATTTGGAACGGCCAGAACCCAGCGGGCCGGTGCAGAGGTCGCCTTGCTGTATTCAAGCTGACAGACCTCGTGGACTTTAGAATTGTTTTCCATAATCCAGTCATAGCCGGTAAAGCCCGCATCCAAAACCCCGGCCTCCACATAACGGCTCATTTCCTGAGCCCGCAGCAGAATCGGCTGAATCTGAGGGTCATCAATCTGCGGAAAATAACTTCGATCCGCTCCCGTTATGGAAAACCCCGCCTTCGCAAACAGATCAATCGTGGCATTCTGCAGACTGCCCTTGGGAATTCCCAGCTTCAGAACGGGCTGGGACGGCTGGTTCTCTTTTGATGGATTTTTCATTTGCTCTGACTGTCGTGCACTCATTTTTTCGCTGAATCTTTCCGTTTGCTCTGTTTTGGTTTTTTCTTGTTCTTTGCATCCGAATCCGCAGAACGGCCTTTCTCAGCCGACGACAGAGTTCCCTCCGCCGCCGCCCGCAGAAGGGAATAAAACAGCCAGCCGTCCGCTGCGGCAATCTGACGTTCCAGAAATCCGTGAATCTCCTCTTCGGTGGCCTCCGGATGAATCATCTCTTCCCGAATCAGATACTCTTTCATCTTCCCCGTAAGAGGAATCGCGTGGCCTCCCAGTGCCGTTAAAAAGCAGTAGTCCGCCGCAAAACGGGTGACGCCTTCAATGTCTTCCACGGCCTTGCGTCCCTGCCGTTTGCCGAGATTGCGAAGAGAAATCAGACTCAGCGCATCATAACGGTCGCAAATCTGATTCAGCATCCGCGTGAGGGTCTGCGCAGCGGTCTGCGCCTGCGGACTGTGATCGCCCATGACCTCAAGAATCTCCTCGCTGCGGGCCACCCGCAAGTCATTCAGGTCCACAAAGTGGCTCTGAATGCGTTTGTAAATCTTTTTGGCTTCCGCCTCCGGATACATTTCGCTGATCAGCCCCACAACAAGGGCCTCAATCGGGTCTTCATACGTCACAGGTTCACAATCAGATCCCTGACGTTTCCAGCTCTGAAAGACTTTTTTCAGCTTGGCACCGTATTCTTTGCTGTTTTTCATAGCCGGGGCTCCTCTTGCGGCCCATTTTCTTCTGGGTTCTGCCTCTCCTCGTCCTTTTCATCCCACTGGCGGCGGATTTCCTCTATCAGCCGCAGCGTCTCCAGGGTCGTATGAAACTTTCGATCCATCTCAAAACGAAGATGGGGCACATATCGGCAGACCAGCACCCGCCCCAGCGCGGCCTGAAAAACTCCGGCCGCATGCCGGATGGCTTTTATCGTCAGTTCCTGGGCCGCTTCATCCACTCCGCTGACACTCAGATAAACGGTGGCCTGACGCAGGTCGGCTGTCACCTCCACTTCCGTTACAGTCACCAATCCCTGAATGCGAGGATCACTTAGACGTGTCAGAATCGTGGAGCTCACCGATTCACGAATCACCCCGGCTATTCGTTCCAGTCTGCGGCTTGCCATGAACGTTTCCAACCTGTCTTTCCCAACAAAATCCGCTCGTCCTGCTTACAAATCGCGGGCAACCTGTACAATCTCATAGGCCTCCAGCACATCGCCGGTTTTGACGTCGTCGAAACCGGCAATCTTAATACCGCACTCCAGACCGGCCTTGACCTCCCGCACATCGTCTTTGAAATGCCGCAGCGATTCGATGGCACAATTGTCCTTGACAACAATGTTGTTGCGAATCAGACGCAGCTTGGCATTTTTGGTGACCACGCCGTTCTCGACAAAGCATCCGGCCACCGTTCCCACTCCGGAAATCTTGAAGGTATTGCGGACAACCAGCCGGCCCAGCGTCTTTTCCTGCTCCACCGGCTCCAGAAGCCCTTTCATCGCCGCTTTCAAGTCCTCGGTAATGCGGTAAATCACATTGTACAGCCGAATATCCACACGAGCCGCTTCCGCCATCTGCCGGACCCGGTCTTCCGGAACAACATTAAAACCGATGATGATGGCATCCGAGGCCTGGGCGAGCACCACATCCCCTTCCGTAATGCCCCCGACGCCGGCGTGAATGACCTTGACTTTCACCTCCGGGGTGCTCAATTCCGTCAAATAACGGACCAGCACATCGACGGAGCCCTGCACATCGGCCCGAACAATCAGATTCAGCTCTTTGATTTTGCCGGCTTCAATATGCTTGAACAAGTTGTCCAGCGTCACCTGAGAACGCCGAGCCAGCGATTCCTCCCGGCTGAGCATCCGGATTTCCTCCGCCGCCTCCTGAGCCCGGTTGATGTCGGACAGACAATAGAACTTATCTCCCGCCTGCGGAACTCCGTCGAGCCCGGTAATCTCCACCGGCATAGAAGGGGTGGCTTTTTTAACGGCATGCCCCCAACTGTCGGTAATGGTACGGACCCGCCCGTAGGCCCCACCCGCCAGCACAATGTCTCCCTTTTTCAGTTCGCCTTCTTTGATCAGAAGCGTGGCCACTGCACCGCGGCTGGGAGCCATCTTGGCCTCCACAACCCACCCTGTCGCCGGCAAGGTCGGGTCGGCCTGATAGTTCTTCAGCTCCGCAATATAATCCAGATGTTCAATCAAATCCTCGATACCCTGTCCGGTTACGGCACTGGTTTTGACAATCTCTGTATTCCCGCCCCATTCGGCAGGCGTCAGCTCATGCTCCGCCAGCTGCCCATAGATGCGGTGCAAATCAATCCCCGGCAGGTCGATTTTGTTCAGCGCCACCAGAATTTCAACACCAGCGGCCTTGGCGTGATGAATCGCCTCTACTGTCTGCGGCATCACCCCGTCATCCGCCGCCACAACCAGAACGACAATGTCGGTCATCTGCGCTCCGCGTGCCCGCATCGAAGTAAACGCTTCATGACCCGGCGTATCCAAAAACGTGATGCGCTTGCCGTTGATTTCCACCTGATAAGCGCCGATGTGCTGCGTAATCCCGCCGGCTTCTCCGGCCGCCACAGACGTCTTGCGAATCCGGTCCAGCAAACTGGTCTTGCCGTGGTCCACATGTCCGAGCATCGTGACAATCGGCGGACGCTTCTGCAAATGAAGTCTCGGACGCTGTTCAAATTCCTTTTCAATCTGCTCCAGAACCGTGCGCTTGCGTTCCACAACCAGTTCTGTCCCGAACTCCATCGCAATCAGCTCGGCCGTATCGACAGAGATTGCCTGGTTGGCCGTCGCAATAACTCCTTCCGCCAGAAGCTTGGCGATAATATCGCTGGTCTTTACACCCAGAGCAGCGGAAAGGTCTTTCACCAGAATCGGTTCGGTCACAACGGCCTTAGCGGGCCGCTCTACCGGCGGAGCCGCTTCCTCGGTCTTGGATTTGGTTTCAATCCGGCGAGGCGGACGGTTCCGAACCCATTCCCCTTCCGCAGCCGCCAGTCGAGCCCGCCGCTCCTCCAAATCCCGCTCCCGGATCCGTTTCGGCGTGCCTTTCAGCAGCCGTTCCTCCTCATCCTCCCCATGATGCTTTCGGCGCCCGTGGGTTTTGTCTTTGGGCTTTTTGGCGGTTGTATCCGCGTCGTCTTCCACCACAGGAATCAGCGGCTGAACGGGCTTCTCCGGCCCCTTCATCGGCGGACGCGGCCGCTTTCCGCCGAACCGGCGCGAATCAACTTCCGGTTTTTCAACCCGGATCACCGTCGGTCCGGTTAGCTGAGCAGGCGTGGGTTTCTCCAGTTTCGGACCGGCCGGCAGAATCGGCTCCGGAGGCGGGGGCGGAGGCGGCGGAGCAGCCATCGGTGTCTCCTGAACTTGCGGCGCAGGGGGCTCCGCAATAACTGTCGGCTCTGCCGAAGCCGCCGTTGCAGGAACGACAGGAGCCGCCTGTTCTGGAACCGCTGTCTCTGACACAGGGACCGTTTCCGTTTCCGGCATTTCTTTCGTTTCCGCCGGTGCTTCTGCCGCTTGAACAGATTCAGAAGTCTCTGCAGGCGCAGCCGGAGCAGCCGCGACTTCTTCCGGCGGAGCGGTAACCTTTTTTCGACGGGGCACCCGCACCTTTTCCAAATCAACCCGTGCGGCGGTCTCCACAGACGTCGTGTGTTCTCCTTCGCTGAACCACTCCCGGATGGTCGCTACCTGACCGGCCGTCAAAGGGGACATATGCGTTTTGATGTCCAGCCCTTCGGCCTGGCATTTGGCCACAATGGCCTGGCTCTTAACCCCTAACTCTTTCGCCAGAAGATAAACTTTTGTTACCGCCTTTGCCAATTTGGGTTCTCCTGTACAACCTCACGGAAGTCTGTTTACACCTTCCGAAGACGTGTACGCTTCTAACTCTTTCGTTTTCTTTCGCTGCGTGCCTTTTCCTGCATCAGCAAGCCCTCGGCCTGGGTCATTTTTTCTTCTGCCGCCATTTCTTTGGCGGCTGCTTCCGCGGCTTTAATAATCCGAAGTGCCAACTCGTTCGAAATCTTCAGCTCCTCTACCAGCGGCTCCACCCCTACCTCTTCAAGATCCAAAACGGAAATAATTCCCAGAGCCAGCAGCTTATCGACAAAAGAATCATCTACCCCCTCAACTTGGCCGATGCAGGCCGAAAGCCGCTCCACCTCTCGGTTATACTCCGGAGGCGTTAAAATATCAATATCCCAACTGGTCAGACGAGCCGCCAAACGCACATTCTGACCGTGCTTGCCGATTGCCAAACTTAATTGGTCTTCGGGCACAACAACCGTAGCTCGCCCCAGTTCAAAACAGATGGCGATTTCACTCACCTTAGCCGGACGAAGTGCATTGGCAATGAAAACCTGAGAAGAATCGCTCCAGGGCACGATGTCAATCTTTTCTCCACCAAGCTCGTCGACAATATTTTTGATTCGGCTTCCCCGAACCCCAACACAAGCCCCTACCGGGTCCACTTTGTCATCCGTGGAATCCACGGCAATCTTGGTCCGATAGCCCGCCTCCCGGGCCAGGGCTTTTATCTCAATAATCCCTTCGCTCACCTCCGGTACCTCCAATTCAAAGAGACGGCGGATAAAATCCGGATGGGTTCGGGAAAGAATAATTTTCACCTGACTGGATACATCACGCACATCGAGAATCATCGCACGAATCCGCTCTCCGGGGTGATGCGTTTCCCCGCTGATTTGCTCGGATTTTGGCAAAATCGCCTCTACACGAGGACTTAGGTTCACAACCAGCACCCCGCCTTCAAAACGTGCTACAGTCCCGTTGACAATCTCACCTTTCCGCTGAACATACTCCGCGTAAATGCTCTCCCGTTCATCCGCGCGGAGTTTCTGAATCATCACCTGGCGGGCTGTCTGCGCCGAAATCCGCCCTAATCTTTGGATATCAATCGGACTGCCATCCTTAAAGGCGGAAATATCTCCCGTTTTGCGGTCGATATGGACGGTAATATCACTTTCCGGCGGAGCCCCGAAGTGCTTGCGCGCTGCCGAAACCATCGCGGCTTCAAGGTCCTGAAAAACGGATTCCTTGTCAATGTTCTTGTCCCGCGAAATGTTCTCAACGATTCGTAATACATCCTGATTCATAAAATCCGCATCCTTAATCCAATAAAAACAAAAAAGTGGAAACCTTCAGGTTACCACTTTTTCCTGCAAACCGTCGGCCCTTTCTAACCGGATTCACAAAGGCGGGCCGAAAAAATTGTCCGTTTAGTCGGCCATAACTTCGGTTCTCCGGAATCGCCGCCGTTTCTGCAGGTTCCCTGAAGAATCATTTTCTATAGCAACAAGCCGTCCGTGCACCCTGCACCGCTGCACAATACAGGATGTAACGCTATGCAACCGCACGACTTATATTTCCTCTAAGAATCATAACTCACCCTTTCCGCCTATAAATCCAGCGTCGGTTAATACGAATTATAGAACGCTTCAGTCGAAAGTCAAGAAGTGTTTGTATTTCTTAAAAAAGAGAAATGATAATATAAGGATATATTCTATCTTGTTATATATTTATTTCAAATAATGCCGAAGTTGGCAGTCTTCTATTTTTCGGATTCCTTCTACCACCATAAGGGCATTCAAACGGGCACCCGCCGGTGTCGTATGAGTGTGGTCCTCCAAAAAGTATTCCTGGGAGACCTTCTCCTGTCCCTGCTGTTCATAAACACGGGCAATCGACTCATTTAAATTGATGAAAGGAACCCCCTCGGCCTGCGCAACCTGTGCCGCCCACGCCGCATAATCCGAACCGGCTCTTGTTAACTTGCCGTCTTTCCAGATGTTGCGAGGAACCGGCGATAAAAGAATCGGCTGAACCCCCTTTTCTTTCGCTTCGCGAATGTATTTTCGCAAATACCACCCATAGGTATGAACGACCTCTTTCTGCCCCGTCGCCTCTAATGTCACTTCTTCCGTCTCGTCGCCGATTCCCTTCAGAGAAGCCCGAGCCCTGCTGGTCGCCAGCGGCCCGCTGTCGTTATGCCCAAACTGAATCAGAAGAAAATCGCCCTCCTTCATCTCCTCCAGCACCCTTTGCCATCGCCCTTCCGTTAAAAAGGTGCGGCTGCTTCGCCCGCCGATAGCCCGATTTTGGACAGACATTTTCGACAAATCAAAAAACTCTGCTATCGGGTCTCCCCAGCCCTGCAGACCGGGGGTGTTGTTCTTCACCGTGGAATCGCCAATGATAAAAAGAGTCGGTTTGTCCTCTTTTCGGTTCGGTTCAGCAAACGGATTCAAAATCTTTGCCGGAATCAGCCGCACCGGCCCCAACAGACCTGAATCCCGAAGCGGCCATTCCGCGGCATTGAACGGCTTATAGTCGATATTCACCACATTAATATCGTAGAAATATTTCCAGCGAACCTGCCGACGGTCCAAATCTCGAATGCGGTTGGCCGCCAGGTTTGTCACATCAATCTCCAGTTTATTGAGGCCGTCGCGCAGCAGTCCGCCGACTCGACAGGCATATGGCGGTGTCCAGAAAACCCCAACTTCTTTGCCGTTCAGCCGCACCCGTGCACTCTCGCAAACCGTTCCCAAATCGAGAATCCAATCCTCGGCGGTGCCGCCGGGCTTCTCAAACTCAAGTGTATAACGAGCCGTCCCGGCAAAACACTCGGTCTCCTCATCCCCCCATCGAGTCCAGGAATCCAGCCGCTCAATCTGACGCGGTTTCGGCAGAGAAGGGCCGCCCTGGATAAACTCAACCATCCATCGCCCTTCTAAAGAAATCGAAGCCGGACCCGGACGCAGATACGTCCACGCCGACGCCTTCGGCAACTCTTTGGAGAATGTTTTCAAAATCAGCGATTGTCCTGCTGTCATCTGGATGTACACCTGCGTTTGTCCGCCTTCGCTGCGAACAGCCGCCAGCCCCACCCGCTCCGAACGAAGCGGGTCCATCAAAACGGCGGAACGGGCCGGCCTGCCCAGCGGTATCCACCGCTCCAGCGGCTTTTGGCTCTGATTGGCCAGAAAGTAATAGTACCCCTCCGGATGACTCCTGCGAACGACCTGGATGCCCGTATCCGTACACGCCTCCCGGCAAATCCCGACGGCCTGAAGCATCGGCTCGATGTTCCCGACCAAAATCTTTCCTTTCTTGCGCACACAAGAACGGAATGAGCCGGCTGTCTCCTGCCGGAAAGCAAGAGAATGCAGCGTGTTGTTCAGCTTTTCCCGTCTCTTTTGCCAATCCTTCAGTCCGGGAACATCGGTAGGAAGGCCCGAATCGAACAAAATCACGGCCCCCCTGTCGGCCAGCTTCAGCAGCGTCTCCAGCGTCTCTGTCGGCATCAGGCGGCAGGCCGGAATCAAAACCACCGAATAAGAATTGCCTCCGAGAACAATTTTTCCATCCCGAACGGTGCCTTTTTGGAGAAACCTGTCGGAAACGGCATCATATCCATATCCCCGGCTCCACAGGTCCATCGCTGTCTTATAAAAAGAACTGTCATAAAACCACTGGTCCTGATTGTGGATGCGAAAGGCCTGATAGAAGCCCTTTGAATCCTGCCACAAATCATAGACCGGCCAGTACAGCAGAATCTCATTGTCCGGCCGGCCCGCCTGAAGAATGGATTGACAGCGGGTCAGATAATCCGTAAATGCCGGCAGGTCCTGCCACAGCCCGCCGCCGGGCCCGAAATTGACTGACGCATAAAACTGCCAGCCGGGCCATGGAGCGTCCTGCGGCGAATACGGAATCCCGTGAAAGAAAATATGATTGACGCCGGCTAAAAACAGGAAATCCGCCGCCGCTTTGGCATCCGCCAGCGAGGCCTGAAAATGTTCTTTAAGCCAGGTGAAAGACTCGGCGGAGGTGATAGGCTGCCCTTTCAGATGAGCCGCTGAAGAGGCCATCTTCATCATCGGAATCTGCCGGCTGTCCACGGAACGGAAGATTTCGGTTTCCGGAATATCCGCCGCGGCATACAAATCAATCAGATTAGCCGGCGCCCCGTGGGCCTGATTGCGGGAGAGCCCCTTGTATCGATGACACCACTGCGTCCAGCACTCGATATACGCAATATGCAGCTCGGAAAGCGTCCGGCGGTAGTCGCACTTGACGCGGGCGGCTGTGTCGGATGAATCCTCCCCAAACAAACACTCAACATAGTCCCGGAGGTCATAGCCCCGCCGCTTCTGAAACTCCCGGAAGAACTCCGCCGTCCAGTCCGCCTCAAAGTACTCAAACGAATCGTGGAAATGGGCCCGCGGCATCCGTCCGCTGTACCCCGCAAAGGCCTTGTCAAAAGCCGCCAGATACTTTTCAAGAGCCGACACCGAAAACGGGTCCACGACATTCCCGGCACTACCCGGAGCGGCGCGCTTAACCTTCTGCACCGGACGCCGGCCCGACAATTCATAAATTCTCCAGCTGCCCTGCGGTACCTCCCAGCGGACTTTGCCGTCTTTGACCTTTGCCGTCAAATCCATCCGGTGCCCATCCGCCGCAACAGCAATCAGGGCCATCAGATAAGCCCTCGAATTTTTCGGAACCGACGCCTCAAAGACCTGCCCGCCGGAAACCGAATACCGCTCGCAAATCACCTTCATCGAGGCCAGCTCATCCGGAATATGCGGCCCGCCGAACGGCCAGCCGGTCCCTGTGGTCAAATCCACCCCCATTCCCAGCCGCTGCGCCTCCGCCGTCGTGTGGGCCAGCATCTTCATCCATTTCGGCGAAAGAAAATCAATAAACCGCTCCTCATATCCCTTGACGCCGTAAATCGGACAGATTTCGACCCCTCCGATGCCCGCCCGGCTGTACTCTTCCAGCAAAAACGACAAATCGGCTTCGTTGACCGCACTGCCCATCCACCACCACCGCGTCCACGGCTTGTTCTCCGCCGTTGGTGTCGGCCAGCCAACCTGCGTTTGTGCCGCCAAAACCCATCCGGACAATCCGAGTGCAACCAGCAGCCCGGCCGCCTGCCGAGCCAGTCTGACCCATCGATTCATTTCTTGCTCCTATGCTTATTCAAAAGAATCCGTGCGAAATGGCACGGCGGGCAATCCTTCCGCGTTATACAAGCTCACAAAAGGAAAATCATCCCACGCATAACGGACCGCCAGCGGTTCCTGGACCTGCGGTGAGCAGACCACCACTGTATCGCCCTCAATCCGGGCGTCGGCCCAGTGAAATTTTCGGTCGGGACCTGCAATCGCAAAGCCGCTCGGGCTGCCTTCTTTCAAGACCAACCCGCCTCCGAGATGCGAAAAAGACAGACAAATGCAGCTGTCCTCCACCACCATACTTTCAAAGACGGGGCCGGAGTATTCAATCTTTTCCCCATAGGCCAGCGCGCGGGCCGCCAGGGCCAAACGCCTGCCGACTTCCTGTTTATTCTTGGGATGAATATTGTCCGACTCCCCGATATCGACCGCCGTAACCATCGCAACATTGGGGAGATTGCGATTTTTCGCCTGGGCTTCCCGTACCCGCGTTGTCCCACCGCCCCGGCAGGGCTCCGCCGGCGGCTTGCCGTAGCCGGCCAGCTGCACATACACAAACGGAAAATCCCCCTGTCCCCAGCGGCTTCTCCAGTCCCGGATGAGTGTTTCCATAATCCGGTCATACACCGCCGCCGTCGGGATATTGGACTCCCCCTGATACCACAAGGCCCCGCGAATGGCATAGGGAATCAGCGGGGAAACCATTGCGTTATACAGCACGCAGGGGCTGTGCTGATCCAGATGCGGATTTTTCGGAGCGGCGGGTTTTCGCGGGGGTTTTTGTCCGGCGGCTTCGGCCTTGGCGGAGACCTCTTTCCAGGCGGCCAAATCCGCCTCATACTTTTTTTGAGACGCCCCGCTGTCAAACTCCTGACATCTTCGGGCGTACTCCTCCAGCAGAAAGTGCAGGTCTGTTTCGGCCTCGAGGGCCTTTCGGCTTACCCAGGCCTCGGCGGTGCTGCCCCCGTAAGCCGTTGTAATCAACCCAACCGGTACATTCAATTTTTTGTGAATCTCGCGGGCAAAAAAGTATGCCGCCGCCGAAAAACGTCCAACCGTTGCAGGAGAACAGACCTCCCACTGGCCCTCGACATCCTCTGCAGGTTCATCGCCCGTTCGAAACGGCACATCAAAGACCCGAATGCCCGGCCAGTTTGCCGCCGCCACCTCCGCCTCCTCGTCGAGCACGCCGCACCAGGTCCGGTCCCCCCGAGCGACCGTCATATCCATATTCGACTGGCCCGAGCAAAGCCACACCTCGCCGACCCACACATCCTCAAAAAGCCGCTGCTCGGTCTTGCCGGAAACCGCCAATTCATACGGCCCGCCGGCCAGCATCGGCTCCAGCATAATCCGCCAGCGACCCGACGCATCCGCCAGCACGCTTTTTTTCTGCTCCGCCAGCCGGACGGTGATTTCCTCCCCTGCAGATGCCTTCCCCCAGACTGGAATCGGCCGGCCCTGCTGAAGCACCATCGAATCGCCGAAAATGCCGCCAACCTGAAGGGCAAGTGCCGGAGTTGAAAGAAAGGAAACAATCCAAAGGAGAACCGTTGTTTTGAATACCATCCTGCAAAAACCTGCTGTTGTTTTCATTCAAGCCCCGTCATATTGCTGCAGTTTTCAAGCCGAACCTTTGAACCATCTTCCGCCTGAATCCGGACATTCCGAAAAACCCAGTTTTCCGCATTCTTAATGACGCCCGCCTTTTTGGAGGTGATATCAATGTTTTCCAGCAAAAAGAAACCAGCCGGCTGATTTTTGCGTCCGCTGACGGAAATCGCCGTCTCTGAATCCACCGCCTTGATGTTGCGAATGGTAATATCCCGAATATACGGCGTCCCCAAATCCTCCGGCACCTGCTGGAGCAGCGCCTTCCAGTGTTTGGGAAACTCCCGGCCCTCCGCCTCCAGCTGTTTGCGCACCTCCTCCGGCACTGTGTTGTACGCCGGATACCAGTCATAATCCAGCTTGACGGCCTCGCGGACATTGTGCATCTGAATATCGTGCAGGTAGGCATCCCGCACCGTGCCGCCTCGGCCCTGCGTGGATTTGAACCGAATGCCGGTGGTGGTTCCGTAGGCCTTCAGGTTGTATGCCTCCACATTGTAAATGCCGCCGGAAGTCTCGCTGCCGAAGGTAATCAGCCCGTGTCCGCGGCGGGCGATGCAGTCCCGAATCACCACATTGTACGTCGGACGGTTTGCCCGCAACCCGTCGGCATCCCGTCCGGCCTTCAGACAGAAATTGTCATCGTTGCAGTCAATATCGCAGTTCTGCACCAGCACGTTGGAGGACGAATCGATGTCAATCCCGTCCGAACTGGGGCCGACCCGCTCATCGAGGTTGGCCCGAATCGTCAGCCCGTCCACGACGACATTGGTGCTGTAGCAGATATGAACCGTCCAGAAGCCCGGCTCCTGAAGCGTCAGGCCCTCCAGCTTCACATTGGACGCATTGTAAATCAGAATCAGCCGCGGCCGCTTGCAGTCATAGTCCACCACCCAGCGCAGGCCCTTGGGGTCATACTCCCGCCGCATTGTCCAGTATTTGTCCCACCACATTGAGCCGGCACCGTCGATAGTCCCCTTGCCGTAAATCCGCACGTTGGACACATTGTGGGCATTAATCAGCGCCGCGGGCCAGTCCGTCTCAATTCCCGCCACGCGCGTATAGATTTCCGGATACTCCGACTCATCCTGAACTCCCTTAATCAAGACCCCTTCATCCACCCGCAAATCCACCCGCTCTTTGAGAAAAATCGAACCGCTCAGATAGGTACCGGGCGAAAACATCACCGTTCCGCCGCCCGCCTGTGCGCAGGCGTCAATCGCTTTCTGAATGGCCTTGGTATTGACCGTCTTGCCGTCCGGCACCGCCCCGTATTCGCAGGCGTTAAACTCCCTGGCCCCAACCGCCGCCGAAACTCCCAGCAGCAACCCCACTAAAGAAACCATTCTTTGCGAATTCATAAAAACTCCTCTGTATGATTCCTCTATCGGTACGACTTATGGTTCCGCCGTCTCTTTCAGGTCTTTCGATGCCGCCAGGGCAATCGCCCTCCCCTTTTGTCCGACCGCACAGTAAAAATGATAAACGATTCCGTTCCAATAGACAACCCAGGGCTTGTGGGCATACGTCTCGTCCCACGGTTCGGAGGAGACAATCAAATCCGGGCCGTCCCATTTGGTCCAGTGCACCAAATCATACGAGCAGGCAAAGGTATCAAAAGCCCCCGGCCGCCAGAACGCCCCGAAATAAAACATCACCCACAGGTCACCGATTTTGGCAATCTGCGGGTCCCCGCTGATGCCGGCCTTTCCGGCAGGCGAGCGGTTTTCCACAACCGGCCCCGGACCGAACCGTTTCCACTGCACCATATCGTGCGAAACGGCCATTCCGATCCGCTCTCCGCCTTCGCGGGCGGCCGCATTGTAAAACATCACATACGGAGCCCCAACCGTTTGCTGCGGGTCATAAATGATATGGCTCTTAAACAACGTCCTTCTCTCAAAAAGGCGGGCATCCGGGTCCGAGGGACGCAGAACCGGCCCGGCCAGACGCTGCCAAGGTTTGGCCGCCGTCGGGTCATCCGTCCAGGCCAGCCCGATGGACAGCGGCGGCGTTTCGTATCCTTCCTTTTCTCCGCCCAGATAAGACAGCCAGTATTTGCCGTCATGGGTGTGCAGTCCATAGTTCCCTCCCCACCGATAATCGTATAGAGCGATCCCGCCGGCGGCCTGCGCCCAGTCCCAGGCGCCCTCCTGCCCGTGCGGCAGAATCACCCCCTGCGGGCTCCAGTGCACCAAATCATCGCTGACCGCCAGATGGGTGGTATAGCCGGCGGGTTTGTCTTCCATCTGAAAATAAATCATATACCAGCGGCCCTGATGACGAAAGACCGTCGGGCCGTCCACCATCTTGCCCGCATGCGGTTCAATTACGACACCATACTTATACGGTGTCCTGACCTGTTCATAAACCGCCTGCATGTCCCGGCGGCCCACGGAGGTTCCTTTCAGATCGATTCTCACCGGCCGGTTTCGGTCGCAGAAAAGCCAGCCGTCTTTCTCAAAAAGTTCAGCGACCTGAATCGAGCTGCGCCGCTGCTCGAAACCGTCTTTTCGGGCATCCTCTCCCCTTCGGCCGGGATGCGTGAAATAAAACACAAACGCCCGGTCGCCGCTGACCACCACATCCGGATGGCCGCCTTTGACCTGGTCATCCGCCCCCGTCCCCGGCTCCCGGAGCAGGTTGTCTTTCTGCCGCTCCCAGTTCAGGGCATCGGACGAGCGGTACACCCCCAGCCCGTCCCAGACATCCACCAGCATCCAGTAGAATCCCCTCCACCAGAAGACCTTCGGCCCTTCGCCCCTCCACTGTCCGGGCACCCTGCCCTTATCTTCCCACTGATACAGATCCCGGCTGTCCGCATAATAAATGGACTTGCCGTCGCGCTCGTTGTTGTACCACATCCGCCACGTGCCGTCGGGCAGCCGATAGACACAGGCATCAATCACCCGGTCGGAGGAAAGCGAAAGGGTGGATTGATACTCCCAGTCAATCAAATTTCGGCTGGTCAAATGAAGAATCTGACGCGGATGGTTCCAGTCGCGGAAAATCCCCGGCACATAGGTCAGATACATATGCCAAGTGCCTTCGTGCTCGACAATCTCGGGGGCCCAGTAGGTATCGTCTCCTTTTTTGTATCTGATATTGGCTTTGCCCCGATAGGTCCAGGTCGCTCCGCCGTCAGCGGATTCGGCAATCCCAATCGGCGTTCCATGCACCCAGCTGACACCTTCGGCGTCGGCGGCGTTGGCCCGGCGGTTGGTATAAAACATCAGCCATTTCTTTTCATCCGGATGCCAGACCAGCACCGGGTCCGCCGCCCCGTCATACACCGGGTCCCGATACAGCGGTTTGGAGGCAATCTTCTCTTCTCCGGCTTCAGTCTTGCTCTGCGCGTTCGAAAATACAGCCGCCAAAACAGCCAAAACCCATAGCCGTCCAAACCCTTTCATTGTGTCCTCCCTGACAAAGACCTTTTCTATGAACCCGGCAGAGGCGAAACCCCTGTCACCGACATCCAGTCGATATTGGCCAGCCCCTCCGACATTTCCGCAATCAGACGAATCCGATTGCTGCCGGCCGACAAAGACACAGGAACCAAAGCCGACGTGGTCCACGATGTCCAGCCGCCGGTGCTCGGAAAACTGATGGCAGTCGCCTGAGTGACTCCGCCGACACTTACGGCTCCAGTCCGGTTGTTGGTGCTGCCGTTGGCATATCGCCACTGCAGCTGGTATGTGCCCGCCGAGGCCGCATACACGGACCACTCAATATACATCCCGACGGCGTTGTTTGTATTGGCAAAACCGGTGCCGGTAAAGCCCGCATTGTTGCTGTCAATCGTCCCCGTGAAAACCCCGATAAAGCCCGGCTCATTTTCCTGAATCACAATCGTGGTAATGCTGTCCGGTGCCGCAATGACCTCACTCGAATATGCTGACTCGTTGAGCAGATTGTCCACAGCCGTCACTACATAATAATAGGTCAATCCATTCTGAACAGACGTATCCACATATGCCGAAGCCGTCAGCGGCTCCGGATTGAGCAGGATATACCCGCTGCCGGATGTCTCTGAGCGATAGACATTGTACCCGAGCAGGTCGGACTCCGTATTATCCGCCCAGTCCAGTGTCACCATTCCGTCGCCGGCCCAGGCCAGCAGACCCGTCGGAACCGCCGGCGGAATCCGCTCCGGCCCTTCCCAGTTTTCGGCAAATACGGCAAACTCATAATAATTAATCAGGCAATCCTCATTCAAATCCAACCCGGTGGTCAGACCGCAATCGTTCAGAAGCCAGATGTCCGCAAACGAAGGCAGATCGTCCAGATTCACAACGCCGTCCTCCGTAAAATCACCGTATAACCAATCAGCACCCGCCAACATAATATCCGGCAACGGCGGAGATGCCATCCCATCGCCCAGGTAAAACCCCGGATGCGGCGGCTGATTGTAAGCCACATTCTGCCAGGCAATTGCCAACCGATACTGGGGGTCATGCATCAGCGTATAGAACCGATAACTGGTCACGGCTGTGGTTGTATAAATTCGCAAAGAGCTGTTGTCGGTTGTCCGCCAAATCACCTCCTCCCGCCAGTCTCCGAAAAGGTCTGCCGACAGACACGGAGTCGATTTGGTTCCGTTGTTGGCTGAACAGCCGGTTGCCGTCAGCAGCGTGCCGACACCATATTTGCTGATCACGTTGCTGTTGAGAAATTCCCGCAATAAATCCCCATCCCACCAGACCATAAAGTTGATAGGATTGGAGTGACTGCCCAAGTTTATTCCGGTACACGTGGCCAAAGGCACTCCGGTAGAAGCCCAGACCTCATACCCTCGATAATCCGCCCGGATGTCGCCGGCACAGGCCCGGCCTGTATCCTCGCTTGCCGTATAACGGAAAATTACTTCACCCGTTCCCGCATCTCGGAATGTGGCCCCGTAAGGTGAAGACTCATGGCACTGCCAGACCTCCAGCCCCGGCCGGTCCGGGTCCATATCCGATACATGCAGGGCATCCCCATGGCCGAGCCCTGTTGAATACAACCCCTTTCCATTATGGTCAATCGTACAGGAGCCGTAAACAATCTCATCAAAGCCGTCGCCGTCCACATCGGCCACACTCAAATTGTGATTGCCCTGTCCCATATAGGAGGAATAGCCGTTGTTTGTATCAAATACCCACCGCTGGGTCAACTGACCGTCCCGCCAGTCCCAGGCAGCCAGCACCGCCCGCGTATAGTAGCCGCGGCACATCACCAGACTGGGCCGCTGGCCGTCCAGATAAGCCACACACGCCAGAAATCGGTCCACTCGGTTGCCGTAGGAATCCCCCCAGCTGCTCACAGTCCCGCGAGGCGGAACATAATAAGTCGTTGCCAGTGCCGCACCCGTCAGTCCGTCAAAAATCGTCAAATATTCCGGCCCATCAAGGATATACCCGCTGCTGTTGCGGTAATCCGCCAGCACATCCCCGGGCATCAGGACATAATTGCCCTGTCCGTCCACGGTATAAGGGGCTGTCTTGCACGCTACCTCCGCCCGTCCGTCGCTGTCCAAATCATACACCATAAACTGGGTATAATGCGCCCCGGCTCGAATATTGATTCCCAAATCAATCCGCCACAAAAATGTGCCGTCTAATTTATAGGCATCCAGATAAACATTCCCTGTATAACCTGAAACAGAATTATCTTTGGAATTATCCGGGTCCCACTTGACAATAATCTCATACTGCCCATCCCCATCTACATCGCCGACACTGCAGTCGTTCGGACTGTAGGTACAGGTATAGCCGTCCGGTGTCGTTACGCCGGCAGGCACCTGAAGAGGAACCGTCAGATATGGAGTAGACCAAACCCCGATCGGTTCTGTGGCCTTCCGTTCAATCCCGTTAATAACCGGGGCTATCCGATAGGTGCTGGAAAGGGTCCCGCCCGTATCTGAATAATTGGTTGAACCGGTAATCGGCGTGGAAGTAATTTTTACAGAATCCCGATAGATATTGAATGAAATATCGGCGGGGTCAGTTCCGAGCAATCTCCATCCGATATAGTTAGAATTGCCAGACCGGACGGCAATGACCCCCCTGTCAAGATTCTCCATATACCTTGTTGCCGCAGCTAAATAAAAAGGCAGGAAAAGAAATGAAAAAACAGCAATAAGACCTCTTCTCATAAAACCCCCACAAAATGCTTTCGTTGCCGTCCAACAATGAATCTTATCCAGACATATAAGACATAATAACACTGCTATTCACAACCCCATATGATGGGCTTCTATTGGGAAATAGAACAAATTTAATCTCTTTTACTGATTTTTTTGAGGGAAACAAGAAATTTCACAAAAATAACACCTACTACATACAAAAGTATATCCAGATTAAGCTTCCAAATAAAAAAATGGGGAAATTTTCAAAAAAACCTCTAATTTTTTCGGAAAACTTCTATATCCAAGAACGGAGAAGCCCTTTTGAAAAGGGAAATTATGTCGGAAGAAAGAAAAAATCTGACATCCGAAGACTACCGGCTTTTTATCAAACTTTATTTAGCCAATGAACGCCGGCTTTATGGGTTTGTACGGGCGCTGGTGCCGAACTGGTCCGATGTGGATGATGTGATTCAGGAAACAGCGGCCGTTTTATGGTCCAAATTTGACCAGTTTGACAAATCCACCAATTTCTCCGCTTGGGCCCTGAAAATCGCCCATTACCAAATCCTGAATTACTACAAAAACCAGAAAAAAGACAAAGTGTATTTCAGTGAAGAAATGCTCAACCTTCTTGCCGAAAAAAATCTCCAAAACCCCAATGTGGACGAGCGCCTTCCCCTGCTGAAAAAATGCCTTCAGCAGCTGAAGGCCTATGAGCTGTCCCTGATTCAGATGCGCTACGAGCCGGGCAGCTCGACACGCCGGGTCGCTGAACAGACCGGCAAGCAGCTCCACGTGCTCTATCGAATGCTGAACAAAATCCACGCAAAACTTCTGCTGTGCATTCGCCGGAATCTTCGGGAGGTGTATTCATAAACCTTATGGAACTTTCCAATATCCAGCTGAATCGTTTGTTTACGCTCCTCGGAGCTTTGCGGGATGAAGCCATCACCCGGGAAGAGTTCGAGGAATTAAGCAGTCTTTTAAAAAATTATCCGCAGGCACAAGAGCTTTACATCGACTACGTCTATTTGTGTACCGACTTGTGCAACCTGCAGGCCGCCATTCGCCATACGCCGGTCCTGGCCTCACCGCTGTCCTGCGGGGATGAAGAACCGAACGATTCCGGTGCGCCTCTGACGCTCGAATTCCTTCAGATTTTAGGGGATTACGAAAAAGAAGCCGAGGCCGTCGAACTGCCGCCCGTGGAGATGCCGTCTCCGCAGGTCCCGCGTCCTGCAATTGCCGCCAAATCCAGACCGCAGGTATCCAAACTGTCCTTGTTCGCTCTCTTCGCTTCGATGGCGGCCCTTTTGATGATTCTGATTTATCCGCTGGTTTTCCCAGCCCCCCAGTCGGGTGTGGCTTCCGTCAGCGACACCCTCGGTGCCGCCTGGTCGTCCCGGGAACCCCTCGAAAAAGGGACCCGTCTGTCGGCCGGAGCCGCTCCGGTTCAGCTGATCAAAGGACTGATCAAGATTCAAACCGACAACGGTGTGCATCTGGTTATCGAAGCTCCTGCGGAATTCCGCTTTGTTAACTCCGACGAGCTGTCGATGACCTACGGACGGGTCTTTGTGAACATTCGGCAGGCACAGAACGGATTTGCCGTGCAGACCCAAAAATCCAAAATTATTGATATGGGCACTCAGTTCGGGGTCTATACGGATATGCGGGGGGATATTGAACTGCATGTCTTCGAGGGCAAAACCGTTCTGATTGCCGGACTGAGCAACAAAACCAAACAAGTCCTGGATGTAATGGCCGGCCAGGCCAAACGCTTCGGCGAATCCGGCACCGAAGTGCAGTCCATCCGGCTCAGTGAGCAGTTCTTCGCCAGGGATATCCAGTCCCAGAACAACCTCATCTGGCGTCAGGAAAAACAGATAGACCTGGCAGATATTGTAGGCGGCGGCACCGGATTAGGCACCGGCCAAAAAGAAACCGGCATCAATCCGTCCAATCGCCCGGCGGATGTCCCCGGTGAAATGCGGGACCGACGCAGCGGCAATGCCTATAACAAAGTTCCCGCCAATCCCTACATCGACGGCGTCTTTGTACCCAATGGAAACAGCCCTCAGATTGTCAGTTCCGCCGGCCATGTGTTCCGCGAATGCCCGGTCACCAGCGGCTACTTCTTCGCCGACATCCTTCATTCCCCCGCGGAGAAGCTGCTGCAAAACAGCCAAAAAAAATCCGCATCCCTGGAGCTCGGTTCGGTCGATTACAATAATCCGGAAAAAACGTTCCTTTGCATGCACGCCAACAGCGGCATTACCTTTGACCTGAATGCCGTTCGAAGCCGCCTGCAAACGCCGATTCGGCGATTCACAGCCCAGGCGGGTTTGCTGGACTTTGCCCCCCCGCATCTGGACGCCGGCTATGCGGAATGCTGGGTCCTGGTGGACGGCCGAGTCCGTCATCACGCCGCTTTGGCCGCCGGCCGGGCTGACAATATAGAAATCGAACTGTCAGAGGCCGACCGCTTCCTGACTCTGATTGCCACCGACGGCGGCAGCCGCGACCCTGAATTGGACCGCAATGCCATCGGATATGACTGGTGCATCTTCGGACAACCCAAACTGATTCTGGAGTAAATGCATCCCTATGAAAAAGGCCTTTACACTCATCGAACTGCTTGTCGTGATTGCCATCATCGCTCTGCTGCTGAGCATCGTGATGCCTTCCCTGAAAATGGCCAAAGAGCATGCCGGACGGCTGGCCTGTGCCGACCTCTGAAAATCATCGGTCAGGTCCTTCACCTCTACACGCAGGCGAACGCCGACTCCCTGCCGGAGGCCTACTACACGGAAACGCGAACAGGCGGTGCGGCGACCTACTTCATTTTCAATGTGGACCCGACCAAGCCGCCGCAGACCCGCATCACCGGTACCTTCAATCTGGCTCCGCTGTGGACCCGCGGGTATATCGATGATGGAGCCGTTTTCTACTGCCCGAGCAACAAACGGACCGCTTTCAGCTACGAGGCCTATCTGGGGCCGCAGGATTGGCCTTCCGTGGACCCGGCCTATGCCAATCCGAGCAATCCCAACTCGGTCCGAATCAGCTTTTCATATCTGCCCCAGTCATCCCAAAGGAAAATGACTGTCGGCACCAAACAATTCCCCGCCGTAGCCAAGAAGCTTTCCCAGACACACCCAAGCCGCTCCATCTGCCTGGATGTGCTTCAGGCCCGCGAGCGGATGTCTCATCGGCGGGGAGGATATGCCGGAGCCAACCTGCTCTATTCAGACGCCAGCGTAAAATTCCGTCAGAACCCCGAGGTGCTGGACAAGCAGGTGTACGGCTCTGACCCTATGCAGGACCCGGAATTGTGGAGAACCATTGTACAGGGACTGGAATAAATACAAGCGTAAAGAGGGATGGGTAAGTAAATTTCATCTTATTAACTTTATTGTGGAGGATTTGGTTATGAAAGCACGTATTGTATGGTTCGCAATTATCTTGTGCATGTTCGGGCTCGTGGCCCGCGCAGCTGTGGTCGTCACGACCGAGGTTGGTCAGGGAGCCGATACCTACCTGACCAACGACAGCCAGCAAGCCCCTACAGCAAATTTTTCGGCTGAGGAGCGGATTCGGGCCTTCCGTCAGCTGGCCAATACTCGTTCCAAAACCGGTTTCATCCGCTTCGATTTAAGCGGTATTGACGGCGACCTCGAAGGCGCCTTTATTACCTTTGATGCAACCTATGTAAAAGGCGGCGAGAAATCCGTTACGGTCTATGGACTGGTTGACGGGCCGATGGATATCTGGAACGAAAGCACCATCACCTACAACACGGCCCCCTGCATGGTCCCCAATCCGCCGACAACGCTTGGGAATTACCAGTTTGTCGCCAACACAACGACCCAGCTGGGTACGTTAACCACACCGGCTGCGCCGGCAGATCCAATCACATATCCCATCACCTTCTCTTCGAATCCGACAGCCCTGCCCTTGAAGGACTTCCTCTCTAAAGACACCAACGGTTTGGTCACGCTGATTTTTATCGGCGGCGACAATGAAGTCGAGGTGGCTTCCAAAGAACACGCCACGTTCAATCCGCCGACGCTCACTTTCCCAAATGCTTATGCGGTCAGACGGGCATCCAGTCCTGTGCCGGCCAATAATGCCAAAATAATAATCAGTGACTATCAAACCCTCAGCTGGACCAATCCGGAACCGAACCTTCCGCAGGGAATCATCACCTGCGATGTGTACTTCGGCGAAACAGAGCCCAACGCCCTGCTGCCGAACTACGGCCTGACGCTGCTGGCCTCCGGCGTCACCGGCAATTCTGTTCCGATGCCGCAGCTGCAGCCCTACAAAACCTATTACTGGGTCGTCAACACCAACGACACCAGCCGTCAGCCGTCCTATGTTCAGGGAAAGGTGTGGACCTTCAACACCAACAACAGCGCCCCGGTTGTCAACGCCGGTGCAGACCAGTTTGCCTGGCTGACTCGAACGATTGTAGATACCACAACAGAGTCTGACACCTATCTTCGGGACGCCACCGTTTACGGCGGGCTTGAATATATGGACGTCCGAGGCGGCAGTGTGGATCATGCCAGCTATTTGCGATTTAACCTTTCCGAACTGGCCGCTCTGGGTCCGGGAACGGTCAAAGACGTAACCTTAACCCTCCGAAAAGTGGCCGGAACCCGGAACGATACAATCAATAATGCACGGTTCTCTCTGCACGGGCTCAACAATGTGCCCAGCAATACGCCCCAGAACTGGAGTGAAGCAACCCTGACGGAAAACGGCGCCGTTGCCGCCGGCCAGGAGTGGAACGGTGCGGTTCCGATGACTACGGCTATCACGAACGGCTGGATTACCGATCTGGATGACAATGTACCGGGCATTTCGGAGGTCATCGCCAGCGACGTGGTTACCATCACCGGTCCGGCCCTGGAAGCATTTATCCAAAGTCGGGTGCAGGATGGCGGGCTGGTCACCTTCATTATTGCCTGCGAAGACTCCAATGACCGCGGTTACGGAATTGCAACCAAAGAGAATTCGAATCCGGCGTACCGTCCTCGCCTTCAGCTGACTTATCTGCTCGAAGGAGCGACGGGGAACGGCGACGCCGTTGTCACCCTGTCCGGAACCGTGACGGATGACGGCCTTCCCAGCGGACAAGTCACAGTCCTGTGGGCACAGGTCAGCGGACCGGCCGGTTCCCAGCCGGTGATAATCAATCCGGCCGACCAGTTGCAGACTACCGTCACCCTGCCGGATGCCGGCTGGTATGAATTCCAGCTGGAAGCCAATGACACGGAACTGACCGGCTCGGACAATGTCCGCGTCTATGTCGGCATCAACCCCTGTGATGCAGCCCATCAGGTTCCGGGGTATACGCGGCTGCTCTCTGACTTGAATGACGACTGCTTCGTCAACCTGAAAGATGTTGCATTGCTGGCCGCGCAGTGGCTTAACTGCACCAGTTTGGATTGTCCTTAATCAATAATTAATGGTGTACTGTCTCCGGGCGGGTCGCCTGACCCGCCCGGATTATTAACACCTGTTAGGAGGATTTAGTCATGAAAATGTTCAAGATGTGCGGAGGACTCATCCTGTTGGCTGCGCTGGGATTGACAGCTCGCGCAGAGGTTATTCGTACAACCGCCTTCGGCCGCGGAGCGGATACCTATGTGGCAAACGATATCAGTTCACAAAGCCCGAATGGAAACTTCGGGACGGAAAACAGAGTGCGTTTCCGTTACAACAACAACAACCGCTGCAAGATTACGTTCTTTCGCTTTGACATCAGCCAGGTAACCGGAGATATGTCCGGCGCCTATATGGTTTTCCAGACAACCTATATGAAATCCGGCGGAAAAACCGTAACTGTATACGGGCTCACGGACGAGAATCTGGACAATTGGGGCGAAACAACGATTACCTTTAACAATACACCGTGGTTTCTGCCGGCCAACCCTGGACAGTATGCTCTGGACGCAACAAAAACCATCCAGCTGGGTACGTTTCAGACTTCCAACCAGGCAGCGCCTCAGATTTTGACAACGTCTCCGACAAGCTTGCCTTTGGCATCGTTCCTTCAGTCCGATACAAACGGCCTGGTCACCTTTATCCTGATCGGCGGGGATGATGAAACAGAATTAGCAACGAAAGAAAATACCACCTATCAGCATCCGACTCTGGTTATGCCCAATGCATCGCTTGGGAAAGCAGTGAATCCGGTACCAGCTAATGAGGCCTTCGTCAACCGCAGTCTGCTTACCCAGCTGCAGTGGAACCTTCTGCCGGGAGTCGGCAAATGCGATGTCTATTTCGGAACTGACCCAAACACGGCCCTCATGAGCAAACTGACCTTTACACCGGCCGTGACCTCCGTCAATATCAATTCGTTTGCCGGGTACAGCATTCCGCTGCCCGAAGGAAAATATTACTGGCGTGTGGATTGCTACGACACAGATCCAGTCGACCCGAACCTGTTTGTCGGCCCGTCCTGGAGCTTTACCGCTACTTCAATTCCTATTTTTGTGAGCATTTCTCCGTCTTACCAGGCCAAATTTGTCGGAGAAACAGCCGATGCTATCACCGTAGAGTTTTCCAGCAGTAGCCCGATGACTTACACCTGGTATAAGAGTCAGGACAATGCAAACAATACCCCGGACGACGACGTCGTGGTCGGCACGAATTCCGACACGCTTTCTCTGGGCACGCTGGCCAAAACGAATGCCGGCTGGTATTACTGCGTTGCCGCTAATCCCGGTCAGGCTCTAAGCAGCACCGTGCGTGTTTCCATCAAACAGAAGATTGCTCACTACACCTTTGACGGAAATGCAAATGATTCCTCCGGCAACAATCTGCACGGCACCCTCATGGGCGAGCCGTCTTTTGCGGCCGGCATCTTCGGTCAAGCCCTGTCGTTTGACGGAACGGATGACCATGTTCAGCTGCCTGCCGGATTTGACGACTTCTCGCCGGGCATCACCATCTCCGTCTGGGCCAGACCCGCTGCCGTCACTACATGGGCACGATTTGTCGATTTCGGCAACGGCGCCAACAGCGACAACATCTATCTGAGCCGAAACGGAACAACCACCAACCTGACATACAGCCATTATCGCGGAAGCACCAGCGCCGGTGCTGTAACCGCAACGGGTGCCATAAATCTGAATGAATGGCAGATGTATGTAGCCGTGATGGACGCTTCAGGCAATGTCACCCTCTATCGAAACGGCCTGCCTGTTCAGACAGGCACCATCGCTCAGATGCCCAATATTCTCGTCCGGAACAACAACTACATCGGCGAAAGCAACTGGGCCGATGACGCCTTCTACAGCGGTCTGATGGATGATGTGCAGATTTGGAACTATCCGCTGACGGCTGACCAGGTTGCCGATCTGTATGCCGCCGGCGCCGGCAGCTTCTGCCGGTTCCGTCCCCAGCTGGACTACAGCGGCAACTGCATCGTGGACTTGGCCGACCTGGCTGTCTTTGCGCAAAGCTGGCTCCAGTGCGGAATCCATCCCGATTGTCAGTAAGATGATTCTGTTTCTTCTCAGGGCAGGCCGGAAAGACCTGCCCTGAGAAGGTTTGTGTGTGGAGTGTGTGAAAGGAAACCGTTCGTAAGAAAAAACGAAATCTTTTTGGAGGTTGGTTATGGAAAGAAAAATCTTTTATCTGCTCGTAATGCTTTTGTTTTTTGTGCCCTCTTCTTGGGCTTTGGTCATCACCACAGAATACGGGAATGGAGCCGATGCGTATATCGGCAATGATACCCAGGTAAGATCTACTTCCACAGCCGGCGCGGCCGCGACGGAACTTCGCTCCCGCTACAACGGAGGCGGTTCCCGATTCCAGTGCACGTATCTTCGCTTTGACCTGAGCGAAATGACAACCGAAACATTTGAAGGCGCCATCCTGCAGCTGGATGCCACTTACATCAAAAGCTCAACCGGACGCCGACTGGATGTCTACGGTCTGACTGACGAAACGCTGGACAACTGGACAGAATCCACACTCTGCTATCAGAATGCACCCGGAATGCTCCAGCCGTCGCAGGGCTGGGACACCGGGTATTATCTGATTGATGAAACCAAGCTGGTCTGGCTCGGGTTTTTGAATACCCCAGGCACAGGCGGCGGAACCCCCACGTATCCCATCACCTTCAGTTCCAACACCACCGATTTGGGAACCGCATTCAGCAATTTCCTGGCTTCAGATACCAACAAACTGGTTACCCTGGTGATCATTAATTCAAGCGGCACCTCCTCGATTAACTGTGAAGACCGCTTCGCTTCCAAAGAACATGCAACCTTCACAGCACCGGCGCTGGTTCTTGTACCGGAACCGATGACACTGGCATTGGTAGGCCTGGGCGGGTTGATTTCACTTCGGCGGCGCGGATAACCCACCCGCGTGCAGAAAAAAGGGGAATCCGTCAACAGACGGACTCCCCTTTTCTTTTTGGAAACGAATTGCAGCCAGCCCTATCGGGGTTTTGAATACAGCACAACTCCACCCTGGGGCGGCATCGAAATGGTTAGTTTCCGCACATCCGCCGCCGAAACGGTCCTGGACTCCAACTGGTCCGGCTGAGCACTGTCTGTAATCAAAACTCCCTGAAAATTCTTCGGCAGGAAGGACAAGTCCAGCGTGAGAGTTTTCGCCGCCGTTTCGCCGTTGATGCCCGCTACAAACCACTGTTTCCCTTTTCGCCGGGCCAGCACAACCTCTTTGGCCGGATAGCCGGATACAAACCGCGTCTGGTCCCAGCAGGTCGGGACGGCTTTGAAATACTCCAGGGCGAAATCCGGCAGGGCCTCCGCCTCAAACGGCGCCAGGCCGAAATGCTGAATCCCCGACTCAAAAATCACCGGCAGCGCCATCTCGAAGGCCGGTGTGGTCCTGCGCTGCACGCCGCGGATGCGGCGGCTCATCACCACCGGCGTAAAGTCCATCGGAGCAACGACATTTCGCGTAAACGGCAGAACACAGCTGTGCTGGGCCTGCCGGTCAGTGTTGCGCTGGTCAAAGGTACAGTATTCCATCCCCATCACCGCCTCGGTCGTCACCAGATTGGGCCAGGTGCGTTGCCAGCCGCGCGGCAGCGTCGCCCCGTGGAAATTCGCCAGCAGCTGATACTCCGCTGCATCCCGCAAAATATCCTGATACAGCTGCATCGTGGCCTGCTTGTCGCCGCCGAAGAAATCCACCTTAATCCCCCGAATGCCCATTTGGCGAAGCCGTGCAAACTCCTCCCGCCGCACCTGGGGCAGATGCATCCGGTTTTTCGGCGTCATCGGCGCCGTATTCCACTCGCCGTTGGAATTGTACCACAGAATCAATTCGACGCCCTTTTGACGAGCCTGCTGCGACAGCTCGGCAATCTTCTCATAGCCGACCAGACGGTCCCAGTCGGCATCCACCAGCATATATTCCCAGCCGAGCCTGCCGGCCATCTCCAGATACTCCTGCAGATACGGCAGTTTCGTCCCTTCTGTATCATACCGCAGCCAGCTCCAGGCCGCCCGGCCCGGCCTGACGAAAGAAACATCCTTCACTTTCGAGGGCTCCGCCACATCCGTTGCGAGGGTGGACTCTACGATAGCCCCCAAATCCCGCCCGACGATAACCAGCCGCCAGGGCGTGGAAAACGGAATGACGGCTGAAGGAGCAATCGGGTCCTGCGGTCCCCGGTGCTCGGCGGCCTGCGGGAAGGCAATCCGATAGATGCCCCCATCCGAATGCTGCGCCAGCCGGCAGCCGCAGTAATTCTCATCCACCGCCGTTTCACTCAATAAGACCCAGCCGGACTGCCCCACCCGAAACAGCGCCGGAAACACCCAGCCGGCCGAATACGGCGAAGGAAGCCCGACGGGCTTTTCAATCTCATAGTGGGCCTCATAAGACGGTTGGGTCTTCTCCCAGCCCGTTTTGGCATCATGCATCGGATGCAGCCAGCTGACCGTTCCGGACGGGAAGGCAAAGCCGGTCTGTTCGGCCTCCACTGAAACCTTCAGACCGCTCGGTTCCGGAAAATGATAGCGGAATGCCAGCCCGTCATTGGAGACCTGAAAGACGATCTGGATGAGCTGTCCCTGGGGATTGGCCAGGGTTGCCGTCCGCCGATTGGCCCGATAGGCAATGCGGCTTTGCTTGCCGTGCGGCATCGTGTATTTCTCTGATACTTTTTCTGTCCTGGAAAAACGCTGCAGCGTCAGCTGCCCGGTAAAATCCGCATCGCTTCGCTTGATTCCCAGCGGCGATTTCTCCAGAAGAACCTCATTCCCCAGTCGAACGGAATAAAACGGCCTGCCCTCTTCCAGCAGAAAATCCACGTGCACGCGTCCGTCCGGACTCTGAATCGTATGGCTCCGGTCCATTGCATACCCCATCTGACACAAAGCAGCCCAACCAAACATCCACAAAGTCAACTTCGATTTCATAGAGACTCCCTTTCTTAATCAACCCCTTCAAACATTTCTTCCGTAGCCGTCCGGACTCTTTGATACACTCCCGTCTGGGAGGGCTGACCGGACGGCGGCGTTTCATCGGCAATCACGGCAATTTCGGCAGCCGAAGCCGTCAGGTCATCCCCGAAGCCCGACAAGGCCCGAATCTTCATCCTTTGGGCACAAACCGTTCCGCCGAAATCAATTTGCTGCGGATGAAAGGTGGATTCCAGCCGGCCTTTCAGCGGCTCCGACCATTCCTGCCCATCCTCGCTGAAGCAGACTTCGTATTCCCGGACATCCCCTTCGTGCCCGCGATGGTCCTGCCGATTCATCCAGACCAGCCCCTTCATCCGAACCGGCTGTTCAAACTGAATCGTCAACTCAAACGGACGGCGTCTTTCCCGGCTCGCCCGCCCTGTAAACCAGTACGTATTGGGGTTGCCGTCGACGGCATTGGCCGCCGCGTTGCGTCCATCCTCCCACTGGGTCTGAATCTTTGCGCCCAATTTTTTCATAATTTGGTTGTCAAAAATCAGACCTCGCAGCTGCTCGACCTTGACAGCGGTCTTTGGAGCAAAGCGTTCGCTGTTCATATAAGTCAGCAGACTAGACCGCAGCTGCCGAGCCGCCGGACGTTCCGAAAGGTTGGTCTCCAAATCCGCCGCACAAACCAGAAGCTTCCCTTCGCCGACCCGGCATTCAAAAATCGCCGCCAGTTTATAATTCCGATGCCAGTCATCGATCACCTGAACAATCGGCTCCAGTTCCGCCGGCATATCCGCCAGATTCAGCACCCGGCAGGCGGGCTGAAAAACCTGCTCCCACTGCCAGTCATAATAGAAATCCGTTGCGAAATGCTTCAGGGCCGGATGACTCGGCTCACAGACAATCCCCAAAAACCGCTCCCAATTCGGTCCCATCAGCCGATTCCAGAATATCGGCAGCCGGCCGATCGGGGGACAGTCCCACCGCAGCCGGTTATAGTGCGGCATCCAAAGCACTTTGCCGCCCGCCTGAAGCCGTTCAAAGGCCTCCTGTTCCGAACGGGTTATCAGAATATCCGCTGCGGCCGGCTCCGGCAAATCCTTCGGATACACCCAGAAATTCCAGTCATTCTCAAACGGCGTCCCGGTCAGCCCGACAATCAGCCGATACATCGCCGGGGCGGGCAAATCAGCCAACTCCGTTCGGACCCGCCCGAGCGGCAAAGCGCTGCCCAGCTCGATGGCGTCAACCCTCCAGCCGCCCTGGCGAACGATGCGTCCGTTCTTGTCCGCAATCCGCCAATAGACCTCCGTCTTGCCCATCGGTTTTGCCCCGTAATGAGCGATTCGAATCTCCGGCTCAAACGGCTCATCCTGGGTAAACGTGCGTTTTTTCAGGACTGCCAGCGGCACCGTCGCTGTGCAGAACCGCCGCCACCGGCGTGCCGAAACATACCCCTTCTCCTCCCAGAAGGCATCCAGCACCCCCACCAGAGCCGTGCCCTGCCCGAGGTAGTCATGCAAATCCAGCAGCTGAAAACCCGCCAGACCGGGGGTTCGAAGGTTGGCCTCAATTTCCTCCTTATAACAGGCCGTCTGAAACATCCCGCTGGCCAGGGCAAACGGCTTGTTTTTGGCCAGCAGTCCGGCCGCCGCCGCAGACTCTCGGAAAATCTCATAATTGCCCGGCCGCAGATACCCCGTAAACTTCCGGATGATGTCAAAGTCCGGATATGCGCACCACTGCCCCAGTTCGTGAACGATAATCGGAACATCCACTCCCTGCATGGAGGCCAGATAATCCCCGCCGAACCAGGCCCGATTGCCCCGCACCGGCCGCAAACCGACCCGATGCACCGCCAGAAAATCCGCCCCCCTGACAGGCCCCGGGTCGTCAATCAGCGGCCAGCCCGTGCCCGTCGTATAAAGCCGGCGGGGGTCTTTTTGGCGGTAATACTCCACCCACTTCGGCAGCGACTCCTTCCAGCGTCCGGCCGGCTCGTTGCTGGGCGAACAGAGCACAAACGACGGATGATTCCCATAGGCCCGAATCATCCGCTCCGTCTCCTCGTACATCCGTGCCTCCATCGCCGTGCCCGGACTGATAGCATTCCACATTCCCGCCTCCGGCTGCAGATAAAAGCCCAGCTCATCCGCCGCTTCAAACGCCGCTTCAGGCGGACAGAACGAATGGAAACGCATATGATTTAAGCCCCACTCCCGACAGGTCTTAAACAGATTTCGCCAGTACGCCAAATCCGTCGCCGGATATCCCGTTAGCGGAAAATCCCCGCCCGAATGCGTCCCCCGAAAATGACTCCTGCGTCCGTTGACCAGCAGATTGGGGCCGTCTGTGCTGATCTGCCGAAGCCCGATGCGAATCTCCCGGCGGTCATCCGCCCCTGTGCCTTTCAATTCCACCGTCAGCCGATGCAGCACCGGCTCAAATTCATCCCAAAGCCGAGCATTCTTTCCCAAGGATACCGTCAGCTCCGCTTCTCCGCCTTCCGCCGTCCAGGAAACCGGCACACGAACCTGTCCGGCTTTCAGGGTCCCTTTTCCCGGCTGCCCCGTGCTGTTCCCGATTTGCACCTGAACGCGGACCGTCTTGTCCCGAATATTCGGATAAACCTGCACATCCTCCAGCCAGACCGGGGATGTGGACATCAGTTCTATCCGTCCGACAATCCCGTTCCACGTACTGCCCAGCGAATCCGAAACACTGTGGGCATCCGGCCGATAATCCATCAGCATTCGATTGTCCAGCCGAATGGTCAGCCGATACCGGCCGGGCTCCAAGAGCCCCAAATCAAACACGTGGGGGGCAACTAAGGAGTTGTCTGACCCAACCTGCCGCTCATTCAGCCACACTGTGGAAAGCCATCGTGTCCGCTCCAAAAACAGAACGACCCGCCGGCCCTTCCAGTTTTTTGGGATGTCAATGTCCCGCTGATACCAGGCCGCTCCCAGATAATGCCGAGGCGGCTGGGAAAGAAACGGAACCTTCACATCGCCTTCCGCGTAGGGCTGATAGTCCTGCCTCAGATACCAAAACTTGTCATACAAAGACAAAACCCAGGGCGTATCCTTGCTGATAGGGCTGCCGTATCCCTGGGCCTGGAGAACACCGGGCAGCCGAATTTCATCCGAAAGGTCTTTTCGAAACCACTCTTCCCGCAAACCGGCATCCTGCGGGTCCAAAGCAAACCTCCATCTTCCGGATAAATCAAGGGATGTTTGGGCCGCTTGAAGAATCCCTGTCGTTATAAAGAAAAAAAGAACAAAATATCTCTTGATTGCCGCCTTCTTGAACAACATTATGATCATCCTTTCCCTCACAAAAACCCTTACTTCCTTTCAAAAAGACCCATTGTATTCAAAAACAGCAGAAAAGCCAGTGAAGGATTTTTCCCTTTCATTCCTTCTTAAAAAAAGGTATAATTTTATAGGACGAAAAAGAACAATTCTGAATGGGGATTTATTTTATCGTAAACAGAGACATTTGTTTTTCCGATGAACCCCATAAGTTGAGAAAAAAAGGGATAATTACTTAAAAACGGAGGTTTTGTGAAAAGAACTTTCTTCTGTCTTCTCGGAATGCTTATTTCCGCATACACGCCGGCCGAAATGGTTCACCGCTATTCTTTCAACACTAATGCCGATGATTTGGTCGGCTCTGCTCACGGTGTACTGAAAGGCACAGCTGCCGTATCCGGCGGCGCGCTTGTCCTGGACGGCTCCAATGCATGGCTCGAACTTCCCCCCGCCGTCATCGGCATCAACAAATACCACAGCATTACCATAGAGGCCTGGTTTACCCTGAATGTCTCATCGGGCTGGAACCGGCTTTTCGATTTTGGAGATACATATGCCGATCAAGGCGGTTATTATCTTTTTTACAGCCCTTCCGCCGGCGGAAGCGGTTCTCGGTTTTGCATTTCAACAACCGGATACCCGGGATATTCAACCGGGGAACAATCCGTCGATTCCTCTCTGATCTCTTCAGGAACAAAAACACAGATTGTCTGCGTTTATGACGGGATTAACCGTCAGATGAGAATTTACAAAAACGGCTACCTGGCCGCCTCCGCAAGCAATATCACGCATTTACTGACTGATGTTCATCCGGCTTTTGCCTTCATTGGAAAATCCTGCTATACGTGGGACCCCCTTCTGAACGGGTCTGTCGATGAATTCCGCATCTACAATATTCCATTTGATGCATCCATGGTCTTGGCCAGTTATCAGGCAGGACCCAACTCTCCGACGACGGTTTACTCAGTCCCGTCCAATCCGAGCCCGGCCAATGGACAAAATGCCGGAATCCTGCCGACTCTCACCTGGAACGCAGACCCCAACCCGGCTATTCTTTATCATCGTGTTTATCTGGGAACAGATTACCGAACTGTTTTGACCGCTACGACTACTACTGCCGGCGTGTACCAGACCACCAAACCTTCAACGGACAGGACATTTACCCCCTCCGCTCCTCTCGAAAGAGACCAGCTCTATTATTGGCGCATCGAAGAGGTCACTTCCTCCGGATACATCTTCAGCGGCCCGGTGTGGAGTTTTCTGGCAGTCAATCCAAAAGCCAATAACCCCAGCCCTGTACCCGGCACAATCGGAGTTTCTCCGGCCGGAGTGACCCTGCAATGGCAGGCCGGTTATCAGGCCGCAGGCCATCGCATTTTGCTGGGAACCTCTCCTTCCACGCTGCAGGTGTTGCAGGAAAATTACCCGGACACAAACTACTGGGTCGGTCCCCTGGAACCCGGACGTGATTATTTCTGGCGGGTGGATGAACACTCCGCCTCCGGACCGGATGTAGAAGGCGACCTCTGGTCCTTTTCAACCAGTGATTCGATTCCTGCCTGCTTGCCGGGAGATTTGGACGGAAACTGCCTGATCGATCTGAACGACCTGGTTGTTTTTGCTGTCCAGTGGATGCAGTCCGTAAACTGCAGCGGATATGATTGTGCTGACTTTGATAAAAGCCGATTTGTGGACTTGGCGGATTTCTCCACCCTGGCTGCCGGCTGGCAGGAAACCGCAACCCCCCTGATTGTCATCAATGAAATCCATTATCACCCGGACTCCAACAAGGAACCGGTGGAGTTTATCGAACTGTACAACGCCGGCGCCCAAACCATCGACCTGAACGGCTGGTCCCTCGAAGATGCCGTAGAATATCGTTTTACGTCATCCTGTCCGTTTGCCCCGGGCGATTTCGTCGTCATCGCCGCCAATCCGGCCGCCGTCAACCAGAAATTCGGGGTCTCTGCTTTCGGCCCCTGGCAGGGCAAACTCAGCAATGAAGGAGAACGGATTATTCTTCGGGACCCGCTAGGGCAAAAAATCGATGAAGTCAATTACGGTCCCTCCTTCCCGTGGCCGACAGCCGCTGACGGAGAAGGAGCATCGATGGAACTGCTCAATCCCTATCTGGATAATGATTTAGGAGGCAGCTGGCGAAGTTCCGGCTTTCTGCCGACAGCCGCACGCCCGGAGGAGGCATTCGGAACCCCCACACCCGGCCGCATCAACGGTGTCTTTACCAACAATGCCCCGCCGCAAATCCGTCAGGTTCAGCACACCCCCAAGCAGCCCCAATCGACGGAACCGATTGTCATAACAGCCAAAATCACTGACCCGGACGGCGTGGCCTCCGTCAATCTGAAAGTCCAAATCGTTCTGCCCGGACAGTACATCCCTGCCTATCTGCCGATTCCCATTGCCTCCCTGCTGGCCAATCCGCACCAGATTCAGCCGCAAAATCCGGCGTTTGAAAACCCCGCCAACTGGCAGACCTATCCGATGCGGGATGACGGTAACGGCGGAGATGCCGTTGCCGGAGATTCGATTTACACCGCGGTCCTGCCGGCCCAAAGCAACAGAACCCTCGTGCGCTATCGCATCGAGGCAGCTGACAATACAGGCCGCTCTGTTCGCACCCCGTATGTCGATGACGCCTCGCTGAACTTCGCCTGTTTTGTGTACAACGGCGTGCCCCCCTACGTAGCAAGCAAAGATACTGTGCAGTCCTCCGGTCCGGGCTATGTGTACAGCTCCGAGATTCTCACCTCGGTGCCCGTCTATCATCTGATTACACGGGCGGAGGACTTCTTCCAGAGCCACGGCTACAACAGCGCCGACCGAATCGAGCAGGGCACCACCAACTACAACAATCAGGAGGCCGGCAAAGTCTATAACTGGTCGGGAACCTTCGTCTATGACGGCGAAGTCTATGACAACATCGGCTATCGCCTGCGCGGCGGAAACGGCCGCTACAACTACGGGCAAGGTGGAAAACGCTCCATGAAATTCCGCTTCAACCGCGGTCATTATTTCCAGGCTCGCGACCTGTACGGAAACAAGTTCCCCGCCCGCTGGCAGCATCTGGTCACCGCCAAAATGTTCGGCAACCGCCTCCAGGGCCGATACGCCATCAACGAAATGCTCGATATGATGCTCTGGAATCAGGTCGGTGTGCCGGCTCCAATGGGCTGGTGGTTCCACTTCCGTGTTATCGACGGCCCCAACGAAGCCCCCAATACCCTCAACGGCCAGTATGAGGGCGACTTCTGGGGACTCTATCTCGCCTGGGAAGATTACGACGGGGCCTTTTTGGACAACCACGATATGCCCAAGGGAAATCTGTATAAACTGTCCGACAAGATCTACGAAGGCCTCCGGCAGCTGCGGTATCAGGGCCCCGATGCGGTGGATGATGCATCCGATTATGAAAATATCCGGTGGAACCTGAACGCCAATGCCACCGCTGCGCAGGTCCTGGCCTGGCTCGATACGGACATGTGGATTCGCTACCACACCATCGTAGAGGCCGTTCGGCATTACGATGTCTTCTCCGGACCGACTTGTTTCCACTGTCTGAAAAACGCCGCGTGGTATTTCTACCCCGACTATAAGCCGGAAAATCAGTACTGGGGCCGTCTGTGGATTCTGCCGTTTGATGTGGATGACACATGGGGACCCTTCTTCAATCAGGGAATCGACCACGGAGCGGCGGCCATTTTTGACCAATATTATGTCACAGAAGGGCAGCCGGTCCAGATGACCATCCAGTCGGCCAAAGCCCCCATCAAACAGGCCTACCGCAACTTTATCCGTGAGTTCCTCGATTTGCACTGGAAGCCGGAAATCATCAACGGAATGATTGATGAACTGGCCTATCATATCTCCGAACTGGTGCCGGCAGACCGTGACCGATGGCGTTTGAATCCGCTTGCAGAGGGCGCCCGGGACGACGGCCCGCTGAGCAATGTAGTGGCGGATTTGAAAAAATTCGCCTGGCAGGGCGGAAGCTGGACAGGCGACCCGTGGTTTGGCGATCCTTCCTGGCCGGGCACGGTAGCCAACCTCGAGGCATTGGCCGGGGCCGAAGGCGACTCCACATCCATTCCTTATACCCCGACGATTTCCTACATCGGCACCGCCGGGTATCCCGTCAACGACCTGCGGTTCCAGACCAGTGCATTCAATGACCCGCAGGGCAGCAATACCTTCGGAGCTATCCAGTGGCGGATTGCAGAACATCGCCTCAATTTCTCGCTGCCTCCCACAACAACGGAACTGGCCCTCGTTGCCCCTGCAAGCCAGTGGCGGTACTTCAAGGGCACTCGAGAGCCCTCCAGTGTTTTTGGAGAATGGAGGCAGCTTTCCTTCAATGATCAGGAATGGCTGCTCGGCCAGACCGCTCTCGGCTACGGAGACAGCGACCTTAATACCACCCTGTCGGATATGAAAAACAGCTATTACACCGTCTATCTCCGCAAGAAATTTGAAGTGCCCAACAAAAACTTAATTCAGTCTTTGAAACTCCGCGTCCGTATCGATGACGGCTGCATTATCTGGATTAACGGTGTCGAAGTCGCCCGTCTGTACTGCACCGCCGGGGACAAATACTACAACAGTCTGACAGGCACAACGAATCACGAGGCAGACAATGCGAACGCCTACGATGAGATTGTCCTGTCAGGACCTTATGATTATCTGACAACCGGCGACAACGTGATTGCCGTTCACGCTCTTCAGGCATCGACAACCAGCAGTGATTTCTCCGTCGATGTCGCCCTCATCGCCCAAACCACAGAGCCGGTCAAAGCTGGTCTGGCTTCCGAGTCAAATAAATACGAAATCCAGCCGACCTGGATGAGCGATGAAATCACCGACCCGGCCAATCGAACCATCCAAATTCCGGGCTCGGTTGTCCGGACAGGCCGCACCTACCGAGTCCGCTGCCGGATGAAAGACAACACCGGTCGCTGGAGCCACTGGTCCGAACCGATTGAATTTACCGCCGGAGAGGCCATTGGAGCCGACCTGCTGAATTATCTTCGCGTCAGCGAACTGATGTATAACCCGGCCCCGGACCCCCTCGGCCGCTACGACAAAGAAGAGTTTGAATTTCTCGAGCTGACCAACACCAGTACCAGCAAAACGCTGGACTTAAGCACCGTTTCCATCAGCAACGGAATCACCTTCTCCTTTGCCGGTGCTTCCGTCACAACCCTGGCCCCCGGCGACTTCGTTCTGATTGTCCGCAATCCGACGGCCTTCAACCTGCGATATCCCGGCCTGTCTTCAAAAATAGCCGGACAGTATTCCGGAAAACTGAATAATGACGGAGAGACCATCGACATCTCCGATACCTGGAATGGGATGATTGTTTCCTTCACCTACAATGACGGATTCGGCTGGCCCCAGGCCGCGGACGGCGGCGGGCATTCCCTTGTGCCGGTCGGCTGGTGGACCATGGAAGACCAGCAGGCCGGAATCCTCGACTACGGCACCAGCTGGCGTCAGAGTGCTTATATCGGCGGCTCGCCCGGCGCAGCAGACCCGACACCGACCGCGTCAATCGTCCTAAACGAGTTTATGGCTCATACCGATTTCAGCGACCCGATGTATCCGGGCTATGACAGCAACGACTGGATTGAATTATACAATCCCACTGCATCCCCCATTGCACTGGACGGAAACTGGTATTTGAGCGATGACATCACCAACCTGAAAAAATGGGCGATTCCATCCATAACTGTTCCGGCATCCGGTTTTGTCAGTTTTGATGAAATCTCCGGTTTTCACAATCCCCTGACCAGCGGATTCGGCCTCGACAAAGTGGGCGAGACAATCTTTCTCTCCTATCTGCCGGGAACCGCAGGCACGGACCGAATCGTAGACTGCATCCGCTTCAAAGGACAGGAAAACGGCATCTCAATGGGACGGTATCCGAACGGGGGTGCCTACTGGTTCCGAATGACCGGCACACGAGGCACATCCAACGCTGTTCCCCTGGCAGGCATCGTTATTTCTGAACTGATGTACAATCCGTTGAATGCAGTCGGCGCGGAAGAATACATTGAACTGTTCAACCCAACCGGCTCGAGTGTTTCCCTAACCAGTCCCGACGGCTCCGGCAATTGGCGGCTGGACAATGCGGTTTCGTTTCCCTTCCCGTCCGGACTGTCTCTGGCCCCGGGGGCCAAAATAGTCATCGTCCCCTTCGACCCGGTGCTCGAATCCGGACGGCTGAACGCCTTCAATGCTTATTACAACAGCTCCCTGACACCCGGCGTAAATGTCTTCGGTCCCTGGAGCGGCAGCCTGTCCAACGGAGGCGAGCGACTGGCCCTCGAAAAACCGCAGGCGTCCGATATTCCCGGCGATCCGTCGGCAATTTCCTGGGTTGTGATGGATCAGGTCACCTACAGCGATTATACCCCATGGCCGGCGGGTGCCGACGGCTTAGGATACTCCTTGACTCGATTGTATCCTTCCAATTCGTCAAAGTCAGGCGACGACCCGACAAACTGGACGGCTGCCGCCCCGACTCCCGGCTTCTAAAGCAGCTTAATTGCCGGGAGCGGGCAATCCGGCCTGCCAGTTGATAACGTCATCCCCGTACTGGGAGGGATGAATCCGGTGCAGGGAATAGCCGCCGCCGTCCGCACTAGTCGGCCAGGGAGAGACATCATCATACGAAATCTCTTCCGCAGAAATCCAGAAACGCTCTACCCCATACTCCTGGTCCCCCGGCCGGGCCAGACGAACTGTCTCACCCCCATTATCCAGTTTTGTTCCATTCGCAAACGGCCCGAAAACCTGTACCCCCGAAGGCATCGAACCGTAATAAGCCGCAAAGGCAGTCGGATTTTCCGCCACAATCAGAATTCCGCCGGCGGGAATTGTCGTGCCGGACGGAAAGACAAAATCGATTCCTTTATCAAACCGCCACGGAATCAACTCAGTGATGAAATTGCCGGGGGAAATTTCGGTCGAGACCTCATCCTGCAAAACAACCGGCTGCGAACTGATATTGCGAAGCTCCAGATACTCCCCGCCTGTATTGGCGGCGGACGGATGGTACTGAATCTCTGAAATCACAACAGGACCGACCAGCGGATACGCATTGGCGGCCCCCGGCGTCGGACTGCTCATCGCCGTAAAAACAATTCCCCCGTCCATCGCACTTTTTGCATAGCGCCCAAAAGAAATCCCCGTGTTCGAAGCCCCGAAACTCTGCGAAACCTCGTATCCGCCGGGAACACCGCCCACTCCGCTCCGCAGATAGGCCGTCTCTCCGCCTTCACTCAGGGCAAAAGGAATATGAACCCCGGGAGCAGAGGGATTCCCGAAATGCTGATCTTCATAAAAGACAACATATCCCCCCGCCGGAATTATAGTCCCAAGCGGAATTTCATATTTCTTAATACTGGCCTCGTCTCCGGCGGCATCGCTGAGAAACCACCCGCCGATGGCAATCGGCTGCGATGTCGTATTGTACAATTCAATCCAGTCCGGCTGTCCGCTGTGAGAATGGGCCAGCAGTTCGTTGATTACAATCGCCCCCGGGTCCGGCACCAACCCTGAATCATCCGTTCCCGGCGAACCTCCGGCCAATGCACTGGGACGCCAACCTTCTTTCCGGCTCCACATCCCCAAATCGGTCTGAGCGGGATTGCGGACTGTTAGGGAAAATCCCTCCCCGTCCGTAATCGGATACCATCCGTCTTTATATGAAAACTCCTGAATAACCGTGCCTACGGCATCTTCCAGTCTGATGGTTTCTCCGGCATCATCCAGTCGGCCCGTGTATTCCCCCGCTATTCGTCCGCTGAAGGAAGGATACCGCTGGAGAAAAGCCGCCTGATTGCCGACCACCACAATCCGCTCACCGGCGGCAAGAGTCTGAGACCCGAAGGTAAAAGAAATCCCTTTTGTAAACCGAACCAGATTCAAATTGATTGCTTCCGAACCGATATTGACCAGTTCGATAAATTCCTCATTGGGGTCAATGGGGTGATACATCAATTCTGCAATCCGCAGATTTCCCGCTACCGGTCCGACGGCATAAACGGCTTCATTCAGTACACTCCACTGGCCTGTGCTGCTCCGGATTCGCGCCTTGACCTGAGCGCTGGCCGTCAGGGGAATCCCGCCGGTATAGGCAATCGCCGTCGGAGAAATGCCCGCCGGAACGGTTGTATAAACGGAAGGCGCTTCCAATTCCGCCGAAATCAGAAAATCAGAACTGGTAGTGCTTACATTCAGGCCGTGAATGGCCAGAATATTCGTCCCGGCCCGCAGCACGCTTTTATACGCGGAAATATCAAAGGAATCCCACGCGGAGGACGCCTCTCGATTGGCGGTGGCCGCCGAGTTCCAGATCAGGGAAGCAGGAGCATTCATCCGCTTGACTTCCGTGCCGTTTAAAAAAGCGACAAATCCATCATCATAGCGGACGCGCAGCGTCAGCGTGGTATAATACGGCAGAGCAGCACCGTCCACAGTGAACGGAATCCGGATATAACAGGTTGCATTCTTGTTATACATCGCCGCCCCGACATCAATCCCAATCATACTCTCATAGCCGGTCTGCCGTTCGTATCCCACCCCGCCCGTACCGCCGGTCCAGCCGGTATCGTTGAATGGTTCGCTGCTGCCCCGCCAGGCCGTCCCGATATCTCCTGTGGGTACCAGCACTTTCTTGGGGGCGCTGTCGGACACGACAAATCCCTGCGCAACCAGTTGGGTGGAAGCAGGCCTGCGAGGGTCTGTCCCGTCCATCGTATAATACAGAGTGCCCGAAGGGGTGGACTGGATTATCGTCAGAATCGAACCCGAAGCCGCATGCCCGCCGTGCTGATAAACCCCGTTGATTTGGAAGATCGGATAGCCGAAACTCGTATCGAACAGATTATTATTCGCAAACGACGTCAGCACATACGGTTCACGCCTGGGGATAAAAACATCCGGCACGTAGCGGACCGGGAAAGCCGTTTTTTCCGGCAGCACGGCGGATACCTCACCGAAGACCTCCCACCACTTCGATAGGAGATTGGCCTGAGTCAGAACTCCTCCGTTGCGAAAATGACGGTGCACACGATCTGCAAAGGCCAGCCGAAACTCCGGATTGTTCCGCAGGGCCCGGTACAGCTGAGCAATCGGACACCAGGACAGATTATTCAGGCCGGTCGGAGAAGTCCAGCTGGGAAAATGCTCAAAAGAATTTTTATACAGATTTTCCCCGTTATCCCCGAAAGCCCAATTCTCCGCGAGCCCTTCCGCATCCCAGATGCTGAAGGCAAATTTTCCGTCCGGAGTCCTTCGCCGGTGCACATCCCAGTTATTGCCGGGCCAGTCAAAATTGCCGATGTAATTCTGAAGAATCAGCAGGTCAATGAAGGCGGGAATGTCCAGCCGGCTCGCTACATACTCATAATCCGCCATATTGCTCAGATTGCGGCTGTTGGCATAACTGAGCAGAGCGTTCCAGGCGAGATCGTCTCCGTCCCTCACACCCGCCTGCGTAATCACATCAAACTCATCCTCCGTGTCATACCACTCCTGATAAAACTCCTTATCCCCCCGAGCCGTCGGATTGTAATAGCCGCGGTAAACCCCATTGATATACAGATTCACAAAAATACCGGTTACCTGGGCATGCCCCATCTGGCAGAAGAGCCGTCGGGCCCACTCATCCTTCACAAACGGTGTGCAGGCGTCATTATGGCCGGCCCGCAGGACGATGCTCTCAAACGAATCAGCCTCAATAAACGGAAACAGCGGATAGTCCAGACGTCCCCCTTCATATTCATCCCGAAACCAGAGATTCAGACTGAACTTGTTGCTGTTCCAGTTCGGCCAACCATTCCAGCACGTCACCCAATCCGCCCCGCGCGTGTACCGCGGCCTCGTATAATCACTGCCGTGAACCCGGATGCCGCAATCCTGCTGAAAGGCCGCTCCGGTCTCCAAATCCATATATTCAAATGAAACCAGACGCTCATAATTGCGCCCACGCTGCAGCGGATTGTTGTAGCTGCCGGCACCGCTGGACTGCCAGACGCCGCTGCTGTCATAATAACCGCCGACAATGGCCATCACACCGTCCGGTTCATAAAGCGACTTTTGCGGGTCCCCGACGATGGAAATCAGCGGCATCGAACGCACCGCGGCGGAAGCCCCAAAAATATAGGTTTGAGTATCAATATTGCTCGGCTTCCAGCCGGTTTTTATCGCCGCTGCACGGATACAGGCGGTAGAGGAAATGGAAATCGGACCTGTGTACCGCACAGCCGCCGCCGTCGGAACTTCGTTCTCAATCGGAGCACTGCCGTTAGTCGTATAATAAATCGCCGCCCCGGGCGTATCACAGCTTAAGGTTAAACTGAACGGGGCATCATAAAACCCCCGCTTGTGACTGAATTGAGTATCCTCCACAAGCCCCAGATACCCCCCGTTGTTCACCGCACCCGGGGTCGGAACAGAAAAAAATCTCCACTCCGACCCGCCGTCAGGCCATCGGCCGTACGAATGATTGGCTTGCTGACTGGAAAAGGACAGCGAATCAATCCGCCGGCCGTTCCCATCATACAACCCGATTTCCTCTCCATCCGCGCGGAGACTGAAAGATGCGTGCAGGCCGGGGGTGTCTTTCACATCCCCATCCGCCCAGACAATCAAATAACCGTGAGGCGGAATCGTGGTCTCTGCAGGTCTGCCCTCCGGAAACCGCCAAGCTGTCGGACTGCCTAAATCATCCGTCAGATACATCCCCGCCGTATCAACGGCTGTATCACCGGCATTATAAATCTCAATCCAGTCGTCAAACTCCCCCTGAGGATCCGCTATGCCGCTTTCGCTGGTATTGGAGGCCGCAAACTCATTGATAAACAACAAAGGACGACTCTCATCCGCCAGCCAGTTGGAAGCCATCAGAAAGAAATCAGACAGCGTGACTCCGGAAAGACTGTCAATCTCTGCACAATAAATCCCTGAACAGCCAACATCCTCCAGCCAATGCTCCCCCAGAATCGCCAGGTCAGCCAGGTCTACCCGGCGGTCCTGATTGAGGTCGCCGATTGGATACGTTGTATCCGCCCGGCTCAGAGAAAAAACCGCCAGCATCAGCCACCACAATTTGATTTTCACGCCTCCGCCTTTCTCTCCTTCTGTTCCGGCTACCGTTCGGCACCGCCGGAAGATGCCGTTCGAATTTCCCATCTTCCCTTCGACTTCACCCAAAGCATCCCCGTATCTCGGTACATCTCCAATAGAGCCGTCGAATAGTCAAACACAGACTCTGCAAAGGCCTGCCGGGCCTGATAATAATCTTTTTGAGCATCCAGCACATCCCGGCTTTTGGCCCTGGCAACCTGCATCAGCTCGAGGGTCTTGTCCAGCCGCTCCCGAGCCAGCTGCCAGGCCTCTTTCTGGACCTGATAACGCTCCCGGGCTTTCTGGCAATCCCGATAGGCCTTGCGCACCTCCAGCACAATCTGGTCCGTCAGTTTTTGATGATTCCTCTGCTGCTGAGCCAGGGCAATCAGGGCCCGTTTGTAATTATTTTTCTCCATCTCCCGATCCAGCGGCAGGTCCAGCCGAAGGGTGGCTTCATAGCGGTCGCGAACCCGCTGCAAATCACCCGGATCGGCCCCGAATGCATAGCGCCGATTCCCGTCATTAGCAGGGCTGTACAGACCGACAAGGGTCAAATCCGCCTTCAGGGCATCCGCCGCTACTTCCACATGGCGCTGGGCATCGAGGGTGCGGTCATACGCATTCGCCAAATCCAGACGCTGATCCAGTGCGGCCTCGACCGCCTGTTCCTCCGTCAAAGGCGGCTCCTTCAGTCCTTCCTCCAGAGCCGCCCATTCGTTTTCATCCGGTTCTACAGAGGTCTCCTGCGGAATATTCAGCATCAGCTTCAGGGCGTCCTTATGAGTCTCATACATCTGTTTGGCCTGAAGGTAGCTGTCCCAGGCACGAATTTTGTCCTGTCGGGCCTGCTCCAGCTCGAAGGCGGGCAGACGTCCGGCCTGAACCAGAGGAGCCATCTTGTCATAAATCGAAAGCATTCGAAGATAATGCTCCCGGCTGTTTTTCATCTGAATCTGATAAAGAAGCAGCCGGTAATACTCGGTTACAATGGAAACCAGAAAGGTCTGCCGAAAACGATTGAAGTCCCGAACAGCATACAGCGTATCCTGCTCGGCCTGCGTCAGCGCCTCCAGAACGACCTTCCGATCCGCCCCGCGAAGAAGCGGCTGGGTAATTGCCGCCTGAAAGATTGTCTGCAGACCGCTTCGGAAATCCCCCGACAACACATCCATATACCCAACCGATAAGCCGGACGTAACCACAGTCCCGCTTGCCAGCAGTTTGCTGATTCCCCCCTCTCCCGCAGCCCCCGCCCCCTCCCGTCCTCCTTCCCCATCCCGGTCTCCTTCTTTGGCATATCCCCCGGTTGCCCGCGCAAACGGCGTCCACTCATACAGATGCTGCACATCCCGTAAATCCAGCGCCGTCAGATAAAGCTGCTCTTTGGCCTGCTGATATTCGTGGGTATTGGTCACCGCAAGTTCCGCCGCCTTAGCCAGTGTGAGCACAGAACCGCCTTCTAATACTTTCAGACGCTCCTGACGCATCTGCGGCGAAAAGGGCTCAATCTGATATTCCTCCGCACGGCCGAAAGACTCATCCCAGCGCTTCTCCAGAAGAGAATAGACTTTCTCATCCGTCTGTCGGCTGACTTTTTCCGGGTTCAGAGAGCATCCTACAACCCCTGCGGTCAGAAGGAGAACAAAACGAAAACCTCCGGAAATTTGGAACAAACTCTTTTTCATTTCTTTTCGGAGGCCCTTATCCATTCAAAAGAACCGCGGCTAAATACCCCGAACCCCGACCAGTTCATTCGGAAGCAGCTGCATCTCCGGATGCACCGGAATCCGAACAGGCCTGCCCCATTCCGGAACCGACGGGTTTTTCCACAATCGCTCCGGCATCAGCTCCACCATCGGCCCCATTTCTGCCACTTCGGAACGCAGCACCTTTCGAGGAGAGGACATCTTGATGATTTCGACCGGCTGATGCAGCGTGACGGAACCGCTTTGCTCCTGAGGAACCCAGGCCGTCACAAAATCGGCGGACGGAGCCGCCAGCGTAAGAATCGGCATATCCTTGCTGACGGTCTGGCCGACGGCACAGCCGATAGAGGCAACAATCCCGTCAAAGGGAGCTTCCAGAACCACATCAAAATCAATCGCCGAAAGTTCCTCCAGACGTTTTTCCTGAAGCGCAATGGCCTTCTGAAGCGGTTCCAGGGAAAGCATCTGTTCTGAAGAAAGCCGTGAAGAAGCGCGGAAGGCCTGCAGACGACTTTGGATCGCCTCCAAATCCTGCCTGGCCTCAACCAGCTGCCGTTCATCCTGAGCAATCTGAGCCGCAAGGGCCTCCGCCTGAACCGAAACCTTCTGCAGTTCATACGGCTCAATGGCCTTTTTCGCCAGCAGGTTTTCCAAAACCTTTTTCTCTGTTTCAAGGTCTTTCAATTGAATCCTGGCCGGCTCAAGGCGGGATTGAATTTCAAGAATCAATAAGCGGGTTTTTTCTGCGTCAAGAGCTACCTGATGCTCCCGATACAGCTGCTCCATTTGCTCTCGAGACTGGTCGCCGGCCAGCTGACGGAGCATTTGCTCAACCTGGAGTTTCCGATACTCCAGCTCCGCCAAAACCGCTGCTTTTTCCGCTTCGACCTGGGCTCGAGCCCGCTCGATTTCCGTCGGCGGAACCAGCCGCAGAACCGCCAGCGGCTGCCCCTGATGAACCTGCTGATACAAGTGTACCGGCATGGAAATCAGCCACCCGGAATCAGGAGCCGTAAAAACACAGGTCTGAGCATTGGCAATTCCAACCGTCGTAAAACGGGAATTTCGATAAACAAAAAGAAAACACACCGCCCCCACCGCTGCCAACCATACCAGAACCGGCAGCACACCGGTCAGGACCCGTCCCGTCCTTTTCTGAAATGACATCCTGTCAGAGTTCAAGGATTTGCTCCTGAATCGCCAGACTCAGATTCTCAATTCCTTCTATCTTCCGCAGTTCGGAAAGCATCTGCTGATTCAGGGACGCTTTACGCAAAGTAATCTGATATGCATAATCCATCCGGGAACGATCCGGCCCGCGGCTTTGAGAAGATGTCAGGACAATCGTTCGGCAAAACCGCCGAAGCACCTTAAAAAGCGGATGGTCTGCGTTCAGCTCCCCGTGAAAGGTAAACCGAAGCAGCGCATTGCTCGAATGAAACGCTCCGAAATCCGCCCAGTACAGATACAGCAGGACCAGCCCGAGGACCGCCGTGCCGATGACGGCAATCGCATACCGGCCCGACCCGCAGGCCATTCCGACCACAAGGGCGCAGAACAAAAAGGCAATGTCCCGCGTGTCCTTAATCATATTTCGAAACCGGATAATCGAAAGCGCCCCCATCAGCCCGACCGCCACCACAAAACTGCCCGCAATGGTCGTCATCACAAGAGCAACCACCATCGTAATCACAATCAGAGACTGCACAAAGGATTTGGAATACGACAGCCCGTGATGAGTAAACGAATAAATCCACGCCAGGACTTGCCCGAGTACAAAGGCCAGCAGGAGAGACAGAACGACCGTCGCCGCATCCATTCCCGCCGGAGAGGAGTAATCATTCAGCAAATGTTTCAGATTCTCCATCATTCCAAATATCCCAAAAGCCCCTGTGAAACGCAAGACACCGACGAAACATACTTGGACATTGACGATAGATTCAGATTAAACAGACGAATCATCTCCTCCAGCCATGCCGGATAATGATCCGTAAACTTGATTTCCAAAACCACGTACGGCAGCGGAATTGCCTGCCATCCCTGTCCGTTCAGAGTTACTTCCATCCCGAAGGGCTTCCGAAATTCCAGATGCCGGTCAAACGTAACCCGAACTCGGTTTTGTCCTTCTCCTTCAAAAGGTTCCCGCATATATCGAACCAGCACAACCGGCTGGGCCCCAAGGGCCTGCTTGTAAAACAAAAACTGCTTCAGCGCCTGGCGGTCTTTCTCCGAACGTCCGTGCAGCTCCAGCGTGCCCTCCAGGGCCGCCTGAAGCTCCGACCGTTCAATGCGAGCCCGGCTCTTGACAATCACTTTATTCACCCGCCGCTTTACTTCCAAAAACAGCGGACTTTTCGGCAAATCACTGTAAGTCCGGATTCGCAGTTTGAAACGATTGGATTTGCCGGTAAGAGTTTCCCGGCACAAACACAAATCCGGTGAATCCAGGTAGAGACTTGAAATGGGATATTGTCGGTCCGGATACATCAGCGCATATTTGTCCACCGACAAATAATGCTGAACATAATCTCGAATAGCTTGGGCCTTACTTTCGGAAATTCGATACTTCAGCTCATAACGGCAGCAGGTTAAATCTGTTCCTTGCCGGCAAACCGGCTCACGTGCTCCCTCCTCAATCACCCGATGCTCTGGAAATGTTTCTGAATCCGTCGGAAGAGAATGTTCGGCTGTATCATTTGTGAGCCCGCCCTTGGCAGGGTTCCTCCTGACCGGCTCAACCCCCGAACTCCCTTTTCTCCTTTTCAGAAAACCTTTGAACATCTTTTCGAATCAGCCGGAATAATTTGCTTTCCAAAATAAATCAAATTCGGACAAATTTTGTCATCATCCCTCTAAGTCTCTGCCGCACCCCGCCTATCGAATGCAAGAAGAACCGCCCCTCTTGTAAATAATTTAATTTAATTCTAACTGAATTATAACACAGAAACCCCAAAAATGTCAACTTTTAATAGGAAGAATATTATAGAATAAAAGGACGGTGTTCAAAAGTAATTTCCCGAATAAAAATGTCGTGTACCTTTCATGAATACGATATTCAAAAATCATCCCTTATAAAGAAAAAAAGCCGGTCTTATCGGACCGACTTTGCTCTTCACTGGCGGGGGGAGGATTCGAACCTCCGACCTCCGGGTTATGAGCCCGACGAGCTACCAGACTGCTCTACCCCGCGATCAAATTTTATCTCCTATACCACAGTTTCCGGCGTTGTGCAACCGCTCATCCAATTTATTTTTCGAGCATCCGGCGGATTTGTTCGGCTATCTGAGCGGCCTTTCCTTCCGGATAGGAATACGACGGCCAGTTCCGAAACAGCCCATCCCCTGTCTTTCTGGGGATAATATGAAAATGCAGGTGCTCGACAATCTGTCCGGCCGCTCGGCCGTTGTTGCACAGCACATTGTATCCATCCGCTTTCATCGCCTTTTGGACGGCCCCGGCCGTGCAGGACAAAGCGGCTGCCAGACTCGAAAGTGTCGGGGCCGGACATTCATCCAGTCGGCTGTAATGACGTTTCGGGATCACCAGTGTATGCCCATCCGATACCGGACCAATATCCAGAAAGGCCAGAACCTCCTCGTTTTCGAATATTTTCGCAGAGGGAATCTTCCCTGCGGCTATTCGGCAAAACACACATTCGTCCATCTGAATCCTCCCGCCTGAACCGACAAAAAAAGCGGACGCAGTGCCGCCGTCCGCTTTGGAAAATCCGCTTAGGACTTCTTGGAGGTCTTTTCCGGTTCCGATTTGCCCTGCTCAACCAATTGAAGCAGAACCAGACGCCCGTTGTCGCCGAGCCGGTGCTTGGGCAGGCGAATGATTCGCGTATAGCCGCCCGGCCGGTCCAGAAAACGGGGACCGATGTCGCTGAAAAGCTTGCCGATTACGGTGCCGACCTTGACCATTCGGCCGTCCTCTTCTTTGTAAATCGCCCGGTCGTTCAGCAGCCGAAGGGCCTGCCGACGGGCGTGGAGATTGCCCTTCTTGGCCAGTGTAATCAGCTTCTCGGCAAATCCGCGGACCTCTTTGGCCTTCTCCAGCGTTGTCGAAATCGTTTCATGTTCAAACAGCGAAGCCGCCAGATTCCGACGCAGGGCCAGTCGATGTTCGCTGGTTCGCCCCAATTGTCTTCCTGCTATCCGATGACGCATATTCAATCACCTCAATTCTGTCTTCGTTTCCCGCTTTCTTTAGACCCCGGTCATTCCCAGGGACAATCCGAGTTCCGCCAGTTTCCGCTTGACCTCACGCAGACTGGTTTTCCCGAAACTGCGAATCTTCAGCAGGTCCGCCTCGGTCATCTTCACCAGCTGGCCGACGGTCTGAATATTGTTCGATTCCAGACAATTGCTCGAGCGGACCGTCAGTTCCAGCTGCTCAATCGGCATCGCCAGTTTGGCCGCCAGTTCTTCATTGACCGCCTTAGCCGGCTGCGGCTCGGCCTGGACCGCCTCTTCCACCGTTTCTTTACCCAGCTGTTCGTACTGAACAATCGGGTTGATGTACTTGCGAAGAATCTTGCCCGCTTCGACCAGAGCCATCTCCGGCGTGACGGTCCCGTCCGTCCAGATTTCCAGAATCAGTTTGTCGTAGTTGGTCCGCTGGCCGACACGCGTATCCTCCGTCTTATAACGGACACGCAGAACCGGCGAATAAATCGCATCCACCTCAATCCGGCCGATTTCCTGCTCCGACCGGTCAACGGCGGCGATTCGCTCGGAAGCCGGTGAATACCCGCGCCCGTTGCCCACAACCATTTCCATCTCAAAGTGCACATTCTCCGTCAGCGTCGCCAGCACCAAATCCTTGTTGATGACTTCAATCGCCGGGTCGCATTCAATCATTCCCGCCGTCACCGGACCGGCCTGGTTCGCCTGCACTTTCATCGTCCGCCGCTGGTCCCCCTGCATCCGAACGACCAGACGCTTTACATTCAATACAATATCCGTCACATCCTCCATCACTCCCGGGATAGACGTAAATTCATGCGTGACATTCTGAATCTTAATCGATTCAACGGCACTGCCTTCCAGCGAAGAAAGCAGAATCCGGCGAAGACTGTTCCCAATCGTTGTGCCGAACCCCCGCTCAAACGGCTCGATAATAAACCGGCCGTATCGATCGGTAGACACATCCGTGTCCTTCTGCACACGCGTCGGCAGTTCCAAACCTCTCCAGGTAATTCTCATACATAGGCCTCCAGCAGCGGGCGAATGTTCTCAGTGCTTTTCTTCGGGCCGAAAGGAGAAGAAAACCACTCTCTGGAATCCGCCCGGTTTTCCAATAAGTCGTTATTTCGAACAGAACTCCACAACCAGATGTTCTTCAATCGCCAGCTGAACATCCTCACGGGACGGCAGAGCCACCACCGTGGCCGCCGGCTTGGAGGCATCCAGCTGAAGCCAGCCCTGCACCTGAAAATTCGGATTGGCCTCCAGCTGGGCCTTCACCAGCTTGCGGGTCCGCTCCGAGTTCTTCAGGGTAATCTTGTCGCCGATATTGACCAGCCGGTCCGGAATATCCACGCGCCGGCCGTTCAGATAAATATGCCCATGCGCAATCAGCTGCCGGGCCGCCCTGCGGGAGGGCGCAAAATTCAATTTAAATACCACATTATCCAGACGCCGTTCGAGAAGCTCCAGCAGCGTACGTCCCGTATTGCCCTTCCGGCGGGCGGCTTCGCGGAAAATGCTCATAAACTGCTTTTCCATCAGCCCGTAATAACGCTTCACCTTCTGCTTTTCCCGAAGCCGAACCCCGTAATCGCTGTAGCGGCCTCTCCGCCAGCCGTGCATCCCGGGAGCCATGCTTTTCTCCCGCCGTTCAATCGCACACTTGGCGGTCTCGCACCGCGTGCCTTTCAGCATCAGCTTCATTCCTTCTCGCCGGCATAACCGACATGTAGGTTCAAGATAACGTGCCATATTCTGCCAACTTCCTCTTTGTAAGGTTCAAAGTCTTTTTCAATGCCCGGTTATACACGCCGACGCTTGCGCGGACGGCATCCGTTATGCGGTATCGGCGTCACATCCTCAATCGAGGCAATCCGAAGGCCGGCCTGCTGAATGGCGGCTATCGCCGATTCCCGGCCCGACCCGGGGCCCTTCACGCGGATTTCCACCTCGCGCAGGCCGCTGCGCATCGCCGTACGGGCCGCCTTTTCCGCCGCACGCTGCGCTGCAAACGGCGTACTCTTTCGAGAGCCCTTAAAGCCCACGCTGCCGCCGGAGTCCTGGCAAATCGTATCGCCGTCCATATCCGTCACTGTAATCAGAGTGTTGTTAAACGTCGCCGTGATATGAACAATCCCGCGAACCACATTTTTCCGAACTTTTCGTTTTACGCTCTTGGCCATAAACAATCAACTCCTCTATCCCGTCTCCGCTGCGACGGCTTAGCGCTTACCGCATTTCTTTGACGCTCTTCTTGCCGGCCACGGTTTTCCGTTTGCCTTTCCGCGTACGGGCGTTGCTTTGTGTCTGCTGACCGCGAACCGGAAGACCGCGGCGGTGACGAATGCCCCGATAGCAGCCGATTTCCTTCAGACGGGCGATATCCTGCGAGACTTTTCTCCGCAGCTGCCCTTCCACCAGATAGTCCCGGTCGATAATCTGGGTGATTCGGCTCACCTCATCTTCCGTCAATTGACCGGCCCGCACCTGCGGATTGATCTTGGCTTCCGCCAGAATCTTGCAGGCCAGATAGCGTCCGATGCCGTGGATGTAGCTTAAGGCAATCCACGCCGGCTTGTTATTCGGTACATCTACACCTATGATACGGGGCATATCAACTCCTGTCGCTTAGAAAGACTCGTTATCAGCCCTGACGCTGCTTATGACGGGGATTCGAGCAAATCACTCGCAAAACCCCTTTGCGTCGGACCAACTTGCAGTTTTCACAAATTCGTTTTACGGAACTTCGTACTTTCATAGATTTTTCCCTGTCAAACCGGGTGTTAACTTCTCGTAATAATCCGTCCTCGCGTCAAATCATAAGGACTCATTTCCACCAGTACCTTATCCCCCGGCAGTATCCGGATAAAATGCATCCGCATCTTTCCGGACACATGGGCCAGGATGCGATGGCCGTTCTGCAACTCCACCCGAAACATTGCATTCGGAAGAGCTTCCACGACCGTCGCTTCCAGTCTGATGGCATCTTTTTTCGCCATATCCCTTGTCTTGTTTTCTCCCGACGGCTGACTACACAGCTTTTTCATCAAGCGTTAACACTTCACAGCCGCCTTTCACCACTGCTATTGTATGTTCAAAATGGGCCGAATACTGCCGGTCTTTTGTCACAACGGTCCAACCGTCTTTCAGCGTTCGGACACCCGGCTTGCCCATATTGACCATCGGTTCCACCGCCAAGACCATCCCTTCCTGAAGAACAATATCCTCCCGAAGCAGCTCCGGGCTGACAAAATTCGGCACCTTAGGGTCTTCGTGCATTTCCGTCCCGATGCCGTGCCCGACATAATCCTTCACCACGGAAAAGCCGGCTTCTTTCGCACAGGCCTCCATCTGGGCCGCTATCGTACTCCACCGCACTCCCGGAGCCATCCGCTCAATCGCGATTTGCAGCATCCGCTCCGTCACGTCCAGCAGCCGCCGATGCGACGGAGCAATGGAGCCGATTCCAATTGTAAACGCTGCATCGCCGCAATACCCGTCCAGCTTGACACCAAAATCAACGCTCAAAATATCCCCCGGCCGCAGCACCACATCCGGCGAAGGAATCCCGTGCACCAGCTGCTCATTAATGGACGTGCAGACGGCCCCCGGAAACGGCCTGCCTCCGGAAGGATTCGGAACCCCTTCAAACAGGGCAATTGCTCCGGCCTCCCGGGTCAGCCGGCGGGCGACGGCATCCAAATAAGCCGTGCTGACGCCTGGTCTGGCTTCCTCTTTGAGTTTTGAAAGAACCTTCGCCACGACCTGTCCGGCCCGGCGTATTTTCTCAATTTCCCGGCGGCTTCTCAGCTTAATCGCCATAACGGCTCAACTTAACGTCCCAGCCGCCCAAGCGCTGTAAAAATTGCCTGACTCACTTCATCAATCGGCTGGTCGGCATTAATTTGGATAATCCTGCTCCGATTCCGCTGATAATATCCGAGTACTGCCGCCGTCTGCTCATGATACGTTTTAAGCCGATTGGACACCACTTCCGGACTGTCGTCCTTCCGCTGCATCAAAGGGCCGCACCCTTTGTCGCATTGTCCGTCCACCTTCGGCTTCAAATTGACAATGTGATAAACGGCTCCGCACTTCGGACAGCTGCGCCGGCCGGTCATCCGGTCCAGAATCGCCTCATCCGGAACCTCCAGCGAAACAATCGCATCGATTCGTTCCCCGGCCTTTTTCAGGGCCGCATCCAGCCCCTCCGCCTGAACAACCGTACGGGGAAAGCCGTCCAGCACATAACCTTTGGCGCCGGCTTTTTTAATCGCCCCAATCATCATATCAATAATCAAATCATCCGGAACCAATCCCCCGGAATCCATATAGGACTGCGCCTTGCGTCCCAATTCCGTTCCGGCCGCCCGCTCGGCTCGAAGAATATCGCCGCTGGACAGATGCGCCAGCCCGTACTTTTCCGTAATTCGTTTGCACTGGGTCCCTTTGCCGGCCCCGGGCGGTCCCAGAAGAATCAGTTTCATATCCGCGCCCCCCGAATCCGGCCGGCGGAAGAAAACCCTTCATAGTTTCGCATCAACAGATTTGCTTCAATCCGCTGCACCAAGTCCAGCGAGACGCTCACCACAATCAAAAGTCCGGTTCCTCCGAGGAAGGATGACGCCGTATAGTCCACGCCGAACATCTGCGTCACCAGACTGGGAACCACCGCAATAATCGCCAGAAAGGCCGCTCCGAAGAAGGTAATCCGAATCATCACGGTTTCCAGGTATTCGGCCGTCCGATGGCCGGGACGCAGACCCGGAATAAAGCTGCCGCGGTCCCTAAGATTTTTCGCCATATCCTTCGGCTGAAACTGGACCGTCGTCCAGAAATAAGCAAACACAAAAATCAGAATAATATAAAGCAAGTTGTAGGTATAAGCCATCGGGCGGAATGCTTCAATCAGCATCCGCATAATCGGCGAGGCGCCCAAAACCGAAATATGAGTCGCCAGCTGCTGAAGGATAATCGGCGGAAACATCATCAGCGACGAGGCAAAGATAATCGGCATCACACCGCCGTGATTGACCCGAAGCGGCAGATAATGCTTCGCTCCGCCGTACATCCGGTGCCCCCGCATCTGCTTGGCCTGCTGAATCGGTATCCGCCGCTGTCCCTGGGTAATCAGAATCGTCCCGGCAACGACGAACACAAAGGCCAGAATCAAAAAGACAATCGTCAGAATCCCATAGGTTCCCGGCTCCGCACTGACCCGAAGGTCCGTCTTTTCAATCACGCCGATAATCGCAGCGGGCATGCGGGCCAAAATCCCCGCCATAATAATCAGACTGATGCCGTTTCCAATTCCGTACTCATCAATCTGCTCCCCAAGCCACATTAAAAAGATGGTGCCGGCCGTCATCCCCACCACGCCCATAAAAATGGCGCGGCCGTGCATACCGGGATAGGTAAAACCGTCCAACGCCGCCATCCGCATAAACATCAGCGCCTGTATCACACACAGTGGAACCGTCAGATAGCGTGTGTACTCCTGAATCTTTTTATACCCGGTAGCCCCTTCTTGACGAAGCTTCCGCAGCGGCGGATAAATTTCTCCGAGCAGCATCAGAATAATCGAGGCCGAAATGTAGGGCATAATCCCCAGCCCGAACAGACTGCTTTGGCTGAGTGTCCCGCCGGTAAACATCTGCAGGGTTTCTGCGGCACGCCCGAACGGCGTTTCCCTGTCCCGACTGGCCGCCTGTTTGGTAATCTGCTCCTGGTCAAAGCCGGGAACCGGAATATGATAACCGATCCGGTAAATCACCAGCAGGGCCAGCGTGAACAAAATCTTGTTCCGCAGGTCCGGAATCTTAAAGATGTTGACAAATGTCGCCAGCATGTTGTTGGTCCTTCCGTGTTCCTACCTCAGGCCACCACTTTCGCCGTCCCGCCGCAGCCGGAAATCTTCTGTTCGGCGCTCTTGCTGAACTTATGTGCCGAAACGACGAGCTTTTTGGTCAGCTCCCCGTCCCCTAAAATCTTGACCCGGCTTTGACAGCTTCGGACAAGTCCGACACCGGCCAGCTCCTTGACACCGATGGAATCGCCGTCGCGGAAATACCGCTCCAGCTGCGAGACATTGACGATTTCATATCGCTCGGAAAACGGAGCATTGCTGAAGCCCCGCTTGGCCAGCCGGCGAAACAGCGGCATCTGACCGCCTTCAAAAGCCGGATGCAGCGAGAACCCGGAACGGCTCCGGTCGCCTTTGTGGCCGCGTCCGGCCGTCTTGCCGTGTCCGCTGCCGGGACCTCGGCCGACTCGTTTCCGCTTCTTATTTGCCCCGACTAACGCTGTAATTTCATCACTTCGCATGGTTGACTCACCACCTTTTGACTGCTTCTACCGCGACCCCGCGGATTGATTCGATGGTTTCCTTATCCCGCAACTGCAGCAATCCATTCATCACGGCCTTGACAACATTCTTGGCCGAGCGGCTGCCGTTGATTTTCGTCAGCACATTCCGAATCCCGGCATACTCCAAGACCGCACGGGCGCTCGAACCGGCAATCACACCGGTACCCGGACTGGCCGGAATCATCGTAATCTGCGTCGCCCGGCTCTTTCCGATCACTTCGTGCGGAATCGTGCCGCCGACAACCGGAATCCGCTTCAGATTCTTTTTGGCGTCTTTGATGGCCTTCTCAACAGCCGGCGGAACCTCATTGGCCTTGCCGTATCCGACCCCGACTGTTCCGTTCCGGTCTCCGACAACCACCAGGGCCGAAAAACTGAATCGGCGCCCGCCTTTCACGACCTTGGCGTTCCGAAACACCTTCACCACCGTATCTTCCAGCGGCTGTTCGCCCTGCATTGTAAGTCTGGTTTCTTCAGCCAACTCTGTTCTCCGTTTCTGCAGGTTTCTTGCTTCCTGTCATTCCTAAAACTTCAGGCCCGCTTCGCGTGCTGCATCGGCCAGGGCCTTGACTCGGCCGTGATACTTATATCCGTTTCGGTCAAAACAGACCGCTCTGATTCCGATGTCCATCGCCTGCTTGGCCAGCGCGGTGCCGACGATTTTGGCCGCCTCCCGATTCCCCCCGCTCTTGAGCTGTCCCCGAAGAGCCCGACTCATCGTGCTCGAGGAAGCCAGCGTCACCCCCGCTACATCATCAATAATCTGAGCGTAAATATGCCGGCTGGACCGAAATACCACCAGACGAGGACGCTCCGGCGTCCCGAAAATTTTTCTCCGCGACCGAAAATTACGCCGCAGCCGCGTTCGTTCGATTCGTTCTCTCTGCATCCAACAACTCCTGACCTGTTCGATTAACCGCCGGAGGCAAAGGCCTTGCCTTCCTTGCGGATAACATGTTCATCCGCATACCGTATTCCCTTGCCCTGATAGGGCTCCGGCGGTTTGACCCTGCGAATTTCCGCCGCAAACTGTCCGAGAACCTGCTTGTTGGCGCTGGACAGCACAAACACCGCCGGCGTCTCATTTCCTTTGGTCGCCGGCGTTTTGATTTCCACCTTCACTTCCTTCGGAATCGGCAGCTCCGCCGGCTTGGCGTATCCGACGGATAAAATCAGCTTGCCGCCCTGTTCCTTCACACTGTAGCCGGTTCCGTAAATCAGCATTTCCTTTTGGAATCCCTGACTGACCCCCTTGACCATGTTGTTCAGCAGAGCACGGGTCGTTCCGTGAAGGGCTTTCTTCTGCCGATTTTCCGGCTCCGGATTGCTCACTTCAATCTTCCCGTCCGCAATCCGAACCTGAATTTCCGGCCGACACTGCATCTGAAGAGTTCCCTTCGGACCGCTGACCTTGATCAGCAGACCCGACTGCTCCACCTTCACCCCGCTGGGGATCTGAATTGCCTTTTTTCCGATTCGACTCATTTAGCTCACCATGCAAAGTAATTCGCCGCCGATATGGTCCCGACGGCAGACTCGATCGCTTACCACACCTCGACTCGTGGATAAAATCGATATGCCCATCCCGTTCAGCACAACAGGCAAATCGTCCACACCGCAATATTTCCGGCGCCCGGGCGTGCTGACCCGCTTAATCATCTGAATGACGGGCCTGCCGTCCGGGGTATATTTCAGAAAGACCCGAAGCAGTCCCTGCTTGCCGTCATCAATCCGATCATAATCCCGAATATAACCTTCCTCTTTCAGAACCGCCGCAATCCCTTCGCATACCTTGGAGGCCTTCACCTGAACCTGCGAACGGCCGACTCGCGACGCGTTCCGTATCCTGGTTAACATATCAGCTATCGGATCACCTAAACTCATGAATCTCTCCAAAAAAACGTCCGGTCTGCCGCTGTTTACCAGCTGGCCTTCTTGACGCCCGGAATCTTCCCTTCGTTGGCCAATTTCCGAAAACAAATCCGGCAAATCTTAAACTTTCGATAAACCGCCCGAGCCCGCCCGCAGATTTGACACCGCGTATAAGCACGGCTCCGAAATTTCGGTTTCTTTCTCGCCTTGTTTTCCAGTGCCTTGGTGGACATATCCGTCTCCCGCGCTCTTCGTATTCTTACGACCGAAACGGCATCCCGAACAGCCGCAGCAGCTCACGGCCTTCTTCATCCGTCTTGGCGCTCGTCACAAACGTAATATTCATCCCCTGATTCACCTCAATCCGGGCCGCATCAATTTCCGGAAAGACGCTCTGCTCATCCAGACCCATCGAATAATTCCCATGGCCGTCAAATCCGTTGGGATTCAACCCGCGAAAGTCTTTCACCCGCGGAATTGCCAGGTTAATCAGGCGGTCCAGAAACTCATACATCCTCTCCCGGCGAAGGGTCACCTTCAGGCCCGTCTTGTCTCCCTGACGCACCTTAAAATTCGAAACACTCTTCTTCGCCGCACAGATCAGCGGTTTCTGGCCGGTTATCACCGTCAAATCCCGCATCGCCATATCCAAAAACTTCTTGTCCTGCGTGGCTTTTCCGACACCCATCGAAACCACAATCTTTTCCAGACGCGGAACAGCCATCGGCGTCGTATATCCGAACTTCTCTTTCAGCGCCGGAACAATCTTCGATTTATATAAAACCTTCAAACGAGCCATATTCAGTTCACCTTACGTTATTTCTGCTTGGCTTTCCGCACAATTCCGATTTCCGTTCCGTCCGCGGCCGTCCGCTTTTTCGCACCCTTGGAATCCGAAACAAACCGAACCCGAGTCCCTTTGTTGGTTTTGGGATGCACCGGCAGCAGATTGCTCAGATGAATCGGACGCTCAATCCGAATCCGTCCGCCCTGCGGATTCTTCTGCGAAGGCCGGACATGCTTGTAAACCAGGTTGACCCCTTCCACTATCGCCTGTTCCTTGTCCGGTATTACCCGAATCACCCGGCCGGTTACGCCCTTCTGGTCCCCGGAAATCACCTGTACCATATCGCCTTTTTTAATATGTCTTGCCATATCCGTTCTCGGCTTTCCTCGCACTAAACCACTTCACTGGCCAGCGAGATAATTTTCATAAAGTTTTTCTCGCGAAGTTCCCGGGCCACCGCCCCGAAAATTCTCGTCCCGATCGGATTATTCTCATTGTCAATAATCACCGCCGCATTGCTGTCAAACCGAACATAGCTGCCGTCCGGACGCCGGACCGGATACTTCGTGCGGATAATCACGCACTTGTACACCTTCTTGCGGTCCAGCTGACAGCTGGGCAGGTGCTTCTTAATCGCCACGCACACGATATCCCCGATGCTGGCCGTTACCCGGGTGTACTTGCCTTTTCGGGCACTGCTCTTGCCCAGCACTCGAATACACTGAGCTGTTTTGACGCCGCTGTTGTCGGCGATTTCCAACATGGTTTCCTGCTGTATCACGGCTGCATCCTTTACTCTTTGACCGCTTTCTGCAATATCTTCACCAGCCGCCAGCTCTTGCGCTTGCTGATGGGGCGGCAGGGAGTAATTTCCACAAAATCGCCTACGCCGGCCTCGTTGGCCGGGTCGTGAACCGCCAGCTTCGTGCGGCGGCGGATATATTTTTCATACTGCGGATGCTTCATCAGATAGTCAATCCGCACCACAATGCTCTTGTCTCCGCTGCGGCTGACGACTGTCCCGCGTTTTTTCTGAATCTTTTTCACTGCTTCCATATCCACTTACCGGGCCTTCCGTTCTTCCTCACGCAGTACCGTTTTGATGCGGGCAATATCCCGACGAATATTGCGAATCACATGACGGTTCTGCAAATTTTCCGTCACCGCCTGACAGCGAAGTTCAAAAACCTTCCGCTGCAGTTCCTGAAGCTTTTCCAGGCGTTCATCCGTTCGCAGTTCTCGTATTTCCGATATCTTCATAGGTGCATCCCTTTTTATCCGAGCGAGTGACGGCGGGTGACAAAGCGGCACCGAATCGGCATCTTGTGCGCCACACGCAGCAGCGCTTCTTTGGCAACGCTTTCTTCCACACCGCCGATTTCAAACAGAATCGTCCCCGGCTTTACACGCGCCACCCAGCCGGCCACCTCAGCTTTCCCTTTTCCCATTCGGGTTTCCAGCGGCTTGGCCGTATAGGAGTGATCCGGGAAGATTCGAATATACACCTTTCCTTCACGGTGAAGGTAATGAGTCGCCGCAACACGGCCGGCTTCAATCTGTCGCCCCGTAATCCAGTGCGCCGAAAGGGCCTGAAGACCGTATTCTCCGAACGCCACATAATTTTTTCGGGTAGCAACTCCCTTCAGCGTTCCGCGCTGATGCTTGCGGTATTTAACTCGTTTGGGCATTAAGGCCATAAGCAAACCACCTCTTTCAGCAATCTGTCCTTATGCTTCCTGACTCATATTCTCCGCCGGGCTGTCTGTCACGGCGGAAGACTCCTCGGAAACCGGCGACTCCCCTGCACGTTCGCGAGGACCCCGACGAGGCCGGCCGGCCCGACGCGGCTTTACCGGAGCCTTGGCAATCGCCTCTTCCCCGAATTTCCCTTTATAAATCCATACTTTAATTCCAATTGTACCATAGGTCGTTCGGGCCACCGCCAGACCGTAATCCACATTCGCATCCAGCGTCTGCAGCGGAATCGAACCCATCTTCTGGGTTTCACTGCGGGCAATTTCCGCCCCGGCCAGACGCCCGCTGCAGATAATCTTGACCCCCAGTGCACCGGCATTCATCACATTCTCACAGGCCGTCTTCATTGCACGCCGATACGCCGCCCGTTTCTTAATCTGCTCTGAGATGCTCTCCGCAACCAGTGTCGCATCCAGATTCGGCTCTTTGATTTCAATCACATTGATGCTCACCTTGCGGTCGATCAGCGCCTCGAGCTCCTCACGCAGTTTATCAACTTCCGCACCTCGCGGACCAATCACCATTCCCGGTCGGGCCGTATGCAGGGTTACCTTGACTTCATTGCGGGTTCGGGCAATCTCCACCTTCGAGACAGCTGCGTACGGGGGCTGACGGTTGAATTTCTTGTCCACGTACTCCCGCAATTTGTAATCTTCAATCAAAAACTCCCCGTAGTTGGCCTTCGGAGCAAACCACGTGCTCTGCCACGGCAGCGTGATACCTGTTCGAAACCCGATCGGCGATGTCTTTTGACCCATAAATGCCTCAATTTCCGATTATTGCTGGGATACAGAAACAATAATATGACTGGCCTCTTTGCGAATCGGATGAGCACGACCGCGGTCTTTGGCCCGCCATGCTTTGGTGCCGATTCGACGGCCTGCCGGATCGACCCTTGCTTCCGACACAACCAGATTCTCCACATCCGCCTCCTGTTCATCCGCATTGGCAATGGCGCTCTGCAGGACCTTTCGAACCGCTTCCGCCGCGCGCTTTCGAGTGAACTGGAGGATATCCAGCGCCTCCTGAACCTCACGCCCCTGAATCAGCTGCGTAACCAAATGCACCTTGCGAGGAGACATTGGGGCATACCGATACATCGCCCGCCATTGGGAGATATCCTGAACTTCCACCCCCAGGGCTTCCGCCAGCCGGCGGACATCTTCTGAAGTAGGCTTCGGTGTCAGAAGGCCTTTCCGCCAGTTTCGAAGCGCCCGAACGGCATCCTGCTCGCTGCGGCCGCCGCGGGCCAAATGTCCCGCCAGCTGCTGAAGCGTCATCTTCCGCTGCCGGCAAATCTGATTGAATTTCTTTACATTCAGCATAAGTTCACAACCTTATTGGGTCGATTTTCCGTCCTGATTGACGCGTTCAAATCCCCTTACTTGGCTTCTTCTTTCTTGGCTCCGGAGTGACCGCGGAACGTGCGGGTCATCGAAAATTCACCCAGTTTATGGCCCACCATATCTTCTGTAATAAAAACCTTATGGAACATCTTGCCGTTGTGGACCAAAAAGGTATATCCGACAAACTCCGGTATCACCGTGCAGGCACGAGCCCATGTCTTAATCGGTTCTTTGCTGCCCGTTTCCATCTGACGACGGACCTTCAGATACAACTTCTCATCTACATACGGCCCTTTTTTTCGCGAGCGTCCCATTCAACTACCTCTTTGTTTCCTGTTGCTCTTGCCTCATCCGGCCTACAGCACTAACTGAACACCCCGATTGCTCTTGCGGCGGCGAATAATCCGTCGGCTGCTCACCTTGCGCGGATTCCGTGTCTTGCCGCCCTTGGCCAGCACACCCGTCGGAGAACACGGATGCCGACCGCCGTTGGCGCGGCCCTCACCGCCGCCCAGCGGGTGCGCTACCGGGTTCATTGCTTTTCCGCGGACATGCGGGCGAATTCCTTTATGACGATTCCGGCCGGCCTTGCCGACCTTGACGTTCTGATAATCCGAATTGCTCAGCTGCCCAATGGTCGCCCGGCATTCCTTGCGAACCATTCTCATTTCACCGCTGGGCAGAATAATCGTCACCCAGTCCCCTTCCTTGGCCATCACACGGGCCACTCCGCCGGCCGTGCGAACCAGTTTGCCGCCCTGACCTGCCTCCAGCTCAATATTGTGAATCTCCACACCCACCGGAATAAACTCCAGCGGCATCGCATTGCCGACTTTCGGCTCCACCGAAGGACCGCTTTCGACCGTCTGCCCCACCTGAATTCCCTGCGGAGCCAGAATGTAGCGTTTCTCACCGTCTTCGTACTGCACCAGCGAAATAAAACAGTTGCGGTTCGGGTCATACTCAATCGTCAGGACCTTCGCCGGCATATTGTCCTTATTCCGCTTGAAATCGATAATCCGGTAAATCCGGCGCCCGCCGCCCCCGCGGAACCGAACCGTCGTCTCTCCGGTATTGTTTCGGCCGCCGCTCTTTTTGATGCGGACGCACAAACTCTTCTCCGGACGAAACGCCGTCAATTCCTTCTTATAATCAATCACCGAAGCATTGCGGCGCCCGGGACTGGTCGGTCTATAAACTCGAATGGCCATAGTGCATTCCCTTATTTTTAGTACAAATCAATCCGATACTCATCCTGCAGCACAACCCAGGCCTTTTTCCAGGCCTTGGTATGGGTGAAGAAACGCCCGCGGCGGCGGGGTTTCCCCTTCACATGGGCCGTGCGGACATCCCGAACCTTCACGTTGTAAATCTTCTCAATCGCCTGGCGAATCTGAACCTTGTTGGCTTTCGGATTCACCTCAAACGCATACACATTCCGCGCATTGGCAAAGTGAATGCTTTGTTCCGTAATAATCGGCCGAACTATAATCGCATATTCATTCACGGCTGTTCCCCGTTAATTCGTATTGGTCTGTCGATTTACGACGGACAGAAACGCCTCTTTCGTAAAAAGCATCTTCTGCTTATTGCAGATATCGCCGGCATTCAGGTCCGAAACCACCATCACATCCACTTTCGGAACATTCCGTGCGGATTTGTACAAATTCTCATCCAGCTTCGGAATCGTCACCAGACAGCTGCGGTCAATCTTCAGATTCTTCAGTACCCGGGCAAATTCCTTCGTCTTGGGTTCGGAAAACGCCAGCTCATCCACCACAACCACCTGCCCGCTCTGCAGCTTGGCCAGAATCGCCGAATCCCGCGCCAGCTGACGCTGCTTCTTGGGCATCCGCTGGCTGAAATCCCGGGGCAGTTTGGCAAACGCCACACCGCCGCCCCGACGCGAACAGGTTCGAATCGTACCCATTCGGGCGTTTCCGGTCCCCTTCTGCCGATACAGCTTTCGGGTGGACCCTTCCACGCGGCCGCGGTTTTTCGTCGCCGCCGTCCCTACACGCCGATTGGCGTGATACATCACTATCGCCTGCTTCAGCAGGGCCGCTCGAACATGACCGCCCAGGACGTCTTCATTGACCTGAATCCGGTCAACTTCCTGCCCTTCTCGATTGTAAACTGCTACATCAATCATTGCTCTTACCAGCCTTCCGTTCTGAAAGGGCTTTTACTTCTTTGTCTTCGCTGTTCGGATTTCCACATACCCGCCGGCGGGCCCCGGAACCGGACCTTTCACCGCCAACAGATTGTTTTCTGCATCAATCCAGACCAGTTTATGATTGCGGCTGGTGACGCGGTCCATCCCCATATGACCGGCCATCCGCTTGCCTTTCTTGATATTCCCGCCGTGACCGCGGTCGCTGCCGTGTCCGCTCAAAGACCCGGGCGAACGGTGCTTGCGCTCCGTTCCGTGAGAGGCCGGCTGTCCGCCGAACCCGTGCCGCTTCATCACGCCGGCAAATCCCTTGCCTTTGCTGATGCCGCTGACATCCACATACTGAACCCCCTCAAAAACCTTCACATCCAGCAAAGACCCCGGCTTATACTCCTCTTTCGGCTGCTCCGACAGACGCCATTCCCGCACAAACCGCTTCACCGCCGTGCCCGCCTTGTCCGCATGCCCTTTTTGCGGTTTCTTAACCCGAGAGGGCTTCACATCATCAAACCCGAGCTGCAGGGCACAATATCCGTCTTTCTCCGGTGTTTTCACCTGAAGAATCGTGCACGGACCGGCCTGGAGAACCGTCACAGGCGTCATCCGCCCCGCATCATCATAGACCTGAGTCATTCCTACTTTTTTACCGAGCAACATCACCATTGTCGAAATCCTTATTGGGTCGCAATCCACACCTGCGGCAGCCGTCATCAGGCCTTTATCTTGACAAAAACGCCCGCAGGGACAACAAGCCGGTTCAGGGCTTCCACCGTGCGGGCATTGGCATCATAGATATCGATCAGACGCTTATGCGTGCGCATCTCAAACTGTTCCCGAGATTTTTTGTCCACATGAGGACTGCGAAGAACGGTATACCGCTCAATCCGGGTCGGCAGCGGAATCGGACCGCTCACCAAAGCATTGGTACGCCGGGCCTGCTCCACAATTTCCTTGGCGGAACTGTCCAATGCCCGATGGTCATAGGCCTCCATCCGGATACGAATTCGTTCTGTTTCGCTTGCCATGACTGTCCCTTATTCTTTGTCTACCTTCAATATCCTTATTATTGAAAGCGGAACAAAATAACCGCTTCTTTCTTGTAAGACAAGAAAATTTTCAGGCAAAAAACGGTTTTAAATACAAAAAAACCGCTTTTCGGCCTTTTTAGGCAGGTAAGGCACTCTTTCGGGCCTCCCTTAGATCAGACGCCTTCCTTCAGACGCCTTTGAACAGGACATATCAAGTCCATTTACCCTGTTCTCAATGCCCTTTTGGGCTTTCTACCATCCATGCACTTGTTTTTCGACATGTGCGGCTCCAACTCGGTACGCAAAGAAGTCCATTCTTTGCTCGCTAAGCCGCAAAATCAACCTATATAACTTTTCCGGAAAATTCTGTCAATATCCTAAAAGAATTTTTTCTGAAATTTGTTCCGGCACCCGTTCGTAGGTCAGCGGTTCCATTGTAAAACTTCCCCGTCCGGCCGTTGCCCCGCGAAGTTCCCCCAAATAGCCGAACATTTCCGCCAGCGGGACTCGGGCATCAATCACCCGCGTTGTCCCGTGCAGCTCCGTGTTCGTAATCACTCCTCGTCGGGAAATCAGATTGCCCTGAACTGCCCCAAAATACTGGTCCGGGATAATAATCTGCACCCGCATAATGGGCTCCAGCAGAATCGGCTGGGCCTTCGAAAGGGCATCTCGAATCGCCAGCACACCGGCCTGTTCAAACGCCAAATCCGATGAATCCACAGAATGATAGGAGCCGTCTAATAACGTAACCTTAACGCCTACAACAGGATAGCCCGCCAGCGGCCCGCTGCCCAATCCCTCATGGATGCCGCTTTCAGCAGCCGGAATATATTCTTTGGGCACCGTCCCGCCGATTACCGCATTCACAAAAACATTTTCCCTGCACAGATTTCCGCTTTCGTCCAGATTCGGCTCCACCCGGATAATCACATGACCGTATTGTCCGCGCCCACCCGTTTGCTTGACAAACTTGCCTTCCCCTTCCGCAGGCACACTGATAGTCTCCTTATAAGCAACACGCGGCTTTCCAACCCGCACATCCACCCCCAAATCCCGGATTAGTTTGTGCTGGAGAATCTCCAGATGAAGCTCGCCCATCCCGCTGATGAGGGTCTGGCCGGTCTCTTCATCATAGGTATGGTCGAATGTCGGGTCTTCACGCCGCAGAATCCGAAGCGCCTCTCCGAGCTTGGTCCGGTCCGCCGCCGACTTCGGCTCAATCGACATACTGATCACCGTTTCCGGGAAACGAATGCTTTCCAGCTGCACCGGATAATGCGTATCCGTCAGCGTATCCCCCGTCAGAGTCTCTTTGAGCCCCACAACCGCCACAATTTCTCCGGCCCGCGCCTCATCCAGCAGAAACCGCTCATTGGCATGCATCTCAAAAATCCGCGTGATATTTTCCTTGCGGTTCCGGTTGGTATTCAGGACCCGGCTGCCCTTCCGCAGCGTTCCCTGATAAATCCGCAGAAAATACAAATCGCCGTGCTTGTCCGCCGTAATCTTGAACGCCAGCGCCACAAACGGCTTTTTCTCATCCGGAACAATCTCGACTTTTTGCTCCTGCTTTTCCCCGCGAAAGGCGACCGCCGGCGGACGGTCCAGCGGCGAAGGCAGGAAATCACACACCGCATTCAAAAGCCGCCGAATCCCCATATTCCGCAGCGCCGCCCCAACCAGAACCGGATGCAGCTTTCCCTCCACAGTTCCCTTGCGAATCGCCCGATACAGTGACTCAACCGACACCGGACGGTCATGCAGGTACGCATCCAGAAGCTCTTCATCAAATTCCGCCGCCGCCTCAATCAAATCATGACGGGCCACCTGCGCATGGTCCTTCAGCGAATCCGGAATCGGCTCCTCACGCCAGTCCGCCCCTACCTCCAGCTGGTCATAAAAGAACGCTTTCTCTTCAATCAAATCCACCAGCCCGACAAAATCGCTTTCCGCCCCGATTGGAATCTGAATCGGGACCGGATGGGCCTGGAGTTTCTCCCGGATGCTGGCCACACACATATCAAAATCCGCCCCGATTTTGTCCATCTTGTTGACAAAGCACAGACACGGCAGCCCGTACTTCTTCCCCTGCCTCCAGACCGTCTCGCTCTGCGCCTGAACCCCTTCGGATGCATCAAATACTGCTATCGCCCCATCCAAAACCCGCAAAGACCGCTCGACTTCCGCCGTAAAATCCACATGCCCCGGCGTATCAATCAGATTGATGATATGACCGTTCCAGAAACATTTGGTGGCCGCCGAGGTGATCGTAATGCCCCGCTTCTGCTCCTCCTCCAGATAATCCATTACGGCGGTTCCTTCGTGAACTTCGCCGATTTTATAGGTCTTTCCGGAAAAATACAAAATCCGCTCACTGACGGTCGTCTTGCCCGCATCAATGTGAGCCATAATCCCGATATTTCTCAGTTTTCCCAGTCGTTCGCTCATCGTTAGACGCTTATTCCTTTTCGGACATTTCCGAAAGTCTATCCTGTTTTAGAATAAAAAAACTGCCACGGTTTTTTCTGTTCAAAAACCGTGGCAGTTTATTTCCTGCGACTACCAGGCAAAGTGAGCAAAGGCCTTGTTGGCCTCGGCCATTCGATGCACGTTCTCGCGGGTCGTAATGGCGGTTCCCTCCTTCTTATAGGCATCCATCAGTTCGGAAGCCAGCCGGATATGCATCGGCTTTCCGCCCTTGCCGCGGGCCGCCGCAATAATCCACCGAAAGGCCAGCGACTGCTGACGCGCAGGACGCACCTGCATCGGCACCTGATAGCTGGCACCGCCGACTCGCTTGCTGCGAACCTCCAAGAGCGGCTTGACGTTTTCCACCGCCGTTTCAAACACCTCCAGCGGCGGGACATCCGGCATTTTCTCCTGGATTATCTTCATTGCCTCATAAAAAATCTTGCTGGCCTTGCTCTTCTTGCCTTCCCACATCAGGCAGTTGATAAACTTCGAGACGGTCTTGCTGTGATAAACCGGATCCGGTTTTAACATTTCGTAGGAAGCTGTAAACTTTTTTGTTGCCATACATTCACCTTTGCTCTTGTCTTATCGCTCCAAAACGGTTTGAAAAAACCGGTTCCTTAGGCCTTCTTGGCTCCGTACTTGCTGCGTCCCTGTTTGCGTCCGGCCACACCGGCGGCATCCAGCACGCCGCGAATGATATGATAGCGAACACCGGGCAGGTCGCGCACACGCCCGCCTCGAATCAGCACTGTACTGTGTTCCTGTAGATTGTGGTCAATCCCCGGAATATACGCCGTCACTTCCTTGCCGTTGGTCAGACGCACACGGGCAATCTTCCGCAAAGCCGAGTTCGGCTTCTTGGGGGTCTGGGTTCGAACAATCAGACAGACCCCTCGCTTCTGCGGACTGCCGCTGATATCGGAAATTCTCTTTTTGCCTTTTTTGCTCCGGCCTTTTCTTACCAACTGGTTAATTGTAGGCATTTTAACTCCAAATAAAGTCTTTTCTCACACTTCCTATTCAAGACCCAACGCCGCCTTGACCGCTCGATCTTTGGCCGCTTCGGCCTCTTTGGCCTCACGAAGTTCCTCAAGCTGCTTGGGCACAGGCGGCTCGGCCAAATGCTTGATCCGAATATCCAAATGACGCTTGAACGCCGTCCCTGCCGGGATCAAATGTCCCAAAATCACATTTTCCTTCAAACCCAGCAAATAGTCCACTTTACCCGCCAGCGCCGCCTCTGTCAAGACCTTTGTCGTTTCCTGGAAACTGGCCGCCGAAATGAAGCTTTCCGACTGCAGCGACGCCTTGGTAATGCCCAGCAGCAGCGTATTGGCCGTAGCCGGACGCGGCTTTTTGCCCTTGGCGGGCGTTCCGCCCAGCATCGCCGCCTTTTCATTGGCCGCCTCCAAAACTTCCTTGGATACCAACTGGCCTTCCTGCAGGTCGGTATCGCCTTTTTCCACAACACGCAGACTCTTGCTCAATTCCGCATTGACCCGGCGGAACTCCGTCTTATCCACCACTTCGCCGGGCAGGAAGGGACTGTCGCCCACCGAATCAATCTCCACCTTGTTCATCATCTGGGCAATGATGATTTCAATGTGTTTATCATTAATGTTCACGCTCTGCGCCCGGTACACATTCTGAATCTCCCGAAGCAGATACCGCTGCAGGGCTTCTTCTCCCTTAATCCGCAGGATATCATGCGGAACCAGCGGCCCGTCGGTCAGGGCATCCCCCGCCTGAACATGGTCACCCGTGTGGAAGTTCAGATGACGGTCGCGCGGAACATGGTGTTCCTTTTCCATTCCGCTTTCGTTGCGGATAATAATGGTCATCTTGCCGCGGCGTTTGTCGGTCTTCAATTCCACCACACCGCTGATTTCCGCCATCGCCGCCGGTTCTTTGGGCTTGCGGGCCTCAAAGATTTCCGTCACACGAGGCAGGCCGCCGGTAATATCCTGCGTCCCGCTGGAACTGCGAGGCAGACGAGCCAGCAGAGCCCCTGCCTTGACTTCCTGTCCCTCTTCGACCTCCACGTGGGCCTTGGCCGGCAGATAGTGCACGTCCAAAATCTTGCCGTCTTTATCTTCAATAATCACCTGCGGGTGCTTGTCGCCTTTGTGTTCAATAATCACCGGCTTGCCGCGCTGGCCCTTGCGCTCTTCTTCCAGACGCATCGTCTCGCCTTCGATGACATCCACCAGTCGAACCATGCCGGCCACCTCGGCCAGAATCGGCACACGGTGCGGGTCCCAGGCAAACAAACGCTCGCCCTTCTTGACCCGCTGGCCTTCCTGCACCAGAATCGTCCCGCCGTACGGCACCTTAAACCGCTCCAATTCGCGGTCTTTTTCATCTACCAGCAGCATTTCGCCGCTGCGCTTCAGGGCAATCAGCACCTTTTGCCCTTCGACTTCCGTCTCCACCGCATTCAGGTCCAGATATTTGACAATGCCGTCACGCGGGGCTTTCTGGTCCGTTTCAATCAGAGACACCGCCGCAATCCCGCCGGTGTGGAAGGTTCTCATCGTCAGCTGGGTTCCCGGCTCCCCGATCGACTGGGCGGCGATAATGCCCACCGCCAGCCCTTCCTCCGCCAGCTGACCGGTGCTCAAATCCCAGCCGTAGCACTTGGCACACACCCCCAGCGGACTTTCGCAGGTCAGCGGGCTCCGGACGCGAATCGCCTCCAGACCCAGCTGCTCAATCTTCTCCGCCGCTTCCGGTGTAATCACCTCATTCTCACGAACAATCATCTCGTCCGTAATCGGGTTGCGGATGTTGTCGCGGGCCGTGCGGCCGATAATCAGCTGCTTGAGCGGCACATCCACCGTTTCCCCTTTGTACACCGTCGATTTTGTAATCCCCTGCAGCGTGCCGCAGTCGTGTTCCCGGATAATCACATTCTGGGCCACATCCGCCAGCTTTCGCGTCAGATAGCCCGAGTCGGCCGTCTTCAGAGCTGTATCCGCCAGACCCTTGCGGGCCCCGTGCGTCGAGCTGAAGTATTCCAGCACGTTCAGACCTTCGCGGAAGTTCGACTTAATCGGCGTTTCAATAATTTCGCCGCTGGGCTTGGCCATCAGAGCACGCATACCGGCCAGCTGCTGAATCTGGCCGATGCTGCCGCGGGCGCCCGAGTGACGCATCGCCCAAATCGGGTTCAGATAGGGCTTGCCGTCGCGTACGTCGTTCTGCATCGCCCGCATCATCGCATTGGTCACCTGCACGCGGGCATGAGTCCAGGCGTCAATAATCTGGTTGTAACGCTCCCCTTCCGTCAGAACGCCCGCATTGAAGTTCTTCATAATGCGGTCCACCTTTTTCTGGGTCGCTTCGATAATCGCCTGCTTCTCCGGCGGAATCCGCAGGTCCATCAGGCCGAAACTCATCCCTGACAGGGTCGCCTGCTTGAAGCCCAATTCCTTGATGTCATCCAGCAGGTTAATCGTCGCCCGGCAGCCGGCCTTTTTATAGGCATCTTCAATCACCTGGCCCAGCCGTTTCTTGTCCATCACAATGTTGTAGAACGGCAGTTCCGGCGGCAGGATGTCATTAAACAGACACCGCCCGGGCGTCGTCTCAATCACCGGCCCTTTTTCCCGGCCCCGCTCGCCCAGCACCTCTTTGCCCTCCGGCAGACGAACCTTGACCCGCGCGTGCGGACTTACAACGCCCAGATTCAGAGCCGTAATCGCCTCCATCGGGTCGCGGAAGCACATCCCCTCGCCCTTCTGCTTGTCCGCCATATAGGTGATGTAGAAGTTGCCCAGCACGATATCCTGCGAAGCGTTGAGCATCGGCGAACCGTTGGCGGGCGAGAAAATGTTGTTTGTAGACATAATCAGCGTATGCGCTTCCACCTGCGCTTCAATACTCAGCGGCAGATGCACCGCCATCTGGTCACCGTCAAAGTCCGCATTAAAGCCGCCGCAGACCAGCGGGTGAAGCATAATCGCGTTTCCTTCTACCAGCACCGGTTCAAAGGCCTGAATGCCCATCCGGTGCAGCGTCGGGGCCCGGTTCAGCAGAACCGGATGCTGATGAATCACTTCCTCCAGAATATCCCACACCTGCTCATCCCGCCGCTCGAGCATCCGCTTGGCGCTTTTGATGGTATCGGCCAGACCCCGCTCCTTGAGTTTGCGGATGATAAACGGCTGATACAGTTCCAGCGCAATCTTCTTGGGCAGACCGCACTGATACAGCTTCAGGTGCGGACCGACCACAATCACCGACCGGGCCGAATAGTCCACCCGCTTGCCCAGCAGGTTCTCGCGGAAGCGTCCCTGCTTGCCCTTGATCATATCCGTCAGGCTCTTGAGCGGACGGTTGTTGCTGCCCAGCACCGGCCGGCGGCACCGCCCGTTGTCCAGCAGCGAATCCACCGCCTGCTGAAGCATCCGCTTTTCGTTGCGGATAATCACTTCCGGCGCATTCAGGTCAATCAGCTTCTTCAGACGGTTGTTGCGGTTGATAATCCGCCGATACAAATCATTCAGGTCGCTGGTCGCAAAATTGCCGCTCTCGAGCATCACCAGAGGACGCAAATCCGGCGGAATCACCGGAATCACCTCCAGCACCATCCACTCCGGCTTGTTTTCGCTGGCCCGAATCGCATTCACCAGCTTCAGACGCTTGGTCAGGTCTTTAATCTTCTGCTTGCTGGTCGTCTCATTGATCGCCGCCCGCAGTTCTTCACTCAACGCCGCCAAATCCAGCTTGCTGAGCAGTTCCTTAATCGCCTCCGCCCCCATCGAGGCCTTAAAACAGTTGCCGTATTTGCTGAGGGCGTCCCAATATTCATCCTCCGTCAGCAGCTGCTTGGCCTTCAGCGGACTCTGCCCGGGGTCGGTGACGACGTAGTCCTGAAAATACACAATCTTTTCGATGTCCGTCGTCTTCATCCCCAGCAGCGTGCTCAGCCGGCTCGGCATCGCCTTGAAAAACCAGATATGAACCACCGGCGCTGCCAGGTTGATATGCCCCATCCGCTTGCGCCGCACCCGGCTGTGCGTTACCTTCACCCCGCACCGGTCGCAGATAATCCCCTTAAACTTCGTCCCCTTGTATTTCCCGCAGGCGCATTCCCAGTCCCGCTCCGGACCGAAAATCCGCTCACAGAACAAGCCGTCCTTTTCCGGCCGATAGGTTCGGTAATTGATGGTCTCGGGCTTGCGGACCTCTCCGAACGACCAGCTCCGAATGTCATTCGGACTGGCCAGCGAAATCTTCACCGAACCGTAATCATTGATTCGATCGTAAATCGTCTCTGCCATAATAGGACCCGCTCCGTTTTATATCCTGTTTTCGTTTGTTTTCGCACCGAAAAAAGTTCCCCGCTTACAGCGGCACTGCACCGAGCCGTTTTTTCTCCAGCTGAATATTCAGACCCAGACCGCGGATTTCGTTGCAGAGCACATCAAAAGAAATCGGGGTGCCCGCCTCGAGCGCATTGGTACCCTTGACCATCGATTCATAAATCTTGGTGCGCCCCTCAATATCATCGCTCTTGACCGTCAGCAGCTCCTGCAGCGTATAGGCCGCCCCGTACGCCTCCAGCGCCCAGACTTCCATTTCGCCGAACCGCTGGCCGCCCGTGCGGGCCTTGCCGCCCAGCGGCTGCTGCGTAATCAGACTGTACGGTCCCGTCGAGCGGGCATGAATCTTGTCATCCACCAGATGATGCAGCTTCATCATATAGATGTAGCCGATGGTCACTTCCTGGTCAAACGGCTCGCCGGTCCGCCCGTCATAAATCCGCGCCTTCAGCATCGGCGGAATCTGCGTAAACAGCTCCTCCGCCGGCGGGGCCTGCTTCTTCTCCTCAATCTCCTTGATGCGGCTGCGGACATGCTGGTTGGCCTCTTCAATAACCGCCCGAATGTCCTCTTCCGTCGCTCCGTCAAACACCGGGGTAATCGCATCAAAGCCCAGCACCTTGGCCGCCCAGCCCAGATGCGTCTCCAGAATCTGTCCGACGTTCATACGGCTGGGAACACCCAGCGGATTCAGACAAATATCCACCGGCGTTCCGTCTTCGAGGAACGGCATATCCTCCACCAGCATAATCTTGGCGATGACGCCCTTATTTCCGTGACGGCCGGCCATCTTGTCGCCGACCGAAAGCGTCCGCTTGGTCGCCACATACACCTTGACCATCTCCAGCACCCCGCTGGGCAGTTCATCGCCGTGTTTGAGCCGGTCCAGTTCATGCTTCTTCTCTTCCTGCAGGGCTACTATATTCGGCCAGTACCGGTCCACAATCTTCTGGGCATCCTCACGCAGTTTCGCCGGCTTGATCCAGGAAATATCAAAGTTCTCAACCTGCTCATACAGCACGTCAATATTGTCGCTGACGCCGACCCGCTGCTTGGTGTTCGGGTCCACCACTTCAATGCCCAGCTCCCGGTGAATCTCCTCCATCATCTTCCGGAAGACGGCGCATTCCTTGGCAACCATTTCTTCTTCATATTTCTTCATCTTCTGCTTCTGCTGCTTGCGCTGCTCTTCCGTGCCGCCGCCGCGCCGCATGAAGTGGCGGGTCTTAATCACCACGCCTTCAAAGCCGCTGGGAACCTCCAGCGAATCATTTTTCACATCTTCGCCGGCCCGTCCGAAAATGGCGTGCAGCAGCTTCTCTTCCGGCGTCAGTTCCGTCTTGCTCTTGGGCGAAACCTTGCCCACCAGAATGTCGCCCGGTCCAACACGCGTGCCCTCGCGGACAATCCCGTTTTCATCCAGATTGCGGAGGGCCTTTTCGCTCACATTGGGAATATCCCGCGTAAACTCCTCGCGGCCCAGCTTGGTCTCACGCACTTCGACGGTAAACTCATCAATATGAATGCTCGTATACACATCATCCTGCACCAGCCGCTCGCTGATGAGAATGGCGTCCTCAAAATTGTATCCGTCAAACGGTACAAACGCCGCCAGCACGTTGCGTCCCAGCGCCAGCACGCCCTGACTGGTGCCGCCGCCGTCGGCGATAATCTGTCCCTTCTTGACCTTCTCGCCGAGCTTGACAATCGGTTTCTGATTCAGACAGGTCCGCTCGTTGAGCCCCACAAACTTATGCAGCCGATATTCGTCCGTCCCGTTGATGACAATCCGCGTCGCATCGACGGCTGTCACCGTTCCGCTCTGACGGGCACGAACCACCATACTTGAGTTCTGCGCCACCGGCTCTTCCATCCCCGTACCCACCAGCGGCGGCTCCGTCACCAGAAGCGGCACCGCCTGACGCTGCATGTTCGACCCCATCAGAGCCCGGTTGGCGTCGTCGTGTTCCAGGAACGGAATCAGCGCCGCCGAAACCCCGACAATCTGCCGCGGCGAAACGTCCACGTAATTGACCAGCGAACTGTCCACCTGCGTCAGGTCGCCCTTCTCTCGAGCCAGCACCAGCCCATCCCGCAGCTTCATCGTCGCCGGGTCAATCATGCTCGGCGGAGCAAAAATCGCCTCCATCTCCTCATCCGCACGCAGATACACGATTTCATCGGTCACCTTCTTGTCCTTGACCTTCCGGTACGGCGTCACCAAAAAGCCGTATTCATCCACCTTGGCGAAAATGCCCAGCGAGACAATCAGACCGATGTTCGTGCCTTCCGGCGTTTCAATCGGACAGACGCGTCCGTAGTGGCTGATGTGCACGTCACGCACCTCAAAGCCGGCCCGCTTGCGGTTCAGCCCGCCCGGACCCAGCGCACTCAGACGCCGCTCGTGCGTCAGCTGACTGAGCGCATTCGTCTGGTCCACCACCTGGCTCAGTTCTCCCCGTCCGAAGAAAAACTCCACGCTGCTGGAGACGCTCTTGCTGTTCACCAGGTCGGCAATCCGCTCAATCTCCTCCGGCGACTTCATACTCATCCGTTCCTGGACGGTCCGCCGCAGCTTCAGCAGCCCCTTGCGAATCTCCGAGGCCGCCAGTTCATCAATCGTCCGCAGACGCCGATTGCCCAGATGGTCAATATCATCCACCTGCCCCTGATTGCTTCGAAGGGCCAGAATGTAGCGTATCGTATTGATAAAGTCTTCCGCCCGTAGCGTCATCTCCCGCTCGTCCACGTTCTGATTGAACTTGCGGTTCAGGCGGAAACGCCCCACCGCCCCTAGCCGGTAGCGGTTCGTATCAAAGAACTTTTCCTCAAACAGGGCCTTGGCTTTTTCAATCTGGGCCGGATTGCCCGGACGCAGCCGCGCATACAGCTTCAGCAGCGCCTCTTCATGGCTGTCGCAGCCGTCCTCCGCAATCGTATTCAGCATCAGCGGGTCCGCCGCCTCGCGAATCACCTCGACCGTCTCCAGCGAACTGGCCTGAATCGCCGAAACTGCATCCCCCAGCTGCGCGCCGGCTTCGACAAGAATCTCTCCCGTCTCTGTGTCCACTATCGGACCGACCGCCCACATCATCGGGTCCAGCTTTTTGACCTTGACCGTCTCGGTCTTGTAGAACAGCCGCAGCAGGTCCTCGGTCTTGCTGTATTTCTCATCCATCGCCCGCAGGAAGGTCGTCGCCGGAATCTTGCCGGACTGGTCAATCCGAATCACCAGCACATCCTTCTTGGTCACCGACATCTCAATCCAGCTGCCCCGTTCGGGAATAATCCGCGCCCCGTGCAGAATCCGGTCGCCGTCCTTGCTGTCAATCACAAAATCCACACCCGGACTTCGGTGCAGCTGATTGACAATCACTCGTTCGGCTCCGTTGATGATAAACTCCCCGCCGCCGATCATCACCGGAATCTCGCCCAGGTAAATCCCCTGCTCGGCCACAACCCCGGCGTCCTTGCGTTTCAGGCGGCAGTGAATCTTCAGCGGATACCCGTAGGTCAGCCGCAGTTCCCGGCACTGTTCAATCGTATAACGCGGCTTTTCCAATTCGTAGCCCAGATATTCCAGCTCCATCGTCTTGTCATAGCTGACGATGGGAAAGATCTCCCGGAAGAGGGCCTCCAGACCGATGTCCTTCCGTTTGGACATCGGCACATCCGCCTGCAGAAACCGTTCATAACTGGCAATCTGCACTTCAATCAGATTCGGAATCGGCACCGCATCGCCGATTTTCCCGAAAACCCGGACATTTCGTGATTTCATTCGACCTTATCTCCCTTAGGATCTTCTGAACCCGCCTTGGGCTGTCGGTTTTCCCAAACCAAACACCGCCTTCAGTTCATTCGGAGCATTCTCCGCTCCGTGCGCAATAAACCAGCAGCAGGTTCGACCCTCCGGCCCCCGCCGGATTCGTCGAACCTGTCTGCAATCGTCTGTTCTCGATGAATCGTCGAAAACGTTTCCGCCGACACGTCGGCAAACTTCCTTACTGAATTTCTACAACCGCACCGGCCGCTTCCAGCTGCTTGCGGGCCGCTTCGGCTTCTTCCTTGCTCACATTTTCCTTCACCGGCTTCGGCACACCGTCCACCAAATCCTTGGCTTCCTTCAGGCCCAGACCCGTCAGGGCACGCACTTCCTTGATGACCTGAATCTTCTGGTCGCCGAACGACTTTAAGATTACAGTAAAGCTGGTCTTTTCCGCCGGGGCGGCCGCCGCCGCTCCGCCGCCTGCTGCTGCAGGGCCGGCCACCATCACTGCACCGCCGGCGGCGGGCTCGATTCCGTGAACCTCTTTCAGATAATCCGCCAATTCCTTCGCCTGCAAAAGCGTCAGGCCGACAATCTTATCCCCCAGTTCCTTGATTTCCTGGCTGAATGTTCTCTCTGACATCGCTTCAAACTCCTGTATTTCCAACGGCCTCCGGTAGCGGAACTACGCCGTTCCTTTTAACCCGCTCGGCGGGACAACCGGCCGGCCAAACCGTCATTGATTTCACTCGTTCAGAAACGGCTCTTACGCCGCTTTTTCCTTTTTCTCGATCAGACTCTTGATGCAGCCGGCAATCACGCCGCCGGGCGACAGCACAGCCCCAACCGTCCGGCCCGCCGGTCCAAGAACCATCTGAACCACTCGGCCCTGAAGCTCCCGACGATTGGGCATCTTGGCCAGTTCCGAAACGCCCGAAGCATCCAGCACACGGCCGTCCACAAAGGCGCCCTTAAACTTCAGGACCTCCAGCTTCTTGGTCCACTCCACAAGCTCCTTGGCTACATCCACAACGCTGTCGCCGCCCCAAGCCAGCGTGCACGGCCCTTCCTGAAACAGCTGCGCACCGGCCGCACGGCCCAGCGACTCCAGCGCCCGCCGCATCAGCGAATTTTTCACCACCATCAGATGGATGCCCTTCTCCAGCAGCGCTCCCCGAAGGCGGTTGTTGTCAATCCCGTTCAGTCCGATAGTCTGAAGCACCACAAAATCCGGCGCCTCCGACAATCGCCGTTCATATTCTTTCTGAATCAAACCCTTTACATAGTAGGTCATAATCGCTCCTCAGCATCAAACCGGCCCTTGCGCCGGATGGATTCCCTTTTACTCAACTGCCAGCTGCACACTCGGACTCATCGTGGCGCTCAGGCAGACTTTCTTGATATAAGTGCCCTTCATCGAGGTCGGACGAAGCCGCTTGATATGGTTGATAAACGCATCGATGTTCTCGGCCAGTTTCGCTTCATCAAAGCTGAGCTTCCCGACGACGGCATGGACATTCCCGCCCGCATCGTTGCGAAACTCCACCTTGCCCGCCGTAAACTCCTTCACGGCCTGCACCACATCCGGCGTAACCGTTCCGTTCTTCGGCGACGGCATCTTGCCCTGCGGGCCCAGCACACGGCCGAGCTTGCCGACCTTGCCCATCACCTTCGGCGAGGCAATCGCCACATCAAAATCCGTCCAGCCGTCCATCACCTTGGCGATCAGCTCGTCCGCTCCGGCCTCCACAGCACCGGCCGCCTTAGCCGCCGCTGCATCCGACTCTTCACAGAACGCAATCACCCGGCGGGCCTTGCCGATGCCGTGCGGAAGACTCACCGCCCCGCGCACCGCCTGCTCGGCCTGCTTCGTATCAATCCCCAGGTGCATTGCAATTTCGACCGACTGGTCAAACTTGGTTGAGGCGAAACTCTTGAGCTTCTTGACCGCCTCCGCCAGCGGCAGCGGTGTCTGAACCGCTTTCTTGGCTTCGTTCTGATACCGTTTGCTTCGTTTTCTCATAGCTTTCCTCGCGAAAAATAAGGTTCGCTCCCACTGTCAAGCCGTGGTCCGCTTTTCCGTCATTCCGTACGTTTCGGGACAAACCCCGATGCTCCCGCTCAGTCCACCACTTCCACACCCATACTGCGGGCCGTTCCTTCAATAATCTTCTCGGCCTTCTCCAGCGAGTAGGCATTCAGGTCCTTCATCTTGGTCTGGGCAATCTTGCGAATCTGAGCCCGCGTGACCTTGCCGACCTTTTCCTTGTTCGGAACTCCGCTGCCCTTGGCCAGTCCGGCCTCCTGTTTGAGAAGCACAGCCGCCGGCGGACTCTTGATGATAAACTCAAAACTCCGGTCCGTATAAACTGTTATCTCCACCGGAACGATTGTCCCGTTAAACTCCCGTGTCCGCTCGTTAAACTGAGAGACAAACTGACCGATATTCACGCCATGCTGACCGAGGGCCGGACCGATTGGCGGTGCCGGTGTGGCCTGTCCGCCCGGCGCCTGCAGCTTAATGACCGTTTTTACTTCTTTTGCCATAAATGCTTCCTGTTCTTCTCACTTTCCGGTTGTCCCCCCGCTGTCCTGCCTTGAGGGGAAACACTCTCTTTGCTTCGTTCAGACCTTTTCAATCTGCCAGTATTCAATATCCAGCGGGGTGCTGCGGCCGAATATCGTCACAATCACCCGCACAATCCCCCGCTCGGTATCAATCGAATCCACCGTTCCTTCAAAGTTCTCAAACGCTCCTTCCCGAATCTCCACCACATCCCCTTTGGAAAACTCCACCTTGATATTCGGAACATCTTCGGGCTTGTCCGCTTCCTTGAGCATCTTGGCCACATCCGTGTCCCGCATCGGCGTCGGAACGCCTTCCGTCCCGATAAAATCCCCCACGCCCATCGTTTCTTTAATCACATACCACACATCATCCGGAATCCGCCCGTCTTCCTTCGGTTCCAGCTCCATAAACACATATCCCGGATACAGCTTGCGTTTATGCACACGCTGCTTGCCGCCCCGGATTCGCTTAATCTGCTCGGTCGGAACCAGAATCCGGCCCACAGAGCGGACCCCTTCTATCTTCAGCTTCCGCTCCAGTGCCTCGCGGACCTGTTCTTCTTTATTCGAAGCAACTCGCAATACAAACCACTGCATCCATGGACCCTTTCCGGCTTGCCCGGTTAAAACAATCCAATCAAGCCGCCGAATATCCAGTTAAAAAACAAATCCACAACCGCCAGACCAATGGACATCAAAATCACCACCGTAATCACCACCGTTGTGGAGACCGCAATTTCGTGGCGGGTGGACCAGCTGACCTTTTTAATCTCCCCTTCGGCCGCAATCAGAAAATCCGACACCGCCGGTTTGTTGATCACCCAGAACGTCAGCCAGCTCAGAACCACACAAACCGCCGCAGGCACCAGCGTCTGAACCAGAATCGACTGATTCGCCAGATGCTGATACAGCACCGCACATCCGATCAGAATCAGAACAAAAACCCCGATGCCGGTCCCCAGCCGCGTATACGTCGCCTGCCCGCGCTTGTAAATTCGATTGATGCTCATTGTCTTTCCTTTTTCGGCCTTCTATCCGTCTCGTTTCGGCCTTCGCCGAATGACAAAATCCTACAGGCCAGGAGGGATTTGAACCCCCAACCTGCGGTTTTGGAGACCGCTGCTCTGCCAATTGAGCTACTGGCCTTTCTCGAATCGTCCGTTCGCCTATTTGCGGCGAAGCTTATGCAGCGTGTGCTTCCGCTCCCGCTTGCAGAATTTCATCAGTTCGAGTTTCGGAGTCCCGCCCTGCACGTTGATTTCCGTTCGATAATTGCGGTCTCCGCACTCCTTGCATTCCAGCCAAACGTATTCTCGTTTAATCGCCTTTGCCATAAAAACCTCGACACCCTCTGATTCTGCACGGCCTGCAAATCCGGGGCAAAAAAGGGAAAGAAGGTGCCGCATATAACTCGGCGGCACCCCCTGAATTCTTCCGTATCCTGCTACGCCAGAATCTTGGTCACCACACCGGCGCCGACAGTCCGGCCGCCTTCACGAATCGCGAAACGAAGCCCTTCTTCCATCGCAATCGGAGAGATAATCTCTACGCTCATTTCGATGTTGTCGCCGGGCATGCACATTTCAACCGGTTTGCCTTCGCGGCTCTTGATTTCCTTAATCGTTCCGGTCACGTCGGTCGTCCGGAAGAAGAACTGCGGACGATAACCGGCAAAGAACGGCGTATGACGGCCGCCTTCCTCTTTCGTCAGCACGTACACTTCCGCATTAAACTGCGTGTGCGGCGTAACCGTTCCCGGCTTGGCCAGAACCTGTCCGCGCTCCAGTTCCTTCTTTTCAACGCCCCGCAGCAGCAGACCGACGTTATCACCCGCCTGCCCTTCATCCAGCGTCTTGTTGAACATTTCCACACCCGTGACCGTCGTCTTGCGGGTTTCTTTGGCCAGACCGACGATTTCCACTTCATCGCCGACCCGCACAACACCGCGCTCAATACGGCCGGTGCCGACGGTGCCTCGCCCCTTAATGCTGAACACGTCTTCCACCGGCATCAGGAACGGCTTGTCGATTTCACGCTGCGGAATCGGAATATATTCATCCATCACCTTCAGAAGCTCAAGAATCGGCTTGCAGGCAGGATCATCCAGAGACTGAGCCCGCATCGCCTGGTTGGCAACACCCCGAATAATCGGCGTGTCATCACCCGGGAAGTTGTACTTGTTCAGAAGCTCGCGAAGCTCCATCTCCACCAAATCCAGCAGTTCCGGGTCATCCACCAAATCCACCTTGTTCAGGAAGACCACAATTCTCGGCACGTTTACCTGACGGGCCAGAAGGATATGCTCGCGGGTCTGCGGCATCGGGCCGTCGCTGGCCGAAACCACCAGAATCGCCCCGTCCATCTGAGCAGCTCCCGTAATCATGTTCTTCACATAGTCCGCATGTCCCGGGCAGTCCACGTGAGCATAGTGACGAGTTTCCGTTTCATATTCCACGTGAGCCGTAGCAATCGTCAGAATCTTCGTCTCGTCACGGCGGCCCTGCGATTCAGACGCCTTGGCAATATCATCATACGACTTAAACTTTGACCAGCCGCACAATTCGCAGACACGCGTAATCGCCGCTGTCAAGGTCGTCTTGCCGTGGTCTACATGTCCAATCGTTCCCACATTAATATGCGGTTTCTTTCGTTCAAATACTGCCTTCGCCATGTCTTGAGTCTCCTGTTTCTGAAGTCCTTTTTCCTGCTCAGGGAAGGATTCTTGAATCTCCCGTTTTATTAATCACATTGACGTTTTATCATCTCCGGCCCGCAAGGACCAGCCTGACGCCGCCTCTGACTCAAATACGCAGCATAAGGCCCCTTCGGCCAATGCCTGATTCTCCAGCTGCTGATGGGATTTGAACCCATGACCTCGTCCTTACCAAGGACGCGCTCTACCGGCTGAGCTACAGCAGCAAACCGATTCCCTTCCAGCCCTTACCGAACTCGGTACAAAAAATAACCCTCTTGTTCCGGCCTGAAAAACCAATGACCAGACAAGAATCTTTAGACAATCTCTCTGTATTAATGGTTTTTGTAAAAGGGAGAGTATATACAGAGCCAAATAGAAGTGCAAATACAAAAAACTAATTTTTTTTAAGATTTTTTCGCTTTTTTTCAAAAATTACAAGATAAGACATATCCTTTTTTGTCTTTATGGCGTAGGATTTGTTGCCGGCTTTTCTTCTGGCTTTGGATAATATTTTTCATACCACAATTGAATCTGCGATGACCATTCAGGATTATTTGGATAATTATTATAGTTTTCTTTCAAGTTCTCAAGAAAACTCTTTTTTTCCTCTTCTTTTCCCTCAGATGCACTTAAATATTCTTCTATACCAGATATCGGATGTCCCTTTCCAACATCTCCTTTTCCCAAAGTCTCTTTCAAAATCGATTCCGTCAGATTCTTTTGCTGGGAAAACAAGGCAGCGCGAAGCAATACAGGATTAACCAAATCCACAAACTCCGGACGAGAATTCCCCGCTTTAATCCTTTTTCCAATCTCTATTATTTGGGCATAATCTTTCCCTGCCTCCGCAAGTTTCAAAAGATTCGACCAAATCTCCTCCAACAGTTGCCCCGAAGACTCCGCCGTTGCTTTTTGTTCGGCCGTTTCCCATATCAGACGTGTCCGTTCCGGCAGAAATCCCCCTTCCGCCCCTTTTTTAGCCCAATAGATACAAACGTCCGTCGTCTGCCTTTGTAAAATAGCCCGAAATGCCTGCCAGGCACCATCCGATGTCCCGTTCCCTCCTGTATAGGCAGAGAGCCATTCAAGGTCTTCTTTGGTGCCAATTTGTCCGGCCAGTTCAAAAACCACCTGACGAATCCCGGAATTGGAATCCGACGCAAGCCCCTTTTCCTTAAAAATCCGGAAGGCCTCGTTTTTATCGATTCCTATCAACCCCGTCGCTGCTGCCAACCGGACTTCAGGACTGTTTGTATCTGATACGGCCTCTATGAAAACCTGATGGAAAAGATGTCCTGCCGGCTCCCTCTGATACCCCTGTGCAGCCAGCCGGGCCATAATCATCAGCAAATCGCCCGGCAAAGTCCCGCTTTTGCCGCCCGCAGCAGACTGACGATACCGTTCCACCAGCGATGTCAAATAGACCGTCGCCTGAAATGAATCCACCTGAACCCGCTCCAGCAGCTTGCGAAGAACCTCAGCACCCAATTTGGCCGCTGCCGGCTGCTCATTCTTCAAATATTGTAAAGACAATTCAAGCACTTCATTCGGCATCGACTCCGGCAGAGTGATATTCGAGCCGGGCGATAAGGCAAAATAACAGGCCTCGCCCAATGCTTCAAAGAGAGCCATCGAAACCTGCGAATCTGTCTCCTTCTTATGCTGTTCCAGAAGTTTTTCCGCCGGGTTCAGGGCACTCATTGTTGTCAGCACGCGGGCCGCCTGGAAACGCACATCCCGATCGGAATCCCCGACAAGGGCCAAAAGCCGTTCCCGCAAAGACGGCTCGATGTCCCCGCTGAGTCGATTGATTTTCCGAAGCGCCCACAGCCGAATCGGTGCCAAATCCGAATTCAGACGTTCCAGCAAATATTTTCCGCGCACTTCCGGCGGCTGAATTTCAAATTCATTATCCAGTGCCGACAAATAAAGACGCTGCCAGCGGTCCCGTTCCTCCTGAACCTCCCGGAGACGCATTTCCTGCCGAAGAAGCCGCTCCCGACGAATATCTTCAGGGCTTTTCTGGCGAAGCTGTTCTAAAATTGCCGTCCAAACCTGCCGACCTGTCCCAATCGGAATTCCAAACGATTCCTGAAGAGAACGCTCGGCGGCCTGCTGAATTTCCGGATTCGAGTCGTCCAGTAATTGAATCAAAAGCCGAAAGGCCTGCGGCTCTGTGCGAACCTGCAGCGCATAAATCCCCTTCAGACGTATCTTTAGATCCCGCTGACCGTCTTTTACGACAGAAGTCAACGGGGACTCAATATCGGAAAAACGATAGATTAAAAGTGCTTCAGCCGCCAGCTTCGATACCGCATCGTCCGCACCGATTAAAACCTCAATCAGCGGTTCGACAAAAAGCTCAGCGGGCACGACATTCGCCCCCAACCCGCGACTGCGAATCAGCGCCCGACAAACCGCCGCTCGAGCAGGAGAATTATCGGACGCTCGCAAGGCCTTTATCAAAACCTCCCGCCCTGCCGCATCCTGTCTTAACAGCAAACCAATCGCCGCATCAACCCGCACTTCATCGCTGCTGCCCTGCAAAAGGGCTTCGCTGTAAACACGAAGCTGACGACCCGACTCCTCTTGTGCACCCAAAAGAACCGTTCCGCCGGCCCCTCCTGCACCGGCGGAATACCTCACATCAGATACCGCAGCAGCCGCCGCCGACAACAAAACCAGCACTCTGAACAAAACTTTTCGCACAAGTAATCCTTGATTCTACTCCGAATTATTCTTCGGCTAAAACAGCCCTATCCTAACAAAAATCTCTATCCGGTCAAACGCTGTAAACAGAAAGAGCGCCCTTATAAATGGACGACAAGAACACCCTTTTTATTACTGAAATCCTGAAAAGATTGTTCAGAAAGACCGAAATGAAAAACAGCTTTCCTCTCCCCGCGCCTCCTGTGGGGAAAGATGTCTGTCGAAATCACTGCGGCTGGGCCGGTTGTTCCGGCAGCGGCTGTCCCGCCTTGCACGCCTCCAGCTGGGCGGTAAGGTCCGCAACAATTTCCATCATCTTCGTATACGTCTGACCGTGAAGCTCTTCATCCTTCTGTGCCTTTTCCTGAAGGGCTTCAATCTCCTTCTTCAGCCGTTCAATCTCCCGGTCCTTTTCCTGAATCTGCTTTTTGAGCTGCAGATTTTCCTGCCCGACCAGCTGGGCTCTCCGATCGATCCTGCGTCCGCTTTCCTGGCATCCTGTTCCCAGCATCAGCACCGCCAGCACTGCACAACAGAGTCGAATTGATGTGGCCATCCTGCACGCTCCGATTCAAAAAGATTCTTCCTGTCCGCAAACTCCAAAACACATTATACCCCCCTTTCGCCGCAGAATCAATCTGAACCCAAGAAAAGTCCTCCTTGACGGCACCGTGATTCGACGATACGCTGAGTGAAAAATGGAGGATTGCACAGACATGCGGTTTTCCCAATGTCTCTTCCTGCCGGCCGTTTGGGCTCTTTCGGTCTTCCTTTCTCCCGTTCAGGCACTGACCTTAACCATCCGGACCGATTCCCCCGGCAAACCCATCAGCCCGATGCTGTTCGGAATTTTTTTCGAAGACCTTAACTATGCCGCCGACGGAGGGTTATATGCCGAACTGGTTCAGAACCGCTCCTTTGAATATTCCGCCCTCGACAGACCCGACTGGAACGCCCTGACCGGCTGGCAGCTGCTCAAACGCGGCTCCGGTGACGGCACCGCCTATATCGGCGATGCCCGCCCGCTCGGTCCCAACAATTCCCGCTATCTGGAGCTTCACTGCCGCGCCGGACGGGAAGGAAGCGCCGTCGGCCTGTCCAACAGCGGCTTTGACGGCATTGTCCTCAAGGCCGGCGAGTCCTACACCTTTTCCGTCTTCGCCCGACAGCAGCCCGGCAGACATTTCTCCTGGCAGGTCTGCCTCGAATCCCGCGACGGAATCATTCTGGACAGCCGCGACCTGCCGCCCCTGAGCCCCGACTGGAAACAGTATTCCGCCGTATTACATCCCAAAGAAACCACAGACAGCGGCCGAATTGTCCTCTGGATTCACGGAGACGGCGTCATCTATCTCGATATGGTCTCCCTGTTTCCGCAAAACACATTCAAAAACCGCAAAAACGGCCTCCGCCGCGACCTGGCGGAAGTGATTGCCGACTTAAAACCCCGCTTTGTCCGCTTCCCCGGGGGCTGTCTGGTTCACGGCGACGGGCTCAGCAATCTCTACCGCTGGAAAGACACCATCGGCCCCGTGGAGCTGCGAAAAGCCCAAAAGAACATCTGGCGCTATCACCAAACCGTCGGACTGGGCTATTTTGAATACTTCCAATTCTGCGAGGACATCGGTGCTGAACCGGTTCCGGTCGTGGCCGCCGGCGTGTCCTGCCAAAACACCGACCGGTACTGGGGTGTCGGCCAGCAGGCCATCCCCCTCGAGAAAATGCCCGAGTACATCCAGGAGGTACTGGACCTGATCGAATGGGCCAACGGCGCCCCGGACTCGACCTGGGGCCGTCTGCGGGCCCAGGCCGGACACCCCGAACCCTTCCACCTCAAATATCTGGGCATTGGAAATGAAGATGCCATGACACCCGCTTTCCGGGAACGCTTCGAAATGCTCTATCGGGCCGTCAAAGCCAAATACCCCGACATCACGGTCATCGGCACTGTCGGGCCGAACCCCGAAGGATTCGACTATGAAGAGGGCTGGAAATTTGCCGACGCTCTCAACCTCGAAATGGTCGATGAACACAGCTACAAATCCCCCCAGTGGTTCTGGAGCAACCTGAAGCGATTCGATCGATACGACCGCGCCAAATCAAAAGTCTATCTGGGTGAATACGCCGCCCATGAACCCGACCGTCGAAACACCCTCCGTTCCGCCCTGGCCGAGGCCGCCTATATGACCGCCCTCGAACGAAACGGAGACCTGGTTCGAATGGCCTCCTATGCCCCCCTGCTCGGCAAACAGGGAAATACCCAGTGGAACCCGAATCTTATCTATTTTACCAACACAGAGATCCTTCGGACCGCCAACTATTACGTCCAGATGCTCTTCAGCACCCATGCAGGCGACCGATATCTGCTGGCAGACTTCGACCAGCCGCTGCCGGATGAAAAACGCTTCGCCTTCTCCGCCGTCCGAGACAGCCGAACCGGGGATATTATTGTGAAAATGGTCAATGGAGAGGCCCAAGCCCTTACGCTCACACTGAATCTGCAGGGTCTGCCTCAAACGGAAACTGCGGTTATTCAAACCCTCCTGACGGCCGAGACGCCCGACGCCTGCAATACGTTCCGCTCCCCGAACGACGTCACCCCCGAAACCGCCCCCATAACCCTGCGTGACAAACAGCCCTTTACCGCCGCCCCTTATTCCCTGACGATTCTTCGGATTCCAGGCAAAAACTGACGGGCCGGCTTTGGCCGCTTGATTATTTTTGTCCGTAGTAGGCGTTCTTGCCGTGCTTGCGGAGGTAGTGTTTGTCCAGCAAAACGCGAGAAATCTCCGGCTGCTCCGGGTTCAGCTGCAGCGTCCCCAGAGCCATCTGGGCACACTGCTCCAGCACCACCGCATTTTCCACGGCCTTTTCCGCATTCGGCCCCCAGGTAAACGGACCGTGATTGGCCACCAGAACCGCCGGCACCTGCATCGGGTCCAGCCCGGCAAACCGCCGCACAATCACCTTGCCGGTATTCAGCTCATAATCCCCCTCAATCTCCTCCGGCTGCATCGGGTCCGTCACCGGCACCGGCCCGTAAAAATTGTCCGCATGCGTTGTGCCGAAACAGGGGATTTCCCGGCAGGCCTGCGCCCAGATTGTCGCATAGAGCGAATGCGTGTGGCAGATTCCGCCGACCTTCTCGAACCGCCGATACAATTCCAGATGAGTCGGTGTATCCGAGGAAGGCCGCAGCGTCCCCTCCACAACCCGGCCTTCCAAATCCAGCGCCACCAGGTCCTCCGGACGCAGCGCATCGTAATCCACCCCGCTGGGCTTAATCAGCACAATCCCTTTGGCCCGGTCAATCCCGCTCACATTTCCCCAGCTGTAAATCACCAGATTCTGGATTTTCAGCTGAAGGTTGGCCTGCCAGACCTGCTCCCGCAGTTCTTTGAGCATCATTGTTTGAGAACCTCTTCCTTAATCTTCAGCAGGTCCTTCATCACATTGTACAGCGACTGGTTATATCCTTTGGTCCCGAAGGCATCATGCAGCTGCTTATAAAGCCCATAGAGCCGCTTATAAACCGCATGATTTGCCGCAATGGGCTTGAAGGTCTTGGCCTTCACCCCGCACATCGCTTTCTGTGCTGAGGCAAAGTCCGGATACGCCCCGCCGACAACCGCTCCGCAGATGGCCGCCCCCAGCGCACAGGTCTGGGGCGAACGGGAAATCTTCATCTCCCGGCCCGTCACATCGGCGTAAATCTGCATAATCATCGGGTTCTTTTCGGAGATGCCGCCGCAGTTGATAATCTGCTCAATCTTCACGCCGTACTCTTCGAACCGGTTGATAATCGTCAGCGCCCCGAAGGCCGTCGCCTCCACCAGCGCCCGGTAAATCTCCTCCGGACGCGTATGAAGCGTCTGGCCCACCAAAAGCCCGGTCAGACGCTGGTCCACCAGAATCGTGCGGTTGCCGTTGTTCCAGTCCAGTGCCAAAAGCCCCGATTGTCCGGGTTTGAGTTTGGAGGCCTTGGCCGTCAGCGCCGCATGATCGCCTTCTTTCTTCCCGCCGGGCTGAATGTAGTTGACAAACCAGTTGAAAATATCGCCGACGGCGGACTGGCCCGCCTCCAGCCCGAAATACCCCGGCAGAATCGAGCCGTCTACAATCCCGCAGATGCCCGGAATATCCGGCAGCTTGGCCGTATTCGGCGCCACCGCCATATCGCAGGTGCTCGTGCCGATGATTTTCACCAGCGTCCCCGGCCCGATGCCCGACCCGACACCGCCCAGATGCGCATCAAACGCCCCCATGGCCACCGGAATCCCCGGCTTTAAGCCCAGCCGTTTGGCCCACTCTTCCGTCAGGTCGCCCGCTTTCTGGTCCACCGTCTGCGTTGTGGCCGTCAGCGTATCCCGGAGCGCCCCCAGTTTCGGGTCCAGTTTGGACAGAAACTCTTTGGCCGGATAGCCGCCCCAGGCCTCATTAAACATCGCCTTATGGCCCGCTGCACACCGGCACCGTTTCAGTTTGGACGGATGGTCCGTTCCGGTCAGCACCGCCGGAATCCAATCGGCATGCTCCACCCACGTATAGGCCGCATCAAACACCTTCGGGTCCGTCCGCAGGCAGTGCAGAATCTTGCTGAAAAACCACTCCGACGAGTACGTCCCGCCGCACTTGGCCAGATACTCCGGATGTTCCCGCGCCGCCAGCTCCGTAATCTCGGCCGCCTCTGCATAGCCCGTGTGGTCCTTCCACAGCCACACGTAGGCGTTCAGATTCTTCTTGAACTCCTTTTTCATCGCCAGCGGCACACCGTCCTTATCCACCGGAATCGGCGTCGAGCCGGTCGTATCCACTCCAATGCCTACAATCTGGTCGGCCCGGAATTTCTTGTCGTTCTTCCTGGCCTGAGCCAGAGATTTCTTAATCGTCACCTCCAGCCCTTCCAGATAGTCCGCCGGATTCTGCCGGGCCACATTGTGGTCTTTGCGGTCCAGCAGAATCCCCATCTCGCCGGACGGGTAGTTATAAACCGCCGTGCCGACCTCTTTTCCGTTTGCCGTATTGACAATCACGCACCGGACCGAATTGGTCCCGTAATCCAAACCGATTGCATAGGCCATAACAACCCCTCTCTCAAACCGCTCCCGATTACCAGAAATAAATATAGAACGCGACAATCACACCCAGAATAATCAGCGTGTGAATGACATCCCACTTGTTCCAGCTGGCGCGTGTGGCGGCCTTTTCTTCCGGCGTAGCCGCATAGTACGTATAGCGGATCTGTTTCGAAGACGGCGGCGGAGTCATCAGACTCACAAGAACCGTCACCGCAACGCAGAGGACAAACAGAAATTCACAATAATGCAGCCAGTTGACGTTGGCCACCCAATACAGGAATGTGCCTTCCGTCAAGTGTCCTTTCATCACATCCAGCGCCAGACGGAACATTCCGAGAACAAACCCGACCACCAGGCCCCAGAATCCGCCCATGGCCGTGGCCCGCTTCCAGAATACACCCATCACAAACGCCGCGGCAATCGCCGGTGCCAGCAGTCCCTGAACCGCCTGCAGATACCGGTACAGCACATTCCCCATCCCCTTCATCACCGGAATCCAGACAATGCCGAGAATCACCACGGTAGCCGTCGCAATACGCCCAACCACCACCAGGTGCTTTTCGCTGGCATCCGGACGAAGTTTCTTATAAAAATCGCCCACAAACAGCGCCGCCGAAGAGTTAAACAGCGAAGCCAGCGAACTCATCAGGGCCGCCAGCAGACCGCATACCACAAAACCCTTAAACCCAATCGGCAGCAGCTGAGACACCAGCGTTGAAAAGGCCGCGTCCGCATCCGGTTTGCCCTCCGCCGTCAGCGGCATATTCAGCAGACCCTTCTGGGTCAGAGCATACGCAATCATCCCGGGCACCAGGAAAATAAACACCGGCAGCAACTTAAAATATCCCGCCAGAATTGTCCCGCGCCGGGCCTCCTGCTGGTTCTTGCCCGAAAGAACACGCTGGACGATGTACTGGTCTGTGCACCAGTACCAGAACCCGATAATCATCGAGCCGAACAACACGCCCGTCCACGGAAACTCCGGATCGGACGCCGGACGAACCAGCTTCAGATTCGGCCCGCAAATCCGCTCCACCTCGCCCCATCCGCCGACGCGAATCAGACCAGCAATCAGAATCACAATCGAGCCAATCAGCAGCACCGGCGTCTGCAGAACCGACGTGTACATCACGGCCTTCATCCCGCCCATCACGGTGTACAGGCCGGTAATCACAACCAGTCCGATGGCCGACACCCAGAACATATCCATCCCGCCGATGAGCGGCACATTTTCCGGAACGCGGGTAATTCCGAACACCGTCCCGAACACTACCCCGCCGGAATAGACCGTCACGGCCACTTTTGTAAGAACATAACTGACCAGTGAAATCAGCGACAGAATCGAACGGGAACCCGGCGAAAACCGATGTTCCAGATACTCCGGCATCGTGAAAATCTTAATCCGGTCATAAAACGGCACGAACACCCAGCCGAGCACCAAAATCAGCCACGCATGCATCTCCCAGTGGGCCATCGCCATTCCGCTCACAAACCCCACACCCGACAGACCGACCAGGTGCTCGGAGCCGATGTTCGAGGCAAAAATCGAGGAGCCGATGGACACCCAGCCGGCATTCCGGCCGGCCAGAAAATAATCCTGCGACGTTTCCTCTTTCTGCATCAGCACCCAGATAATAATTCCAATCAAGCCCGCAAAGAAAGCAATCAAAATGGTCGTATCCAAAGCGCTCCAGGCGGATACGGCTAACAGTCCTGTTTCCATAGCTGTCTCCTTTTGAGGGATTCTTTATCGATTCTTCAGCGAGTCGAAAACTTGTGAATGGTCGCGGTCTGATACACCTGGCCCGGACGCAAAACCGTGGACGGGAACTGCGCCTTGTTGGGCGAATCCGGAAAATGCTGCGTTTCCAGACAGAAGGCATACCGATGCTGGTACACCTTGCCCCCCTTGCCGGTAATCGTTCCATCCAGGAAATTGCCCGCATAGAATTGAATCCCCGGCTCCACCGTCCAGATTTCCATTACCCGCCCGCTGGTCGGCTCATAGACCTTCGCCGCCAGAGACATCTCATTGCCCTTCTTGTCCAGCACCCAGTTGTGGTCATAGCCCTTTCCGTATTTCAGCTGGTCATAATCGGCATTGATTCGCGCCCCGATTGCCGTCGGCGTTGTAAAGTCCATCGGCGTTCCCTTGACCGGACGAATCTCTCCGGTCGGAATCAGCCCTTCATCCACCGGCGTAAAAAACGGTGCATTCAGCATCAGCTCATGCCCCAAAATGTCTCCCTTGCCCTGACCGGCCAGATTGAAATACATATGATTGGTCAGGTTGCACACCGTCGGCTTGTCCGTCGTCGCCTTATAGTCAATCTGCAGCTGATTGTCATCCGTCAGCGTATAAATCACCGTCACCTTCAGCGTGCCCGGATATCCTTCCTCCATATCCTTGCTCACATAGGACAGCTCCACACCTGCTGTATTCTTGGTTGTAAACGGCTTGGCCGTCCACAGCCGCCGGTCAAACCCGTCCACACCCCCGTGCAGATGATTCGCCCCGTCATTGGCCGCCAGCTTGTATTCCCTGCCGTCCAGCGTAAACTTCGCCTGCCCGATGCGGTTGCCGTACCGCCCGATGATGCAGCCGAAATACGGATTGGTCTTGCGTTCCAGATATCCCTTCAGGTCATCATGACCGAGCAGGATATCCTCCAGTTTGCCGTTGCGGTCCGGCACATACAGGGCCACCACATGTCCGCCGTAGTTGGTAATTTTGGCCGTCATCCCACTGCTGTTTTTCAGAATGTACAGGTCCGCACTCCGCCCGTCCGGAAGAATCCCGAACGGCTCTTTCTGAACACTCATTCTCGCACTCTCCTTTCCTTGAAGCCGCCAAATCTGCCAATTGCAGGCCCCCGCAAAAAGCATCAATCCCGCTGTCAATCCAGTCAACACATTCCGTTTCTTCATAGCGATTGTCTCCCTTCAATTCCTAAGGATTCCTGGCATACTCGTCGAGGGCAAACCGGAAAAGTGCGACCCTCCCCATCAAGTCCGAACAGACGGAAATCCCCAACCGGTCTCGGCTTGCTGAAATCGCAGGTTTCCGAAAGTCCTCTCCCAACCTCAAAACTCCCTGAAGACGACTGTCCTGTGTTCAACAATTAAAAAAATGAAGGTAAGGAATGCCCCCCATCCTGTCAAGCATATTTTTCCCACGAACCCGAGCCGGCTGCTTATAAGTCCGGAATCACCTCCGCCCAGAAAGCCCCCGTACTGCTGAGCTTAAAGATATAAATCAGCCCCGGACGCATCTGTCGATAGACCGCATTGCCGTAAATCGCCCGGATGCCCAGCGATTCCAGCCGTTTGGGCTGATTGGATAAGCTCCAGATTTCCTGCCAAAACAGCTGCTGGTCCTTTACCGACAGTTTCCGGCAAATGGCAGCATACGAAGCGGGCTCCGTCCCCTCCGGCTGAATCACAAATCCGTCCTCCGGACGCATCTTCTCCCCGTAAATCTTCCGCCAAAGCCCAATCGCCCGCTCCCGGCCGTCCATCACAAGCTGCTTATCAAAACAGACAATCAGCATGTCAAAATGGGCAATATCACCCTCGATTTCCACTTCTTTGCGAAGAACCTGCTCGGATGCATCCTCCGGCAGGGTCTGAACAAACAAAATCTTTGTAAAAAGCCGCCCGTCCCGCTGCCCCTGCTCAACCACTTTGGCATACCCGACTTGCTGCTCAAACGCCAGATTGGCCAAGGCCTCTTGAAGCTGCTTATTTTCCGCAAGGAGCTGCTGAATCGTCCGCTGTGTTTCCGCAGTCTTCCACCAATACACCGCGCCGGCCGCCAGCACCGCCGCCAATACCAAAATGCCTGCCAATCGCTTCATATTCCTATTTATCGTTTATCCCGACAGAAAAGATTGACTTTTTATTTTGCCTACTTTTCCATTTCCTCATCCATAGTCATCTCCGCGCATCCCCTTCCTATCCTGTTCACTGATGACTGACCACTGATGACTGTTTACTGATGGCTGATTCATCCCCTTTTTCCCCGGGCTTGTCGCCCGGGGCTAATTTCCACACTGGCCGATTCAAATCCCGCCGGCTTTTCCTTTTGAGCCTGCGTCAGCAGGCGTCATACGATAGCCCCGCCCGCAAGGGCGGGGAAAAAGAGAATGAAAACCCTATCTCCTTTCTACCCTGTTCACTGATGACTGACCACTGGTAACTGGTACCTGTTGCCTGATAATTGTTTTTTTCTTGAAACAGCTCCCTATCGCGATTAGTCTATATCAAACGCAGAAAAGGAGACCTTTTATGAAAAGCACGCAGATTATCATCATCTTCCTCCTAATCCTGAGCATTCTCCTCCAGTTTTACCTGTGCGTCATCCTGACCGTCACGCTCCTGCCCAATATCAATCAGCGGCCGTTATTCCAAAGACCTGCCGCCGAGGCACTGCCGGCACCCCCTCAGCCCCTTCCCCCAACTCCTGCAAAAAAAGATTCTATCGAAGAAGGACGCCCCTTTCCCCCGCTCGAATTTACTGACCTCGAAGGCAAAACCCACAACATTCAGGACTACCGCGGCAAGGTCGTCGTCATCGATTTCTGGGCAACCTGGTGCGGCCCCTGCAGGGCGGCAACCCCTTACCTGCTCGAAACCTACAACGCTTTCAAGGACAAGGGACTGGTCATCCTGGGCATCTCGCTGGACAGCAACAAAAAGGCCCTGACCGATTATCTGAAGGCGCACGAAATCCCTTGGCCGCAGTACTTTGACGGTTTGGGCTGGGACAACAAAATCTGGCAGCGGCTTGGCTCCGGCGGCATCCCCCTGATCATCGTCATTGATCAGCAGGGTATAGTCCGACATTCCGACATCAATCCTGGCCAGCTGAAAAACGCCGTCCAGCGTCTTCTCGAAAATGCCCCCGCCGCTTCCTCCGATGAACAAACATCCGGCTCCTGAGGCCAACCCGGAGAAATCCTACTCTCAAAAGTCTTTCGTGTTTGACAAACAAACACGCACCTACCGAGTCCTTCCCATCGACCAAATCGGTCCGATGGCCCTTTCCTGGGATGGAAAACGCATGATTCGCTTTGACAGCTCCTCCTTCTCTATTGTCGAGTTCTCCCTGCCTGCCCTTTAAAAATTGTCTTTGAGCCAATACGTAGCCGCCTTCTTCCAGTCAGACAGGTTCACAGACCCGCTTCCGTTCAAATCCGCTCCTCCGCATCGTCCGCACGCTCCCATCAGCCACCATTCCGCCAGCCGTTCAACATCCAGCAAATTCACCCGTCCGTCCGCAACACAGTCTCCCGGAATAAACTCAAAAGCCCCCAAATCCGGCCCAGCCTCCAGATACGCCAGTCCCAAATCCGCCCCGGCATCAATCGCCGCACTGCCGGCGCGAAAACGGGCGAAGCTGAGCCGCGGCAGTGAACCGTCCGCCTCGCGCAGACCGTCGGCCCCTGCTGAATCCAACTCCGCAAAATCCTCATCTGTCAGCACAAAACCATTCCACGAATTGAACTGGTCATCAATCTCTTCATACATCAAAACCGCTCCCAGATGCGACAGATTGTTCCGAAGCACATGCGCCGAATTGTGCTCATCAAAATAAAAATTCCGACCGCCGTTTCGAATCCCGCTGCACTGATAGACGGTCACGCCCGTAATATTCCCATTTACGTCAATACCGTGATGGGGATTGTCGAAGGCCGCACAATACAACAAAAGATGCCCGCCGGAGCCGGCCCCCAGCTTAAACCCGTTCCCGTCCCCGGCAAAGGCGGTATCTCCCCAAAGATTGATTCCGTTTCGAAAGGCCCAGCACCGCTCGAATGTGACGGCCTGGCTCGGCGGAGTCGTATTCCAGCAATCATAGCCGTCATCCGAATTGCTCCACGCCCGACACGCCCGAAGAATATTGCCAGCCCCGACCCCGAATTTGACGGCAAATCCGTCCGCGTTCTCCCCGTGATTGGCCGGGTCGTAATTCTCATAGGAATCACAGTTCAGAAGCAGATTATACGCCGCACCGGTATGCAGCTGGATGCCCGAATCTTCATTCCAGCGGGCCGTAATCCGCTCAATCTGATTATACCCGCCTGTGATGTACAGCCCATTATCGCCGGCATTCTGAATGACAAAATCGTAAAACACCCAATAGCTGCCGCTCAGTTCAATCCCGCGAGTCCCTGTGGGAGTGCCGGAAAAATCAAGAACAACCGTTTCACCGGGATAAGAACGCAGGGTGATTGGATTCACCGAAGTTCCGCTTTTGCTGATGGAAACTTTTGTGGAATAAGGATGCTGTCCGCCTCGAAGAAAAATCGTATCCCCCGTTGAAGCCGCTGTAACGGCCCGGCCGATTGTTTTGAAAGGACTGCTGATGGTGCCGCTGTTGCTGTCGCTGCCGGATGGGCTCACATAATACTCCGCCGCCCAAACCCAAACCGGCCATCCGATCGCCAACCAAACAAAAACCCCGCCTCCCCGGAAAAACTTTCTCATCATCACACCCCCTAAAAATACCCCGCTTTTCAGTCAATAACCGATATATTTTAACTGCAAATCTCCGCTTTGTCAAGAAATTTGGTTTTTTTAGTTGGGATGGCCATGGAACATCGTATCCCCCTTAGGAGGATTCGCTGCATGACTGA
>ERZ795045.104-NODE-104-length-103768-cov-5.637162_pt1 | contig 103768 bp, 83 predicted proteins | sample MGYA00375129_ERZ795045 | MGnify/ENA primary metagenome ERZ795045 (study PRJEB30174, sample SAMN05720166) | activated sludge metagenome | isolation source: anaerobic digester from wastewater treatment plant | place: Japan | collected 2015-05-15 ...
GATTCGAAGACAACGAGGCCACGCGAGCCAAAAGCCCGTTGAAAATCGCGGAATATCTGGCTTCTGGAAAACCGGTCGTCGCCAGCCGGGTGGGAGAAACGCTGTGGATGCTTGAAGGTTGTGGGATCACCGTAGAACCGGGCAGTGCGCCAGCCCTGGCGGAGGGAATCCTGACTTACGCGCGGGATCCCGCACGGAGGATGAAGGATTGTCAGGCGGCGCGGGAACGGGCGCTCCAGCATTTTACTTGGGATCGGGGCGTGGAAACCCTCCTGCAGGCTTACGCGGTGTGCCTTGAAAACGTAACCCCCACCCATTGAATTCCCGGTTCAGAAACCTACGCGGTTTTGTTGCCATTCAGAACGAACAAGGCGGTATCCGCCCGGACATTGGCCCAAAATTTCACGGGATGCCCGTACGCGAAGTAATAGGCTTCGAGGATGGTATAGCGCATAGCTTGACAGAAATTGTTAAAATCCTTGATTGTTAAGAACTTAATGTTAGGGCCTTCATACCATTCGAAAGGCAATTTGAGGGTTTTGGGAGCCCGGCCGCGGAAGAAAAGTTGGAATCGCGCAGGCCAATGGCCGAAATTGGGGAAGCTGACGATAACTTGTTTCCCCACCCGCATCGTTTCCTTCAACACCAGGGCCGGTTTGTGGATTTCCTGCATGGTTTCGTTGAGGATAACATAATCGAAGGACTGGTCGGGGTAGTCAGCCAGTCCCGCGTCGATATCCCCGTGCAGGACATGGAGGCCGCGGCTGATGCATTCGTACACTTTCTCTTCGTTGACTTCCAGGCCCGTGCCTTCGACTTTCCGGCGTTCTTGCAGCAATTTCAAGAGATCGCCCTCGCCGCAACCGATATCCAGCACCCGGCTGCCTTCTTTCACAATCCGGCATATGATTTCATGGTCGTACCGTGGCGCGGGGGTGCGGGATTCCGAATTTTTACTGGACATGCGCGCGATGCTCCTCATAGACATGGCTGAGAAAATCACGAATCAAACGGGTTTGCTGGGGGTTTTTCAGCAAGAACGAATCGTGGCCGTTGTCGGATTTGATTTCGCAGAAACTGACCTTGATGCCGTTCTGTTTGAGCGCCTTGACGATCTCGCGGGACTGATAAGACGGATACAGCCAGTCGCTGCTGAAGGAGATGATCAAAAATTGCGCCTTCACATCCCGCAAGGCTTCGGTCAACGAACCATGCCCATGGGACAAATCAAAATAATCGAGCGCTTTGGTGATGTAGAGATAGCTGTTGGCGTCGAAGCGCCGGGTGAACGAGTTGCCCTGGTATTGCAGGTAACTCTCCACCTGAAAATCGGTCAGCAGGTTGTAACTGACATCCTCCCGGTCCTGCAGGCGCCGCCCGAATCTCTCGTGCATGGCCTTGTCGCTCAGGTAGCTGATATGCCCGATCATGCGGGCCACGGCGAGCCCCCGGGAGGGAGGTTCGGAATCGTAATAATCGCCGTTATTCCAATGCGGATCGGCAATGATCGCCTGACGGCCGACCTCGTTGAGGGCGATGTTCTGAGCGGAGTGGATCGAGGTGGTGGCGATGGGGATGGCCGAAACCACCATCTCCGGATAGGTGACCGTCCATTCCAGCGCCTGCATTCCGCCCATCGAGCCTCCCGCTACGCAGAGCAATTTGGGGATGCCCAGATAATCGATCAGTTCCTTCTGCGCGCGAACCATGTCCCGGATGGTGATGAAGGGAAAGGACATTCCGTAAGGCTTTTCGGTCTTGGGATTGATCGAAGAAGGGCCGGTCGATCCCCGGCACCCGCCGATGCAGTTCGAACAGATGATGAAAAACCGGTTGGTGTCAAACGCTTTCCCGGGACCGATGGCGATGTCCCACCAGCCCGGTTTGCGGTCGTTGGGGGTGTAATAGCCAGCGGCGTGATGGTCCCCCGAGAGGGCATGAAGAATCAGGATAGCGTTGTCTTTTTGGGGAGTGAGTTCCCCGTAGGTTTCGTACGCCAGGGTGATGGGGCCTAGTTTGGCGCCGCTGTCCAAAGCCAATTCATGGGGGGGGACGCAAAGGGTCACGAATTGTTCTTTGACGATTCCAACAGAATCCGGGGGAATCTCGATTGTCTTCATGGCGGAATTCTTCTTTGGTTAGCCTGAATGATGGGTGGAATGCACCCGCTCCCTCCACCGTATTTTAATTACATGTTTAATTACATGCTCCGTTGAATACCAAACAAGTTATAGCCCGGGGCCCATGGCCCCGCGCCCCGGCGTCTATAGGGAGAAATGAATCCTTTCGTCCAGCCGTGCTCGTTATAATTTGGATAAAGCCTGATCCAACTGTTCGATGATGTCGTCGGCGTTTTCAAGGCCGATGGAAAGACGGACAAAATCGGGAGTGACGCCCGTCGCCCGCTGTTCTTCTTCCGACAGTTGTTGATGCGTGGTGCTGGCCGGATGGATGATCAACGACTTGGCGTCGCCGATATTGGCTAGATGCGAAAAGAGTTTGATTTCCCGGATCAATTTGATCCCGGCTTCCAGGCCGCCTTTGACGCCGAAACCCAAAATCGCGCCGAAGAGACCCCGCGTGTGGTATTTCTTGGCGGTTTCAAACGATGGATGATCCGGAAGCCCCGGATAATTGACCCATGCCACCTTGGGATGCGTTTTTAAGAATTCCGCCACTTTCATCGCGTTCTGGCTATGCCGTTCCATCCGCAGATGCAGGGTTTCCAGGCCTTGCAGGAACAGAAAGGCGTTAAAGGGCGACATGCAGGAACCCAGGTCGCGCAACAGTTGCACCCGCGCCCGGATGGCGAAAGCGACATTGCCCAGTCCGGGAAAGTGGCCGAAGGTTTCCCACAGGTTCAACCCGTGATAGCTGGGATCCGGTTCGGAAAATTGGGGAAATTTGCCGTTGCCCCAATTGAACTTGCCTGAATCGACGATGATCCCCCCGATCGAAGTCCCGTGGCCGCCGATGAACTTGGTGGTGGAGTGCATGACCACGTCCGCGCCGTGGTCGATAGGCCGCACCAGGTAGGGCGAGGGCATGGTGTTGTCGATGATCAGCGGCAGACCGGCGTTGTGCGCCACGTCCGCGACCGCCGCGATGTCCAGCGTGTCCAGTTTGGGATTGCCGATGGTTTCCGCAAAGATCGCACGGGTTTTGGGTGTGATGGCCTCCTTGAAGTGATTGACGTCATTGGGATCCACGAATTTGACCTGGATGCCCATGCGCGGAAACGTGTAATGAAATAGATTATAGGTTCCGCCGTAAAGGCTGGCGGAGGAGACAATTTCCTCACCCGCCTGCGCGCAGTTTAGAATGCAAAAGGTGCAAGCGGCCTGGCCGGAACTGACAGCCACTGCCGCGGTGCCTCCCTCGAGGGCGGCGACGCGTTTTTCCAACACGTCACAGGTGGGATTCATGATCCGCGAATAGATATTTCCGAATTCCTTCAACGCGAAGAGGTTAGCGGCGTGCTCGGGGCTGTCGAATACGTACGAGGTGGTTTGATAGATCGGCACCGCGCGGGCCTTGGTGGTCGGATCGGGGATCTGCCCTCCGTGCAACGCGAGGGTCTCGAAACGGTATTCCTGGTCAGGCATGGGATTCTCCTTTATCATCGGGAAAGCCGGTACGGCTTCTCCCTCATACGGATGACACTACTGTAATAAAAATAGTTGCCTTTCCTTGAGAAGAGAAGGTCTTGAGCCTCCGGAGAATCCGCGGCTGGGGAAAAAACGAAGCCATCGGCGGATTGGAGAAGCAAGAAGAAACCAAAGCGATTCCAAATCACGCGGGGCGGAACAAGGCTAGGCTGGCGGTGTGGCCATGGATGAAATTTTTCCCGCCCACCGGACCGAATTCACCCGCGCAGAACAACCCCGCCACCGGCACGGGGCCGAGGATTTCCCGCATGACCGATATATCATGATCGGGGTTCGGAAACAGCCGGGTTCCCCGTCCGTTGCATGAAAAGAGCAGCGCGCCGGCGGGTGGGGGGTCGGCATGGGGCGCGAGCAGGGCCCGCAGGTCTTCATCAGCCGTTGCCGCGTCCCGCACATGGAACTGGATGGTCGTCCCGGTCACCACCCGGTCCATCACCGCGATTGCTCCGCTTTCCTGATCGGCGTCGATAAGGTTTCGAATGAGAAAATCCCCGCGCCGGAATTCCTGCTTATATTCGTCGATCACCCGGCCGACATACAGGCCTTGAGCCAACAAATGGCGGTCCGGCTGGGAGAGTGAATGGTACAACTCATTGATGATTTCCAGGGGAGGTTTGGCCCCCAACTGCTGAATAATGTTCTGATCGCTTTGACTGATGAGAAACGGTTGTCCGACCGGCCGGCACCCTTGCGAAACCACGGTTTCAATGGATAACGCTCCATGAATCGCCACCCCCACCGTGCCTTGCCGGTAGAACCGCCCGTTGTGAATCAAAACATTGGCACCAGGACCATCCAGAGCACTGGCCATCCCTCCCACGGCCAGACAACCCGGCAGAAACTGGTTGATGCCTCCGAACAAGGCCTCGATATCCGTCGTGAAGGGATCGGCCAGCAAGATCAGTGTGGTCCGGGCGGGATCTTTTACTGGTATCAGCGACCGGCAGGCATCTTCCGAACCGCACCGGTTGATATCATCGGGGCTGAGATAGAAGCTGTGCAGCCCAACGCCGGGCCGCCGCGCCAGCCAGAGGGAAATGGAGGGTGTATCCTCGTATTCCCGCGTGGGTCCAATCACGCTTTCTCCGGTACAGCCCAGCAAGTGCGCCGCTCCGGTGGCGTTCTGGATCTGTTCTACTGCTGCGGGAATATCGTCCGCGAAATGTTCGGTGACGAACAAAAAACCCAGATCGGCGGGGCCTGGTCCCAGTTGGTTTTGAATTTCGTCCACGACCTGGCTGATCAACGGTTCGATTTGTTCACCCGCCGCGCTGGCCGCACCGATTTGCATGGAGGTCTCCTTCGAATTGGTTGAATGAATTCCTGATCCTGTCTTTTCGAATGATCCGCGGCGGTGAGGATCAGAAGGAAGGGCCTGAAATCCCCTGCCTCAATTCAAGAATAGATTATAGATAGATTATTCCAAGACGCTTGCCGGGGATTCTACCCACTGGGAAAAATAATCAGGAGAGGGATGGGAGGCAAGGGAGAAAGGAAGGATCGGGGAATCCGATCAGGGAATCCGGTACCCGCTTGATCCAAGGTCCGTTTATACTACGATGATCCAAAGATTCTAGATGTGCGAGGACTCCGTTGTGGTGGCGGGAATTTTACAATACTCCTACCGTTGGATGGGGTGGGCGGTCCTGCTCGCCTTTATTCCGGCCGTCAATTCCGCCTGGGCGGCCGTGCCGGATCAAGCGGATCCGCATTTCACGTTATCTCTGAACGGTGTTTGGGAATTTGTCCTTACTCCTACGGAATCCGCTTTCTCAGGTGAAACATTTTTCCAAAAGGATTTCTCCTACGAAGGTTGGAAAACCATTCCAGTTCCAGGCCATTGGGAGCTGATGGGTTTTCTTCCACCGCGGGACGGGCCACCAGGTCCGGGAGCCGGGTTTTACCGCAGACGGTTCACGATTCCCAAGGGATGGGACAACCGCCGTTATTTTTTACGGTTTGAAGGTGTCATCGGCGATTTCCAGGTTTGGGTGGATGGCCGGATGGCGGGCCGCCAACCGGTATCCAGCCTGCCCGGGCAATTCGAGATCACCTCGTTGTTGGACCATACCAATGAGCATTTAGTGGCGGTCCGGGTGGAGAGCGCCCGCAATGTGAATTTCGCCGAAACGACCGATCTGTCCGGCATCTTCCGGGATGTCCGGCTCTTCGCGGTCCCTGCGCTTTGCATCGATGATTGGACGGTCCAAACGGAAATTAAAGGCAACGGAGAATCCGCCCAAGTGGGGATCGTGATCCAACTGGTGCGCGTGGATGAAGGTCAAGATTGGTCCGATATCCGCGTGAATTGCCGGCTGGCCGGCCCGGACGGCGCGACGGTGGCGGAAGTGGAAATTGCCTCGCTGGAGGTTGCCGGGAATCAGGCCACGGGCCGGGCGTCCCTGCCGGTTTCTCAGCCTCTTTTCTGGACTGCCGAAACGCCGCATCTTTACCAACTCATCGTGGAATTAAAACAATCCGGCCAGGTGCGGCATAAAACCTCATCCCGCATTGGCATCCGGCAAGTCTCGATCCGCAAAGGTGAATTCCTCTTGAACGGGGAGCCGATTCATCTCCGCGGTGTGAATTATACGGAATACCGGCCGGATGTGGGCATGGCCTTGCGGGAAGACGATTGGCGGCAGGATTTAACTTTGATGCAGCAGGCAAATATCAATACCATCCGCGTTTTGTCCGGGCCGCCTCATCCCCGGTTTCTCGAGATATGCGACGAGATGGGATTCTACGTGATCGGCGAAATGCCCGCGTATTTGATCAGCCCTGCCACGGCTTCGGAATGCATCCTGGATTCCTCTTCGGAAGATTCCGGCGCCCGCAGGGCACAGACCGCAATGAAAGCCGAATCTGCCGAATCGATCCTGTTCCGGGACCGCAATCATCCATGCCTAATCGCCTGGAGCCTGGGAGATCAGCCGGTGTGGGATCCGGCATTGCGAGACATCGTTCAAACCGTCCGGGCCCTCGATCCCACCCGGCCGGTGCTGGTTCCCGGTTGCGCCGATCCCTCGTTGCCACCGGAGGTGGAGATCCTGGCGCCGTACAATCCCTCACCCGAAACGTGGAAAAAACTGGCCCGGGCGGGACGGCCGGTGATCGCCGCTTCCCACACGCCCGCGCTGGGCAACGCCGTGGAAGGACTGGATGAATTCTGGCAGGCTGTGAGGGAACACCGGACCCTTGCAGGCGGCCTGCTGCAACAATTCGCGGATTCATTGCCGCCCGGGGCGTACCCACATGGCGTTCTGGGATCCGGCGATTACCGGTCGAATGGCCGGGACGGCATCATCAACGCGGACCGCACGCCGCAAATTGATTACTGGCAGGTCCGCAAGATCTATTCCCCGGTGCACATCGAGGAAACCGTGAAACCGGTTCACCCCGGCCGGCAAACTATCGAGATTCCCCTCCGCAACGAGCATGACTTCCTTAACCTGGCGGCGCTGCGGTGCCGGTGGTTCCTGCTGCGGGATTTCGAGCCGGTCCTCGAGCGTTCCCTGCTTCTTCAACTTCCCCCCCGGCAGGAGATGGAGGTGGCGCTGGTGGTGGATATCCCGGACGATCTTCCGGACCATGAATACGCGATCCGCCTGGAGTTCTACGATCCCTCCGAACGGCAGGTCACCGGGCACGCCGTCCGGCTGCGGCCCCGGGACTGGGACGAATCGTTTTTGCTGCGGCTGCGGGATCTGAAATGGGACGACGAATTCCGTGTTGTGGGAGATGCCTTTGAAATCCGAAGTCAACACCGGGATTACGCCTTTATCATTCAACAAACCACGGCGGCCTGGTTTCTGCGCGCCCAAGACCATAATGTCCGCTTGATCACCGGCGGCCCCTGCCTGCGCGTGGGGAGGGAGTTGAGTTTCGCGGAACTGCGGCATGGTCCGGTAGGAGAGGCGTCCCCCCTATGGCAACCGCCGCTGTTGTGCGATCTGTGGGTGGATTCCAAACAGATGGGCAAAGCCGGCCACGACTCGTTTGTGCAATCGCTCCTTGTCACCCGGAATCCCGGCCATCCGGATTTGGTTTTACGCGCTCAAGTGGATTACCTCTTCTCTCCCTTTGGGTATTGTGATGTTCGGTTTATATTCGATACGGAAATGATTCACGGCTCGTTTTTGGAAACCGGACTGGCCTTTCTCGTTCCCTCCACCCTGGACCAGGTGGCTTGGCTGGGCAACGGGCCGTATCCCTCATGGCCGGGGCAGGAGGCTTTGTCTTCCTGGGGAATGTTTTACATTAACCCATTGAACCGGCTGCAGCCCGGCAACCGCTCCCACGTCAACGTGTTGTCGTTCCGGGATGCGAATGGTTTTGGCTTAGGGATTTTGATGCTGGACGGCCAAGTGTCGCTGGAACCCGGAAGTGGCGGGACCTGGGTGAGCATCAACACCGCCGTGGCCGGTCCCGGAAACGGGGCGTCCGCCACCCGCCGTCCACTGATCGCCGATCAGTTGGCCCCCGGCCAGCGGTCGGCGGCCTTCCGGCTCATCCCCCTGGTGCGGAACCGGTATCCCGCCGTTTTTCAAAACTTATGGAATCAAGCCCTGAAAATGAAAAACCCTCCTATCCCTTGATTCGTTTTTATGATATGAAAAAGAACATTTCTTTTCCCAAACTCACATTCCATCTATGGAGGCATGGAGATGAAAATGATCCGCAAGTCTAGTGGTTGGAAGAGTATGTTGGCCCTGGGTTTGGCCTTCGGGCTGACGGCATTTGCCGGGGGAACCGCGGCATTTGCCCAGAATGTGGAACCGCCGTTCACCTGGAAGGGCGATGGAACCGCGTGGTTTGTGAACCAGGGTGCGGTGGAAAGCCTGTCCTTCAAAGTCCAAACACGGGTGGAGGCCGATGGGACGGTTTCCGGTGAATTCTCCACGGACGACGGTAGCGCTACCGTCGAACGGCTGTATTATGGCCAGGTGGAGAACAACTCCCGCAAGGTGATCCTGGTGCTGACAGAGAAAACGGACGAGGACGGAATCCTGTATATCCTGGACGGCCGGCTTATCGGTGACAACCTGTTATATGGCGAAGTGCTGATCAAGAAATTCGAAAAGGATGGAGAAATCGAGAAAGGCCTGTACTTGGGAGACAAGACCGCGCAGGAAATTTACCCGGACTACCTGCCTTCAGGCCTGAAAAAAGCCCTGTCCACCTGCCGTCCGGCTGGATGCGTGAAAGTGAGCGGCGGATTCTCCCAATAGAGCCAATATATTCTTCTGAGGCTCGCCGGTTCATCCATAGGAATGCCGAGCGCCCGCTCCCGGGGTACTGATTCCCGGGAGCGGGTTTGATTTTCTTTCTCGTTCAGACAAATAGCCCTCCAGTCCTCCGGCGGAGGAAATCTTTTCACATTCCTATGATCAAAATCCCTGCAAACTGCTAAGATCGCATCTATAATAAGTAATTCCTTGTTGTCGGGTTTGAATTTGAACCGGTTCTTAAACGATTCCATGAATTATGCTGAACTTTTTTCCAATTATGTCTGCTTGAAATGCCGGGGCCGGTCTTGTGTGTTTTCCGAAGTCACCCTCGGGAACCTGCCCAAGAAGTTGCTGTTCCGTTCCCATAATCAACGCTATGTATTGGTGACTTGTGAACTCTGCGGCTATACAGAAATATACAGTCTCAACGTTCTGGCCAAGCAAAACGCTGTAGTCTCCGCCAAACAAACAACCCCCGCCGTGGAGAAGTTAGAATAGAAAGATCGGATTTTTCCGGCAGAGAGAACCGCCTGGACACGCAACGGAATCCGGTTGATCAGTTTTGTTTCAAAGATTCTTTTTGCGCTTTGCGGGCTTCCGTGAGGGTATTCTTGATTTGATTGGCCGCCTTGAGCCTCGTAGTATGTTCCACATGGGCAATTTCGTCCGCCAAGGCTTGCAGGGCGGTTTGATAGATTTCCGCTTCAGCTTTGGCCAAATCGAAGAGTTTGCTCTTGTAGAAAAGAGTTTTCACGATCCCGGCCATCACCGCGGGATCGCGGTGTTTCAATTCTTCCTTGGTTTTTTCGATCTCCAAGGAGTAGTTTCCCGCCTTCTCGTTCTCCCCTTCCCCCCGCGGGAGGGGTTCGCGCAGGCGTTGAAGAATTTGTTTCACCCCTTCGGCATCGAGCAACGGCCGCAATCCCCCGGCGTGGGCATGGTCAAAGGGGACCATGACTTTGACCTCGCCTGATTGCAGGACATAAAAAGATTGGTCAATGCCTTCGACTTGCATTTTCCGGATCGCCTTGATCTTACAGATGCCCAGCCCCGGCTTAACCACCGTATCGCCTACTTGGTACGTCATAATCGTGCCCCATCCGCGAAAGAATCGTCACACCCGGCGCTGGCCGGGGAATCCAACGGAAAGCCCATTCTCGATCGTGAATCGTTCTGCCAGGACGCCGGTGGAACACCGGCCGTGTGGGAAAACAGCCCTCAAGCCGTTTCAACCTGATCTTCAAAGACCAGGAGGGGTTCGGAGCCTTCGGTAATGACTTCCCGGGTAATGATGCATTTGGAAACCCCGGTCATGGAAGGGATTTCGAACATGATATCGCGCATGGCCTTTTCCAGGATGGCGCGCAGGCCGCGGGCGCCGGTTTTGCGGTCCACCGCCCGGCGGGCGATGGCGTCCAGGGCGTCGGGCGAGAATTCCAGTTCCACGCCTTCCAATTCGAACAGTTTCTGATATTGCTTGCAAATCGCGTTTTTGGGAACCGTGAGGATGCTTTTCAGGGCCTGTTCGTCCAATTCGTCGAGGGCGGCCACGCAGGCGAAGCGCCCCACGAACTCGGGGATCATACCAAACTTGATCAGGTCTTCCGGTTCCACCAGGTTAAGAACGTTATCCTCGTCCACGGCCACCAGCCCCTCTTCGGCCGTGCTGAAGCCGATGACCCGCTTGCCGATGCGGCGTTCCACGATTTTATCCAACCCGACGAACGCGCCGCCGCAGATGAAGAGGATATCGGTTGTATTGACCTGGATGAATTCCTGATGGGGGTGTTTGCGTCCGCCCTGGGGGGGAACATTGCACACGGTCCCTTCGATGATTTTGAGCAGCGCCTGCTGCACGCCTTCCCCGGAGACATCGCGGGTGATGGAGACGTTCTGGGTCGTGCGGGCGATTTTGTCGATCTCGTCGATGTAGATGATCCCTTTTTCGGCCTTCTCGACATGGTAGCCGGTGGTCATCAGCAATTTGAGGATGATGTTCTCGACATCCTCGCCGACGTAGCCGGCTTCGGTGAGGGTGGTGGCGTCCACGATGGTGAACGGAACGTTGAGGATTTTGGCAAGGGTCTGGGCGATATAGGTTTTGCCGGAGCCGGTGGGGCCGATCATCAGGATGTTGCTTTTTTGGATTTCGACATCGCTGTTGATCGTTTCATGGTAGCGGATGCGTTTCAAATGGTTATGGACCGCGACGGCGACTGATTTTTTACTGCTTTCCTGGCCGATGATGTACTGGTCCAGCGCTTCTTTGATTTCTTTGGGCTTTAAAAATTCGCGGAGTTCAACTTCGATCTCTTCTTCCAACACGCTATTGCACAGGCGCACGCATTCGTCGCAGATATAGGCAGGCTGCGACGTATGTTTCTGGGGCGGGCCCGCGATCAGTTTCTTGACTTCATCCTGATGCTTTCCACAAAAGGAGCAATAGAGCGGTTTGTTCTTCACGGCGTAATCCATAAAAAGCCTCGCGTTTCAGCCCCTCGCCGGCCCGCGTCCCCGGCCGAATCGGTTGGGATGGCCTTCCAGTTATTGTAGTCCGAAATGCTAAGTATCGGAAAGTTTTTTTTCGGTCCCTTTGGCGGGAGCGGCTTTAAAGCGGGAGGGTTTCCGGGGTTCGAAGAGACCGTCGATCAAACCGTATTCCACAGCTTCTTCCGGGGACATGAAGAAATCCCGGTCGGAGTCCCTCTCGATCTGCTCGATATCCCTGCCGGTGTGAAAAGCCAGGATTTCATTGAGACGCGATTTCAATTTCAGGATTTCCCGCGCCCGGATTTCAATATCGGAGGCCTGGCCTTGGAATCCGCCCATGGGCTGATGGATCATGATCCGGGCGTTGGGCAAGGCGTGGCGTTTGTTGGGAGCCCCCGCCGCCAGCAACACCGCCGCCATGCTGGCGGCCAGACCCATACAGGTGGTCGCCACATCCGGTTTGACATATTGCATCGTGTCATAGATGGCCAGCCCGGCCGAAACCGAACCGCCAGGGCTGTTGATATACAGTTGGATGTCTTTTTCGGGGTCTTCCGCCTGGAGAAACAGGAGTTGGGCGATCACCAGGTTTGCCATGTGATCCTCGATGGGATCGCCGATGAAAATGATCCGGTCTTTCAGCAAACGCGAATAGATATCATAGGCGCGTTCGCCCCGGCTCGTCTGTTCCACGACCATAGGGATTAAAACCACGTTCAATTCTCCTCTGTTGGGTTTGCGCTTTCCTCCGGCTCTTCACCTGGAACTGCGGGAGCCGGTTCGGCCGGCAATTCCGGGGCTTCCCCGGACGCGGATTCCACCCGTGCCTGCAGAATATCCAACACTTTTTCTTCCAGCGCCATACGGCGGTAGAACGACTCCATGCCCATGGATTCAATGCGCCGAACATACCAATCCACATCGTGCTTGCCTTCCGGAGCCGTCCGATGCATGTAGAGGTAATAATCCTGGTCCGTCAATTCAATGGATTCCTCCGCCGCGATTTTCTCCACCAGAAGGGAAATCCGCACCTCCTCCTCGGCGGTTTTTTCGTGACGGGCCAGGAGACCTTCGTCCCGCTTAGCCTCCTGTTCGAGGCTGGTTCCTATGCGCTGCAGTTCCAAATCGTGGACGGCGTTGATGAAATTGTACCGCGCCCGGATCATACTGGGGGGGACATCGAACGGGTTCCGCCGGATTAATTCCTGCCGGATAGCCTGGCGCAGTTGGTCGCGCCGGCGCTGAGCCAAAGTCTGGCGCAAGTTCTCGCGGATGCGCTCCTTAAGGTCATGGAGGGTTTGGAAATTCCCCATGTCCTTGGCGAATTCGTCATCCAGCTCGGGCAGCAGTTTCTGGCGGATATGCTGGACTTCCAGTTCGAAGACCGCTTCCTTGCCTCGTTTCTCTTCCTCGGGATAATCTTCCGGCAGCGTGAGGGTGATGGTTTTTTTCTCGCCGGGTTTCATCCCGATCAAAGCGTCTTCCAGTCCGGGTATGTAACGCTTGGAACCGACCTCCACCACGATGCCATAGTGGGTGGCTTCGGGAAACGGCTGGCCTTCTATGGTGGCGTTGCAGGCAATCGTAACATGGTCCCCTTCGGCCGCCGGACGGTCGTCGATAGTGCGGTACGTGGCGTTGGTTTCCCGCAGATGGTTGAGGGTGTCCACCACATCCTTCTCGGTGACTTCCATGGGGGGCACTTCGGGACGGATGTCCCGGTAGTTCACGGATTCCAGCCGGGGCGCGTATTCGAAGGTTGCCTCGAAAACCACCGGTTCTTCGGTCTTTTCTTTATCGATTTCGCTGAATTGAGGAGAATCGACCGGCGTGAGGTCCAACTCCTCCATCGCTTTCTTGAACGCGGTTTCCACGGCTTTCTCGACGGCCTCGCTGTCCAGATGCTTGCCGTATTTCATTTTGACGATCCGGCGGGGCGCTTTACCCTTGCGGAACCCGGGGACAATGGCGTTCTCGATGAACTCCTTGTACAGTTCATCCAGTTCCGTGCCCACTTCATCGGGCGGGATCTCGATTTTCACAGTTTTTTTGCACGTACCTACATCGCGTTGTTCGAGGATCTTCAAGGTAGTCCAGGCTCCTTGTCCGAATGCGTCGGTTCATCGGATGGAATCCGATGCCTTTACTGAAAACATAAACAAAGACCATGGCCGCCGATCCGTCCCCGGATCTGGACCACCGTGGTCTCGAATTTCGCCCGTAACGTTGGCTATGAATATGTTAATTTTTTAACCTTATCTGCCCCTCAGGCTTATGTCAAGAACCGCGATTTTATCCTCGTTCGTCCCTCTCTCTCCAATTATCCCTTTCTCTTTATTATAGTTTCCTAGCGTTTTTTGTGGAGGAGCACCTCCTCCTGGGAGGGAAGCCACTCCCGCGGCCAGCCGGAGGTTTTTTTCATGCCGCGTGGATGATCTGATCGTGGAGCTGGATTCTTCCTCCCTGTATCCTATCGCGCCAATTCTCTCCATGATATCCTTATTGCCCCAGACGGCGCGGATCCTTCTTTCCCACTTTGGAAGAAAGCACAGGCAGGTGTATCATCGATGGTCCATAAAACATCACGTTTCCTAATCCCCCTCCATCACGGCCTTTTATGTCCGCTTCTCTTTTTGAGCGGACTGTCTCTGGCGGCATGGGCCGCCCCGGATCCGGAACCGCCGGCGGGCAAGTCCCCGCAGGCGTATGAGCAACGGCAAACCCTTGACGATCTGGATTACTGGCTCCGGAACATGCTGCTTTCGCACCGGTATTCATGGGAGGAGGCGGCTGGCGTGACCGGATTGTCCATCAAGGAAATCCAAGACGCCGCGCAACGTGCCGGGATTGATTTTGAAACCGCTTCGTATCCCTTTCCCGCGAATCGGACCGGTGTGCTTCCCTATCCCGGCGGGCGCCATCCCCGCATCGGATTTTTGGAAGGCGCAATCAATCCCCGCCGCGCCACCAAAGCCAGCGTGTTTCTTCCGTGGGACACTCAATCCTATGTGGTCATCGACTTACCGGAAGCCATTTTCCACGGTGAGGATCTGATTTTTCTCGCGCATACCCATATCCCGACGGTCTGGGATAAGCAAAACCTAACACTCTTGTGGAACGATTGGTTTCGCAAACCGGACGGCGGCCTGGAAGGTGAATGGCGGCTGCCCGATGGAGTGGAATTCGGCGCAAGCATCCAACCCGGCACCGCCGGAGTGGAGATGGGCCTTTGGCTGCGGAACGGCACGGAGCAGACGCTGTGCGGTTTGCGCGCTCAGGTCTGCGTGATGCTGAAAGGCGCGGCGGGATTCACGGAACAAACCAACGCCAATAAACGTTTCGAGGCACCCGTGGCGGCGGTCCGCTCTGGTCTCGGCAACCGGTGGATCCTGACCGCTTGGTCTCCCTGCGGCCGCGTCTGGGGCAATGCGGAAGTCCCCTGTTTCCATGCTGATCCGGTTTTCCCCGATTGTTCTCCTGGAGAAACCGTGCGCGCCCGGGGCCGGTTGTGGTTTTATGAAGGAACCGGGATTGAAAGTGAAATCGAACGCGCGAAAGTGTGGTTTACGCCTTCTCCCGAAAATGGAGAACCACGCGATCCACACAGGTGAACAAAATGCGCATCCATCGATTCATTACCTTTCCGGCCATCCTCCTCACCGGTTGGATCCAGGGATGGGCCGCGCCTCCTGAGGAGACTGTGATGAGGGAAACCAAATCTGTGAAAATCGCTTTATCCCAGATCTTCGCCCTTGACGGCGACCGCGAGGGAAACTTTGTCCGGATCGAGAACGCCCTCAAGGAGGCCAAGGCACAGGGGGCGGAGATCGCCTGCTTTCCGGAGACCACGATTTATGGGTGGGTCAATCCCGACGCTCACCAACGCGCGCATCCCATTCCCGGTGAGGATTCGGACCGTATGTGTGGACTTGCCCGGAAATATTCGATCTACATCTGCGCGGGTCTTGCTGAAAAAGAACATGGCCATCTCTATGATTCGGCGATTCTGATCGACAAGGAAGGCAGGATTTTACTGAAACACCGCAAAATCAACCTATTGACGCAGTTGATGAATCCGCCTTACACGCCCGGTGAAGATATTCAAGCCGTGGAAACACCTTGGGGCCGCATCGGAATCCTCATCTGCGCGGATACCTTCGTGAAGGAGAATCTCCAGCGCATGGCGGCTTTGGAGCCGGATCTTGTCCTGGTGCCTTACGGCTGGGCCGCGGACGAAACCGAATGGCCGCAACATGGGAACGAGCTGCACAAGACTGTCGCGCAGGCCGCCCGGGCCATCGGCGCGCCCGTGATTGGAACCGACCTGGTGGGAGAAATCACCCATGGGCCATGGGCCGGCAAGGTCTATGGGGGACAAAGCGTGGCCGCGGACGCGCAGGGACACATTCTTGCCATTGCCAAGGACCGGGACCGGGACATCCTGGTCGTTTCGATCCAACCCGGCCGCGTCAGGCCTTGAGGCTGGACGAAATTCTGATTCTGGGAGGAGTCAACAAAAATCTTCCCAAAAATCCAAAAATCTTCGATACGCAAAAAAAACGGAGTCTCAGCTGGGCACTTGACTCCGCGTCAACAATTGGGGGAGATAGTGGGAAGGAATAAACGGTTTTTCAACCGTTTATTATCTCGTTTAATTTATAATGATAATCCTTTTTACTTTGTTTTTCTATAATATATTAAATTAAATAATCAAAAAAAGTCTATTTATTTTTTCTATACTATATAGATCCATTGGACGAGAAATTATTCAAAAAAATTTTCACAAAAATCAGCATGTATTTCCCGATTGCCAAAACAAAGATCCCGATTGCCGAAACAAAGATAATTTTTGCCCTTTCCGAGCAACCCTCCCCTCCCCCTCTCACCAAGGGAGAGAGAATCGGAACGCGTAACCAACAATTCTTCTATTACGGATAATCGCGAATTTTCTGAATTCAAATAAATGCAAAATTCTTTCCAATTGATCTTTATTAGTTCATACGCAAAATTGTTTCTTCTTTATAATACGATTCAGAAAGAGAAATATTTCAATTTTTTTTCGAAGACGATAGGCTGTTGGAAATGGGCCAGTTCCAGGCAAACAGCATAACTTATTGAATATATGGTATTTATTTTAACGCAGCCCTGCCCCATGGAATCGCGTGGCCACGGCGTAATCCCGCAAGAGGGGATCTATACACCGCCAAGCGCCTGGCATTTTCTGAACACGGCCGAGCAAGAACAAATTCTCCCGGCTGACGAGATCGGGAGGCCAAGGGGCAATATAAAAAATTTTATTATCACCCACCTTAGCCTGAATAGGCTCGCTCAGTAATTCATTCCAGGATTCCGGCGAGACGCGCAATTTATCCAGTATCCCACTTAATTGCCGCGTCTCTTCTGATTCCTTCACAGCGGGAGTGGAGAAGCGGATTCCCTGAACTGGAAAAAGCCATCCCGGTTGGATTGTAACGGCTAAAACAAAAACCAAAGCCAACGCCCCCAGTAATGCCCGCGCGCCATGGACCACGCGCTTCGCCAAGGGACCGTTGGAGCGGCCCAGGGGACAACACTGGAAGATCAACGATGTGAAAACCGACAGCATCAGGCATTCCCAAGCGAAAGGAAGAAAGCCAAGAAATCCGGGAAGCGGCATCTCAAAGTACCGAATCGCGGGAAAAACCGGTACAGTGTAGAACCATTTCGCCCCAGCCCAGTAGTTCCAAAATTCCCACAGCAATCCGCAGACCGCGCCGGAGCCAAGCATCAGCCACACCAGACGCCGTGCCCCGGCCGTCCACAAACGTAAGAGCGAATACCCCTCGGACGCGTAAGCCAGCGGTTCCAACAATAAAACATATCCAATCCACACAAAGCCAAAAAGATAGTGTCTGATTTCGCGAACCGGTATAAAGAGTGGAACTGTAACACATAGAAAACCAATAAGAAACAATAACTTCAGAGTCAAAGGCTTGGGTTTTTTCGAAAAATCCAACACATCCCGGGAGGGCCAATAGGTTAAGAAGAATTCGTAGGTCGAGAGCACGGCGGGGATAATCGTCGCGAAGGCAATCAAATACCCCACATAGCGGTGGAGTAGGTTTTCGGGCAATCCCACATAGACCCAGTTCTCGAGGTAGCAGTTATAAAACTCGAACACAAGCCACCAGAGCGCGGAAGCGACGGCGAGGAAGCCAAACAATCGGGGTTTATCCGGCAGGAAAGATACCCCCCGGCGCTTTTTGATGAGTCCGTCAAGCAAGAGAATATAACCCCACCAGGCGATGGGAGTAAAATGGGTGTACACCGGCTCAATCTGAAAAAAAAGAAGCACTTCGGAAACCAGGATAACAATCCCCCCCAGCCAAGTCCACCAGGGAACGCGCGCGGTGGGCTGGTTCCATTCCAGCAGATCATCTGGGGAAAATGTTCCGGGGGGAAGCGGCGGTAAGAATCCCATGATCAGGCTACCAGTTCACGTTCCTGGAATGAGGGGAAGAGGGTGGCCAAGTGCATGATCTTTTCCTGGGTGGCTTCATTGCGGTGCAGTTCGCCGGCGAGGCGGCCGCCGCTCATTACTAAAATGCGGTTGGCCATGCCCAACACCTCGGGCAGTTCGGAGGAGATCATGAGAATGGCCGCGCCGCGGCGGAGCAATTCGTTCATCAGGAGATAGATTTCCCGCTTGGCTCCGACGTCAATCCCGCGAGTAGGTTCGTCGAAGATGAAGAGCTTCGAGTTGGCTAACAGCCACTTGGCGAGGACGACTTTTTGCTGGTTGCCGCCAGACAGGTTGCGAACTTCGGTCTCGATGCTGGGCGCCTTGATGGTGAGATCCTTGACGGCATTCCCGGCGGCCTTTCGTTCCATCGCTCCGTTGATAAAAAGAAACCGGCAAAATTCTCGGAGTTTGGGCAAAGTGATATTTTCCCGGATGCGCATCCCTAAAATCAGCCCTTGGCTTTTGCGGTCCTCCGTCAAGAGACAGATTCCCGAATCGATGGCGTGCCGGGGTGATTTCAACTCGATTGGACGCCCTTCGAGCCAAATAGAACCCTTCTCCGGCGGGTCCGCCCCGAAGATCATACGGGCCACTTCGGTGCGGCCGGCCCCCACTAGCCCGGTCAGCGCCACGATTTCTCCCTGGCGCACCGAGAACGAGACCTCCTTGACGAAGCCCCGCGTCAAGCCTTCCACACGCAGGACTTCCTCGCCGATCGGGAACTCGGCCCACGGGAACTCGTCCGTGATTTTACGGCCGACCATCATTTCGATGATGCCTTCGCGGCTGATCTCCTGGATATCCCGCGTCCCGATCCATTCTCCGTCCCGCAACACAGTGAGCCGGTCACAGACTTCGAAGATCTCTTCCAGCCGGTGGGAGATATAGATCACGCTGATGCCTTTTTCCTTCAACGCGCGGATCAAGGCGAAGAGGTTCTTCAGTTCATGCAGCGTCAAGGTGGCGGACGGTTCATCCATGGCAATGATTTTGGCGTCGATGGAAAGTGCCTTGGCGATTTCGACCATCTGCTGCTGGGCGATGGAAAGTTGGCTCACAGGGACATCCAGGTCGAACGAGATGCCCAGGCTGTCGAGGATGCGCCGGGCTTCGCGGCGCTCCCGCCTGAAATCGACAAATCCCAAGCGGGTAGGTTCGCGGCCGAGGAAAATATTTTCCGCCGCCCCCAGCTGGGGCACTAAATTGAATTCCTGGTAGATGATGGAGATTTGAAGTTCTTGCGCCTTGTGGGGTGAGTCGATCACCACCTGCTGCCCGCCAATGTGAATTTCGCCGGCGTCCATCGTCTCGGCCCCGGCCAGGATTTTCATGAGGGTAGATTTCCCCGCCCCATTCTCGCCGACCAACGCATGCACTTCTCCCGCGCGGATTTCCAGATTCACGCCTTTAAGTGCTTGGACACCCGGGTAGTTCTTGGTGATTCCCAGCATCCGCAAAAACGGTACCGGCTCCGGCATGCGCCCCTCCTTTCAATCGCGATCCATGGTTTCGCCAGAAATCGTAGCAAAAGGGGGTGATTCTGTCGATTGGATTGGGAAGATCAAATCTTTTTTTGATGGACCTAAGCTTGGCATTGCGCTTACAATAGCCTATCCCAGTTCCGGATACGATAATCAAGGAGATTAAACGCATGGCGGTCACGAGGAGAGGATTCCTCCATATGGCAAATGCCGGGACAGGCTTAAGCGCGTTACCCGCCCGGAGGGCGGAGAAACAGACGAATATTCTTTTGATCCTCGCGGACCAACACCGGGGGATGGATCTGCGTTGCGCGGGGAATAGTCAGATCCAGACACCCAACCTGGACCGTCTGGCATGGGAAGGCGTGTTTTTCGACAATGCCATCGCCAACTCTCCCCTGTGTACCCCCAGCCGGGGGATCTTGCTGACCGGCAAATACCCTATCGCCAATGGGTGTGTTTCCAACGATTTGCCTCTGCCCACCGGTCAATCCACGCTCGCCACCGTTCTGACCGGCCGGGGCTACCGTTCGGGATACATCGGTAAATGGCACCTGGATGGCATCCCCCGCAGCAAGTTCACCCCGCCGGGGCCGCGGCGGCATGGATTCGACGCCTATTGGGCCGCGTACAACTGCCATCATGAATACTTCAAGCCCAAATTCTATTTGGATGCGCCTGAATTGATTGAAACATCCGGTTATGAACCGGATGTTCAAACGGATCTGGCCATCAATTTTTTGAAGCAAAACGCCGCCAGGCCGTTTTTCCTGATGGTATCGTACGGCCCGCCCCACGATCCCTATGACCAGGTCCCGGACGCGTATAAATCCTTGTACGATCCGGAGAAGCTGACTCTCCGCCCGAACGCCCCCAACGCAAACCGAAGCCAGATATCCGGCTATTACGCGCACATCACGGCCCTGGACGCTAACCTCGGCCGCTTGATCCAAATCCTGGAGGAACTGGGAATACGTGAGAATACACTCATCGTCTATACTTCCGATCACGGAGACATGCTGGGATCTCATGACCGGAAAAACAAGCAACAACCGTGGGAGGAGTCGATCCAGGTCCCCCTGATTTTCAGCCAGCCGGGACGGCTCCCGGCCGGAATCAAACCAGACGCGCTGTTCGGGACCGCGGATCTCGCTCCCACGCTGCTAAGCCTGGCGGGGGCGCCGGTTCCCGGGGAGATGGAAGGGCAAGACCTAAGCGGCAGCCTCCTGGGCGGAGCCAGCCCGGCGCGGGAATCGGTTCCCATCCTGGATATCATCCCTGCCGACCAGGCGAAACAGTGGAACGGCCGGACCTGGCGGGGCGTGCGGACCCGGCGTTACACCTACGCCCGCTTTGTGGATGAAGGATGGGTGCTGTATGACAACTGGGCCGATCCTTACCAGCAGGACAACCTGATCAACCGCCCCGTGCACCGCCAGTTGCGGGAAGTCATGGAGAACGAACTCCAATACTGGCTGAAGCGTTTGCACGATCCGTTCCTGCCGGAACCGGACATGCTGGCGCATCTCGGCTTGTCCGAGGCCTGGCGCGAGCGGGAAGCGCATTTCCAGGCCGGGGGGAAGTGGTAGAATAGGGGCGTAGAGTCATTTCTAGAAGGACTTGTATTGAGGTCGTGCTCATGCCCATCCCCAAACCCAACGAACGTTACACCTACCAGGATTATTGCACGTGGCCGGATGAGGAACGGTGGGAACTGATCGGCGGCATCGCCTACGACATGACCCCCGCGCCGACGTTCCTTCACCAAACCGTGGCCGGGAACATTTTCCGCTTACTGGGAAACGCATTGCAGGGTAAATCCTGTGTTCCTGGTATCGCGCCGGTGGATGTTGTTCTCTCGGAAGAAGATGTGGTGCAGCCGGATGTGTTCGTGGTATGTGATCCGCAAAAAATTACCGGGCAGAACATCCAGGGCGCGCCCGATTTGGTGATCGAGGTCCTCGGCCCCGCCACCGCCAAAAAAGACCACTGGGAGAAGAAATTGCTATACGAAAAACACGGCGTGCGGGAGTACCTCCTGGTTGAACCGGAAGCGCTTTACGTTATGCGGTACATATTGGGTGAGGACCGGCAGTTCGGGCATTACGAAGTGTTCGGCGCGCGCGAACCGTTGCCCTTGCGATCATTGGAAGGCATCGAGATTCCCCTCTGGGAAGTCTTCGGCATTGACAAGGACCAGCCGGAGGTCAAGCGCGGGCCGGGAGTAAAATAAATCCCGGCGCGTCACTCCTTCGGCGTGTAATGGGCCAGGTCGCCGATGCCCAGTTGCTTTTCCAAGCCGGCGACCGAGGCGACGACCTCCTCGAAACCGCCCTCGCCGAAGAGTTCATGCTCTTTGTCCTCGAATTCCTCGCCCAGCGCGCCGTACTCGTGGGGCGGGACGATCGAGCGGAGGGCGGGAAAGAGCACCGTGTCCTCGCGCGCTTCATGGGGGCGGTACATGCGGATGAACAGGCGCAGGCGGCTGGTCAAGGCCCGGCGTTCTTCCGCCTCTTTCGGCACCGTGGAAGCATGAGTCAGGATGAAGTCAGTCAGGACGCGGCCCGCCTTGTGTTGATCGCGCAAGACCGCTACCAGATCCACCAATTTATTGGCCTTATCGAAGCGCGGGAAGATGTGCTCTTCTTCTAGTTTTTCGTGATAATCCTCTATGAATTTCCGCACCAGCCCCGCAGCCTTGGCCAGCACTTCGGGAGGATAATCCTGGTTGTTACGGATGCGGAAAATAATTTCCTCGTAGATCAGCAGGACGCGGTTGAGTACGCCGTGCTCGCGCATCAGGTCTTCCGCGGGAGAGATTAGTTTTTCTTGTTCGCCGAGAACATCGGATTCTTGTTCCGCCGCGCCGGCCAGCCATGGTGAGGCGGCCCATCCCGCCCATGCGGCGGCGGGAACCAGAGTTCCGGTTTTCAATAGTCCTCTCCGGCCCATGCGAATGATTCTTGACTCATCCATCGTTCCATCTCCTTGATATCGGGGGGGGGAATCGAATTACCAGGAGAGTATGCCACGCGTTGCTGATATTATTATTGTAGAGAGGGAAAGGGAAAAGATCGAAGTTGTTTAGCGCTTCAACCATCCCATCAGCCGTTTATACAGCCGGAACAACGGCTTGGAGCGGATAGCCTCCAGGTCTTGCCGGAGCGAATCGGTCTCGTGGCGAAGACGGTCGATTTCCCGCCGCATGTCCTGGATGCGGCGTTCGCGGTCGGCTTCGCGGGCTGTAAAAAAGGTGGGAGATGGGGTGCGTTTGGACGGATTTTCCAACCACCCCAACAGGGGATTCAAGGAAGATTCATCCACGATCGAGCGGGAGATTTCGATCGCGCCCCGCCGCTTGGCTTTGATGTCCACCCGCTCCAGGGCGATTTCCTCGATCACCCGGGCCAGTTGCCGCGTATCGTGATAAGGAACAATCCACCCGGCATTGTGTTTCTCGATCCAACCGGCCCAGGGGGATTCCGGCGTCACAAGGCAGGGAGTTCCCGTCCACAAGGCGGTTCCCGTGCGGAGGTCGGAGGAGAGGCGGCGCTCCGCGGTAGGACGGCCGATATCGACGGCCACCGTGGCGCGTTTCAGTTCAATCACGTATTCCGGAAACGGCAAGGAACCCAGCCACGAAACATGGGGATGCTGGTGATATGTGTTCCCTTCCCTATCGCGCAATGACTCTTCGCCTTCGCTGCCCACCACGACGATTTGCCCTTGCCGCAGCCGGCTCACGGTTTCGACCAACACCTGAAACGCCTGGGCGCGGTCGTGCCACGGCCAGAAGAGGCCGCCCCAGAAAAAGAGCGGTTCCTCTTCCACGTGGCCTTGCCGGGAGATGGGCATTTCGTGCAACCGGAACGGCAGCACCGCCAGGCGGCCGTGGTCCTCGGGAGAGACGCCCGCCCAGGTCAGCCAGGCCATGTAGTAACCCCACTGGCGTTCATGCGCGCAGAGGTAGTAATCCGCCCGCGCCAGGCATTCGATTTTATCGACGATGTGCTGATAAAAATTCGCTGGATCGCGCCAGTAATATTCGAGCGCGAGCGGGCCGGGCAAATCGGCAATCACTGGAATATTCAGCGGCTCCTGAAGGAACGTGAGAGGCTGCCATTGTTCGAAAAGGGCCGCTTCACAACCGGCGTGTTGGATTTCCTCCCGCAGCCGTTCGGGTTTGTAAATCCGCAAGGCAAGACCGGCAGGGGGAGTGGACAGCCCCGGCGTACCTTCCCGCAAAAAATAGGTGCACGGAACGTTCCTCCGGCGCAGCGCCTCGCCGATACCCCAGATCCGCACACCGCCGCCCGCGCAAGGCGTGGAAAAACAGGGCAGCGTTTCGGTGGTGACGATCGCCAAGTGCTGGATCATGGGATAGATGGTTGATTCGGTGCCACTATTTACCAGATGGCCGTTCGGCGTTTGAGCGCCTGCGGCCCGGCATAAACATAGCCCCGGGCGCAAGCCCTGGGAGAGACAAAATCAAGGGATTAATTCCCTCTACCTCCGGGAAAGGGCCGGGGTGAGGAAATTTTTCCCGGAACCGTTCTGGGTGTCCACCTTCATCGAGGAGCGAATCCCCCGCACGGAAAGCCTCGTTCTATTTCAGGTCTTTCAGAGCCTTTTGGGCTTCTTCGGCATACTCGTTGTCGGGATATTTTTCCACCATCTTTTGATATTCCTCGATGGCTTGGGGCGTGTTGTCGAGATAGCGGCGGTAAATCCGGGCGATGCGGATCTGCGCTTCGGGGGCCTCGGGCGCGTTGGGATAGTTGTCGACGACCTTGCGGAATTCCGCGACGGTGCGCTCGAACCAAGGTTTCTGCTCACCCTTGCGGACTTTGAAAATGGTGTCGTGCATCAGTTGCCGGGCCACTTCGTACTGCACACGCGCGCCGTAGAGGTCGCCCCCGCCGGCGGCCACGGTTTCGGCCTGTTTTTCGATCACCTTGGCTTGTTCTTGCACCGTCTCTTGCTGCTGTTGGATGGTTTTGCGCAGGGAGGCGATTTCCTCATCCTTCACGGCGAGTTTTTGCTTAAGCATCTCGATGTCGGCCCGCATCTGCTCCTGGTTTTCCAAAATCTGCTGGAGCAGAGCCTCGATGTTTTTCCCGACTTGGAGATCGGATTGGGTGTAAGCAGCGAGGGGAAAGAGGAATGCGAATCCCACCAGAATGGCCCAAATTCTATTACCTTGCATCATGATTTTAACCTCCAACGGCGCGTCATGCCGATCCAGGCAAACCGATGGGATACATCGTACAAGAACCTCACGCAAATGAAAAGCGGCCCATCCATCCGAGCCGCTTTTACCATGCTCCGCGAATGCCGTGTGAGAGGGTTTGGTAAAGACCTGCCTGAACAGGTGGGATCCCGGACTTCGCCTTCTGACTTCCCCATCCGGGGCCTGGCATCCAGCCAAGAATTAGAATCCCGAACGTTCGATATCGCCTTTCAAGACCGTCTTCATCACCAACACCGCAGAGAGACGTTAACCGGTTTTTCCGCCGGATCTCCGGGCGGATGGTGCTTATTTTATCCTGACGCCCGCGATTTGCAACCGGTTTTTTCACCCCCGCCGGCATGCCCGCCAGCCCGGTTTTTTCCAACCGCACATAGACAAGTGAACGCGGGGAAGACTACAATCCCTATGATTCCATTTTGGTATTCGCGGCTGGGCCAGGAATCTCACTCAGAGGCGCAAAGGAGTTGAAACGATGTGGCAGAAGAGATGTTTGGCATGGATAGGGATTTTGATGGCCGGCGCTGTGCTCGGCGCCCTCGCGGTCCGCGGCATGTCCGAACCGGCATCCCTCAGTCCGGCGGATTTCAATCCGAACGATCCCGCGGACCGGCCTCAAACCACGGTCATCAACATCACGTTCCGGGGGCTGTCCCAGTATGGCCAAGTGTTCATGCTGGAAGGGATCGAGAACACCACATCGGCCTCCCGCACCGCCAGCGGATCGTATGAAATCTCCAAAACCACGAACTACCCCCCGCTGGTGATGCATGGCGTATTCCACAAACTGATGCGGGATTGGCGGGACGCCGTAATCAAAGGCAACGTGACCAAACGGACTGTGGACGTGGATTTGATGAATTCCAAAAACCAACGCGTCCTGCGGGTAACGTTTTATAATGTCGTGCCGGTGAAATTTTCCTTGCCTCCCCTTTCGGTGGATAGTTCTACCCGGTACATGGAACGCATGGAATTCGTTTATGACTATTTCGAAATCACCAACTGAAATCCCGGCACCGCCCCGCGAGGAACAATGATGAAACCTTTGATTCCAATCCTAATCATGGCATATCTGCTTGGGGCCTTGGAGGGAGCTGCCGCCCCCCCCAAAGCCGTGGATGTTAAAACGGTCCAAGGCGAGGGAGGCCTCTATATCTTATACGAAGACGGTTTCCTTCAAACCGGAGGCAAGGCCGTGCATTTCGGCTCGCCTTCCGGCATCACGGCGGCCGATCTGGAAATAACCCCCAGTGAAAAAGGATATTATGTGCTGGCCACGGACGGGACGGTCTATACCTTTGGCGACGCGAAGACCATTTCTGTCCCGGTCCAAAATCCCCGGGTGAAATTCGTGGACCTGGAACTCTTTGGAGACACGAACGATCCAATCTACCTGCAGGAAGACGGAACGATCATCCCGGCGGGCCACAACCGCTTCTGGGGGCAATACGCCAAAGCCGGCGCCGTCGACTTGGAACTCGCCCCTGATTTGCTGGGGTATTACGTGCTGTACCAAGACGGGACCATCGCCTTTTTCGGAACCGCCCTCAACCGCGGATTCACAGTCTCCAACGCTTTAACGGCGGTGGATCTTGAACTCGTGGATAACGGGTATTACGTGACGTACAGCGACGGGACGGTCCTGCCGTTCGGGGCCGCCATTCCCTTCCCATATCAAACCCGGCCGGCTCAAGATGTCACGGACATGGTCATCACCGATCGAGGCTACCAAATTCTGCGGTCCGACGGAGTGCTGGATACGTTCCTCCGCTTGGACGGCCAGGGCCAGATCCGCTGGTACGCGCAGGTGACCGAACGGAGCGTTCCCCAGCAGGTGACACCGACGCCCACCCGCACGCCCACGCCCACCCGCACGCCGTTACCCTCATTGGGGTATTTCGATTTCACGGAACCGGGATTCACCGAGCAGATCGTGGGGCGCCTGCCGGACAACGCCCGTCTGCCCGGAACGTTCTCCGACAACCTGGCCAGCCTATTCAGCGGCGGGTTATTCGTGGCGCTGGCGGAGGGAGAAAATCCGCCCCGGCTCATCCAACGGTACACCTTCGACAATCCCGGACCCACGAACACCGGGAAGGTTTTCGCCCGGTTGAAATCCGACCGGGGTGAAGCATTGATTCAAGGGATCAGTTACAGCAGACCGGGCTTGTACGTCCTGGTGAGCGATGTCAGCGGGACGTTGATCATTCTCATCAGCGGGCAGTTCGAACCATCCAGCCTGAGCAATTTTTCGTTGTATTGACCGGGATGATCCATCCGGAGTACTCCGCTTCATTGACCCGTGATTGAAGCAAGGGCAAGCGCATCACCCTGCGCCTAGGACTCAGGAAAAACCGGGGCGGACACCAAGGTCCGCCCCGGGGGTTGTCCGATCTGTCTCCCGCTCTCATGCTTGACCCACGGATAGGAAAGCCTCACTCTTTCTCCCCGTGATTTCAATTCCCCCGGTCATTCATACATACACCCGGTAATCGATTTCCTGGAAGATCGAATCCCGCCATTCCAGTTCCCGCAGGAAATTCTCGTCGATCCGGTTTCCTTTGATTTGCTCATACAGCACTTGAAACCGGTGCGCGTGTTCGCGGGTGCGGCGGCGGGCGTAAGGCGTGGCCGTTTGGGTGGTCATGATGAAAGCCCAGTCGCTGCTCTGGGCCAGCAGCAGTTCGCGCGCGGCCTGGTTGAGCGCCCGTTCCTCGAGGCCCTGGGCGTTGGGCCGGGCGGCCGCCAGTTCCAGCATGCACTCCTCGCAGCGGTGCAGATGACGGTAGATCCAATCGTTGCTGCCGTTCAGCCACACTTCGAAATAGCCCTTGTCGCCCCACGAAGAAGGCGCGGGCTGGATGGATTGCAGCACGGGGTGGGCCTCGAGGTACTCGCTGGGCGTGATGCCGCGGATGTCGTGCTGATCGAACGCCATTTTGCGGAACAAGAACTCAATAAACCACGGGCCTTCGAACCACCAGTGGCCGAACAGTTCGGCATCGTAAGGGGAGACGATGATTGGCGGCCGGTCCATAAACTGGCGCAGAAACCGCACCTGTTGCTGCCGGTTGAACATAAAGTTGCCGGCGTGATCGGCGGCGCGGTCCCGGGCCCACCGCGGGCGGTACGGTTGTTTTTGGGAAAGATCGACATCCCCGGTAATGCGGTGGTACTTGAAGCCGATATTGCGGCGTACTCCGTCCCGGTGCAGGTAAGGGCGGATGTACTCGTAGGGCATGTCATAGCCGAGATCGCGGTAGAATTCGCGGTACTCGAAGTCGCCCGGGTATCCCGCGTCACGGCTCCAAACCTGTTTGGAGGATTCCATATCCCGGGCGAAAGCCGCCACATTGGAGGGGCACAGCACCGGCGCGAAGACACCGTACTTGGGCCGCGGCCGGCCGAAGAGAATGCCGTGCGAATCCAGGAAGAAATAGCGGAGGCCGGCTTCTTCCAAAAAATCGTCGAGGCCGTAATCGTAGGCGCATTCGGGCAGCCAGATCCCGCGGGGCGGGCGGCCAAAATATTTCTCGTAATTCTTCGTGGCCACCCGGATCTGGGCGCGGCGGGCTTTGTCGGTGGCCATCAACGGCAAGAAGCCGTGCGTGGCGCCGCAGGTGATGACTTCGAGCACGCCTTCGTCCTGAAAGCGTTTGAATCCCTCCAGCAGGTTCCGGTGATACGTGTGATGAAACACGCGGATGGCGGTTTGGACCATGTCCCGGTGCAGAACCGCGGCGTCATGGAATTCGGCGGCGGATTTCTGGGAGGTGCGGTGGACTTCCTTCTCCGCCAGTTCCGCGTGTTTTTCGAGGCGGCGGCTGTAGCGGTCCTGCAAGAGCGGATCGGCCAGCATTTCAGCCAGCGGCGGAGTCACGGACATGGTGATCCGGAAGAAGACTTTCCCGTTGACCAGGCGGTCGAACAGATCCAGCAAGGGAATGTACGTTTCGCTCATGGCCTCGAAAAGCCAATCCTCCTCCAGAAATTCCTCGTGTTCGGGATGCCGGATGAACGGCAAATGCGCGTGCAAGACCAGATTGAGATAGCCAACCGGCTCAGACATAACCCAGGCTCCTCCTATGAATCCGCTTTCGAAATTGGGATGACCGCTTTGATTCCCTTCCCCTTCGGCCCTACCACCCGCCGGAGGGATTGAAACCCCTATTAAACATGACAAGGCCTGCATTTGTAACCCAGCACATGGGGATCGTGCACGATTGGGGCCGGAAAAACGAAAAGCCGGGCCGGCGAGTCACCCCGCATAAGCCGGGCAACCGGGTTGGACGGGAATGATAAGCGTCAGGGATGAACCTAACGGAAAGAAGACCATTGGATCGTCCGTATTTTCGAGCGCGGCAGTTAGTTCGATCGTAAAAAAGGTCGAATTTGGCGTGTCCGGCCTTCCCACACCCATGCCCTCTCCCCAGGGGAGTGGAAACCTTCTCATCCCTTCACCACCGCCAGGGGGGAGAGGCGGAATTCGGGGACGACCATCGGCTCTTGCAATTTCATCACGTCCTCAATGTTCTTATAGGCCGCCGGCGCTTCGTCGAGGATCCGGTTGAGTTTGGGAGTCACCACGATGATGTCCTTGACCTGGCGCTTGAATTCCTTCTCCGAGATTTCCCGCAAGGCCTGCTTGCGGCTCATGATCCGGCCCGCGCCGTGAGAACACGACGCGAAAGAATCCGCATAGCCCTTACCCCGGCCGATGTAACTCAGCGTGCCCATGGATCCCGGGATCGTCACCAACTCGCCCGCCAAAGCCCGGACCGCCCCTTTGCGGTGCACCAGGACCCGTTCACCGAAGTGGGTTTCCCAAGCGGCGTAATTGTGATGCGTGCGGACTTCAAGCGTCTTTTCCACGGGGCGGGAAAACACCTCACGCAGGGTTTCGAACACCCGCTCCAACATGCGCAGGCGGTTTTGCATGGCGAAATCCATGGCCCATTGCATCTCTTCCAGGTACTGTTGCGCTTCGGGCAGTTCCAGGGGCAAATAGGCATAATCCTTGGGTAACGGGGATTTCTGGGCCGCGCAATAATCTTTGGCCACGTTGTGGTAATGGGTGGCGATTTGCAGGCCGATGTTGCGCGAACCGGAATGCAGCATCACCCACAGCCGGTTCTCCTCGTCCCGCTGCAACTCGATGAAGTGATTCCCGCCGCCCAATGTGCCGAGTTGATAGGCGATCTCATCCTCATGCTCCATGACTACCGGCAGGCGTTCCTTGAGGCGGTTTTTCTCCTTTCCCTTGGCCTTAAGCACCCGGTCCAGCACTTCGCCCTGTTGAGGTTTCTCATGCCAGTCGAAGCCCACGGGGATCCGGTGGAGGATCTCCCGGGCGGCTTTTTCCAGATCCTTGCGGACGGCCCAGGCATCCACCGAAGTTTGCGCCGCCACCATGCCGCAGCCAATATCCACGCCCACGGCATTGGGCATCACCGCCCCTTTCATGGCCATAACGCCTCCCACCGGCATGGCATAACCCTGATGCGCGTCCGGCATGATGGCAATATGATGGAACGCGTGGGGCAAGCGGGCGCACCATTCCGCCTGCTGTTGCGCCCCTTCCTCCAGATTCCCGGCGTACAAATGGATGGGGATGCCGTCCGTCTGCCGGATTTCCGGCAGGGTCTTGGCTGTGTCGCTCATGGTTACAATTCTCTTTCTCCGTCCAAAGGGTTCCTTGCGGCGTGGTCCAATCCCGCGTTTTCAGGATAAACCATTCCGGGATCATGGCCGTCAAGAATTATGGCGATGCTGGAAATGAGTGAAATGAACAAGCCGCCTCATGCCGGTAATTGGATTATAGGCGGCCATCGGCAGGATGTCCAATTTTTGGGGGGATCAAGATACATCCGTGCCGGGACTGGGTTTGTGCAAATACCGCAGGACGGCGAAACCAAGAACCACCAGGATTAACATGACGATCAGGAAAATGTCGAAATTCCGGAGAATGAACTGGGCGGAGGCACCAAACCAGTATAATAACGTGGCCACAAGAAAAAACCGGCCCGCCCGGCCCAGGGTGGAAGCCGCCATGAACCGCCAGAAAGAAATCCGGCACAATCCTCCACCAATGGTGAACACCTTGTACGGAATGGGGGTGAAGGCGGCGATAAGCACCGCCCAGACATCGTACCGGTTGTACTGAGATTCCACCATCTCGAACTGCCGGCGCGAGAAAACCTTCTGCACCCACCGGTTTTCCACCATCCAGTTCACCAGCGGCCGCCCGCCGTAAAAACCGATGGCGTATCCCATCGCGCCGCCCAGCACCGAACCGATGGTCATGATCGTGGCCAAGAAAAACGCGGCGGGGGGTTTGGCAATTCCCATAAAAATAAACGGAATATCGGGCGGAATCGGGAAAAAGGACGACTCGGCGAACGCCAGTCCCCATAACGCCCAATACGCATGCCGCGTGAATTCATTGTCTTGAATCACCAACTGAATCGTCCAGTCTTTCAGGTTTCCCAACACCAGGCCTAATCTCCTATCCGAATCCTTTACCGTTCTCTCTTCTCAGCTCCGCGCGTCAATCTTCTCGATTCCACACCGGACATTGCGTCCAGCGCGTCATTCGCTGTTCAAACTCAAGTTCCACCGGTCCAGCTCGGGGATGGCGTGGAACTGGGTGAAATCCTGCCCCAGGGGCGTCACGGAGATTTTATCTTGTTCCAGCGCGTGAAAATCCGTGCCTTCCGATTTCACCCAGGTGGGGGCTTCGCCGCCGATCCAGTAATATTCTTTGCCCTGGGGATCGACGCGCCGGACGATCTTGTCCCGGTAAATCCGCTGTCCCAGCCGGGTGATCGCTACCCCTTGGAGTTGTTCCCACGGGATGTTGGGTACGTTGACGTTCAAAAACGCGCCGTCGGGCATGGTGCGGCTGAGAATAGCCCGCGCCAGGATTTTCGCGAACCGCGCGCCCGTTTCAAAATGATACGTGTACCCGTCCCGGGGGACATCCATGGATATGGCGAACGACGGCACATTGCACAAATGCCCCTCATGCGCCGCCGCCACCGTGCCTGAATAGACTGTATCGATGCCCAGGTTCGGTCCCCGGTTGATGCCGGACGCCACCAGATCCAGCGGATAATCCAAAAATCCCCGCGTGCCGAACATCACGCAATCCGCGGGCGTGCCGTCAATGATATACACCTCGTGGCCCAGGCTTTGCGCCCGGATCGGATGATTGATCGTAAAGGAATGCGATACCGCGCTGCGCTCGCGGTCGGGCGCGATGATACAAACGTCGCCCACTTCCCGCATGGCATCCGCCAGGGCGGTCAATCCCGGGGAATGAATGCCATCATCGTTCGTGACCAGAATTCGAGGGCGTTGGTGGTTCATGAATCTATACGAAATGAGTATGATAATTCAAGATTGCCGAATGTCCTGTGAATACGCAGCATTGATAGCGTCATATACTTGCTCGAAATGGACCGAACAACAAGTACCGGGAAGCACAGCCCCGCCTCTCTGCATTCTCCGCCATGAAAGGAGAGGGGTGGGGTTAATAGGACGAATCAGGTTGTGGCAGAAAGTGAACGCGTCAGGGATCACCGCATTTATCCCGAAAAACACCCCGATGAGGCTGGCGCAGAAATACCGCGCATGAAACTCGAGCCATCCACTCTGGAACGGATTCTCCTAGTCCGGTTGTCCGCCTTGGGTGATTGCCTGGCGGCGGTGCCGGTGTTCCATGCTTTACGGAAGCGGTTTCCCAAAGCCCATATCGCCTGGGTGGTGCAGGATAACTTTGCCCCGCTGCTGGGCCAACTGCCCGGATTGGATGAAATCATCGTGTTTCCCCGCCGGCGCTGGCTCAACTCCCGATCCCGTGGTTTGCCCTGGGGAGAAGCACGGCAGTTTATCCGCCATCTCCGCCTGCGCCGTTTTCGACTGGCCGTGGATGTCCAAAGCAACACCAAAAGTTCGTTGATTGCCTTCCTCTCCCGGGCGCCGGTGCGGATCGGGCATGGGGGAGAAGAAGCGCGGGAGCTCAGCGCCTGGTTCAACACCTTGCGGATCCCACCCGCTCCGGGTGAGCATCATATCGTCCAGCGCAATCTGGGGCTTCTCCGGCCCTTGGGGATCGAACCTGCCGAACCGGATTTCACGTTGCCGCCGGACCCGTATGCCCGCCGCCGGATGCTTCACTGGTTGCATAGCCAGGGCCTCCGGGAACAGGCCTACGATCTCCTGGTTCCGTTCTGCGGGCAGCCGGAGAAAGAATGGCCACCAGCCCACTTTACCGCGCTGGCCGGCCGGTTGGCGCAGGCGGGCCGCCCCACCGTGATGCTCCTCGGTCCCGGGAAAGAGCAAGAAACCCGCGATCTGCTTCCTGCACCTTCTTTTCCTTTGGTTATCCTGGGGCCCCAGACCAATATACCTGAAATGGCCGAGTTGGTGCGGATGGCGCGGGTGTGCGCCGGGGGGGACACCGGGCCGGTTCAGATCGCGGGGGCGTTGGGAGTTCCTACTATTTGCCTGTTCGGCCCTACCGATCCCCGCCGCTCGCGTCCCTGGTCGAATAGTTGTCCGATGCCCTTGGATTCGCCTCCGGAGGTGGTGTTCGAAGCCATACGGCGGATTCGGGAGTAAGGGGCACCGTTTGTTTACATCCGCGGGGCTTTCTCTTATAATTTTCAAAGAAATGGCATATGGCGTTGAGCTGCCTGAACGTATGCGGGGATTGTGATCATTGTGAAAAAGCTGGGTTGGTCGTTGTACTGGGCCTTGGTGGTGATTATCACCTTCAGCGTGGCTTTTTATTCGCTTTTCCAGATCCATTTTCAGGAGGTCCGCCGCCAGATCGAGTATACGGAATATCCAATGCGGTACGCCGTGGAACTCCAGCCGGGACTCGACAGCCAGCAGGTCAACGCGATCAGTTCCACCATCCTGGCCATGAAGGAAATATCCTCCACGCAACTCGATCTTCCCATTCCCGAGTGGACTGGACCGAACACGCAGCAGCCGGATTGGGAGCGCGTTTGGAAAACTCACCTGCCCCCTGTCCTGTACGCCACCCTGGCATGGGAGGAAACCGTTCCTGAAACGGTGCCGCGCGTCGCCCGGCTGATTCGCGGCGTGACCGGCGTCACCCAAGTGTTGTGGGACGAAGAGCGGGTGGATGCCCTGGTCCCCCGTTTGGAACAGTGGCGCCGGACCCAGACGTTTTTTTCTCTCTTTTTCTTTTTCTACATGGCGGCCATCGTAGGAGGTTTGCTCAGCAACTATCCGGTACGGTTGCGCCGCCACTATGTGGTGCGGACGGGCCTGGGGGGCGCGGGTTCCCAGATCAGCCCGGAAAAAGTCTGGATGCAGATCACGACAATGAACGTTCTCGCGGCGGTGATTTTGTATGCGCTGATTTATGGAATCGGCAGTTTCCTATTCCCCTTCGCTCCGCCTTCCCTTCGAGGGTCTTCTCCAGGGAACGGTTGGTTGGAAGGGGCCATGGTGAGCGGGGCCTTGGTGGCCGCGGTTTGCCTGGTCGGGTGGTGGGCACCCTCGGAAGAGGTGGACGCGGTAACCGTAACCCGGCCGCCAGCCTTGTTTTAAGTCAAGGAGGACGAGGCCTATGGCATGGTGGAGCATCGGGGCGTGGGTATTTCTTTATCCAGCCGCCGCGGTAATGGCCTTTGAGGTGGAATCGAACTTGGAAAACCTCCGCGAACAATGGCGGGTGGAGCAAAAGCGCGCCCAAGCGTTGCAAGTCCGCCAAGTGGAAATGGAAAACGCGTTGCGGCACAACCAGGCCAACCTCAAACAGAACGAGAAAATTTTCCAAAATTACCGTTACAATCTGGACCAAGCCCAGAAAGTGATCGACGCCACCCGGCGGGAAATCCAACAAATCGAGAAGCGCATCCAGGACCGGGAAGACGCGATCGCTCAGTACCTGCGCGCGCTGACTTCCACCCGCATGGAAAATGCGTTCCACCACCCGGAAGACCGTTTGCGGTATCAGATCACCGTCCGGGCCGCCGGGGCCATCACCGCGCGCCTCTTTTCCGAAATGCAAGCCGCCTTGCCCCGGCTGCGGGAATTAATCGAACTCATCCGGGATAAAAATGATCTGCGGGACCGGATTCTCACCCGCTATTTGCCTGCCGATCTGGAAAAAGACCGGGGGAAAGAATCGAAGAATCAAGATACCGAAGCCCGCGCCGGAGAGGAGGCCACCGGGGTGGCCGAGCCGACTCGGGTTCCGGAGGAGGAGTTCCATAAGCAAATCGAGCAACTACGTGCCCAGTTGGCGTCCGCTGAGAAGGAAATCCGGTTCCGCATCACCGAACGTCACCGCCTCACCGCGCTTTCCCAAAGCATAATAGATCCACAAACCGCCGGCGCCTTGAGTCCGGCCTCCCTCCTGGGGGAAGGTCAGACCAATCCCGCGTTGCCTTCCGCGCCTTCCACTGAGAATTCCAAGGAAGATCTGCCCTTTGAGTCATGGAAGGGAAAACTTTACTGGCCGGCGCCGGGGAAAATCATCCGCCCGTTTGGTGAGTTTACCCACCCTGAATACCGGGTTAAAATGAATAATAGCGGGATTGATGTGCAAACCTTCCCGGGCCCGCCCTCCACCATACGGGCCATCGCGCCCGGGAAAGTCATCTACAGCGGCGCGATCGGTGGATACGGCTCAGCCATCCTAATCAGCCATGCGGGGGATTACCTGAGCGTCTACGGAAACGTTATGAGTCAAGTCGCAAAGGATGAAACCGTTCAGGCCTCCCAGGTTATCGGGAAAACCATCGGCACCTGGTATCACTTTGAAATCCGCCTGGGGGAAAACGCGTTAAATCCGCTGGAATGGTTAGGTCCGCTGGAGGAGAATTAATCCGCGGCGGGCCTGACCGGGACAAGCCGTCCCGGAGTCTGACGTTTTGGATGTATGTAACTGTGAAAGCCAATCGAGTTGAAGGAGCCCGGCATGAACGCCCCCGGTAAAAAGCATATTGTTTTCTTGTTATGCATGCTGATTTTGATCAGCACCTGCCTCGGCATCGGAGTGCAACGCAGCGTGTTGGCGTTGGACGCAGTCGAGGATTCCATGAAAACCCTCAAGGTTTTGATCCACGTTCTGGTCAAAATCCAGGACAATTACGTGAATCCCGAAAAAGTCTCCACCGATTCCCTGATCAAGGGGGCTATCCATGGGATGGTCGGAACACTGGACCGGTATAGTGTGTTCATGGAGCCGGACGACGCCAAGGAATTCAACGATCAGACGCAGGGATCGTTTGGCGGATTGGGCATCCAAATCGACGTAGTGGACGGCTGGTTGACGGTCATCGAACCGCTGCCCGACACCCCCGCGGCCAAGGCGGGTTTGATGAGCGGGGATAAGATTGTGGAAATCGACGGGGAAAGCACCAAGGGGATGTCGATCTACAAGGCGATCAAGTTGCTGAAGGGCAATCCGGACACCACGGTGACCTTAACCATCGCCCGGCGGAGCGAATCCGAACTCCGCAGGGTCACCTTGACTCGCGCCATCATTCAAACCAACGCGGTGGCCCAAAGCGAGAAGCGCATGTTGGATAAGCGCATCGGTTACATCCGGTTGCGCGATTTTACCCGCGATGCTGCCGATGAGTTGGAGAATGCCATCCGGGACCTCGAGAAACAAGGCATGCAAGGCTTGATTCTCGACCTGCGGGACAACGTAGGCGGCCTGCTGGATGTGGCGGTGCGGATCTGTGATCTCTTCATCAAAAAAGGACAAAAAATCGTCTCGCACCGCGACCGGGAAAATTACGAAAAGGTCTATTATGCTGAAACCAATCCGGTGGGGGATTTCCAAATGGCCGTGTTGGTCAACGAATTTTCCGCCAGCGCGTCGGAAATCGTCGCGGGGTGCATTCAAGACCACAAGCGGGGCATCCTGGTCGGTCCAGAGGGACACCGCACCTTCGGAAAAGGATCCGTGCAAACTTTATATGAATTAAAAGAGATGCCGGGCATGGAGGGGGCGTCGCTCAAATTAACCACGGCCAAGTATTTCACCCCTCTCGGCCGTTCTATCGAGGATGAAAAAGGTCTGGCCCCCGACATTTATGCCCAGGTGAACGACGATCAACGCCAAGACATCCGCGTCGCGGGTAAAATCGGCTATCTTCCCCCCAGCCTGCTGGGGATGCCCACTGTCGAATCCGCCACGGATACCGTCCAAGCTCCTACGCCCACCACAGTGGCGGAGGTTTTCTCCTCCGAGGAGGATTCGGGCGCCCCAACGGAATCAGAAAACTTGTATGACATCGAACTGTTGACCGCCTATCAATGCCTGAAGGGGATCATGCTCCTGCAGACCGGGGGAGGCGCGCGGTAAGGCCTTGCTGATCCTGGGAATCGAAACCTCATGCGACGATACCGGCGTGGCGCTGACGCGGAACGGCTGCCAGGTGTTGGCCAGCCGGGTATCGTCCCAAGTGGAGATCCACCGGCCGTACGGCGGGGTAGTGCCCGAAATCGCATCCCGTGCCCATATCGAGAACCTTCCGCCGCTGGTTCATCAGACTCTCGGCAAGGCCCAGGTCCGGCTGGAGGAAGTGGACGCGGTGGCGGTCACCTGCACGCCCGGCCTGGCGGGGTGCCTGCTGGTGGGAGTCTCATTCGCCAAAGCGCTGGCTTATGCTCTTCATAAACCGCTGGTGGGAATCAACCACCTGGAAGCCCATGTTTACACAGCCGGGCTGGACAAACCGCTGGACGAACACCCGCCCTTCCCGCATCTCGCCCTGCTGGTCTCCGGAGGCCATACCGCGCTTTACCGGGTGGACAGCTGGACCCGTCTGGCTTACCTGGGGGGCACTCAGGATGATGCCGCCGGGGAAGCCTTCGATAAAGTGGCGAAAGTTCTCCGATTGGGATTTCCCGGCGGCCCGGCCATTCAAAAACGCGCCGAGGGATTCATGGGAGCGTTCATTGAATTTCCCCGTCCCATGGTGGGGCAAGGCTACGATTTTTCGTTCAGCGGACTCAAAACCGCCGTGATCAACTACCTGCGCGGCCGGGAATGGGAGGACGAGGAGATCACCCGCGTGGCGGCGTCGTTCCAACACGCGGCGGTCGATGTCCTGGTGACCAAAACCTTGCGGGCGGCTGGAGAACTGAACCTGCGCCACATCTCCCTGGTGGGCGGCGTCTCCGCCAATGCGGCCTTGCGCCAAGAACTCAGCCGCCGCGGCGAAGAAGGGGGATTTTCCATTTACCTGCCTGGTATGGCTTACTCCCAGGACAACGGGGCAATGGTGGCCGGCCTGGCCTATCACTACCTGCGCGAAGGCCGCACCGCCGATTTGACCCTCAACGCGGTGGCGTAGGAACGCCAAATTCTTTCTTCTATAAACGCTTGCCGTTGGGAATTTATTTCCCGGAAGGGTGTGGTTATATCCCAAGTCCGTCCTTCATAGAAAGGAAATGAAGAGACCAAGGAGGAGGTGAGAAGCGTTGCTTATTGATTTGAGCAGATGCCACCCCGTATCTTCCAGGTTCGAAAGCAATGTTCAGGGCTTTGAGAAGATCATTCATCTGTGGCATCAAATCCAGGAATGCCGGTACGAACAGATCCAAATCGACTGGCAACACATCCGCTGGCTGGACGCGAATCTTTGTTCCCCCTTTGGCGCGATCCTCTACAAAGCGGGACGGAATTTGAACCCAATAGAATTCATTAATCTTCCGCGTGACATAGAAGTCATTCTCTCAAAAAACAACTTCTTGAGCATTTATGGCCGGGCAAGAAGAAAAGATATTTACGGCACCACTATTGAATATAAACGTTTTGAGACACAAGACGACCGGTATTTTGCAGCGTATATCCAAAAACATCTCACCGGTAAAGGAATTCCGGAGATGATCCCCGCGCTGCAAAAAAAGTTTCAAGAAAGTATTTTTGAAATCTTTTATAACGCGGTCATTCATTCGAGAACTCAATTGGGCATTTTTTCTTGTGGACAATTTTTCCCCAAAAAGAACCATCTGGATTTCACGATCACGGATTTGGGCATCGGATTTTGCCGCAATGTGAATGAAATCCGTGGCTTGAAACTAAGTCCCGTGGAGGCTATAGAGTGGGCGCTTCAGAAAGGAAACACGACGCGAAAAGATGATATTCCCGGAGGTCTGGGATTGAAACTACTCTTTGAATTCATCCAAAAAAATGAAGGAAAGATACAAATCGTCTCCGACCGGGGATTCTGGGAATATCAGAGGGGGAAACCTGCCACCTGTTCGTTCTCCCATCCTTTCCCTGGCTCTATCGTCAATATTCAGATCAATACTGCGGATACTTGTTCGTATTACCTAGCATCGGAAAACCAATCGTAGGAAAGCATGTAACGAGGGAATCATGAACGAGCCCATTACCTTGAGAATCAATGAAATAGTCGGAGATGAAATCTGCGTGAGCACCGGCGATGGTCAAAAAGTTTTTGAGCGGATCGCCACCGCGCTGCAAAACAAGAAGAAAGTGGATCTCTCGTTTTTAAATGTGGAAATTCTCACTTCGGCATTCCTAAATGCCGCCATCGGGCAGTTGTATGGAAAATTTCGCGAAGACCAGATCAAATCGAGCTTGACAGTCTCCGACATATCGCCCGATGATCAAATCCTGCTTGAACGGGTTGTCGAAAACGCCAAGGAATATTACAAAGATCCGGAACGTTTCGAAAAAGCATTACGGAAGGTGATGGAAGACGAAGATGATTCCTAACGTGTATTCCATCGAAAATTATAAATTTACACCGAAAGACCGGTTGTTTATTGATGCAAACGTTTGGATCGATATCTATGGTCCTTTTAAACCAGATAATAGTCGTGTATCGATCTACTCCAACGCCCTACATCGCATTCATCATGCCCAATGTCCCGTCTATCTTGACGTGCTCGTCCTCTCCGAATTTATCAACCGGGTCGCTCGAATCCATTTCGAGCTTGTAAAGGACGAAATGAATTTCAAGAATTTCAAGGATTTTCGCAGGCACAGCCGTTTTCAAGAAATCGCTCAAGTGATTTCCGTATCGGTACGCAAACTTCTCAAAGGATGCAAATGCATTGGCAGCCTCTTCTCCACAGTGGACCTGAATCAAATCATCACCGAGTTTGAAACCGCCGCCTCCGATTTCAATGATCTCATGATTCTAGAAATCTGCCGGGCCAACGAGCTGACTCTCATCACCCATGACGCGGATTTCCACAATCGGGATGTGCCCATCCTTACCGCCAACCGGAAACTATTGTCCTGATCACTTCCTACCTCAATTCCTCCTCCACCCGGAAGGCGTCCTCGAAATGTTCAATGTGGGGAACCTGGCCGCGCGGGGCGAAGATCGAGACCACGTCATAGCGGATGTCCCAGCCTTCCCCCAGCCCCCGGTCGTGCAAGTATTTCTCCGCCGCCTGGATGATGGCCTTGCGTTTGCGGGGTGTGACCGCCTCGTAGGGCATCCCGAAATGGGATGTGGTCCGGGATTTCACCTCGATGAACACGATCCGGGTTCCCTGGTTCATGATCAGGTCGATTTCGCCCGCGCGGCAGCGGAAATTCCGTTCCCACAGCCGGTAGCCTTTGCGGGTGAGGTACTCCGCCGCCAGGGTTTCGTGCCGGCCGCCGCGGTCCACCGTGGCGGGCGTTTCGTCCCGCGCCTGCCGCCGCAGGTCTTCCAGGCGGAACGTCAGCCATTGTTCCAGGTAGTACCGCTCCTTGCCGGCCAAAGGCAGGGCGGCCAACTCCGTTATTTGTTTCTCTATGTCTTCGATCCGTGTAAGATAACGGGCGCGTTTTACCACCGAGTGAACGACGGGGCTGAGATCCGGATTCCGCTCGTAATCCGGCACCCAGCGGAATGTTTTCCGGTGCAGCACGCAACGGCCAAACAATTCCAGCGCGACCCGGTGGAACTCGGTGGGATATCCCTTGTGATGATCGAAACCGTAGTGGGGAAAATTTTCATGCCACGCCAGCATCATGCGGTCCCGGGTGACCTTGGCAAGAATGGAGGCCGCGCCGATGAGGACTGAGCGCTGGTCACCCTTGATGATGGCCTCCCCCGGGATGCCGGCCGGGGGATAATCCCGCCCGTCCACCAGCACGAATTCCGGAGGGGGATCGAGATTCTCCACCGCGCGCCGCATGGCCAGCAGGGAGGCCTGGCGGATGTCCAAGGTTTCGATTTCGCGGGGGGAAGCCTGGGCGATCGAATAGCTCTCCGCGTTGCGGATGAGGATGTCGTAAAAGCGTTCGCGGGCAGCCTCTCCCAATTGTTTGGAATCGCGGAGGCCCGCCAGGAGGTGTTGATCAAGGTCCGGCGGCAAGATCACTGCCGCCGCCACCACCGGTCCGGCCAGCGGTCCCCGGCCCGCCTCGTCCACGCCGGCCACCCGCCTGTACCCGACGTTCCAGAGTTCCAGTTCGCGCAAGAAGGTCGGCGCCTCCCTTGGCGTTCGTGGTTTATGGGGCTGTTTCAGCATACCGGACGCACTCATCCCGCGCAACGGATCCTCTCCCGAACCAATCTTTCACTATGCCGGGGGATCGCCCGGCCTGCAAGGTGCCTGGAAAGGATGAACCGCGGACAGCGCGCCATGCTGTTTTATCAAGTCTTTTTCTGACCCGGCACTGATTCTTCGTGACTTGAATTTACAAGGAACCGGTAAAAAACACGATTCAGAGGCCGGGAGAAGAGAGACCAGGGCTTACCTTGCCGCAAGAATTGTATTAAAAAGAAAAGAAATCCGTGGCCATGCCATCCACGGTGGTTTAACCCAGGATGGAATTGGGATACAATGCACAGCATCCCAAGCAGGGAAACCTGAGATAAACCTCATAGGCATTTTCACATAAGGAAAAGGAAATGGAGGACACACCCGTGGAAGGAAAAGCCCTGGGACTCGTCGAGACACGCGGATTGGTCGGCGCGATCGAAGCCGCGGATGCCATGGTCAAGGCGGCCAGCGTGACGCTGGTCGGAAAAGAGAAGATAGGCGGCGGGTACGTGACCGTGATGGTTCGCGGGGACGTCGGCGCGGTGAAAGCCGCGACGGACGCGGGGGCGGCGGCGGCCCGCAAGGTGGGAGAGGTGGTTTCGGTTCATGTCATCCCCCGGCCGCATGCCGAAATCGAAGGCATACTGCCCACCAAAGGGTAAGGTGTCCTCAGCGGCCACGCAGGTTTCCTGGGCCTCCCCAGGTCCACGGTTCCATGAAAAACGCACATTCCAAGGCACGGCGTGGCAGCACCGCCACGCCGTGCTTTTCTAGGACCGGGAAACAATGGCTGAACCTTTCGTGGATAATGCCCTGATCGATCAAATCACCCAGCGGGTGGTCGCCCGTTTGCGGGCATCACAGGCCGGCCCGTCCCCCGGCGCCAAGTTGGTGCCGGTGAATGTTTCCGTGCGCCACGTACACCTGTGCCAGGAGCATCTGGAAATCTTGTACGGCCCAGGTTTTGTTTTGGAGGAACGGAACGAGCTCTATCAGCCGGGCCAATTCGCGGCCAAACAGGTGGTGACACTCGTCGGGCCGCGGATGCGGTGTCTGGGCGAGGTCCGGGTGCTGGGGCCGTTGCGGAAAAGCACGCAGGTCGAAGTGTCCAAGACCGACGCCATTTACCTGGGGATCGATCCCCCGGTAAAGCCTTCCGGCGAACACGAAGGCAGCGTGGGATTGATCCTGGTCGGACCGGTGGGCGTGGTGCACCTGCAGCGCGGTGTCATTTTGGCGAACCGGCACATCCACCTGTCCACCGCGTCCGCGCAAAAATGGGGGATTGCGGATAATCAAATCGTCAAAGTGCGGATCACCACCCATAAGCGCACCGTCTTCGAAGACGTGCAATGCCGGGTGCATCCCACGTATTTGGATGAAATGCACCTGGACACGGACGACGGCAACGCCAGCGGCCTGCGCGGGGGAGAAAAGGCGGAAATCATCGATTGAAAGGCCATCATGAATTCACAGGATTTGGAACGGATCATCATGGAGGAGGTTCGGAAGGTCTTGGCGGAGCAGGACCGCGCCCGCGAAACCGCATTGCCGCCCGATTCGAACGAGACTCTCGATCCGTTTGCCTGCCAAGGTCCGGCGTGCACCATTCCGGATCCGATCCCGGCCCGCACAGCGCCCAGGCAACTTAAGCCGGCGGCCCCGCCAGCCGTCCCGCCGCCATCCCTGGAAGGGCCGGCAGTCCTTTTAATTTTCACCGGGGCGAAAGAGAAGTGGGATGTCCTCACCCAGGCTTTTCAAAACTGGCGGGAGAAAGGCATCGGCCTGGACGCGGTTTTCTCCTCCAGCGCCCACTGGGTGATCTCGCCGGACGAAACCGCCGCGCTGGGCATCCGCGCCATCGATCAACCGGCGGAACTGCACAAAATGATGTACCATTTGTCCCGTTATTCCGCCGTATTTCTGCCTTCGTTCAGCCGGACCCACGCGGCCAAACTGGCGCTGGGCATCACGGACACGGTCACGTTGAATTTGGCGTTGTCGGCCTTGGCGCAAAAGATTCCCACGTACGCCTCCACGGAGGGGCTGGACCCCACCGCGTGCATAGTCTGTGGCAACCAGGTTCCCGGCATCCAAGACGTGCTGAACCGGTACCGGGAACAGCTGGCCACGATGGGTATAAAACTCCTGCCGGCGGCCGAGGCGGTCCAGGCGATCTCGCGGATTGTACTCAACGAAGTGGAAAGCGGGCCGGATTTGATCGTCAGCCTTGTGACCGAAGAAGACGCGGCCCGGCTCAAAGGGCCGGTGGTGAAAGCCGCGCGGGGCGGACTCATCACACCGCTGGCCATGGAACTGTTGCAACGGAGAGGCATCGAAGTCGTGATTGTTCCCCAAAAATAGGGACGGGAGAGAGTCGCAAAATGGATGATCGGCAAATCGCGGAAATCGTACGCCGGGTGATGCAAGAATTGCAAAACCAAGCCCAGGTTTCCCCGCCGCATGTGGCCGCCTGCGCAGGCGGCGCCGTCAGCGGCGGCCGGGACGGGGTCTTTGAGGATATCGAGCAGGCCATTCAGGCCGCCAAGCAGGCTTTTCTGCGGTTCCGGGAAGTGCCTTTGGAAGACCGGAAGCGTTTTATCCAAGTGATCCGGGACACCTCCCGGCAATTGAACCGGGACTGGGCGGAATTGACCGTGCGGGACACGGGGATGGGCCGGGCGGATCACAAAGTTTTGAAAAATTCCTTGGCGTTGGAGAAGACTCCCGGCCCGGAAGAACTGACCACTACCTGCGTCACCGGCGATCATGGCATCATGCTGCAGGAATACGCGCCGTTCGGCGTGATCGGCACGATTACGCCCTCCACCAATCCGGTGGCCACGGTGATCAACCACGCTATCGCCATGCTGTCCGCCGGGAACACGGTGGTTTTTGGACCGCATCCCGGCGCGGTGCAATGCACCCTGGAGAGCATGCAAGCGATCAACCGGGCGTTGGTGGCGGCGGGCGCGCCGGCCAACCTGTTGACCTCGGTGCGGCAACCCAGCCTGCGCACGGCCAAGATCATCATGGGCCATGAGGATATCTCCCTGTTGGTGGCCACAGGCGGCCCGGCGGTGGTGCGGGCGGCGTTGGAAAGCCCGAAGCGGGCGATCGTAGCCGGACCGGGCAATCCGCCGGTAATCGTGGACGAAACCGCCGACATCGGCCGCGCGGCCCAGAATATCTACGACGGATCCAGTTTCGACAACAATATGCCGTGCATCTGCGAAAAGGAGTGCTTCGTGCTCCCGCCGGTGTACGACGACCTGATTTCGGCCATGCGGCAGCGGGGCGCGTACATGCTCAGCGCCGCCCAGACCGACGCCCTAACCCGCGTCACCCTGACGGCGGAGGGACATGTCAACCGCGATTTCGTGGGCAAAGACGCGGCAGTCCTGGCGCGCGCCATCAATCTGCAGATCCCCTCCAATTGCGAGCTGCTTCTGGCAGACGTCACCAAAAACCACCCCTTCGTCACGCACGAAATGCTGATGCCCGTGCTGGCTATCGTGAAGGTCAACACGTTCGAGGAGGCGGTCAGCGCGGCGGTGGAGGCGGAACACGGCTTTGGCCACACGGCCATCATCCACAGCCGGCGGATGGACCGCATCACCCAATTCGCCAAAGCCATCCAGGTCAACCTATTCGTGGCCAACGGCCCTTGCGGGGCGATTCTAGGCAATGGCGGCGAGGGCTGGACGGCTTTCACCATCGCCGGCCCCACGGGCGAAGGCCCCTGCACCCCCAAGACTTTCAGCCGGGTGAAACGCTTCGCCATCGCCGATTCACTGCGGGTGGTGTAAGCCAATTGGAATGCCATTTCGCCAATTTTTTATCATGGCGAAATCAGGGACCCGATTCCTTCTCCCTCTGGAAGAGGGCTAAAGTGAGGGGAGCCCTGAAAGGGCGGAATCCATTCTAGGGCCCGTAACCGGAGGTGCAGCCGGTGTTGCAGCGTGACGCGCGTTACCCAGTTAGAGTCCGGTTCGTTTAATTGATCGATCTTTCCTTTTGATCCCTCCGATGGGACACACGGGGCACAAACAACAGTGCCCCGCGTGTTTTTTTATCGTCATTCTCATTTCGGCGGTCTTTTCAGCGGGCTGGAATGGGGCAGCCAAGGAACGCATGAGCCGAAGCCGGCTGGTTATTTCTCTTTCCATTCTCAATTACTCATGACCAGAAGACAAAAAAGGGCATGGAAAACCATGCCCTGGCTTCGTTCTTGAGCTCATGACGCGCTTACGCCGCGCCGCGCAGTTTTTCGTTCCGTGAACGGATGATGTCTTCGGCAATGCTGGCGGGAACCGGCTCATAATGTTCGAATTGCATGGAAAACGACGCCCGGCCGGAGGTGATCGTGCGCAGATCGGTCGCGTAACCGAACATCTCCGATAAGGGAACCATCGCGCGGATCACGTTGCTCGCGCCGATGCTGTCCATGCCCAGAATCCGGCCCCGGCGGGAGCAGAGGTTTCCATTGATGCCCCCCGCGTACTCGGGCGGGGTGGTGACATCCACCCGCATGACCGGTTCCATCAGGTAAGGCCGGCATTTCAGAAAGGCTTCCTTAAACGCCTGGCTGCCGCAGATCCGGAACGCCCGCTCGGAAGAATCGACTTCGTGGAAGGAGCCGTCGTACAAGGTCACTTTGACATCGACGACCGGATACCCGGCGTAAATGCCCCGTTTCATGGCGTCGAGAATGCCTTTCTCGATGGCGGGGATGTATTCGCGGGGGATGGCGCCGCCCACGATTTTGTTCTCGAATTCAAATCCATGTCCCGGCGGATTCGGCTCGATTTTGAATACCACGTGCGCGTAATCGCCCTTGCCGCCCGACTGCTTGACGTACCGGTGGTTGACGTCATAGGACTGGGAGATCGTTTCCCGGTAAGCCACTTCCGGACGGCCGACCAGCGCCGTGACACCGTATTCCCTCCGCAACCGGTCCACGATGATCTCCAGATGCAATTCGCCCATGCCGGAAATGATGGTTTCGCCTTCCATCTCGCCGGATGTAACCACGAACGTGGGATCCTCCTCGGCTAATTTCCCGAGGCCGATCCCCAGTTTGTCGCTGTCGTTGCGGGATTCGGGCTTGATACTCACCGAGATGACCGGCGACGGGAACTCGATGGCTTCCAAGAGGATGGGATGATCGATATCGCAGAGCGTGTCACCGGTGACCGTGTCGCTCAACCCCACCGCCACGCCGATGTCGCCGCAGAAGATCTCCTCCCGCTGTTCTTGCTTGTTGGCGTGCATCTGGAGCAACCGTCCGATCCGTTGCTTGGTGCCCTTGGTAGAATTGAGAACATACGAACCGGCCTTCATGATCCCCGAGTAAACCCGGAAATAGACCAACTTGCCCATGTGTTTGTCCGCCATAACTTTAAAGGCCAAGGCCGCCAAGGGCGCGTCGTCCGAAGGCTTGCGGACGATTTCTTCGTCCTGATGAACGCCGATGACCGGCGGCAGGTCCACGGGTGAGGGCAGGAAATCGACCACGGCATCCAACAACCGCCGCACCCCCTTGTTCTTGAACGCGGCGCCGCACAGCGTGGGGGTAATGGCGCGGGCCAGGGTGGCCCGGCGGATGCCCTGAATCAATTCCTCTTTGGAAATCGCGGCCCCCTCGCAGTATTTTTCAAATAAAACCTCATCCACTTCGCTCACTTTTTCCACAAGATACTTGTACCACTGGTCATGCATATCCTGAAACGCAGGGGGGATGGGGACATCGTGGCGTTTTTCCCCGGTGGCATCGTCATAGATATGGGCGCAGTTATGAATCAGGTCGATCACGCCCTCCAGATTTCCGTCGTTCATCATGGGCAGAACGATGGGCACCGGATTGGCATGCAATTGCCGTTCCATGGATCCCAGGGCGCGGAAATAGTCAGCGCCGGCGCGGTCCATTTTGTTAATGAAGGCGATGACCGGGACCTCGTATTTTTCCGCTTGACGCCAGACCGTCTCGGATTGCGGTTCCACCCCGGCCACGCCGCAAAAGAGGGCGATGGCCCCATCCAAAACCCGCAAAGACCGCTCCACTTCCACCGTGAAATCCACGTGGCCGGGCGTATCGATAACGTTAATGCGATGGTCCCGCCAAAAGCAGGTAGTGGCTGCGGAGGTAATCGTGATTCCGCGTTCCCGTTCTTGTTCCATCCAATCCATGACGGCTTCCCCGTCATGGACTTCGCCGATTTTGTGGGTGCGTCCGGTAAAATAGAGAATCCGTTCGGTCATGGTCGTTTTCCCGGCATCGATGTGGGCCATGATGCCGATATTGCGGACGCGTTCGAGGGGGATTTGTCGTTTCATGTTTAACTGATTCCTTTGTGCACCAGAAATAGCTTTCATCCAGGGCCGGCGCGGCCGGATTCACCCGCGCGGACCGCGCAAACGCAGGCCGCTCCCCGACCAGAGCATCCGGCCTCCCGGACCCAACCGATTACAAACCCATATGATTCCCACGAAAACACAGAGGCAGGAAAGACGGCAACCGGGCCTGGATCCTCTCTACCTCCCAATTCCTGGAGATCCATGGCCGAAGCGTACATAACAAACCGGTCTTCCCCGATTTTCAGAAGACCGGCCGCTTTACATTGTATATCCTCTCCAAAATCCGTCAATCAAAAAAATGGATTCTTATTCAGCCAATTCCCATTCCCGCCTAAATCCATCGGCTTTCTGTTCCCGGTTCGTTTTAACGCGCTTCATAAGGGTAAGGGAGGCCTCGCAGCGTTCCCCGTACTCCGGTCCTCTCTCCAAGGGAGAGGGAATCGTTGCGTGTTCTCACCCTCACGCATGCCCCGAATAAAAGAATGCAAGCGTTTCCTGTACGGGAAATCCACATACGGTAAAAAACATGATCACCGCCCCGGCCGCCGGGTATTCACATTGGAACTTCCCTGGTCTCATGCTACGCTACTCCAATTTCCATTCAGACTAAAACTTCTCGATTGCACGTGAGCTATCATGCCGCGAATCCCACGCCGCACCGGACTGCTGATCGTCACCCTGGCGGTTTTCGTGTTCCTCTTCAGCCGGATGGATTTCGCGAAGGCCACCGCGATCCTGGGGCAAGCCGATCTCTGGCTGGTGGCGGCGGCTTTCTGCTTGTCGCTGACCTTTCCCTGGCTGTGCGCCATCCGGTGGAATCTTATTGTCCGCCGGTTGGGGACCGATCTGGGATGGTGGAACAGTTTCATCTTGGTCATGGCCGCTTGGCCCCTGGGCACCATCACGCCCGCCAAATCGGGGGATTTGATTAAAATCGTATTTCTGAAGGATATTCTGTCCTACAGCCGGACCACGGGCGTAATCTTGGCGGAACGGGTCATGGATGTCGTGGCGCTGGGATTGTTCGGACTCGTAGGAAGCATGGTGTACGGATTTCCAACGGCCGGCCTTGTGGCCGGAGCCATTCTGGCCGGCGTATTGTTGTTCTTCCTGGCAGCCTCCTCTTCCCTCGTCAACCGGGTTCCAGCCAAGTGGCGGGGAATGATGCTCGAGGTATTGGAAGCCTCCCGCCGGTTGTACCGAAGCGCCGGAACGTTGGGGATCATTCTGATCGTGACGTTACTGAACTGGTTTCTTACTTTTCTGCAAACCTGGATTTGTTACCGGGCGTTGCGGGCGGAGGTCCCCTTCCTGTACGTTGTCGCCGCCTTGCCAATCGCCATTTTCGTCGGCCTGATCCCCATCACCCTGGCCGGCATGGGCACGCGGGACAGCGCCATCATCCTGCTGTTCCAACCCTACGCCACGTGGGAAACCAATCTGGCGGTGGGAGTTCTCTACTCGATTTTGGGGTATTGGTTCTTGACCCTGCTGGGGATTCCTTTCCTGCGGTATGCCATGCTGGGACGTATCCGCGCCATTGACCGGGAGAGTCTGCGCCAGGCTCTCGAATCCAGTCCTAGAGGGCCTATGAATGCAGAATAGCAAAATCCGGCTTTCCCTTTTAAAAAAAGATTTTCACCTTGTTCCTTTTAGTGGGATAGTTATAATTCTGGCAATCTTTTTCAGGTCCGTTGGGGTTTAGATTATTCCATACCCTGATAAGCCAGGGGAAAAACACTGGAACTATGGATAAATTCGCAACCAAGGCGCGGGAGGATACGTTTGGCCTTCATTTGTCTTACGCTGATTTTTTTCAGCCGATGAAACGTTGTTCTCCAGACCTGCATCACTGATTTCCTCCAGCACGAGCCGGGCAGTCCGTTAAAGCCGTGCCGCATTGCCGAGTGGCAGTTCCCAAAGATGGCATACTTATATAACCGCACGCAGGAGGTATCGATGAATCATCTGGGATTAAACCAAAGCTCGCACGGCCTGGAGCATCATGGCATTACCCAGGCCAGGAATGTGTATTGGAACCTCCCCCCCGCGTTCCTGCTTGAATACGAACTCAAACAGGGCCGGGGCCGCTTATCGGAACGGGGCGCCTTTGTCGCCACGACGGATGAAGTCGGCCGCGGCCGGTCTCCCAAAGATAAATATATCGTCGAGGAAGCCACCACCAAGGATCAAATCTGGTGGGGCAAGGTCAATGTCCCAGTCCAGGAAGAGGTTTTCGACGCTCTCCACAAGGAAGTCACCGATTATCTGGCCGACAAGGATCTGTTTGTTCAAGACGTGTTCGCCGGGGCTGATCCGGAGTACCGCGTGCCCGTGCGCACGATCACCGAGTATGCTTACGCGGCGGCGTTTGTACATACCATGTTCATTAACTCCACCCCGCAAGAACAGCAACAGTTTATCCCGGGATTCACGGTCATCGCCGCGCCGGGTTATCGCACCGATCCGCAGAAACACGGCCTCCGCAGCGGAGTGTTCATCATCGCCAATTTCGCCAAGCGGATGATTCTCGTGGGAGGGTCGGCCTATTCGGGAGAGATCAAGAAATCCATCTTTTCCGTTTTGAATTACCACTACCCCCAGCAAGGAATTCTCTCGATGCATTGCTCCGCCAACATTGGACGTGAAGGGGACACGGCCATCTTTTTCGGTCTCTCCGGCACCGGCAAAACTACCCTCTCGGCCGATCCCGAGCGCGGTTTGATCGGGGATGACGAACACGGCTGGAGCGACAAGGGCATTTTCAATTTCGAGGGCGGTTGTTACGCCAAGTGCATCCATCTCAGCCCGGAATACGAACCGCAAATTTGGAACGCGCTCCGTTTCGGCGCCATCATGGAAAATGTGGTGATGGATCCCGATAGCCGGGTGGTCGATTTCGATGACAGTTCGCTCACCGAAAACACCCGCGCCGCCTATCCGCTGGAGCACATCGACAATGCCGTGTTTCCCAGCGTCGGCGGCCATCCGAAAAACGTGATTTTCCTGACCTGCGACGCGTACGGCGTGTTGCCTCCCATCGCCCGTCTGAGTCCCGCGCAGGCCATGTACCATTTCATTTCCGGCTACACCGCCCGGGTGGCGGGCACCGAACGCGGTGTCACGGAGCCGCAGGCGACCTTCAGCGCCTGCTTCGGCGCGCCGTTCATGGCCATGCACCCCAGTGTGTATGCCGAGTTGCTGGGCCAAAAGCTGCGCCGGACCGGCGCCCAAGTCTGGTTGGTCAACACAGGGTGGAGCGGAGGGCCGTACGGCATTGGCCAGCGGATGAGCATCAAGATCAGCCGCGCCGTGCTCCGTGCCGCCCTCTCCGGCGCTCTGGACAACGCTCGTTTCTCTCCGTTCCCGTATTTTGGTTTCGAGATTCCTGACATGTGCCCGGGCGTGCCCTCTGAGGTTCTCCATCCCCGGAACACCTGGGCCGACAAGCACGCTTTCGACGAAAAGGCCAAACACGTAGCCCAGCTGTTCATCGACAATTTCAAGCAGTTCGAGACGGGCACCGCCGAGGATATTCTGAAAGCGGCCCCCCGGCTCTGAGCGGGAAACGGGCACTCGGAAAGCGGGCACTCAGGAACTATTGAAGGGGGATGTGGAACCATCCCCCTTGTTCTGTATTTCATTCATGCGGGAAAAGAAAAAAAATCTCCGTCCTGATCTTCCTCCAGAGATTGACAATCCCGGAGACCGGCTGAAACTGATTTGATTCCCATGCCATGCGGCCGGGACCAGGACACGGGATGGCCCACCGGTCCCCATTTGTTCAACGGAGTAATCGAGTGAAAGTCTTAGTCACAGGATCCAGCGGTTTAATCGGATCAGAAGTGGTGGAATATTTCGATCCACAGGCGGAACACATCATCGGCGTGGACAACAACATGCGGGCCGACTTTTTCGGCCCTCCAGGCGATACCTCCTGGAACCTGATGCGGCTCCAGTCGGTGACCCGGCATTTCGAACCAGTTAACCTGGATATCCGCGACCGCCCCGGCGTGCTGCGGCTGTTCGAAGAGCATGCTTTCGACCTGGTAGTGCATTGCGCGGCGCAGCCCTCGCATGACCTGGCCAAAGACCGCCCGTTCGACGATTTCGACGTGAACGCGGGGGGGACGCTCAACTTGTTAGAGGCCACCCGCCGTCATTGCCCAGACGCGGTGTTTATTTTCATGAGCACCAACAAGGTGTACGGCGACGCGCCCAACGAAATCCCTCTGCGGGAACTGGAGAAGCGCTGGGAGTACGCCAACCCCGCCGATTGGGAGGGGATCGATGAGACCATGCGCATCGACCGGTCCAAGCACAGCCTCTTCGGCGCGTCCAAGGTTGCGGCGGATATCCTGGTGCAGGAATACGGCCGCTATTTCGGCATGAAAACCGCGTGCCTGCGCGGCGGTTGCCTCACCGGCCCCCATCATTCCGGCGTGGAATTGCATGGTTTCTTGAACTACTTGATCAAGGCCAATCTGGAAGAACGCACCTACAAGATTTTCGGTTACAAGGGCAAACAGGTGCGGGACAACATCCATTCGTACGACGTGGCCCGGGCAATCGAGGAAATCGCCCGGAATCCCCGCTGTGGCGAGGTATACAACATCGGCGGCGGGCGGTCCAATTCCTGCTCCATCCTGGAGGCGTTCGAACGGGCGGAGGCGGTCACGGGCAAGAAGATGCGGTATGAATACATTGATACGAACCGGGAAGGCGATCACATCTGCTACATCTCCAACCTGGGCAAGCTGAAAACCCATTATCCCGGCTGGGAGCTCACCAAGAGCCTGGACGACATCTTCGAGGAGACCGCGCGAAGCCTTACGGAACGGAATAAATAAGTAACTGTTTACAGTTTGCAGTGCGGCTTCTGAGCGTCAACGGCGCGGCATGACTATAATCCAGCCCGTAATTTCTGGGAAAAGGATTACAACAGGATGATTACCCTCTCCCTTTGGAAGAAGGGCCAGGGTGATGGAATTATTGTAGGGACGGACCTACCTTGGTGACCGCCCGTATTTCATCGAGTGGATGGAATGCCTCCTTCACCATCAGGTACGCCCTTTTCGGATGACCCTTTTTTTATCTCCCCTTGAGCATCCACGCCCGGGGATTGTGCTCGAAGCCGAGCTTGGGGTAATAGTCGTTTGCCAGGGGGGCGGCCAGCAGCACAATCATGCACTCCGGCCACAGCCGTTGCCGGGTCTCTGCGATGAGGCGTTTGCCGATACCCTGTTTCTGGTAGTCGGCGTCCACGGCCAGGTCCGCGAGATAGGCCACATACGCCCAATCGGTGAGCGAGCGCGCGATGCCCACCAGGCGCTCGCCATCCCAAGCCGTGATGGTGAGATTGGCGTGCTTCAGCATTTCCGCGAAGATGTCCGGCCGGTTCACGGGACGGCGTTCGCCCAAGGTAGACCGGTTGTATAACTCGATCGCGGCTTCCACACCCACCGGAACATTTACCCGATAATCGACAGGCATGCATTCACTCCCGGCCTCAAGGCGGTTTTAGGAGAACCATCTAATCATTTCATGTTTTTCTAAATCCATCATAAACTGTTCCTGATTCTTGATCCATGGTATCATTTCACCAATTATTCCGCGGATCACGCCTCAAGGCGCACGCGAGCAGGGTGTGATGCAAGACATCAAACAGTCCGTATGCATAATCAAGGACTCTAGGCCACAGGGTGAGGAATCCGGCTTTTCAAGCTTACGACACTCCTCTCGAACCGGCCCATCTATATATCGATGCCAAGAGGAACATAGAGAAAGGATCATGAAGCCAAAAGGATTCACTTTAATTGAACTTTTGATCGTCGTGGCCATTATTGGGATTCTGGCGGCCATCGCCGTGCCCAACTTTCTCAATGCCCAGGTGCGGGCCAAGGTGGCCCATGCCCAATCGGATATGCAGGCTCTCAGCACAGCGCTGGAAATGTACAACATGGACAACAATCATTACCCGTATTGGGTGAAACCGGATGGAACTTATGTCAATCCTCTTCCCGCCCGTTTCTATCCCCTGACGACTCCGATCGCCTACATGTCATCCGTCCCCCAGGATCCCTTCATCTACGGGCCACCTGGCGCGCGGATCAATGAGAACCAAGACGCGGCCTACACTACCTACGATTATGTGGAATCCCGGGGATCGATCCAATTCGCCGGCGTGACCGTGCTGCCCCCGTCCCGTCGTTGCGCGGAATGGCGGATCTCCAGCGCCGGCCCTGATGGGACTAACACGTACGGGAATTATTATTCCTACGACGCTTCGAATGGCTTGCGGAGCTTTGGGGATATCGTCCGCACCGGCCCCCGCATGTCGTTCCCCTGCGACAGTTCCTTGGTGGGAAAATAGGGAACGGATGTATTGTTTTTCTCCTTCCCGGCCTTTTTCAAGGAAGGGAGGAACGGGGCAAAGCGATTCAATCCTGCTCACCCGGTAAGTGTGTATTTATGCCTTGAGACGCAATCGGAAATTTAATTGAATCAAGCCCGGTTATCTGCAATTTTCTCCGCTTCAGGGAAAAGAGAGGGAATCGCTAAGTATACAATATCCGGATGCGTACAGCGGATACGGCTCTTAGAAAGTGCTGCATTCGATTAAACAGCCGCTGTGCAGCAAGTGATGTTCCTTACCGGGGATGGAATGAAGATTCAGGGATACGCCACGTCCGGCGGAGTGTGATAGCATTTCCCCGTTACTGGACCACCCTTGCCGACGAAGAAGAAAAAGAGACCCATTCATGGGAAAGACTATTCTGCTTCTGTTTGCCGTATTGTTGATCATCTACTCCACGGCCAGGCTAAAATTGCATCCCTTCCTGGCCTTGTTGTTCGCGGCCTTCGGGTTTGGCATCCTCTCGGGCATGCCGCTCCAGCAGGTGGTGGATTCCATCAACCAGGGATTCGGCGGAACCATCGGCAGCATCGGCATCGTCATCCTGTTCGGGACCATCATCGGCATTTTCCTGGAACGGTCGGGCGGAGCCTACACGATGGCCGAAAGCCTTTTGAAAATCACGGGGCGGCACAACGTCCCCCTGGCGATGGCGTTAGCCGGTTATCTCGTCTCCATCCCCGTTTTCTGCGATTCGGGATTTGTGATTCTCTCCCCGCTCAATAAGGCGCTCGCCAAGAAAAGCCGTGTCACCCTGGCCTCGTGCGCCGTGGCCTTGGGTTTGGGCCTGTACGCCTCCCATACCTTGGTTCCCCCGACACCTGGGCCGGTCGCCGCCGCGGGGATCTTAAAAGCCGATGTGGGTTTGGTGATCCTCTTCGGGATGATCACGGGATTATTCGCGTTGTTGGCCAGTTGGCTCTTTGCCACCGGGTGGGCCGCCCGTGTGTCCATCGATCCGGAGCCAGAATTGGATGAATACGAGATGGTGCGCCGAACCCGCGAAGCTCCTCCCGCCGCATTGTCGTTTTTACCCCTGGTGATCCCGATACTCCTGATTGTCCTCGGTTCGGCCGCCGCCTATCCCACGCATCCCTTCGGAGAAGGCCGTTGGCACTCGTTCCTGTTGTTCACCGGTACGCCTATGGTGGCCTTGCTGACCGGCGTGCTGATCGCCTTTTTTCTGCCCCGGCGATGGGATTCCTCCATGTTTTCCACCACCGGATGGGTAGGCGAAGCGGTGGTCAACGCCGCCATCATCATCACCATTACCGGCGCGGGAGGGGCATTCGGTAAGGTGCTGCAGAATTCGGGCATCGCCGAGGTGGTGGGAAAACCACTGGCCGAGTGGCACTTGGGGATCTGGATTCCTTTCCTGATGGCCGCCGCGATAAAAACCGCGCAAGGCTCGTCCACGGTGGCTCTTATCACCACTGCTTCCCTTTCCGCGCCCCTGTTGGCGTCGTTCGGCGTGGCGTCACCCGCGCAGACCGCCTTGTGCGTGGTTATGATCGGCGCCGGATCCATGGTGATCTCGCATGCCAACGACAGTTATTTCTGGGTAGTCACGCAATTCTCGAAGATGGACGTGGCCATGGGTTACCAGTTGCACTCTCTGGGAACCATTCTCGAAGGCTTCACCGCGGGAATCGTTGTTTGGTTTTTATTTACATTTATCGTGTAAAAGCCCTAACAAAAATCACGCCTTGACAATTCCGTTCGATCGGTACAATATCGCCAAGTTGACTTGCTTCATTGGCTTGCTTCTTGCACCTTGTATTTCATCCAACCGGCAACATAATGATTACATTAAGCCGAAAACATTTCAGTTATTCTGACCATTTTTAAATTTCTTTTAATTTCGTTTCCTGGTTTCAACGGCCCGCCGTTGAAACTTAAATCAACCACGAGGTGAAAAAACATGCGGCAAAAAATTTTAGGTGTGGCTTTGGCATTGGGCTTTTGCGTGACCAGCGCGTGGGCACAGAAGATTAACCCAGTGTGGGAGTTTTTGATCACAGGGGAAAATTCCAAAATACCCATCTTGAAGAAGAACGAACCGGCTCCAAACGAAACGTGGGACGGCACGGACATCTATGATTCCTATGGCGGGCTGAAACGCTATGACGCCAACCGCTTGTTGCTGGCGGTGCGGGAAAATGGAATCAACGAGACCGATCCCAACCATGACGCGGCGTTGGCCGCCCAATTCCCCGACCGCTCCCTCATATGGATCAATCCGGCCGACGGCTCCCCTATGGGTGTAGCTCTGGTGATCGGTTTGAAACCCGTGCCGCTGGATCCTGACTTTCTTGCGGCCGGCGGCAGTGACATCGATTACTATTTCACCTTCGGCGTCGCGGATGACGGTGTGATCTATACCGGCTATAAAAATAAGATCCTGCGTTATGAACCGGATGGCCAGGGAGGATTCAAAGCCCCGACGGTCGCTTACACCCACGAAAACGACGGTTCTCCTTACTGGAGCGCATGGCGCTACGAAACCATGCAGGTCATGGGTTCCGGTGCGGATACCGTTATTTTGGCTGGCGGCAAGACCTGGCGGGATAAGCAATACTATTACTGGTTCGAGACCGAGGACGGCAAAACCTTCAACTGGTTCAACGAGATTCCCTTCAAGGGTGGCGCAAGCCGGCCGTTCCTCAGCCCAGACGGCGCGAACGTATACGTCGTGGGCGGGGATTATCCCGGCGGGGCGAGCGGATTTGGCATCAACATCCGCCGGTATTTCTTCGCGGCGGGCACCTTGGATCCATTCGAGCAGGATCCGGATTTCGCCTTTACGGCCCCCGCAATTGACTTGGAGAATCAAAATTACCTGAATACGTATATTGGCTGGTTCACAACGGGTTACGCGGGATACGACCGTTGGCCGTACTTCGCGGTATATTCCACCCCGAGCTGGGATACCAAGCATTCCGAGACGTCGGGGGCATTGGGTTTCGCCGCGAATCCCATGGACACGCCGTACCTGCCCGGCTGGCTGGCATTGCATGACGCCGCCACGGGCGCTTATATCGATGGCTCCGCCCGGATGCTGACCGTGACGGAGGCGGACGAACTCGATGGCGACACGGTCGGGACCGAACAACCGGCCAGCCGTTGGCATGGTACCCTGGGCGACCTGCAGATCAACGTGCTGGGCACCGGCGACAACGCCCAAGTGGAATTGTTGTGGAACGGCGGGATTTACGGAATTGGCCGGTATATCCTCGGTGAACCGACCCGGGTATCCGATTGGTCTCTATTCTAGTCCTGCTTTGAGCCGCGAATCAGAAAGGCCCTTGCTATAAGGTAAGGGCCTTTCTTTTTCGATGCGTCTATCCAACAATAATTTAAATTCATAGGCGATTGGTTTTCGCGCCGCCGCGCAGCGCTCGTAGAGATCAACTTGATATCCTTTCAATCTGGGATGTTTGTCCTTGAATTTCCTGTTAACGCAGACCAGGGGGATTTTGAATAACCAAGAAATAGAAAATCAAGATACAATATCAGTGTCTTTTTGCTAAAAAATTAAACATATACTTAGACACTCCCATGGCAGTAATTCATTCGATTCATCAGGCATTGGAAATTTTGTTATTGTCTTCGGGACAATTGCGCTCTTTGTTACTGGATAACTCTTCGATAGAAGCCCTATTGGATTTGGCCGCCTTGGCCACCCTGCGCAACCGTTTGGGAAAGAACCGGCCGGTGTTTATGGGTTTCATCGGTTGCTCTGGAACCGGGAAATCGACAATCTGTAATAGCTTGCTCGGTATGGACTTATGCTATACGGGCTGGCAGGCGCATAACACGTTGGGGCCAGTGGTGGTAGGCCCGCCGGACTTTTTCGCACGATTGCATGACCTGGAACGGAAGATGGCCCCTTTGTTCTTCCCTTCCTATAAGCGGGAGTTGGCGCCGCGCAGCCCGGCCCAGGCCGAAAAGGGGCGTCCCGACGTCATTCGGATTATTCCCGTGGATGATCCATCCATGCGGAATATGGTGATCTTTGATTTGCCAGACATCAATACGACTCTGGCCTGGGATGAAAATTTGGTGGCCTTGGCTCTGCAACCCTGGCTGGATGTGGTAGTCTTCGTGGTGGATGAAGAGACCCTGTACCACCGGGGGTACGAACCACCGGTCCAGATGGCCAAACAGCTGAACCAACGCCGGATTTGCGTGCTAAACAACCGCGGACGCGACCGGATTGACTTGAACCACCCCGACCTGCTGGCCGTCCGGGACTTCTTTGGCGTGGAAACCATTCATGTCTTGCCTTCGATTCAACGGAATGCCTTGTTCCGCCGGGAACCGGAGTTTCTGCGCTTCAAAGAATGGATTCAGAAATCCGCGAATCATCACGCCCCGGTACACTCCCTGGCGGGCCGCGTGAAGATTCTCGCCCGCTCCGTGTTGGAAGAAAACGACCGGCGCGCTCAAATCTTACTGGATTTGGAAGAACGAATCACCCAAGAGATCCAAGCGGCGGTGGCCCAGTACCGGCCGGTTCCCGTCAACCGGATTTTAAGCGATGAGGCCTGCCTCGTTTTGGATCACTTGGGGCTGAAACGTTTCACGATCAGCAATTTGTATAATTTTCTCCGCCGGGCAGCCACCACAGGCGCGGTGCAACGAAATTTTCAGATCGCGTTTGGAAACAATCGCCACAAAATCGTTTCCCAACTCCTCCATTTGGATTTGGATAAACTAAAACAAGAAACGTTCGCCCGGCTCTCGGACCGGTGGGAAAACATTTCCCATATCCTCCGCCACCACCCGGACGTCCGCCGCTTGTGGGATGTAATACCGGACTTGAAAGCGCAGGCAGCGGCACCCTGCCGTTTGCCGGTTGATTCCCTGGCCGAGCAAACCCGGCGGTTTGAACAACAATGCCGGGAATTGATCGAGTCGGATTCACTTTCCTCTTCGATTCTGAACGATCCCTTGATGGTGTTCGCGGTGATCTTGATTCTGATAGCGGACGTGTGGACGATCCCCGGTTTCGGGAGCTGGGTCATCGTGCCCAGCGTGTTTCAGTATCTTCCGTTGGGCAAGTTTGAGAAAGTGAAACGGGAATTCCAACTCTCCCTCCGCGGCCTGATCCGCGACACGCTCGCCCAGCGGGCCGCCGGGGTGCAGGCGGTCCGTCACCAGGCCGTGTTAAGAGAAACCGATCCCTTGCTCGCCGCCTTGCGGACTTGTGCGGAATATCATGAAAATTGATTCGCTTCGGACCGATTTGGAAAACTTAAACCAGGACCTCGCGCGGCTGACGGAAAAAGCTTGCCTCCCCCTTCCCCGTCAGACCGGTGAATCCGAGCAGGACTCCCTGTTCTTGTACGGTATCGTCGGGGGGAAAGACGTCGGAAAAACCACGCTCATCAACCGCCTCGCGGGGGGACGGATCTCCATCGACACAGATACGCTTGACGAAGGCACGCGGAAAGCGGTGGCCTATTGTCACCAGGCGGATCAGGCCGCGCTGCAACGCCGTTTCGCCGGCGAGGCCGGCGGCCGGGTGGAATACGCCGTCCATACCCGGGACGAATTGCGCAACGTAGTCTTGGTGGACTTTCCGGATTATGACAGCCGCTTTCTCTCGCATCTGGAGGACGTGAAACGCCTCGCGCGGTACCTCCAAGGATACCTCTGGGTAATCTCCCCCCGCAAATACGGCGATTACGAATTCGTCAACCAACTCGAAACCATTGCCCAGAGCCATGAATATTATTTCTGCCTCTTCAACAAAGTGGATCAGCTGGAAGGGCAGGCGGATCTGGAAACTGTCCGCCGGGAAGTGCTCCACTATCTCCAGCGGGAATGCGAAAAACGGGGCGTCCCTCCCCCCGATCCCCGCCGCCTCCTGATGATCTCCGCCCTTTATCCGGAGCGGTACGAGTTTGCGATCTTGCACGAGCAGGTGATCCGCCGCCATTCGCCGGAGGAGATACTCAAGGCCAAGGTCAAGAATCTGCGGGCGGAATTTGGAAAAAATCTGGAGCGCCTGCGCACGTATTACGATCTCCCGGGACGCATTCAGGAAATCGAACGGGCCATTGAATTCGTCCAGACCGAAATGCAGCGTCAGTTCGGAGAAGCGTATTTCGAAACAGTCAAGAAACGAGTCTTGGCGCTGGATCTGGTTCATCACCGAATCAACAGCGGCCTCTTCTATCAGCGGATCCAGCATTGGCCGGTCTTGCGCACGCTGTTTTACCCTCTGGCGGGCGTAATTTCCTTTTTCGGCGGGCGCTTCGCCGGCCGGAGCCGAGAGACCGAACCAGCGGCCACGCCCCGGGATATTTTACGTTTTGAAGGCCAATCGGCCGCGGCCCGCCTGCAAAACCTATGGTCGGAAGTGGAAGAACAGTCCCCCGATCTCGCCCTATTGGCCGGCGATTTGGGCGATTGGAACTCCCGAGTAGAAGAGTTGTTCCACCGGCTGCTTTCCATGTATGAAGAACGGGTGATCCAAAGCGTGTTGGCCACCTTCCCGCCCCCCGGTCCCGCCTGGAAGGTGGCGGCGTGTTTCCCCCTGGTTTGGTTTCCTATTTTACAGCCGGTTCTGCTTCATTTGATCGAATGGGAAGGCCGTTGGGTTTCGCTGGCGGGCATCCGGGAAATGTTGGCCCTGCTGATTAGCTTGCTGGGAGCGGGCGCCTTGCTGGAAAGTTTGGTTTTTCTGATCGTCTTTTATCTCGCGTGCCTGGTGATTTTATACGCCCGGGGCGCCCGGCGGGTCCTGTGGGCCGGCGGCGAAGAATGGCGCGATCTGTGGTTCGGAGAGTTTGTGCAGGAGTTGACGCTGGCCATGGTCCGTCCTCTCGAAGAGATTCAGGCCCGTTGGGCTGACAAGCAAATGCAACTGGACACCATCGAAAAGGAAATCGAGGAAGAGTTGGACCGCATCGAGAATCAGCCCCACCGCCCATTCCATCCGGCCCCCATGGAATAAGATGGAGCGCTTGCTAAGGAAAAATAAGGGTTTAAAAAAAACGGCTCATCCGGAAAGTTCGTACTATTTTTCTAATCCCTGGTTTTCATCTCTTCGAGTTAATCGATGCTAGCCAATTCTCAAACCCTTTTCACTCTCTTTCTGGGAGCGATCTCCTTAAAAATCCCCTCTTCCAGGAGAGGACTAGGGTGAAGGTATTGGTATTTTTATTTTATATGTGCGGACCATGCTGTCCGCCCTCTTAGCGCACCCTCATTCCGGAGAAATTGGAATTGTATAGACCTCATAAGTTATATCCTATTCCCCCCTTCCCGGATAACCCAAGAAAAAATCCCCTCGGTATGCCTCAAGCTTCAGACGAATCGGCCGATAATCGGAAACGGATCATTGTCCTTTTCTATCGGGTAGTGAGAGAGGGGGTGAGTGAGTATGACGAATCCAACGAATTCTATCCCGGGTTCCCGCCTCGACGCGGCCCCGGTGGATTGGGTGAAACGCACCGAAACGCGGATCTTGCCCTCCCGGAAGGAGGCTGTACCACCGGACCCGAAAAACAACCTGATCCGCGACCAAGTGATCTTAACATCCAATCCTCCATCCGGGGGCGCCAGGGAGGAAAGCGCAACGGTCCGAAGTGAGAGCGGGGGGGACATCGGAGCCTGGGTGACAACGGCTAGCGTGATCTTCGAACAAATCAAATCTCAGTTGGAACGGCGCTTGGGCATACAGCGGGAAATCACAGGGGATGCCGCAATTCCGAATACCGCTAGCCGGGATGAGTGGAAGGTTTTTGCCGGTTCCGAATCCACAGCCAATCAAATTCTGCGATACGCTTCTGGTTTTTGGCCGGAGTATGCAACCCAGCATCCGGATGCCAGTAAGGAAGATAACCTGGATCGTTTCACCCGCCTTCTGGGTGAAGAGGTCGAGACGGGATTCGATAACGCGTGGGCGATTCTGAGCAACCATGATTCGGCCCCCGAAATCGGTGAATACCTGCAACGGACCTATGAAATGGTGCTGGAACGATTAAAAGAGTTCCGGGAAGAATTTCTCCAGCAATGGAATCAAAAGGCGGAAACACCTCCACCGGATATCCCCAATGCCGGTCTGGATTTAACGCAGGACTTCGGATGACTCCTTTTCGTTTATTGGATTGTTTCCTAACCGCCCCTTGCGGAGGTTGAATAGGGATAACCGGAGATGGCAACCTGCGGTATCAAAACGAATCAGCCCCAATCGCGCAGGGATTGAAACTGTAACTATTTATCCAAATAAAGAGTTTTTTTCCCTTGCTATATACGCAGTATGAGCCTAGATGAATCCACTTGCCGATTCCCTCTCTCCTTGGGAGAAGGGCTGGCGAGGATCAGTCCCAAAGGCTGAATTCATTCCCTCATCGATTGGTTTTTCTCTCTATCCCTCTTTTCCGCTAGTGAGACAGCCCGCCTTCCATTACAATTCTGTAGTCTTCTGTTGGAGTTTCTGAATTCGGGCCAAGGCCTTGAGTTTCAAGGAGCGGATAACCAAAGCCATGACAAAATTGCTGGATAAAGAGGACGTACGCCGCCAGTGGGATTCGCAGGGTATGCTGGATTGCGTGGAACAATTCACAGAACAATGCCGCAAAGGCGAAGAACTGGCCCGGGCGTTTCATCTGGATCCCTTGAAAGAAATCCACCATATCGTGATTTGTGGTATGGGCGGCTCGGCTATCGGGGGCGATCTGTTGAAAGCATATGCCGCCGGCGAATGCGCCTTGCCGATCGAGGTGGTGAGGAATTACACGGTGCCGCATTCCGTGGGACCGCGCACGCTGGTGATCACCAGTTCCTATTCGGGTGAAACCGAGGAAACGCTGTCTTGTTACCGCGAAGCGAAAAAACGGGGCGCCGCGATTCTGGCCATCACGACGGGGGGAAAATTGGCCGTGGACTGCCATAAGGATGGATTTCCATATTTGGTTATTCCCAAGGGATACGCGCCTCGGGCCGCGTTGGGATACTCGTTCATGCCGCTGCTCGTGTTCTTCGAGCGCTGGGGATTGTTGCCGGATCAAAGCCGGGCCATCCAGGGTTTGTACCGAACGCTGGAAACGTGCATCGAACGCTATTCGTTCGCGGTTCCGACCGATTCCAACAAAGCCAAGCAGTTAGCGTTGACCCTGCAAGGCAATCTCCCCGTGATTTACGCCGGTCAAGATGGATTCCAACCGGTGGCGGCACGGTGGCGGGCGCAGATCAATGAGAACAGCAAGTCGTTCGCGCATGATTTCGTGATTCCGGAAATGAACCACAACGAAATTCTGGGATGGAACCACCCGGAAGACCTGGTGCGAGCCTTTCATGTGGTTTTCCTGATGGATAAGGGGTATCACAAACAAACCCAAAAACGCTTCAAGGTGATGCGCAAAATCCTGGAACCGGTAGCCAGCGGCATCTCCGAAGAAACATCGGAAGGTCAAGGCCTGTTGGCCCGGTTGTTTTCGCTTATCCTCCTGGGTGATTTTGTCAGCGTGTACTTGGCGTTTTTGTATGAGCAAGATCCGTATCCCATCCCCGCTATCGATATGCTGAAGAGCGCATTGAACGCACCGGTTCCCGCAATAGAGTGAATTACTGTTCTATTGTTGGATTAGTGGCCTGAATAGGTCCAAGAACGCTAAACGATTCCTTCTCCCCCTGAGAAAGTGTCAGGCTGAGGGCAACAATAAAAAAGAAAAATTTTTATCTTTTTTATCAAAATCGACATTATATCGAATGTACTACGGAAGGGACTGAATTCTTGCGACTAGTTACGGAGGTGTTCCAAATGCCCATCAACTTGTCATTCCGTATTCTCCCCACGATGTCCGACCCGCCGGGAACACCGGTTTGGAGGATGTTTCTCACGCTGGCTGCACTTTGGGCCGGACTGGGGTGGCCGTTGGAGGGGCGCGCCCAGAGTGACCAAGCGATACCCGGTTCGTCTTCCGCCGTGTCTGTGGCGGAGACGGTGGAAGCCACCCGCGCGTTGACCCTGGCCCAGGCGGTAGGGATCGCCCTCGAGCAAAACCGCCTGCTGGGTGCCGTCCGGTTCGACCGGGAAGGGGCGAAACAAGCGATCCGGGAAGCGGCGAGCGCTTTCTGGCCGCAACTCTCCTTCCAGGGCACCTACCGGAAATCCGATTCAGAGCGGTACGAAATGAGCACCCCGCAGCTCCCGCCGGATTCCCCGCTGAAAGACCTCTTCAATTTCAGCGATCTGGGATTTACAGGGTCGAACTACGAGAATTTCATTCAGCTCTCCCAACTGATCTTCGACCGGTCGGTGATCGGCCAGATCAAACTGGCGAACCTGCAAGAAGAAGCGGCGGTATGGCAGACCACCGGGCAAGAACAGGCGGTGGTGTTTCAGACCGTCGTCGCGTATCTCACAGTCTTGCAGGCCCGGGAATTGTTGCAAGTGCAGAAACAGAGGCTGGAACTGGCCGAGAAGCAACTCAACACCGCGCAGACCAATTTCGATGTCGGGCTGCGGATCCGCACTGACGTTCTGCGGGCGGAACTGACCCGTTCCTCGGCGATGCGGGACGTGGTATCGGCGGAGATCGCCCTCAAAAACGCCTTGGTGCGGTTGAATCAGGTGCTGGGCCTGCCGATCGATCAGCCCATTCAAGTAGAAGGCGGTGCGCTCGAGACCTACAATCCCGCGCCGGATATTCTGGACCGGATCCGGGATTCGCAACGGCTGTTCGCGCTGGCGGTGGAAAATCATCCTTCCATCCAGGTGGCCGGTCTTCTCGTGCAGCAGTCGGAAGAGACGGTGCACATGGCGCGGGGCGAATTTTATCCCCGATTGTCCGCCGGCGGCCGCTATGGATTCAACGAAAGTCAATTTGACTTCGATAAAGAGGAGTGGGCCATTCAGGCGCAAGTCCAGATTCCCATTTTCGAAGGCTTCCGGAAAATCGCCAAGGTCAACCGCTCCAAAGCAAGACTGTCGGCTGAGCGGCAGCGGTATGAAAACACCCAACGCTCCGTGTTCACCGAGGTGGAGGAAGCCGCCTTGAAACTCCAGGAAGAGCAACGCAATCTGGAAATCGCCGCTAAGGCGGAATTGGTGGCCGTGGAAAATCACCAGCGGTTTTTGAATCTCTACCAGGAGGGATTGGCCGACAGTTTGGATGTTACCGCGGCGTTAACCGAGCTGGTGGAAGCGCAAAACAACGTGGTCACCACCCGGTACGGCTTCCTCGCCCGGTATGCCCAGCTGTTATCTGCTTTGGGGATCATACCCACCCAGGAAGACGTTTACGCAACGAACGATTGGCTCGCCACCTTACCCTAATTGCCGCGTGGCCATGCGCTTCCTTCAGACCGGGAGTCCAACCCGTCCGGCGCGGGCCGCCGATGACTCCGCAAGGCCAGGGGGAACAGGAGAGCATGATTTTGCACGAATGGAGCCGCAAGGCATGGCGTTTCTTCCCCAGACACCGCGCGATAAAAAAATCGTCCTCGTCTTGATACTGCTTCTGATTTTCGTGGGACTAGATATTTTCATGGGATCGCGGTACGCGGCGCAGCGGGATACCGATTTTCGTGCGTTCCGGTGGGACAGTGGCACGCTCTGGCGGTTGAAAAAGTCGTATCAAGGTGAAGCCTTCGGCAAGCCGGTGCATACCAACAGGGCGGGATTCCGCGGTCCGGAAGAAAATCCCCTAAAACCGGAACACCGGTACAGGATTCTGGCCATTGGCGACTCGCGCACGTATGGTTTCGGCGTGCAGGACCACGAAACGTTCGCGGCGGTGGCGCAGGCTGAAATGCGGCGTCAGGGCATCGACGCGGAAGTGATCAACGCCGGCGTGCACGGTTATTCCGCCTTGCAGTGCCGCGTCCGGTTGGAAAATCTGCTGCCCTACAAACCCCAGGCCGTGATTTTCGCGCCCGGTTACAACGACCGCCGCTACCTGGTGGTGCGCCCGCCTGATTCGGAGGTCTCTTTCGCCTGGATCGCGCGGAGCCGGCAGGCCGTGGACCTCCTGGCCTGGAGCAACACCTTCTTCGCCCTGTTTTACGAATTCGGGCAACGCCGATTGCAGCCGTTGAAAAATCATCCCCCGCCCCTCGATGAAATTCCCGTCCGCCTGGACAAGGAATCCTTCCGGAAGGAATTGGAAAAAACGGCGGATCTCTGCCGCGATCATGGCGTGCGCTTGTTTTTTTTGCTCATTTACCAGGATCCCAACGCCTACGACCTCATGGAAAAAGCCTCGCGCCTCTTCGCTCTGGAGGAATGGCGGGATGCCGCAAGCCTCATCGAGGACGCCCGCAACACCATCCCCGACCGCTCTTATTCCATGAGCCGCTACTACTTGGGTCTGTGTTACCGCCGCCTGGGTGACGAGGCCAAAGCCCGCGAATGCCTGGCCAACCACCAGCCCTGGGGGTCCCTCTTCGGTGAAAGCGTCCTTCGCCCCGAGTGGGAGTATTTCGAGATCTTCCGGGAAGCCGCGCAGAAGAAGAACATCCAAATCGTGGACGGGCGGGAAGCAATGACCGCGGGCTTCGAAACTCCCCGTCAGGCGGAGGAAGCCTTCCGTGAACTGTTCATCGATGAGTGCCACAACAACGCGGAGGCCCACCGGCGGCTGGGGGTACGGCTGGCGGACGAATTAGCGCGCGCTCTCCTGGCTCCGCAGCAAAGCCCGCTTCATTAGAATCTCGTGGCTGTTGCGCTCTTCCTCGCCTTCCTTGGGGCGCCGCTGAACATACGTCCCGTCGCTGAGCAAGTCCCACGATTTCCGGTTGTCTGACAACAGGATCTCCAAGATCTCCTTTAATTCCTGCTTCAAAGTGGGATCTTCGATGGGTGTGATGGCTTCGACGCGGTAATCGAGGTTGCGGCTCATCCAGTCCGCCGAACCGATGTAATACTCTTCCTGCCCGCCGTTGAAAAAATAAAAAATCCGGGAATGCTCCAAAAACCGCCCAATGATGCTGATAATCCGGATGCGGTCGCTGATACCGGGAAAACCGGGACGCAGGCAGCAGAACCCCCGGACGATCAGATCGATCTCTACCCCCGCCTGGGAGGCCTCGTACAACTCCTCGATGATTTCCGGATCTTCCAGCGCGTTCATTTTGGCGATGATCCGGCCGGGTATGCCCTGTTTCTGGAAATGACGCTCCCGGCGGATCAATCTCAAAAAGCGTTCCCGCATGTTCACCGGAGCAATCAGCAACTTGCGGTAATGCTTTTGTTGCGAATGACCGGTAAGGAAGTTGAAGAGATCGGTCAAGTCCTCGCCGATATCCTTCCGCGAACTGAGCATCCCCAGGTCGGTATACAGATTTGCCGTCCCGGAATGATAATTTCCGGTGCCGATGTGGAAATACCGGTGGATGCCATCGGGCTCCTCCCGCACGACGAGCAGTGTCTTGGTGTGGGTCTTGAGGCCGGCGAAGCCATACGTGACATGGACACCGGCTTTTTCCAGCGTGCGGGCCCACTGAATGTTGTTGGATTCATCAAAGCGGGCTTTGATTTCCACCAGCACCGCCACCTGCTTGCCGTTTTCCGACGCCTTGACCAACGCCTCGATGATGGGCGAATCGTCGGCCGTGCGGTACAAGGTTTGCTTGATGGCCAGCACGTGGGGATCCTGCGCCGCTTCCTGCAAAAAACGTTGCACGCTCCCGGCAAACGAATCGTAGGGATGGTGCACCAGCACGTCGTTCTTCTTCAGCAGGTTGAAAAAGGTCAGAGGCGAATCTTCTTCATCAATGGTCTTGATCTTCGGTGGAATAACCGGTTTCCATGGCTTATCCTTGAGATGGGGGAAATCCTGCTTGTAGAGTTCCATCAGGTCGATCAGGTTGAGCGGCCCGTTGACTTTGTACACATCGGTCTCTTTCAACTCCAACTCCTCCATCAGCCACTTTAGGAGCACTTCGGACACCGATTGGGCAATCTCCAGCCGGACCACTTGGGCGAATTTCCGGTACCGCAACTCTTCTTCGATCAACTCGATCAGATCCTCCGCTTCCTCCTCGTTCCGCTCGATATCCGCGTTGCGGGTAACCCGGAACGGGCAGGATTCCACCACTTCCACGCCTGGAAACAAGTAGGAGAGATTGGCGGCGATGACTTCCTCGATGGGCACAAAAACCGAGGGTTCGCCTGTGTCGAGCCACCGGGGCCGGTTTTGGGGAATCTTGACGCGGGCAAAGGCCGGCGCTTCGAAATTCGGCTTCTGCACCAATACCCCCAACGAGATACTCAGGTTGCTGATGAAGGGAAAAGGCTGCCCCGGGCCGACGCCCAACGGCGTGAGAATGGGAAACACGGAACGCAGAAAATACGAATCGACGTGTCTCTTCTGTTGCTTGGTGAGCTCCGCGTAGGAGAGGACGGTGATGCCCTCCTGCCGCAACGCGGGGAAAACCTCCTCCATCAGGCATTGCCGCTGCTGCGTGACCATTTCGATCACGAGCTGCCGGATGAGGGACAACTGCTGATGCGGCGTGAGGCCGTCGATGGTCCGTCGGGTGACACCGGCGCTGGACTGCCGCTTCAATCCCCCGACCCGTTTCATGAAGAATTCATCCAGGTTGCTGCTGAATATCGCCAGGAACTTCACCCGTTCCAACAACGGATTCCGCTTGTCCAGGGCCTCAAACAACACCCGCCGGTTGAATTCCAGCCAACTGGTTTCCCGGTTGATGAACAATTCCGATTTTCTCAAATTCTTTTTTCGCGCCACAATAACCTCTCCCGCAAAGGCAATCATGACTCGAGGTGGCAGGCGGTTCGGACTCGCACGGCGGACGGCGGTCGCGGGTATCGCCGGAATGGATACGCCTGGGACCGTGGGATCCCCGGGCCGGGACTTGGCCGTCGAACCTCGCAGTTTATCATATCAGCTATCTGTCATTGTATCGTATTGATTCCACAAAGAAATGGCCGGAAACTGCGGCCCGGCCATTCTTCCCATCCCGGCAGGATGAATTTCATTCCATGCAAGCACGCGGACACCTTATAAGGAATAAACCGGCAGTTTCCAGGGTGCGCGGTATTCGCGGCGGTACTGAGGGCAATCCATGGCTGCCGGCTCGTTGGTGATGATTTCGCGGGAGGCATCCCATTCCAATTTCTTCCCGGTTCGGAACGCAATGTTGGCCAGATGACACAACACCGTAGTTTTGTGCATGGACTCAATGTCCGACCTCGGCGTCTGGCGCGTGCGCATACACTCAATGAAATTGGCGTGGTGGCTGTTGGGAATCGGATTCACGGTTTCGGGTTTTTCCTCCAGGCGCAGGTTATCCCCTCGGCCTTCGGCAAACACCTCCCACTTCTCCCGGTTGACGCCCAACTGCCCGTTGCGGCCGATCCACTGCGATCCGTGGCCGGACGAAAAACCATCCAGTCCGCGCTCGTTGCCCCACCGCACCTCCCAGTGCAACACGAAATTCCGGAATTTGAAGATGGCAATCTGGGTATCCGGCGTGTCCCGGCCATCCTGAATGAAAAAGTTTCCGCCGAACGAGGAGATCTCCAGCGGATCCCAGTCGCCCATCGCCAAGCAGACAATATCGATCATGTGCACGCCCCAATCGGCAGTCTGCCCCCCGGCGAAATCAAACCACCAGCGCCAGTTCCAATGGAAGCGGTTTTCCTGGAACAGCGAGAAGGGGGCGGGACCCAGCCAAAAATCGTAATCCACACCTTCCGGCGGAGCGGACGGCCGGCGGAATCCCATGCCATCGCTATTGCTGTTCAGCCAGGCCCGGCATAGGGTGATGGTCCCGAGTTTCCCCGACCGGACGAAATCGATGGCGTCCTGGAAATGCTGGACACTGCGCTGCCATGAGCCGATCTGGACCACACGGTTAAATTTCTTGGCCGCGTTGACCATGGCCCGCCCTTCCACGATGTTGTGAGAAATGGGTTTTTCACAATAGATGTCCTTGCCCGCTTCACAGGCTTGAACGAATATCAACGCGTGCCAATGATCGGGTGTGGCGATGGAAACCGCATCGACGTCCTTCTTCTCGAGAACCCGGCGGAAATCCTTGTGGCCCTCGAGTTTCAACTGGTACTTGTCTTCGAACAGGTTCTGGAATTTTTCCACTTCGCGCTGGTCCACGTCGCAGACGTCGCTAAACTGGACGCCGGGGACCTGCATGAGTTGCTCGGCGTTGTAAGTGCCCATGCCGTGCACGCCGATGGCCGCCAGATTGATCCGGTCATTGGCTCCCAGCACGCGGCCGGGAAAGGGTCCGGCCGCCAGGGCGGCAATGCCGAATCCCGCGGCGGTCTGGGTGAACTTCCGGCGGGATATGCCTTTGGTTTCTGATTTTGTTTTCTGCATGATTTCGATGCCTCCCAAAGTGTGAATGGTTCCCACGTTGCCGTGCGGCGATTGGTTTTTAACGATCCGGTTGACTCTAAACCGCCCGCCGCGGGAAGACAAGCGGAAGGAAAGCCGCCATGCGGCTTCTCTATATCTATAAGCCTCTCTTTTATCTATACCGGTGCCGCCGCCTTTTCCTCATCATACAGAAAGCAGCGCACGGTGCGGTCTCCCAGGGCATACGCGGGGCATTCGCTTTGATTACACGGCTCGAAACGGGATTCGCAGCGGGGATGGAACCGGCAGCCGGCCGGAAAGCGCAGCGGATTGGGGACCGTGCCGGGGATGACATGCAGTTTGGACTTGGAATCCCGGGACCTTGAGGGGATGGAACGCAACAGGCCGCGCGTGTACGGATGCAGGGGCTCGGAAAAGATTTGCTCCACAGTGCCCTCTTCCACAATCTGCCCGGCGTACATGACCGCCACGCGGGCAGCCACTTCGGCGATGACACCCAGGTCGTGTGTGATGAGGATGATGGACGCCCCGGTGCGTTCCTTCAGGTCTTCCATGAGGGCCAGGATCTGCGCCTGCACGGTGACGTCCAGCGCGGTGGTAGGCTCGTCGGCGATGAGCAGGTCCGGATCGCAGGCCAGGGCCATGGCGATCATGATCCGCTGGCGCATGCCGCCAGACAGCTGGTGGGGATATTCGCGGGCACGTTGGGGAGCGGCGGGGATGCGGACCTTCTCCATCATCGCCACGGCGGCTTCGAACGCTTCGCGGCGTTTCATCCGGCGGTGAATGCGGAAGACCTCGGCGATCTGCTCGCCCACGGTGAACACCGGATTGAGGGCAGTCATCGGCTCCTGGAAGATCATGGAGATCTCATTGCCACGGATGGACCGCATTTCGCGCTCTTCGAGTTGCAGCAGGTCTCTCTCTTTGAAGAGAATTTTCCCTTCGGTGATGCGTCCGGGGGGCGAGGGAATCAGCCGCAGAATGGAGAGCGAAGTGACGGATTTTCCGCACCCCGATTCGCCCACCAGGCCCAGGGTTTCGCCTTGCTTCACATGGAACGAAACGCCATCCACCGCCCGGCCCACGCCCTCGGCGGTGAAGAAATGCGTGTGCAGGTTCTGAACGTCGAGCAAGGGGGAATCCGTCATGCCGCATCCTTTCCCGGTCTCTAGGACTTCGTTTCTTGGATAATCTGATTATACAGGCTCACGGTCTGCCTGGCAGCCGCCGGCCAAGAGAATTGTCTCGCGCGTTCCAGCCCCTGTTGGGCCAGGCGGGCGCGGACGGCGCTGTCTTCCACCAGTGTCCGGATAGCCTCGCGCATGGATTCGACATCCAGCGGGTCGAACCGGAGCGCCGCGTTGCCCGCGATCTCCCCCAGGGCGGTCGTGGATGAGCAGATAACCGGCGTGCCGCAAGCCATGGCTTCCAATACGGGGAAACCAAAACCTTCAATCAATGAAGGATTGGCCAAGCCCAAGGCGGCCTGATGGAGCTGGACCAACTCGGTATCGGAGACGAAATCTAGAAATCGAACCCGGTTTTCGAGTTTTCGTTGTTGAATTTTATGAAAGATGCCTTGTTCCTTCCATCCCCGGCAACCGGCGATCACCAGGACGACATCCTTGTCGTGGTATGTTTCCAGATACCATGCGAACGCCTCCAGAAAGCGCTCCAGGTTCCGGCGCGGGCTGAGCGTGGCGGCGCACAAAAGGTAATGGGGAGAAGGCAGGTTCCAACGCTGCATCAGTGAACGCGCCAGCGCCGCGCGGTCCTCCACGGGATGAAACTGATCCCGGTCCACGCCCGAATAAATGACGTGAAGCTTCTCTGCGGCGAGGGGGAAACGTTCGCGAATCTGTCCGGCGGAGTAGTTCGAAACGGTAATGATTCCATCCGCCAGGCGGACAGCCCGGCGCATGAGCCACTGCGATCCCGCCGCGTCCCGCCAACGGCAGAAACGCGGATGGGTCAGCGGAATGATGTCATGCAGCGTGACGACCCACGGGCATGTCCGGCACGCGAACGGGAATGACACGCTGTCCAGCGCGTGATAAAGCCGCGGGCGGAATTTGCGCAGGATGCGAGGCAGCGCGGCAAGCAGCCAGGCCGGCCGGTTGGCCACCGTGGTTTGAATGAGCTGCCATTCCGGGGGCAACGTGGGCATGCGGGACTGCCACAGTTCGTCCTGCCGGGCGTATTGCGGCACCGCGGCAGGCAATGCGTTGCGGAGCAGCAGGTACCGGTGGTTGGGATCGATTTCCCCCAGCGCGCGCAGCAGTCCCGCCGTGTAGGTTCCGATCCCTCCAGCGGCTGAGAGGAAACTGATGTCGAGGGCGATGTCGAACGGCGGCCCGGTGGTCGGATTCATGCCTGATACCGAAAAACCTGATCCCTCCGGAAAGCGCGTCCCTAATGCAGTATGATCGGTTCCATTCACTCCGGGATGAGGGTGGACACCCAGTTTCGTCCTTAGAAAAATACCCTCACCCTGATCCTCTCCTAAAGGGAGAAGGAATTTCGAGTGGCGGTTTTTATCAAGCATTTTATAGAACTACGTACGCGCTGATCTTAGAAAAGAACGCACTGGCCGGATGAACCAGTTTTATTATTCGTACCTACTCCTTCTCAAAACATTCCCTAGTTTTACACTCCCGGGCCCTATCTCTCCGGCCCTATTCCGGTGTTTCCCGCAACAGCGGTTGAATCAACGATGTCCACAACGCATATCCTTCGTCATTCAGGTGCAGGCCGTCTTCGAGGAACAATTCCCGCCGGGGCCGGCCGTCCGGTCCGGTCATGGGTGTATCGATATCGACGAAGGTCAGCCGGGCATCTTTCCGGGTGAAATCCTGGATCAAACGGTTGGCCTCACGCATTTTATCAATGAGTTTCCACCGCGCGATACTGGGCTTGATGGCGATGTAGATGATCCGGGTCTTGGGTAGCGCCTCATGCACTTTTTTCACGAACGTGGTGAAATCGTGGAAAACCTGTTCTGGAGTTTTCCCCGACGCGATGTCGTTATCCCCGGCATAGAATACGATGACGCGGGGCTTGTACGGCAGCACGATCCGGTCCGCGTAATACAGCGAGTCCTCCACGAAGGAGCCGCCAAAACCCCGGTTGATCACAGGGAGATCCGGAAAACAATGCTTGAGCGGCCACATCCGGATGCTCGAACTCCCCACGAACAGGACCGCGCCCTGAGGCGGAGGATTGGTTTTATCCTGCTTTTCGAATTCCTGGATGGTGGATTCCCACCGCGCGGGTGCCAGAGTCTCTTGCCCGGCAACCGGGGTTGGTAATCCGAGAGTGGTGAACCACGTCAAGAGAATGATCCCGGGGATGAATTTCGTACCTAAACCTCTCATCTGGTATGGAATAGACATTTAATTCCTCCATGGGCCGTCAATTCAATTCCGGTTGCCAACCGTTTTGAAGAGCCGTTGTGAATCGCCTGCGGCTTGATTTCCCCCAATTCCTCCCTCCCAAGTTTCGCGTTTCCTGTAAGATGATGGCCGCCTCTCATCCCCTGTTTCCACAGGGCTGCTTTTCACTTTTCTCGAAAATAGGCTATTATCATAGATGAGAACTGGCGGAATGACTACCTGGGATAGAAACGGAAACCCAATGGAGCGTTGTTATTACCATTCCCGTCTCGAGGGAATCCATACTTGCCGACATTGCGGAAAAAATATTTGCGAGGGATGTGTCATCCGCGTGGAAGGCGAGCCGTTCTGCCAGGTATGCTGGGAAGGATATACAATCCGTGTGCGGATGATCCGTGATTTACGGGAAGAATCCAGCGCGGGGATCCCCTGGCGGCGGTGGCGGGAACTGGGCCCCATCCAGGCTTTCGTCGAGACCGCCGGTCAGGTCTTCTTCAAACCTGCTCAATTTTTTGCCCATGTGCCCGCCGGGAAAGAAATGGGGCCCCCCTTGCTGTTCGCGGTAACCTGCATTCTGCTCTTTTGGTTTCCGATGAATATCCTGCACCTGAAATATATCTTCCCTCCTTTGCTGGATAACCTGGAAAGCCGGGGCGCGCTACTTTCCCCCGGAGAGGGAGACGGGCGGCCACCCACTGCAACGCCGCAGGATATCCGCCACCGGTTGCTGTCGCTTTCCAACTTGGAAATCCTTACAATGCCGATCAGTTATCTGGTGTATTACATCATTGTCGCGTCCTTTTTCCAGCAGGGATTGATCACCTTGTTTCATGGCCGGGAAGGGTACATCGCCACGTTTCAGATTCGTTGTTACGCGATGGTCGCCCAATGCTTCTGGCTGATTCCCATCGTGGGGATTTTTCTGGCGGAAATCGGTTCCTTGGTGGTATGTGCCCGCGGTTTCCAACGGGTGCAAAAACTTTCGTATTCCCGCTCCCTTTTTGTGGCTTCGGTACCGATTATGATTTCCTTTTTGATGTCTCCGGCGTTTTTGTGACCTGCTTCCCCGTGAGGGCGCCATCGAAACACAGACCGAAGGAGTAGGCCAGATGGGCATGCGGATTTTTCTCGGCAACGGACCATGGTACAAGGAGGGATACTACGGCGTGCGGGCGGGTTCCCGCTGGCCGCATTTCGAAGAAGAGGGGAACCAGTATCTTCCCTTCCCCTTCTATCTCGCTTACGCTACCGCCATTCTCGAGCGGGCCGGGTATGAGTGCCTGTTGGTAGACGGGGTGGCCGAGCGCATGCGGGAAGCCGAGTTCATCCAGCGCGCAGCCGCTTTTCAACCGGATATCACCCTGCTCGAAGTCTCAACCGCCTCTCTGGAAACAGATCTGCGCCAGGCTCAGGCCATCAAAGACTGCTGCCCTCAAACCCGCATTATCTTATCTGGAATCCACCTCGACATGTACCGTCCCGGTTTTCTGGACGAACATCCCCTTGTCGATTTCGTCCTCATGGGTGAATACGACCTGATCGTGGAGGCGTTGGTCCGCGCTATCGAAAATAACGGGGACTTCTCTCAGGTTCCCAGCCTGGTGTATCGGGGCGGGGACGGTGTGGCCCGGGAAAATCCCCGGGGGGACGTCATCCAGGACCTCGATAGCATCCCTTGGCCCGCCCGCCATTTTCTACCCATGTTGCACTATTGGGACCTTCCCGGCGGCATACCCGAACCCAGCCTGCAGATGTGGTCCAGCCGCGGATGCCCCTTCAAATGCACGTTCTGCGCTTGGCCCCAGATCATGTACGGCAACAACCAGTACCGTGTGCGCAATCCGGAGGATGTAGTCGACGAGATTGAAGCCATGGTCAAGCAATACGGCTTCCGCTCTTTTTATTTCGACGACGACACCTTCAACATCGGCAAAAGGCGCATTCTGGCCCTGTGCGAGGAGATCAAGCGCCGCGGTCTCAAGCTGCCCTGGGCGGCCATGTCCCGGGCTGACACCTCCGACCGCGAAACCTTGAAAGCCATGAAAGACGCCGGCTTGATGGCCATTAAATACGGGGTTGAATCCGGCTCGCAGGAACTGGTGGACAATGTGCAGAAAAACCTGAACCTCGAAAAAGTCGAGGAAATGGTATGCATCACGCGCGAACTGGGCATCAACCAGCATCTCACCTTCAGTTTCGGTCTACCCGGCGAGACCTGGGAAACGGTCCGCAAAACCATCGATTTCGCCAAGCGCCTCAATCCCGAAACCGTGCAGTTCTCCATCATGACCCCCTTCCCGGGCTCCACCTTCTATCAAATGCTCGAACAGGAAGGCAAGCTGCTCACCAAGGATTGGTCGCAATACGACGGGGGGACCACGGCCGTCATCCGCACCGACGCCCTTTCCGGCAAGGATCTCGAAAAGGCCCTGCGCATGGCTTACAGGGAATGGGATTGGTACAAACTCACCCGCCCCTTGCATGATTTCCGCCAACTCAAGCGGGTTCTTTCCCGCCCGAAGCATACCTGGCATACCTTCAAGTTCCTGGCCGCCCGCCATCTCCGCCGCATGATCCACACGAACGCGTGAGATGGTTCACAAAAATTCTGTCCAACGGAGTACCACACTCATTTCAAGTGAGGATCAACACTTGAATTTTCTTTGGATTGTGGGATATGATTGATTCAAAAGAATAAGAAAAGCGCTATAGGTATAAGATTTAATACAGCGATTCTTTTTTTGTAGATTTATATTTCTAAATCATGAATATTACATACTTAAATGCATCAGTTGTTGTACTTGCTTTTGACCATAACCCAACTCTGTTGCATCCATATTTTTTAAAGAATGAAAATATTATCAATGAGAATGAGGAATTAGCTGAGCCACCAGTCTGCACCCCCGCTTTCTCAATCGTGAAAATGCAAAGTGGAATTGTTTTTATGGTGGAAATGAACAAATTTCAGGTAATTGACAACAATCCTCCTCCCGCATTAGAGGCATCCCTGACTCCTGAATATGCAAAACGATATATTGAAAAATTACCTCATGTTGAATATAAAGCAGTTGGTATTAATTTTTCGTGCTTGCTTGAAATTGATCAGCCGGAAAAAAAAATAAAATCCCAGTATTTAAAACATGGCCCATGGAATAATGATCGCATGAATCCCAAAGCAATGGGTTTAAGGTTGGTGTATAATGTATATGAGGCAGAACTACGGTTTTCGATTAATAGCGGTACAGTGGGGGAGAAAAGGGGGATATTGATTGATGCAAATTATCATACTCGTGCTTCGGAACCTCATGATTTAAACCAAATCATTCGAATTATTTCACTCTATCCGAATCGTTGCGGACACTTTCAAGAGTCACTCTATCGAATCTTGGATAAGGATAACTTATCATGAACGTTTTTCCAGTACCCACAAGTTACGATTCAAAATCAACTTCGTCACCGCTCGAAATTTCTCACGATTGGTTGATCACAGACTGTATAAGTCATGCAAAGTATCGCTTCAATCAATCATCTTCTACTGGCTATGATTCAATTTGCGATAGTTTCACCCGAAATATAAATAATTCAGAAAATGATATATTTGCATTATATAAAAATTATTTTTTTAATAAAATGGGATGCGGTTTGCATTCTCTATTGTGGGAAGATGATAGCCGGACAAAGCCGGCTGAAATCCAGCGATATGAATCAATCATCAAAAAAAACCATTTCATCGATGCGCCAGAAGAGTGCCAAGATTGGGACAAACCACTTCCCAAGCCCAAAATTCACAGGTCAGGTAAGATTGCTGTGCGATTGCACTTTTCAGGACGAGGAAAACCACTTCCGTTTGATGAGTCGTAAAATCCAACCGTGTTTTTTTTCAAAAAATGAGCGATAACCGTTATCCATGGTATGAAGTTGTTTCAGGGGATGAGATTTTACAGGGAGACATTATCGAGAATTGTCCTGTTTTCCTACCACCTTCGGATCTTGATGTAACGACCCAAAACGACACAGTCGATTTTATATGGGAAGAACGGGATGTAATTGTAATGTCTCAAAGTTGTGACCTCGTGAAAAGTGTTCCTAACCGTATTGACGAGGTCATGCTTTGTGGTATCAGTTTTCCACACGAATTTGGGGAGAAGGGATTAAAAAAGGATGAAATGGAAGCAATCCGAAAAGGCCATCGGCCCGCGTATCATATCCTGAATCAGTGCTCTTTGCCTGAATTTATATGCGAGCATCGCATCGTTGATTTCCGAAAGGTTTATTCGTTACCACTCGATTATTTTCGTGAGCTTGCCAAAAGGAAATCGCCACGATTACGTCTACTCCCTCCTTATCGTGAACATTTAGCCCAGGCATTTGCCCGGTATTTCATGCGTGTCGGACTTCCCGTCGATATCCCGAGTTTCACAAAATAACACTATGTCCACCCGGAACTTTCTTCTCTATCTCAAGGCCTTGATCTGGTCCATTTTCGTTTCGTACACCAACGCCACGGTGTGCGCCATCATCAGCTGCCTGCGGGAAGGCCGTGTGGGAGACGAGTACCCCGAATTCCAGGATACCCACCTCGGGGAAAGCCTGCGCTTTATCATTCGCTCGTTGCCCCGCGCGGAAGACCGGAGCTTGCTTGCGGATTCGCTTAATCAAGTGAAAGCCAGCCAGGCGTCCATGGTATACCGCAATATGGTCATCGAGGTCGGTCACTACGTCACCGCCATGGAACCGATCGGCGATGTCCCCAGTGAGTGTCCTGGCGTGGTTTATTGCTTGAAAGAGGGACAGATTTCCGTCGTGTTTTACAAACCGGATGGGACTCTTTCCGCCCAACGGGTTCATCCTTTCCAAATCATGCCGGTCTATACCTTGACGATCCCCGATCCCTCCTCGTAAGATCGAACCAGAAGTCGTGGCCTATATTTCGCGGAACACCTTGATTTTTACAATGTTACGGTTTTTGTTCCTCACATCCGGAGAGTGTTGGGGTGAGGGAATTCCGGAGAAGGCACCGTATCCCGGTTCCCCCGTGGCCTCATTGTAGCGTGGGCGTCCCGCCTGCCTTCTCCTCTCTCCCCGGGAGAGAATCAGGGGGAGGGAAAACCGAAAACATAAGGGCTGGATCACCTATAGGTTTTTCAAAAAATCGCACCGGAGGGGAAGGGATGAAATTCGCGATCTGCAATGAGACCTTTCAGAACCAGACATTCGCCACGGCCTGCCAAATCGCGGGACGCTGCGGCTACGAGGGCATCGAATTGGCCCCCTTCACCCTGGGGAAATTGGTGACCGATCTTTCCCGTCAGGAACGCCAAACCATCCGTCAAACCGCCGCGGACGCCGGATTGCGCATCCTCGGCTTGCACTGGCTGCTGGTCGTTCCTCCCGGTGTCCAGAAGAATCTGCATATCAATTGCGCCGACGCTTCCATCCGCAAACAAACGCAGGACTATTACAAGGAACTGATCCGTTTTTGCGCCGATCTCGGCGGCTCGATCCTGGTCCACGGTTCCCCCAAACAACGGAATTGGGATCCCGCCGATTGGTATCAGGACGTGTTCGCCCGCACGGTGGAATTTTTCCAAGGCTGCATGGATACCGCCCGGGAATGCGGTGTGACGGTCTGTTTCGAACCCCTAACCCATGCCGAAACCAACTTCATGAACAGTGCCCGCGACACCCGGGAGCTCATCCGGGCGGTCGGTCATCCGAATTTCCGGTTGCATCTCGACGCCAAGGCCATGTGCGGCGGAGAATATTACCCTCCCGCGGAGGTCATCAAGCAAAACCGAGATGTGTTGAAACATTTTCACGCTAACGACCGCAACCTCCGGGGGCCGGGGACCGGGGATGTCGATTTTCGGCCTATCGCCGCAGCCCTCCGGGAAATCGGGTATGATGGCTATGTGTCTGTCGAGGTGTTCGATTATTCCGAAGGCGGTGAAACCATCGCTTGGAACAGTATCGAATATCTCAAAACGGTATTTTCCAACTGAATCCACGATTCGGGGGATGTCATCTGGATGCGTGTTTCGGCCGGCAGGGGCTTGAGGGCACGCCGGATTGGCGTACACGCAATACATTATCGGAGGAGATCCCGGCGAAACACCACCTGGTGATTTTAACTTACATTCTCGGAATATCCGCAGGGAAAAAAGACTCCTGGCGGCTATCCATCCAATCAAAAGTAGACCAAAATGAAACCATTCCACGAAAGAAGGGGAGGCTGAAAAATGGTCCGAAAAGCGTTTCGTGCTGGTTTGATGATTTCAATGATCGCGGCATTCTTGGGAATGGCATATCCCATGGGCGGCTTTGCCATCGGTGAAAAGGGAGAATTGTTCGTCAGCGCCGGACCCGTGGCGCGGGACCTGTGCCCGGTCACCGTGCTTTTACCCGGCGGCTCCGAATTGGAGAAATCAGCAGCCGCGGGCCATCCCTTGCGCGCGGTCAGCGAGAAGGAGACGCTCCCCGTGGCGGTTTTGCCCGCCGCCGCCGGCATGGAATTGGCGTTCATCATCAAGCATATGGACGCTTGGGAAACCCGGAGCTATCAAATCATGGAGGGCGCGGCCGCCACGGACTTTCCCGTCCAACTCGAACCGCTGGAAGGCCGCATCGTGGTCACGATCGGTGATATGCCGTTTACCACCTATGATTACACCACCCATCCTAAAAAACCCTGGCCGGTTTTCTACCCGGTGTTCGGCCCCCAGGGCGTGCGTATGACCCGGGGCTTCCCTATGGAGAAATTCGATAAAGAATCGGAAGACCATCCGCATCACCAGTCGTTGTGGGTGGCTCATGGCAGCATCAACGGCGTCGATCTGTGGTCCCTCTCTGAGAATCATGGCTACACGCAGCAACGCGAGGAGGCCGGCAAAGCCTCTCCCGTGGCGGGGCGGATCCTGGCGAAAAACGATTGGACTGACAAAGACGGAAAAAAACTCTTTGAAGAGTCGCGCGTCATCACCATCTGGGGAACACCCGACACCGCCCGCATGATCGATTTCGACATGACTTTCACCGCCACGGAAGGCGATGTCACCTTCGGAGACACCAAGGAAGGCGGTTTAGTCTCTCTACGGGTGGCCACCAGCCTGCAGGAAACCCAAAGGCCCGGCCAATACGAAAAGGGCGGAGTCATCACCAATGCCCATGGACTGATCGGCTCCAAGCAAGCTTGGGGCAAAGCGGCTCCCTGGTGCGATTACAGCGGTCCGGTGGGCGAAATCACCGCCGGCCTGACCATCATGGATCATCCCCAAAATCCCTTTTATCCCACCAACTACCATGTCCGCGACTACGGGTTGTTTACCGCCAATCCGTTCGGCCTTTCGGATTTCATCGACAAATCGCAGGACGGCACCCGGATTCTCAAGACCGGTGAATCCTGGCGCCTCCGCTACCGCGTCTTCATCCATGCCGGCGACGTGAAAGAAGCCCGGGTGGCGGAACAGTACGCGAATTTCGCGGACATGCCCAAAGTGATCCTCCGCTGAAAGGATTCGAGATTGGCGGTTTTGATTCCCGGGTCAGACCGGCGGTTCCCACCGTTTCTGCCGGAAGACCTAACCCGGGAATTTTTTATGACTACAATTCCAAATACGCAAGGGAAAGCGTGAATACACGGAAAAGGTTGATCCACTCCCCCATACTCCTCTACCCGCTCACGCTGGAAGAGGGGCAGGGTGAGGGCAGCCCTGCCAAGGCGAAAGTTATCCTTTCTCTGTCATCGAGTAAATCGTAACAATTTGAACAAGAAAAGAACGTACGCCTATCGTGATCGATATCCTGATCATCAATTACAACTGCATCACCTATTTGAAGGCGCTATTGTCGGAACTGGCGCTAAAAAACCCTACGGTTCTCTCGCGGCGCGGCCAATATGCCATCACCGTAGTCGATAACCAATCCACCGACGGCAGCGCCGAGCTGGTGGAGACGCAATTCCCCACCGTACAACTGATCGCCCGGGAGAGCAACGAGGGCTATGCCGCCGCGGTAAACGCGGGAATCGCCGCTACCCGCAACCGGGAAATTCTGTTGTTAAATAGTGATGTCCTGATCACGCCCGATGCCGTGGCCTCTCTGGCGCGAATTTGGGAACGGTTGGATTTTCCCGGAATTCTCGCCCCCCTGCATCTCGAGGAAGACGGATTTCCGCAACTCACCTGGGGCGTATTTCCTACTCCTCAGGCCGAAGCCCGCCGCCGCCGGTTGGACCGGGCGTTGGCCGACCGCGAACCATGGGCGAAAGAAGCAGTATTGGCCGAGGCCTGCCAGACCCGTCCGGTGGATTGGGTATCGGGTTCCTGCATGTTTTTTGCCCGCTCCACAGCCGAAAGCATCGGACCCTGGGACACGAATTTTTTCTTGTTTTTTGAGGATATCGACTGGTGCCTGCGGGCCAAACAAAAGGGGTACCAAATCTATCACACCTCCGAAGCGCGGATCACCCATGCCCATGGGGCCAGCGTGAATCAGGATCCCGAAACCGCCGAAATCGAATACCGCTTCAGCCAGTGTTATTTCACCAAGAAACACTTGGGTTCCTGGGCGTTATTCAAGTTGCGCTTGTACCTCACCATGAAACAACTGGGACGCTGGATGGCAGGCAGCCGTTCTGGCTTCGAACGAAGCACTTCCTGGCTGATTCTTCGCAATACGTGGAAAAATCCGGGTTGATAGGCGTCATAGCGGGGAATCGCGGTCATGCCCTTGAATGGACCTTTCCATATCCTCCAGGTGGTGGCCTCTCTCCAGGGGGGGGCCGCGTGGCATGTCTTTTGGCTCTCAACCCGGTTGCGGGCGCGGGGCCATACCGTCGAAATCGCCGCCCCCGCGGATAATCCATCCCTCCAATCCCGCATCCTCGCACAAGAGATCCCCTTTCATGAGATTCCCTTGCATACCTTGGTCCCTTGGGAAGCCGCCGCGTTTCTGGCCCGCCGGATGGCGGAAGGCGGCCTGACCCATGTGCACGTCCATGGCCACCGCGCCGCCGCCATCGCCCGGCCGGCCCGCCTGTGGATCCGCCACGCGCCCCCGTTGGTGTACACGATTCATGGGTATCATCCCGCGCATTACCCGAATCCCGTATCCCGGCGCCTGTTCAACGCGTGGGAACGGATATTCGCCCTCTCGACCGCGGCCTTCATCTGCGTTTCGCCCAGCGCCTGGCAGGAGTTTCTCGCCGCCGTCCCCACGGCCCGCCCGCGCGCGTTTCTCATCGAGAACGCCGTCCCCGGCCGTACTCCCGGGGCGGAGGATATTCAACTACTCCGCCAAACCATCCGCGACGCTCTGGCCCTCCCGCAAGACAGCTACGTGATCGGTTCGGTAGCGCGCCTGCATTGGCAGAAAGGCGTAGACCGGCTGATCCAGGCTTTTCACTCCCTTAGCCGTCACCGGAATAATTTGTATTTGCTCATCATCGGGGACGGACCGGAGCGGACCAACCTGGAACGGATGGCCGAGCGGTTGGGGATCGCGCCTCATTGTATATTCACCGGGAACCGCCCCAACGCCCGGTATCTTTACGCTATGATGGACTTGTTCGTGCTTCCGTCCCGGTGGGAAGGTCTTCCCCTTACGATCCTGGAAGCTTGGAACGCCGGAACGCCCGTGATCGCCACCGACGTCTCCGGTTCCCGCGATTTGATTCAGCATGGCGTGAACGGATTTCTAGCCGACGATTCCGTCGAGGGGATCGCGTCCGCTATCCTCCGCGCTCTGCAATCCGGACCGGACTTGACGGCCATGGTGCAAAATGCGCGGCGGACGTTATCGCGGCGATTCTCACTATCCCGGATGACCGCCCAGACGGAAGCGGTATATCAACAAGTCTTCGAATAAAAAATCATGCCAACCAATCAGGCCGGAGGGAAACCGGATTCCCGCGGGCGCGCAACGCGTCTTGCCGAAAACTGTTTTTGGAGATACGATTGCTTTTGGTTTGAATGGATTTGACTTGCCGGATTTTTCCCTGCCAGATTTGTGGTGGCTGTAGCTCAGGGGTAGAGCACTGGATTGTGGCTCCAGTGGCCGTGGGTTCAAATCCCATCAGCCACCCCAGTTAAACCTTTCCGAATGAATGGAACCAGGCAGCCGATTATAGAGAGGACATGGATTTCTCCTCTTCAAAGTTACCCCATTCCAAATTCTCCCCCCGCGGGAGTAGTTCAGACCACTCATTCATACGCTTACCGTGTTTCGAGCCGAAAGAATGTGTTTTCTCAAGGGGGAATTAATTCCAAATCACATGGCATACCGCGTGGGCAGCGGATCTGGGCACACTCAGTCCGGCTAAAATCGACTTGAGTGCGATTCGCGGTTTCAATCCGCAAGGTTTGAATCAAACCCAGCACTAGCGGCCAATGGGGATACGCACCGGAACGCGCCCGGATTCCGCCAACCCAGGAGGGTGCTACCCAGGAGGTTTAACCGGCATTCTAGAAGGAAGTTACGATCAGCCCCGGCAGGAGAAACTTTTCTCCGGGTGTTTTCATTTTTCTCCCACTCCGGGAACCAGGAATTGTCAAAAAGGATATATTTTCCTATAGTGCGGACGACAGCAGGGAACTTTTCACCGGGCTTAGATGGCATGGCTGCGGACTGTTGGCCGAAGTGAATCAATTCCTTGCCATCCCCGGTCGTTTCAGGTATCCGCCTTTTCCAGAAATTACGAAGAAAACAAATGAGGGAAGAAACGTGCCACTCACCCGCCCTATGCAACAAGGAATCGAAATCATCGTGCGATGGATGCTGATCCCGCTGGCGATACTGGTGTTTGGGGGAACCACCGGAGGATTCCCGGTGTGGGCGCAAAACGTCACGCCCCGGCCCACGATTCTGTCACCGGCAAATGCTCAACGGCCCCAAACCATCCCCACCCCCATACGCAATCTCCGGCTGGATTTGCTCCGGTTCGTGGATATGCGGGTGGAATCGGTCACGCCAGACGGAGTGGTGCTGTCAGACAATCTGTCCCAGGTGGACAACCGGCGGTTTTATTTTTGGGACAACAAAAAGAAGGTGTTGACCGACACGAACGAGGACGGACTCTCTGGCAGCGTGATCACTCCCGAAGAGGGAGGATACATGCTCTATCTGCATGACGAGTTCCTTTCCCGGCGGGACGTCAACGGCGACGGCCAGGCAATCAGCGTGGTCCTCCGGATGTACCATTTCCAAACCGGCCAACGATTCAACATCGGGATTCCCGCCCGCAGCGCGACACCCCGGCCCGATGAAACCAGGCATCAATTTGAATATCACTTATACAATCATGTACTAAGTTTTTCGGCGTCCAATTCTCCTTCCAACAACAACACGCAAGCCGAAAGGAACGCCCCTTGGCACATCGTCAACATGCTGGACCTGGTGTATGCCATCGAGGGGACACCGACTCCCACACCCTCGCCAACGTATACGGTGACGCCAGGGCCTTCCCCCACACCCACCCCTACGCTCACGCCGTCGCTCACACCCACATCCACCCCAATCCCCACGGTGCCGCCGGAATTGCGCAATCTGGCGGATATGAACTCCGATGGAAAAGTGGACGCCTTGGATTTGATGCTGTTCCGGTATTTCTGGTTCAAGGAAGAGTAGAGCGGAAGAGCCATCTCGTCCGGATAGGATTGTTATTGGTTCTCTGCGCCAGAATGGGTATAATGATAAGAAGGCCGCGATGAAACCAAACTATCTTAACTATCTTATTTTCCTCGTGTTATTAGCGATCGGGCCCGCGTACGGCGCGCCGGCCGAAACGGTGCATTGCGATTTCTGCGGGAAAACGATCACCGGCCGATTTTTCACTTACAGCCTGGAAGATCTCAGCGTCACGATCTGCATGGATTGCGACCGTACCCTGCCCCACTGCGCGGCCTGTAAATTGCCGTACCGCAAGAACCAGGTCGTGACGCAACGGGGGGAAGTCCTCTGCCGGGCCTGCCTCGCCCGGGCGATTTATTGTGAACTTTGCGGCAAGCGGATCGAAGGCAAATATTACACTTCCAAAGAGGGGGACGAGCATTTTTGCCAAAAATGCTACCTCCAGTATCCCAAGTGCATGGCGTGTGGCAAACCCGGACCGGTTCAACGCCTGGAGGGTGGGGTGGGAGTGTGCGCGAAATGCCTTCCCCACCTGCAACGCTGCGCTTCCTGCGGAAAGCCGATCACGGGAACGTACTACAAATTCGCTTCTTCGGACAAAGTGTATTGCGCGGAGTGCAAGGAACACCGCCCTCAATGCTACGCCTGCGGGACACCGCTGGGCAAATCCTATTGGGTGTTCCAGGATGGCCGCAAGATCTGCCCGGAGTGCAACTCCCGCGCCATCATCGATGAACGAAAAATCCGGTCTATCCTGGACGAAGTGCGCCGCCTCGCCGCGCAGCGTCTCGGCCTGCGCGTGGAAACTCCCTATGCCGTGCGGGTTCAACAATTGAACAAGACTTCTTCGGAAGACGCGGCCAAGGCCAAGCAGGGCGAATCGATGGTCAGTCCGTTATTCGGCAAGGAATTAGGCCTGTACCGGCGGATGAACGGGATTTCAGAGATCTTCCTGTTGTATGGTTTGCCCGTGGAGATGATCTACGAAACCGCCGCCCATGAATACACCCACGCCTGGCAGGCGGAAAATTGCCCTCCCGATCAATCGCCCCAGCTGCGCGAGGGATTCGCCCAGTGGGTGGCGGGGGAGATTTTGAAACTCAAAGGATATACCCAGGCGCTGGAACGGCTCGAAGCACGAGATGACGATCCCTACGGTACGGGGTACCAGAAAATCAAAACGATTGAACGGAACCTCGGGCGGGCCGCGTTGCTGGAGTATGTCAAAACCGTCAAATCCTAGTCCCCCTCTTACCAGCGCGGATACTGCCGCATCGGATACTCCACCACATACCGGCCGTTCTTGACCGTCCCCCCCACCGTGACAATGTCCCCATCCGATACCGTCCCGTTCGAGGGACTGTAATCGATCCCCGTCGCGCCGGGTTTGAAGGCGTAGTTGGGCTGCCCCCAGCACATGATGTTATCCGGTCCGGCGCTGGCCAGGCGGTAACTGTACCCGCGCGTGCCGCTGCCCGATTCGCCTTTGTCGTAATTCACGCACGACCAGTCATCGAAATAGTCGTACGTGTCGAAAAACGCGGGATCGTGCTCGCTCAGTTGACTGTAAAACGGATCGCTGGGAATGCTGCTCATGTACGAAACCGGCGTGGTGAGGGGATAAAAGCGGTGGCTGAGCCGGATTTGGCCTGTTTCCTTGGTGATGGGATTGGAGCGCGCCAGGGGAAAGTTATTGTAGTCGATCTGGTACGATTCCAAGGCGGTTTTGAGATTGCGCATATCGGCTTCCGCCCGGGCCACCTTCGCCCGGACTTGGGCGTTCATGAAATTCGGCACGGCGATGGCGGCCAGAATTCCGATAATGGCCACGACAATGAGCAATTCGATAAGAGTAAAACCGCTCGACCGCATGATGGCTTCTCCTCCCCTGCCTTTTGCGACTCAATCGAAACCATGCCAGCTTCAGTATAATGAAAAAACCGGCGCTCTTCACGGGGGATCACGGATTTTTTACCCGAACTCCGGGTGAAAGCCCTCTGCCGGTCCTGAAAAAATAACTGCTCTGGAATAAAATGAGATTTTCTATTGCTTCATTTTGGGAGAAGTAATGCATCGTTTCTCAGTGCAGCGCTTGACCGGGAATTGATGTCTCAAGATGTTTCAACAAGAATGCTCGACGGTTCCGTGACAGCATGCGGACGCTCCGGGGCCAAAACCGAGGGACAAGGATGAAAAAACTCGATGAAAATCTCACCCAGGGGCTGTGCCGGATCACGCCTTCGGGCTCCCTGCGGGGAACCATCCGCGTACCGGGGGACAAATCCATTTCCCACCGCGCGGTGATGCTGGCCTCGCTGGCGGAAGGGACCTCGGTAGTGCGGGGATTTCTGGAGAGCAGTGATTGCATAGCCACCTTGAACGCCTTCCAAAAATTGGGCGTGGAATCAGAACATCGGCCAGACAGCCTGCTGATTCATGGACGGGGGATGAAACGGTTTCATCCCCCCCGGGAAATCCTGGATATGGGGAATTCAGGAACCGGGACACGCCTGTTGTTGGGGATCCTCGCTGGCCAGGATTTTTCCGCCACGGTCACCGGCGATTCCTCGTTGCGCAGCCGCCCCATGCGGCGGGTTACTGAACCCTTGACGCGGATGGGCGCCACTTTTACTCCCCTGGAAGAGGGATTCGACCTTCCTTTACGGGTGGAAGGAGGAAACCTGCGGGGAATCGAGTATCGCTCGCCTGTGGCCAGCGCGCAGGTGAAATCGGCCCTGCTGTTGGCTGGCTTATTCGCGGAAGGGCTGACCGCGGTGGAGGAACCAGCATTGTCCCGGGACCATACCGAACGCATGCTGGAAACCTTCGGTGTAAAAATGGAACGCAAAAACCTCCGCTGCGTGGTACAAGGGGGGCAAACCTTGGCCGCCCGGGAAGTCCGGATCCCCGGGGATTTTTCCTCGGCTGCTTTTTTCATGGTGGCAGCGGCCATCTTGCCCGGCTCGGACCTGGTGATCCGGGAAGTGGGCGTGAATCCCACCCGGACCGGCCTGCTTCATGTGTTGCGGGCCATGGGAGCCCACATCACGCTGCGGCATATGAAATACTTTGGGGCGGAACCGGTCGCGGATATCCACGTAACGTACGCCCCGCTGCAAGGTACACGGGTGGAAGGGGAAACCGTGGTGCGCATGATCGACGAGTTCCCTATCTTCGCCGTCGCGGCGGCCTGCGCCTCGACCCCGTCGGTAGTGACAGGCGCGGAGGAGCTGCGGGTAAAAGAATCAGACCGGATCGCGGTCATCGTAGAAGAGATGAAAAAATTCGGAGCAGTATTGCATGAACGTCCGGATGGTTTCGAGGTAAGCGGCGGAGCGGATCTGACCGGCGCCCGCTGTTTCGCCCATGGGGATCACCGGGTGGCGATGAGCCTGGCGGTGGCCGGCCTGGCAGCCAAAGGCGAAACGTGGGTGCAAGGGACCGCACCGGTGGCCACCTCGTTTCCCGGATTTTTTCAGATCCTGAGCGATTTAACCGGAGGCCAGGTGGAAAATCACACATGAAACGCGCGAAACCGATCGTAGCGTTGGACGGCCCCGTGGGTGTGGGAAAAAGCAGTGTGGCGGCCGCGTTGGCTCAACGCTTGGGATTCGTCTATATCGACACCGGCGCGATGTACCGGGCGGTCGCATGGTTGGCTATGCGCCAGGGAGTAGATCCTTCGAACCAGGAAGCCACCGCCGCCTTGGCGGGAGAAGCCCGGATCCGTTTCGAGCATCAGGACGGCCGGCTGCGGGTATGGTGCAATGACGAAGACGTTACCGAAGCGATCCGGACCCCGGAGGTCAGCGCGGCCACTTCTCCCGTCGCCGATAATCCCCAGGTACGCGAACGGCTGGTGTCCCTTCAGCGCGAATTGGGCCGGGACGGTGGCGTGGTAATGGAAGGGCGGGATATTGCCACCGTGGTGTTTCCTGACGCGGAATTGCCCTTCTACCTGGATGCCGATCCTCAAGTCCGCGCGGAACGGCGGTATCGGCAATGGCTGGCCATGGGGAAACCCGTCACGCTCGAAGAAACCTACACGGGCCTGATGGAACGGGACCGCCGGGACCGCACCCGCCCCATCGGTGCCCTCAAAAAGGCGGAACGGGCCATCGTAATCGATACGACCGGCCTCTCGTTGAACGAGGTCGTCGAAACACTTTACCAACGGGTGCAGGCGTGGATGCAAAACCGGGAGGAATGCTTGTAGACGGAACCATGGCGATTGTGGGGATTGGCGTGGACATTGCCCGGATCAGCCGGATCGCACAGTCGATCGACCGGTATGGGGACCGGTTTCTCCGCCGGGTGTACCATCCCAGCGAAATCGCCTTCTCCCAAACCCGCCGGAACGGCATGGAATTTTTGGCCGCCTGTTTCGCGGTAAAGGAAGCGGCCTTGAAGGCCTTGAGTGATTTCCCGGGACGGGGCATCGCCTGGAGCGACATCTACATTTCCCACGCGCTGACCGGCAAACCGATCCTGCACCTCGAGGGACGCGCTCTCGTCCTGGCCAAAGAAAAAGGCGTGCGCCTCTATCATGTGACACTGAGCCACGATGGCGATATGGCGGTAGCCCAGGTCGTGCTGGAGAGTTGAGTGAATCCCGCCGATGGGATCTCCTCTTGATCCTCCCCAAAAGAAAAGAAATGATTTGCTCGAATGCGGTGAAAGGAAAGAATTCACCCTCACCCCTTCCGGATTGCCCTCACCCTGACACTCTCCCGAAGGAAGAGGGACTGGTTACACGTTTCCATCCATTGTCCCCCGCCAGACAAAACGCCAAGAAAGTTTTGTAATTTAGCAAAAAACCATAAAGAAATATGGAGGCGTTGGGTTAACGCCTCCATCCAAAGACTATCAGAATACCGATGATTGATTCCAGGATTACTTGTTTTTCAACAAATCATCCAGATCGTCATCATCATCGTCCAACTTAAAGGATGATGTAGAGGTTGTAGTGGAGAACAAGTCTTTTTTCTCCGCCGTGGCGGTTTCTTCCTTGATTCCAAAAGCGGAGGCGGCCTCCGGCACGGAAGACCGGCGGCGCGGCCGGCTGGTTAACAAGCGGCCAACCAATAATTTGAACAGGTACAACAAGACCACCGCCGCCACAACCACGACGGAATAAAAGAGGTAGGGATTGGTCCGCGCGAAAACGCGTAAATCCACCTCCGCCGGAGTGGGATCCGCGTTGCCGGCGGCATCAATTGCGCGGATTTTCAAAATATAGCCCCATTCATAAAAGGAAAGCGGGCGGTCGAACGTGAAGGCCGCACCCGCGTGTTCGAAACTCACCCACGGGCCATCCTTGATTTGATATTCGAACATCCGGGGCTGCGTGACCCGGCTGCCGTCCGGCAATTCGGAATCCGTTCCCTCCAGTTGAATCACCGGAAACGATCCATTGTATTCGCGGTTGAACGTGGCCCTGGTTTCCGGAGGCGTGCGGTCGACCAACCAAGCGAACGTTTCTTTTTGGGTTTCGTCACCCGAGGCTTCCCGGCCCCAGATTTGAATGACATGCCGGCCTTCCTCCAGTTCATTCAATTCCAAGGTTTGCGCGGTCTGCAACTCCTGGACCGGCTCCTTGTCCAGCTGGTAGAAATAGTTGAGTTGCACAGGATTGCCTTTGTCGTCCTTGGCGCTCCAGCCGAATTGGATCACATCCGCATTGGTGCTGAGCGGGGGCGTGGACTCGAGCACCAGTTCCAACCCCACCTTCACCGTGACGGTGCATTCGGCGGGAGTGGAATCCACATTGCCTCGCGAATCCTTCATCCGGATCCGGAGCGTATGGGTCCCGTTGGAGAGATTGGTGAAGGTATGAGTGGTGCCTCGGGCGAAGGGGGTCCAATCCCCATCATCCGCCTGGGCGGAATACTCCAACTGCTCCGGTTTGTCGGAGTTGTCTTCTCCCTTGAAGGCAATCGTCACCGAACGCGAGTTGACAGGTTGGGCAGGGGAGGGAGACTGCGTGATGGCGGTTTCCGGCGCGGATTGGAACGTGTTGAAAGCAAATTCGGCCGGTTTTTCCTGGATGTTGCCCGCCACATCCTCGGCCCGGACCATGAAAACATACTCGCCATCGGGAGGAGCCGGCAAAACGGTTTTGGTTTCCGGCTGCGGCGCCGACCATGTTTTGCCATCATATGTGAACGCGTACACTAAACGGCTGGGAGATGAAATGTTGTCATCGCCCTGCCATTGAAATTCCACCTGGCGTCCCGTCACCGATGGGCTGGCAGGCGCGGTGACTGTGGAAGTAGGGGGAATTTTGTCGGTGCGAATATAAGTCACCCAGCTGTCATCGCCGGACCCCGCTTCCCAGACCACATGACAATCCCCGTCGCTGTAAGCCAAGCGGGGAACGTACCGGACGTTATGCTCCGGCGCCAATTGCACGGATTTCAGTTCCATCCCTTGCCGGAAGTTGACCGCCACCCGTCCGGTGGTGCGCCGGATCCAGGTGGAAATCCGCTTGCCGTCCACGATTTTCAAATCCAGCATCATGCGGGGGTCAAAATATTGGCGGTCCTGAAAATAGGGAATCCAGGTCTGTCCCCCGTCTTTCGATTCGTAACTTTTTATCTCGGTGTTCTGGTTGACGGTGATATACAGCGCTCCGTTCAGGGGTCCATACAGTTGGAAAATGTGTGGGATATTTTCGGCGTAGATCAAATCGATCTTGTTTGGCGCCGAGAGAGAACCGGTGCTGAAAGTGTAGGAACGAACATAGAACGTGGTGCGGACGCGGCGCATCCGGTCTTCCAAGCTGCCCTGGGTGACCCGGGTATTGTACAGATCCTCCACCGATTCAGGCCGGAAGTCCGGGCGGGAAATCGAAGGGATGCGGCCCAGCGTCTCGGCCAAGGGCGTCTCCAGCCACAGCAGCATCGCCTGGCCATTATACAAAAGGAATTTAGGAGAAAAGGTATCTTCACGGGATTGGGTGATTTGCCGGGGGGGAGAGAACGAAACTCCCGCGTTGTCGCTTTCCGACAGAAAAAGCTGGAAGGGATTCAAGGTTTCGACTTCCACTTGGGCCGGCCAGACCACCACGACCTTGTCTCCCATGACCGCGATGGCCGGAGCGCTGGTCACCCGCAACTCTGGACCGAGATCCACTGGTTGGCTCCAGGTTTTCCCCCGGTCACGGGAATAAATCACCTTGATATTTCCTTGCCGGTAGGCCACATACACGTTGTCGCCTTCCGCGGCCACGGAAGGCATGGTCACCCGGTCGTTCATGGTGCTGGCCCGGACGATGTATTTCTCCTCACACCATCCTTCCTGCTGCGCCATAACGCGTACCGCTCCTCCCACCGCAAGGGCCATTCCCCACAGCGAGAGCCATAGTCCCAGTTGTATTGTGCGACATTTCATGCTGATTTACTCCCTATTTCCATCAGGCGCAGCGCCCGAAATAATGGGTCACACTCTCTTTCCTGTTCATGATACTTGGTCCGGCGGAAGAACGGAAAGGGTGTGGAACCGGAAAGGATTTTTCAAGCGAAATCAGTAGTAAGATAGTCTATTTCCGGGAAGGCGTCATGTACTGGACTCCGTTTGTCTCTCTTGGCTCAAATCCAGGATCAGACGTTCCAGGACAAGGCGTTTATAGATCGGGGGATTGGTCGGTTTTCGCCCTTTCAGGTCCGAATCCGCTTCCCGCAGCAAATGGATGTCCCGCCGCAAGGCCTCCAGGGTAAATTTCCGGCTGCGCTCATGGGCGCTATTCAGCGCGTAACCTTGCCGCCCCACGCGCTTAGCCCATTCGGCGATTGGCACTTTATCGGCCTCCAACGCCTTGCAGTGGTACATGGCCTTGAAATTGCCGATCAACCGGGCAGTGATGCCGATCTCGTCATCGCCTTGGGCCAGGAGGCGGTCCAGGGTTTTCAAGGCCAACACGGTGTCACGCGCGGCCACGGCGTTGGTGATCGCCCAGATATCTTCTTCCTCCTCGGTCTGCACCAGCCGCCGGCACATCTCCCGCGTGATGGTCTTGCTCTCGTCCGCCCACAGCAACAGCTTTTCCACTTCGCGCCGGGCGGTTTCGGCGTTGTCGCCGCAGACGTTCATGAACCACTCCAGCGCGTCCTTTTCCATGGTCACTTGCTGATCCGCGCACCGTTTAAGAACAGCCGCGCGAATTTGCGCCGGCGTGGTCTTGGAAATCTCCCGCACCCGATCCTTGCCCAAAGCCTGAAGCAACGCCATGGGGACATTTTTTTTATCGGTGCCCAGCATGAGGAACAGGATATCCCCTCCCAACCGCGGCAAGGCATCGGTCAGGACTTCGAGATCACTCTTGCTTTCGAGATTCCCCTTGGTTTTGGGAGGATCCTTGGGGATCTTCTCGATATTCCCTAGCAGCACGACTTTGTTGGGGGTGAACAGCGAGCCGGTGCGGACTTCCTCAATCGCCCGCCGGGTTTCACCCGCGCCGGCGTCCAGGCGGACCCAGTCCACCTCGCCCTCGCCGAATCGCTTTTTCACGATCTCGGCCACGGTTTTCTCAAGTTGCAGCGTATCACCGCCGGTCACAAGCAGGATATTCGGTTCCCGTTTCGCCATGGCGGCCCGTGATCACCATCCCTCGATCAACGCGCTCAACACCTGCTCGGACAGGTTATCCGTAACGTCTTGCGAACGGTCGAAGGTGGGTTCATTAGTCAAAATGAAGGTCCCTTGCGCCGAGAAGGGACGGTCTTTCATCAGGGGATGGCCGGTTGCGGTATCCAACACGGTCACCATCAAGGTAACGGTGATATTGTACCCCACGGCCCGGTCCAGATCGGTGCGGGCTATGGGAGTGACCTTGGCCTCGGTGATCACGCCCTCCATTTGCAAGTCGGCGGAGGATTGCGAGACGACTTGCAATTGCCCGTCGCGTTGAAACGCCTGGATCATGGACCGGGTGAGACGCTCTTCCAGCGCGTACTGGGCCGTTTCGTTTTTAAAAACGGAGATATGGATGGAACGCTGATCCTTGAGCAACGAAGGCGAATGCGCTCCACACCCGCCCAACATAGCCAGGGCGAATCCCGCCAGCAACAGGACCGGGACAATAGGGATACGAAGTAAAGATCGGGTGGTTTTCATGATGTTGGGAGTATCAGTAGAGTTTATCAAATCCTTTTTGTTCGAATTGATGATCATTCTCGTAAACAACTGCTATCCAACTTTGTCTTTGTGTTCTGGGCTGAAACACACGGGGTAACATTATTTGTTACTGTTTAATCGATGGCGGAGAAAGGACGAATTTCGCCCTTTCAGGATTTCCCTCCCCAAGCCTCCTCTCTCCGAGGAAGAGGGGATTATTTCTTTTACCGCCTGTTTCACAGAGATTTCGCTCTGGACAACACTCCTGACGCGCCGCCGTGTATTAAAAAAAAGAATGCCTAAATACTAATGTTAACTTGAGAGTAGTTATCTCTATTCTAACCTTGATTGATCCAAGTTATTACAACTCCTCCATCACTTCCACATTCCAATTCTTGTCGAACAATCCGGTCCAAAGGGATTTTCCCTCAGCCGAAAACACGACGAAGTCGCCGCTGGCGTTCAGGCGAATGAAGCGCTGGGTGGCTGCGAAATTCCGCAAGGCCTTCAATCCCTCGAGTGTAGAAGCCGTATTGATTAACACATACCGTTCCGGATTGGCCGGATTGGGATAAATGAACGAGATCCCCTGATTCGCCTCGATAGGTTTCCCCGCAAATTCCAACCGCCCGTTCTTCGCCTGAAGAGGCAATTGGCCCAGATGCCGTTTCAAGAAGGAAGACCCTGAAAGGGTGGAAAACAACACCACGTTGTTTTCCTTCAGGATTTCCGGACTTAGCGCGTCCTCCGGCAATACTTTCCATTGCACATCCGCAACGGTTCCCTTCAGCGACTTGGCCACCGCCAACGAACGCGCTTCTTCCACGGCATCCGCCGGACCATCCGTTCCATATACGTACACGTGGCGCTGTTCCATGGCTTCATCCAGGCCGGACATTCCGGGAAGCAACCGCCGCGGGAACTCTTGCCGCGTCCATTTCCAATCCCCATCGGCCTTGGCAAACCGGATTCGCTCTCCCATTGTTCCCCGGTAGGCGGTTTGTCCATCGATTTGAATCTCCGCCACGCTTTCGAAGGGAATTAGACAATGGGGAACAGCCAGGGAAAAACGTTGGACGTTGGACGTTGTGACGGTGATAACGCCGCTGTCCGCTTTCGCTTCGATTTGAGCGAATTCGCGGATGCGCTCCGGTTCTTCGATGGTGGTCCAGTAGGAGGAGCCTCCCTGAGGATCGCCGGATTTGTAAATCACCTTGCGGGGGGCTGGATCGCGACGGAACTGGGAAAACCATTCGAAAATCCGGGCGTTTTCGTAAGCAGGAACCCAGGCGGCATGGTCCACCCCGGGATAGATTTCCATTTCCACACGGTATCCGAGTTCCTGAAGCCGGTCATGCAGGGCGATGGAATTTTTCACCGGCACGACCGGATCCGCTTCACCGTGCATCAATTTTACCGGCAGCGCAAAGGCGTTTTCCGCGATCGGCAAGGAGGACATGCACGTTTCCAAGCGGCGGAACACAGCCGGACGGCCGGCTTCCTCCTCTACTCCAGTCAAAGCCCCTACAAAACCGCACACCGGCGCAATGGCCGCGAACCGGTCCGGATAACGCAATCCCAGTTTCATCGTACCCGCGCCGCCCATGGACAATCCCGTGAGATAAACGCGTTCTGGATCGACATGGAACAAAGCCTGAACTTCACTGATTACACGCCACACATCATCCTCGGCGAATCCCTGGTACGACATGGTTTCAAAGCCATTGGGGGCTACAACCAGATAGGGAACCTCCGGCAGCGCGGGCATGACGCGCTTGGCGCGGGCGTCATCTTCCCCCCGTTCGTTGGGTTTGCCCATCACCCGGCGGAGAGCCAAATGATGGTTCGACCACGCGCCATGCAGCATCACCACCAGCGGCCAGGACTGATCCGGATTGTAATTTTTGGGAACATACAGCGAATAAAGTTGCATTTCGCCATTTAGGGGAGACCGATAGCCACGCAACTGATAGCCATCGGTTTGGGCGAAGGGATCAACTCCACCTTCCAGTTTTTCCACTTTAGTACGCAAGGCGGCCAAGCGGCGTTGCAGATCCCAGCTATCACCGGTCCCGGCCAGTTTCAGCCGTTCCATCAGATCCTCGCCCGCGGCCAGGACCGCCCAGGCCGCCCGGATCAAACTGGGATTGGAGTCCCCCGCTTTTTCTTCCACCGCCCGGGCACGGTCCAAGATTTCCTGCAAATCTTTCCAACAATTTGGCAGAAGAACGACGGACTCCTCGGCCACCGGAATCCAATGCCCGCTCCGCTGGGCTTCGAGCACCACCTTGTACATCCCCTGGCTATCCGCCGGGGCGTGCAGGATCACCCGGACTACCGGATCGGTGCCAGACACCAACGCGCGGTCGAGAGCCACGCCCGAAGGCTGAATCAAACTGGCGCGGAGCAAGGTGTTTTTATCAAACGGCCGCACGAGAACCGTCACGGCTCGCCCCTCAGCCACGACCGGCGGGTGAACCGTCAATTGGGCGGTCTTGCGTTGAATTTTGGCTAATTGCGCGAAGGAGGGACTGATATTAACCATGCTGAGCAATCCGGCCAGAACCACACCGATTCCCACCCGCGGCCATCCGGCACAAGCGCATTGAATCTTCATCGCCCAACCTCCCCGATCTCATGGTTGATACTCTATGAAACCATGATACACCGCCATCCAATAGGGCAGCAGCCAGGCTCCCGGATCATCCTCCCCGTGGCCGCCGCCGCCGTCCAGCTCGAAGGGATTGCCGTTCCACCGCATCACGCGCCGCTCATCCGGCGGGAGCACGGCCACACTTTGCTTGCGGCCCGCGCGGGTAAGATCAGGATGAATCCGGATATCCAGCCGGTGCGAATTAGGAGCCGGCCAGTCGATCAATTCCAGCGGCCACTCCCGCAAGGTCCAAAGCGCGTCTTCCAATCCGAATTCCTTGGCTCCCGACGAACCGTATATCACATTCCAAAGACTGCTTTTTTCCGGTTCTTCGATTTTCCAGGCCCGGTCGAGACTCAAGCGGAGCTTAGCCTTGACCGTTTCGTCTTTGACAGTGTCCAAATAGCGGAACAGGATGTAATACGGCAAAAAGGCCAGTTCATCGTCGGAATGGTTGTTTTCTGACGGCAGCTCGATTTTTTGGTTGATGGCATTGTCGGCATAGCCATGGTTTTCAACTAAATCGTTGAAACAATCAAGGAATTTCGGCTCGCCGGTCACGTGATGGGCGGCTAGGAGAAACGACAGCATCTGCAACGAATTCAGCCCCCGCTCCACCGTCCACTCGGGATCGTGGTTCAATTTCTCGGGTGCCCATACGCCCCAGAGCGTGGGCTTCCCATCGAGATCGAGCAGGTAATATCCATTGTCCACCACGTAATTCATGATCCGGGAAACCAATCCCTTGATCCGCTCTTTCTCTTCGGGCGTTTCAGCCAGCAGATCATACACCAGCGGATAGACAAACAGGTGGCCCACCATTTCATCGGAACTGGTGTCCCCTTTCCAGGTCCATTCGCCATCCGGAGTGGGATGCCATTCCCCGCCCTTGCTGTGTTCTTCTCCCTTGATGACATACGAACGGGCGATAAATCCAGGAATGCCGGTAATCCGCTCCAACATTTCCATGGCCTCGTAATGCCGCCAGGCTTTTTGCTTCACCTCCGGATCTTTCGTAACCGCATATTGGAAACAAAGCGCTCCCAGATAGATGCTGGTCCACAATCCGTCGTTATCGTTGTCCTTAAGGAAAAAACTTTCCAGATTGCCAAACTCCCGCAGCGCGCAATCCGCCACTAAGCCGTGACGGTCGTGCCGGGGCCTTGTCAGGCTTTCATAATGCGCGGCCTTGCGCTTCAGGGACCACACCTCGAACGTCAATTGCGCCAGTCCCTCATCCGTCACCAGCCAGGTGACATGGTTTTCATCCAGGGCGATCCTCAATACCCGCTCCCCGGGATGCCACCGGGGACCATAATAATAGTTCCATCGCCCATCCCGCCAACGGATCGCTCCTTTCTCCGTCCCGATCCAGACGGTATTGCCGCTTCCGGAGGTCAGACACGTGATCCGGTTGTAGGGCAAACCATGCAGGCCGCTCACGCGTTCGAAGGTTTGATCGGGATTTTGAATATTGATACAGTCCCGGTTGCCGATCCACAGCCGGCCACCCTCGTCGAATGCCAAGGCGGTAACGGAGGCATCAATCTGCCCGGGGATGAATGTGTGCCGCCATACCGATCCATCAAACCGGTACAAAGCATACGGGGTGCCAGCCGCCAAACCTTGGGATTCATTCCAGGCCAGAGCGCTCACCGGGCCTTGAACCGCCTCGATCCGTTGCGGTTTCTGGCTCCCTCTTTTCCAAACAAACAAGCCGTTTTCGCAACCCACCCATACATCGCCCCGTGCGGAGGCCACGATTGCGTAGACCGGCCCCAACTCCGCCGGCATGAGAACCGCTTTCCCTCCGCTCGCATAGAGATACAGACCTTCCGGACCAGCGAAACCGAATACATTGTCCCGTCCGGGCGCCACCGTCATTTTCATTCCCGGAGATACAGGAAGTCCAATCGTGTCATCCACCTTCCGGGGAGAATCCCCGGTGAAGAGCAGAAGCGCGTTATCCGTCAATAGATGCAAACGCCCCTGGCTATCCACCAAGGCGTCCTGGACTGCGGCAATATCCAAGTCCTTGTATATCAAGCGTTTGACGGTTTCCTGGGCAAACGGCTCATCCGGGGCTGCGGCCAACGCGGCCGGCAACCAGATCCAAAAACTCAACACAACCCCAAACCAACGTATCATGGTTGATCCTCCCATCCCTTTTCAGGATCCAATATCCCATTAAATATGGATTTATCAACGAAAGCAAACCGGATATGATGGGATGCCGGGAAAAATGGCACATCACACCCGCCTCATCAAGGAACAACGCAGAGGATTTCAACGGCGGATTCCGAATTCCCTCTCCTCCGGGAGAAAGTCCAGCCGCAGGGATTCATTCCCGTGATGTCTCTGATCCCCAATTTTCCTGGAGAAAACGTTTCTGGAGAAAATGACCATGAATATGCGCATTGGCTACGGTTTCGATCTGCACCGTTGGGCGGAAAACCGCCGGCTGGTCTTGGGTGGGGTGACCATTCCTCATAACCGGGGCCTGTTGGGCCACTCCGACGCGGACGCGCTAACCCATGCCGTGATCGACGCCCTCCTGGGCGCGTTGGCCTTGGGCGACATCGGCCAGCATTTTCCCGACACCGATCCCCGTTTCAAGGACGCCGACAGCCTTAAAATGCTCCGCACCATTATGCTGCTGGTGCAGGACGCGGGCTACCGGGTGGGCAACGTGGATTGCACTGTGGTGACCGATACCCCCAAACTGGCACCGCACATGTTGGCCATCCGGCGCTCGCTAGCCCAACCTTTGGGAATAACCGAAAAGGACGTCAGCGTGAAAGCCACCCGCACGGAGGGGGTGATCATGACCTCTTCCGAAGGCTTGTTGGCCATGGCCACCGTCCTCCTCTGGCAATGAAGAAAAATTTTTTTGACAGATTTTTGTTTCGTGGATATAGTTATTAAATAAGAGAAAAAGTGAATCAAAAAAGAATCAAGAAAGGCAAATTGGTGCGTTTTTTGCTTCATTCACCCTTCATGACAGGTGAATTGGACAAAATCCCCATCGCTTCCCGGAAGAATCACTTTGGATTTTGACCTGAAATCTTATACGTGCGAGGTATTGTATCAACAGGTGGAAAAACTTTGAGGAACGATACTCGTTTAAAGAGAGACTGACGGCGGCTGAAATATAAACCATTGGATTAAAAATTGGATTAAAAAAAAGAGCGGCGCGCATCAAGACATCCCGGCAGAAAACCGACAATTGATAAAAAAAACAGAATGGCAGAACGAAAGCCATTTCGTTCTCCTTTTCTCCTCTTAGGATGAGATTTGAGATAGTCCCCCATCTTCTCAACTCATCCTTTTTTTTGTCCGTTTTCCGTGTTTTCTGGACCGCGTCTCCTAACTATTTTTTAGTAATTTGATAAATCAAATCGAATTTCCACCGGTCTGGGTTCATTCCCCACCGGATGTTATGATATCCAAAATTCCCTCTATCCGATTCCAACGAAGGAGTGACTCATCTTATGCGTAAATTGATCATCGCGGGCAATTGGAAAATGAACGCGGGCACAGTGGACGCCGCCGTACAACTGGCTCGGGGCCTCGTGGCGAAATATGGGCAAACCACGGCCGTGGACATTGTCCTGGGACCTCCGTACACAGCCTTGCGGGAGGTCAAGGCCGTGATCGCCAACACCCGGATCGCCCTCAGCGCTCAAAACATGTATCCCAAAACCGACGGGGCTTATACCGGCGAAATTTCTCCCCTGTTTTTGAAAGATTGCGGATGCCAGTACGTGATTCTGGGGCATTCCGAACGCCGGACGATCTTCAAAGAATCCAATGCGTTCATAAACGAAAAAGTCCAATGCGCTTTGGCTCACGGCCTGATTCCCATTCTGTGCATCGGAGAAACCGAGCAGGAACGTGAGGACGGCCAAACCGAAGCGGTGGTGGAAGATCACCTGCGGGGCGGCCTGGCAGGCCTCACCAAAGAGCAAGTGAAGAGCATGGTTATCGCCTACGAGCCAGTGTGGGCCATCGGCACTGGTAAAACCGCCACCCCAGCCGACGCGCAAAGCGTCCATGCCTTCTGCCGGGAAGTGATCACCGGCCTCTACGACCGCGATACCGCTGAAACCGTCCGCATCCAGTACGGCGGGAGCGTCAAGCCCGACAACGCGAAGGAACTGCTGACCCAGCCGGATATTGACGGCGCGCTAGTGGGTGGCGCCAGCCTGAAAGTCGATTCGTTTTCGGGCATTATCGAAAATAGCGGGGCATTCTAGAGCCGGCAAGATACCCCCTCCGGCAGGTGAAACGGTTTTCATCCGCCGCGGCCATGCCCTGGATTGTCTGATTGAACTTATTCCAAAGGGCGAATCTCCACGGCAGACTGCATGAAGATCCTGAACGGGCCTTTCCGCAGTCGACCCGGAAATTCGCCCTTCTTCCCTTCATCTCAACGCCTTCTCATCCTTCATGCCATTAAAAAAATGGAAGAAGAGCGGTTCGCGCTTATCTGACCAACCGAAAAAACCGTTTGACATTCTGTTGCCCCAATGAGATGATTCAGATATCTATATATCTGTAACAATTTTCGGATCGGCGCCGACATTCCAAATTCCTCTCTATCTTAAGGAGAAATAAAAACCATGCACACAAAACATTATTTCAATAGGGGCTTCATATTTCTGATTTTATTTATGCCTTTAAAACTACACGCTTCCACCTTGTATCCTGTGATGGACCGGCACTTGGTGAAAGAGGCCGAATTGATCTTCGCGGGCCACGTGACCACGATCCAAAACAAATCATCTACGGCCATTGGCCGGGGCAGCCTCCCGGTCCCCCACACGTTCGTCACCTGTTCCATCAACCAGGTTTTCAAGGGGAAATCCTCGGCCGGTATAACCATCACCCTCCGGATGGAAGGAGGGCCGGAGGAGAACGATCCTACGCATGTGCTGGAAGTGGAGGGCGTGCCGGTTTTCCGCGTCGGGGATGAAGGTGTTTTTTTCGTCCGGCGCAACGGAACGCAGATGTGCCCGTTGGTGGGCTGGCAGCAGGGATTCATCCGGATCTACGAGGGCGCGGTCTATACCTACGAAGGCCACGAATTGCTGTTAAGTGAGGATCCCCTGTACGCCGCCCGGCTGCATCCCCTCGATATCCGCGATTTCAGCCGGTTGAGCCAATCCCTGCTGTCGCCGAAACGTTCTTTGGATCAACTGGTTCTTTCGGATTTGAGCGAAGAATCCCGCGCGCTCCTGAGGGATCCTGGCAACCTCGAACTAGTCAAAACCTTTGATCCCCAACGGCTGATCTACGACATCCCCACGGAGCGGATTCGCGAACTGGGCGTGATGAGCCGCTTGATTCCTTACGAAGTCCGCTCGATTCCCCGGAACTACAACCAACTGTTGATGTATCGCGACCTCAATATTCTTTTGGCCAAACGCAATTTGTTTTCTCCCGATGCCGTGAATTCCGCTTTAACCGTCCGCACGGCGACCGCCAAACTTCTGGCGTTGGACCAGAACAAGATCTCGATTGAAAATCTTCTGTTGCTAAACCGCCGCGTTCTGGAAGACATGTATCCCACCATCCTCACCAAAAGCCTCGATCAGACTATTCTGGCGGGGGCGAATAAAAATCTTCCCTTCGCGCATAGCCAGATCATCGCCGGACAAGAAATCCGAACGGCCGCTGCGAACCTGTCGCCTTATGAAACACCACCGGCCGCGCAAATCCCCTTCGGTGCCGTGCTGGATACCTCTAAATATCTATCCCATCTCCAAGCGATGGTGACGGAATTGCATACCCGGGAAGAACTCAGCGGTTTGGCGGAGGTACTCAGCCAGAATATCGATCTGCCATTCCAAGCCCAAGTCATGCAGGAAGCCACGCCGGATACGCCGGCGCAATAGATACTCGATCGGGAGTTTCAGGTTCTGGAAAGGAAACATCATCATGAAGATTATCCGATACCGGCCGCTTTTCACGATTCTCTTGGGGGTTTGCCTGGCATCGTCACCGGCTCATTCATTTTATTACCGCACTGTGAATGGAAATCCCGTGCGATGGTCGGGTCCCGTGATTCCGATGTCCGCCGGCCAGAAAAGTTTTTTGCCGGACAGCGCGTACCGCAGCGCGTTAAATTTGTTCATCATGGATTTCAACGAGAACAATCCGAGCAACTGCCAGGTCATCCTGTCCTTCGATGATACCAGCATAGCCACCGGCAATGGGCAAAATGAAGTTTGTTTTGTCGCCAGTCAAGACGTCCTGGGCGGGGCGCCGGCGGTGACCAAGTGGTGGCGCGATGGCTCGAGGTTGACCGAAGCCGATATATTTTTCGACGCGAATGTCGCCTGGACCCCTTTTGAGGATAAAAACGGAATTATTTCCTACGGAGGGCCTTACCGGCCCTTCCAAACCACGTTCCTGCATGAATTGGGCCATGTGTTCGGCTTGGCGCATAATGCCATCTGGTACAACATCATGGGCTCGGATTGGACCCATATTCATCCTGAAAACACCAAGGCCACAGCCTACTTGGGACCGGACGCCAGCGGGGGATTGATGTTTCTTTATGGCGCGCGAAGTCAATATAAGGAAGATCTGAGCGTGGTCCACTGGCGATGGGTGGGCAGCAGCGGGGAATACAGCGTGCACGACCGCTGCCGCGTGTTCAACGCGAACGGAGTGGAGCTCCCCCGGGATTGGAGCGTTTTTGAACCGACGTATTTTGTCAACAACGCGCAGACCATCCAGGTGGAATT
>ERZ795045.105-NODE-105-length-103643-cov-39.590358_pt1 | contig 103643 bp, 85 predicted proteins | sample MGYA00375129_ERZ795045 | MGnify/ENA primary metagenome ERZ795045 (study PRJEB30174, sample SAMN05720166) | activated sludge metagenome | isolation source: anaerobic digester from wastewater treatment plant | place: Japan | collected 2015-05-15 ...
CCGCGTTTTCACTTTTTCACCTTCCCGCTTTTCCACCTTCCCGCTTTTCCACCTTCCCGCTTTTCCACCTTCCCACCTTCCCACGTTCTCACTTTCTCACTTTCCCTCCTTCACACCTCCGCCCTTCGCCGCCGAGCCGGCCGCCTCGTCGATCAACTCCAGCTTCACAGAGGTGCTGAACGTCTGTGTCATGGCAGGGATCGCCGCCGCGCCCTCTCCGGCCCCCTCCTTGGGCGAGATCTTGATGGTGATCTTCTGTGTCTGGCGGAGCCGGACCACCTCGCCTCGTGTGTAGTCCACGTAGGCGATGCCGTCGCCGCTGTTGCTGGAGACCTCCATATTCATCTGGCTGAAAAGGGCCTGCCATTCATCCGCCTCGGCTCCCGCGGGGGCCTGCCCGCCCGGCTGCAACTTGAACGACTCTTTCACCCGGATCTTCGCACAGGGCCGGCCGTGCACCTCCTCCACGCCGATCAACTGGTACTCGCCGCGGCCTTCGAAGTTGCCGCCCACCATCGGCATCTTCATCGACCAGGTCTGGTCCCATTTCTCGCCGATTTTCACAAGCCCCTGCTTGGGCGGAACCATGCGGTAGTACATTTGCATCTGCTCGTTCATCTGGTCGTCGCTGAGCACCTTGCTCATTCCTTCCAGGATCTTCTTGGTCTGTCGGTCGCTCTCCGTATCGCCGATTTTGGAAAGCGCCTTGCGCAGGCTCTCACTGAGCCCTTCGACCTTGAGGGGCCGGCCGGTCTCCGACACCGTGACGTTGAATTTGGCCCCCTCCATGGCCTGGAACAGCTTGCCCACAAAACCCCCGACCTGGTCCGCCTCATCGGGCTTGAACGTGGCGGAATCGTAGTCGATGGCCATTGGGCCGACGCTCATCCGCATCTTGATCCCGCCCAGTGTCACGTCCATGACCACGGATTTGTCAGGGTTGACCTTGCGGCAGGTGCTGGTCACCACCTGCTCGTAGCTCTGCGAGAACTTCTGCTCGGGCAGAGGGCCGGGCAGCTTCAGCGTGCCCACAGTCTTGCTCTCCACTTTTTGGACAGTTGTTCGCCCGGGCTCGAACGTGAATTTGAACTCGATCTGCTTCGGCGTCTCCGTCACCGCCGGGGCGGCGGTCGGCTCAGCTCCCACGGCCGTTGAGATCAGGCCGGCGACGATCCACAGCACAGCAATTGCCCGTTTCATGTTCATATTCCTTTCTGGTTGCCCTTGTTTACTGCTTGGCTCGACTCGCGGCCTTGTTCAAGAGCTCATTGATCCGATCCTGATAACGCTGCAACGACCTGCTCTCTTCGGCGGTCAGCTCCAGGGGCTTCCCGTTGACCTGCACCTGGAATTCGCAGGAACCCGCCTCCTGACGCACCTGGAACTCCAGACGACCGCCGTCACGGGTCCGGACCAGGTATTCGGATTTCTCCCGCTCCAGGACCCATTCCTGCGTTTGCTCGCCGGCCGCGCCGCGGGAGTCCCGCGTATGCAGCTCCAACGACCTTTCGACCTGGTCGACGATCTTTAGAAGATCCTGACCTAACTCATCCAGGATGACCGCATGACCGGCAAGCCATGAAATCCGCGCGGACGGAGTGCAACCGGGCGTCTGGGCTTCCGCCGCGGCCCGGAACGCCCTGGCTGCCTCCTGCACCAGGGAAACTGCCCGTTTCTGAAGCGCCCGGCCCAGCCGCCACTGGACCGCATGGCGATCCGTGTCCGGGGATTGCACCATGGCCCGCAACCGCGCGATCAGCTCTTCGCCCACTTCCCCCTTGAGCTCAAGCTCGATCAGCCGCTCGTCCACCACGGCCTGCAGGTTGGGACGGGTGGACTTCGCCTGGACGTAAGCGGCGCGGGCCGCCTCGACGTCGCCCAGCCCCAGCAGGCAATCACCCACGCCCAGGGCCGCGTAGCCCTCGTCATCGAGATCAGCGTAATTGGCCGCCAGCTCCTGGAAGATCGCCAAAGCCTCCTGCACCCGCTTCGCGTTGAACAACTCCGTGGCCTCGGTCGATCTTTCGATGAAATAAAACGACCGATCGACCGGTTCCGGGGCCTCCTGACCCCACGCGAGCGAGGTCAGGCAGGCCGCCAGCAGCGCCCATCCCGCAGCGCGGAGCAAGCTCCTGTGTGATGTGTTTTTTGGAATCCTCATATCATGCTCCCAATGCGGACAGTCTCAGAAGGATCGGGATCTGTGGAATGGCGGGGGTGGCGTCCAGCGACGGCAGATCCTGATCCGAGATCCGGTTACGAACGAACGTTTCAGGCGGCGCGGCCCGCTCCTGGACAACCTGTTCGAACACCGCGGCCCGCGCGATAGCCGGAAGCGCCCCCATCTGCCCAGGCATGGTCAAAGCCCCGGCCCAGCTCGCCAGCACCAGTGGACTTGGCGGATTCGTAACCACCGGCTCCTCGATATGGGATCCGCCCACCGGGATCATCGAGCTGACCCAGGCCAGGAAAGCAAAGGTCAAACACGCCGCCAGGGCCCCCGCCCAGGGCGCGTGCAAGAACCCAATCCAAGGACGAGGATGACGCCTGTTATCGGACTTCCCGGCCACCGGCAGCGGCAGTGGTTCAACCGCCGCCAAGATCCGGTCTCGCAACCCGTCCGGAACGGCCACCGGCTCCGGATGGCGCAACAACTGCGTCACCGGCCCATACTCCGCCCGGCAATCGGGGCAGGTTTCGAGGTGTCGCTCGACACGGGCCGCGGTTTCCGGCGGCAGGTCCCGGTCCCACCAGGCCTCGATCTGCAGCTTTATATCACGGCACTGCATGGTTCACTCTCCGGCAAAGGTCGGACGCTCATCAACTCGCGCAAACGCTTTCGCCCGCGATGCAGGTACGTTCGCACCGTGTTGATGGGTGCGTCCAGCGCCTCCGCCACTTCGGCGTACGACATTTCGTGAAAGTGGAACAGGACAATCGCCGCCCGCTGGGACTCATCCAGCTTGGACAGCCAATACTGCCACTCGCGCGGGCTGGGCAGTTCCGGCCCCTCGTCCACCTCCGCCACCGCCTCGCCCCGGGTCTCGGCCAGCCGTAGGTACCGGCCGCGTTCCCGTTTGCGGGCCTGGAGATGGTTCAGGCTCAGGTTCGTGGCGATCTTCAGCAGCCAGTTGCGAAAGGAATGCTCCTGCCCGTACTGCCCCAGTCGTCCGAATGCCCGCACAAACGTGTCCTGGGCCAGGTCCTCGACATCCGCCCGGTTACAAACGATCCGGCCGACCACGGCCACCACCGCCGACAGGTGCCGGTCCACCAGCACCCCGAAGGCCTGGCGGTCACCACCTAAAACGGCTCGAACCAGCTCGCCGTCGGTCAGCTTGTCGTGGCTCATGCTCAAGGTCCTGCTCCGCAGTCACTTCGATCATACTACCACGCCGGGGCACGAAAGTTTCGCTGACGCAAGAATCCTTTTTCGCTCGCGGGTGAATTCTCTCTCGCCTTGAGATGACAATCCTCTCCCGCACCTCTGGTGAGATTCTAAGAGTTTGCAAACAAAGAGGATCCTGCATAGACTGCCCGGTAGCCCGACGCTCGGCGCCGTGACCTCGCAATAGTCTGACACGAGCGCCGGAGCGCAAGGTGGTCGTTCCCTGGCAGGGCCGGGTCACCGGCCGTTTCAGGGACCGATCGGCCGGTACGGAGCCCGGCCGCTACGACTTCGAGCTTTGTGCCAAACCTGTGGAGTTCCCCCGTGCCCGATTCTTCAACTACACAAACCCTGCTCTTGGGCCACAGCCCCGACCCCGACGACGCCTTCATGTTCTACGGCCTGGCCACCGGCAAGCTGGACTCCGGGCGATGGCGCTTCGAACACATCCTCCAGGACATCCAGACCCTCAACGAGCGGGCCCTGCGCGGCGAGTTGCACATCACCGCCATCAGCATCCACGCCTACCCCTACGTGGCCGACAAGTACGCCCTGACCAACTGCGGATCGAGCATGGGCGACGGCTACGGGCCGATGGTGGTCACCCGCGAACCGATGACGCTGGAAGACCTGCGCGGCAAACGCATCGCCGTACCCGGCACCATGACCACCGCCTTCCTGGCCCTCAACCTGTGCCTGGGCCGGGACAACTTCCAGCACGAACTGGTCATGTTTGACCAGATTCTTGACCACGTGGCCGCCGGGAAGGCCGACGCCGGACTGATCATCCACGAAGGCCAGCTCACCTATCAGAATCAGAAGCTGCACTGTGTGGTGGACCTGGGCGTGTGGTGGCAAAAGCAGACCGGGCTGCCCCTGCCCCTGGGCGGCAACGTCATCCGCCGGGATCTCGGCTCGGACAACATGCGCGAAATCGCCGGCATTCTCAAAAACAGCATCCAGTATTCGCTGGACCATCGCGCCGAAGCCGTCGAGCACGCTCTCCAATACGCCCGCGACATGGGCCGCGATCTGGCCGATCGCTTTGTGGGCATGTACGTGAATCACTGGACGCTCGACTACGGCGACGCCGGCCGGAACGCCATCCGCGAATTACTCCGCCGGGGCCACGCCGCCGGCCTGGTGCCGGATGCGGGAGAGATTGACTTTGTGTGAGGCGCTGCAGGTGTAGCGGCCGGGCTCCGTACCGGCTGTTTCATGGGCAAAACGGCCGGTACGGAGCCCGGCCGCTACAACATGTGAATGGGGACCGCATGTCGGATCGGGGCCGCATGTCGGATGGAGAGTGTGAGAGAAGAACCGGCGCCGCTCTCTCCTTCTCTCTATCTCTCACACTTAAGCACCCGTAAGCCGCACGTCCCGCGCGACCAGATACACCCCCACCAGGATCAGCCCAATACCCGCCCACTGGGCCGGCGAAAGGCTCTCGCCCAGATAGCGCCAGGCGATGACGGCGATAATCGCAAATCCCACCGTCACCATAATCGGGTAGGCGACGCTGATCTTGATCACCTGGAGGGCATACGTATACAGCACCACGTTGGCGGCAAAGAAAAACAGGCCCAGCACCAGCACCCAGTTCTGAGCCAGGATGCCGGCCAGCGTTCCCAGGTCCCGGCGCGGGGTGGCCTGCAGCGACGCCTTCATCCCCACCGATCCGAATTTCATCATCAGGTTGGCCGTCGCGTTCAACGTCAGCGCCAGTACCAGCGCAATCCAGTATTTCATCAATCCGGCTCCATCATCCGCCCTGTACAGGTCGAGGTCATCCAGTGCCGCTCCCGGCGTACCGGTCGGGCTCCATACCGGCCGTTCCCCCCACTGCAGTCTGTGTCGCCCGGGCTCCTTACCGACGGTTCTGCCTTCCGCAGTTTGTAGCGGCCGGGCTCCGTACCAGCCGTTTGGTTATACCGGCCACTCTTGCCGAATCAGGCGGGCAGGATGCCCGCCCCCCAGAAGGGCCGCTGTCGGGGGGCGGGCATCCTGCCCGCCTCGTGGACCAAAACACGACGCTCACGCGCACTTGGCGTCACTGGCCGCAGATTGTATAAGAACCGCCGTCTTTCAACACCTGATTTCCAAATGTGAGAGGAGAAACCCTCATGCCCGCGCAGTTTGTTCACGCCGTCTTCTTCACCCTCAAGGAGGGCACCCCCGAAGCGCAAATTGACAGCCAGATCGCCGATGCCGAACAGCTCCTCGCGAAAATCCCTTCCGTCCGCAAAATTGACAGCGGCCGGCGCGACGTGCGGCTCAACCGCGACGTCAACGACAAGAGCTTCACCGTCGGCCTGGTCGTCTACTTCGATGACAAGGAAGGCTACGACGTCTACAGTACCCACCCGCTGCATCTGCAATACATGGACAAGTACAAGGCGCACTGGGCAGGCGTGAAGGTGTTCGACTTCCTGACCAGGTAACCGACGGCCGGGAGACGATCGTCAGGACGCCGATCGACCGGACAATCGTACCGCGCTGGCACCGGCGGGCAGGATTGCCCACCCCCCGATCGCGTTCCCGGGCGTGTAATCCATCCGCAGCGGACTTGCGCGTGCTCACGAAACGCCCAACTCACTCAGCAACTCGCGGAAGAACGGCTCCACGTCGGTGACTACTCCCACCGTCTGGAACGTGCCGCGATCCGAAAGCTTGGTCACCGTCGAAGGCGAGATATCCACGCACACCACCGGCACCCAGGCCGGCAGCAGGTTGCCCGTGGCCACCGAGTGCAGCGTCGTCGCCACCATCAGCGCAAAACCGACTTCCGGCACGAACTCGCGCATCCTGTCCTGTGCGACCAGCACGTCGGTAATCACCTCCGGCAACGGCCCATCGTCCCGGATGGACCCGGCCAGCACGAAATCCACGTTGTGCCGGATGCACGCGTGCATGATCCCGCTGGTGACCACACCCGCCTCCACCGCCGCCCGGATGGAGCCGTACCGGCGGATGGTGTTGATCGCCCGCAGATGATGCTCGTGCCCGGTGTCCGCGGGAATGGCCCGGTCCATGTGCACCCCCAGCGACGTCCCAAACAGGGCGAGCTCAATGTCATGCGTGGCCAGGGCGTTGCCCGCGAAGAGGATGCGCACAAAACCCTCCTCGATCAGCCGTACCACGTGCCGCACCGACCCCGTATGCACAATCGCCGGCCCTCCCACCAGCAGGATTTTGCCACCGGCTTCTTTGACCGAGCGCATCTTCTGGGCCACGTCGTGGATGATGACGTTCTTGGGCTTCTCGGTGGAGACGTTGGAGCTCATGAACTCGAAAGTCCCCAGCTCGCGCGAGCGCTCCAGCGGGATGACCTTTACCCCCCGGTGCCCAACCACGATGAGGTCTCCCGCCCGGATATGAATCACCGGAACGCACTCGAAGGTCCCCTCGGCCGGGTTGTAGCGGATCCCGCAATCCATCTCCTGTTTGCGCACCTCGAGCCACTGGCCCTGATACCGAACCAGGGTCCGCTGGTTGGTGGTAGAGTAAAAACCCTCTGGAAAGACGCCCGCCTGTTCGGCAGGGATCAGGTGAACATCTTCCGGCGTGCGGAAGGTTGCCCCGTGTTTGCTGATCTGGTTCAAGATCCGGCCTAACTGGTTGGCATCGGGGGCCTGAACTTCGATCAAGGCCTGACTGCGGTCGTCCCGCCTCTGCCCGACATGCACCTCCTTCAGCCGGAAATCACCTCCAAATTGCAAAATCTCATCCAGAATCTTGGATAGGATCAGCGAATCGATGATATGCCCTTCGACGAGAATCTCTTCACTTACCATATGTCTTTACTCCCAGGCCATTTACCCCAATTTCATGCCCGCCATCCGTTTGCCCGCGCGCCTTTCTTCAGCCAATCCGTAGTTCCTCAGTTATAAACCCACTCACCGCGACGGGCAAAACCGACGGAAATACGTCACTAACCATTGTAGTGACGGCTTTTAAGCGCGATCTGGAAGCAGAATCCAAGAGGAACCCGCCATTTCTGCCGATGCTACAATTCGCGGGACCGATATGGAGGAAGCCTGCTGAGGGGTTGACCCGCAGGCCTCGTCCGATAACTATCTGCGTCGGGAGACGTGTTAACTCGGTCGGATTCGTTCTTACTAAGCCTACGGTGCAATGGTTATGACACAAGTGCGTAGTTTCACCGTCTTGCCTGCCCTCCCCGAGCCTCTTAAGCCGTTGCGGGAGTTGGCCCACAATCTCTGGTGGACCTGGCATCCGGAGGCCATCGAGCTGTTCCGCCGGCTCGACCTCGACCTCTGGCGTGAGCTCAAACACAACCCCGTGGGCATGCTGGCCCGCATGAAACAGGAACGACTCGATCGGTTGGCCCGGGATCCGGCCTATATCGCCTCGTTGGGTCGTGTGCGGGAAGCCTTCAATGCTTATCTCCAACGGCCCACGTGGTTTGAGGAAAACTACGGCCCGGAGAAGATCGGCACCATTGCCTATTTCTCCGCCGAATTTGGTCTGCACGAGTGCCTGCCCATCTATTCCGGCGGCTTGGGCATTCTGGCCGGCGACCATCTCAAGAGCGCCAGCGATCTGGGCCTCCCGCTCGTGGGCGTCGGATTGCTCTATCGTCAGGGCTACTTCCATCAGTACCTGACCAGCGACGGCTACCAGTTTGAAGATTACCCCGAACTGGACTTCTCCACATTGCCGATCAGTCCTGTGCGCGACAGCAACGGACAACACCTGACTATCTCCTGCGACGTGGGCGGCTTCGAGGTTCATGCCCTGGTCTGGTGTGTGAAGGTGGGTCGTGTGGTGCTCTTCCTCCTCGATACCAATCTTCCCGCCAACCGGCCCGAAGATCGCGAGATCACTGCCCGGCTCTATGGCGGTGACCAGGAGATGCGAATCCGCCAGGAGATCATCCTCGGGATTGGCGGCGTGCGAGCCCTCTCCGCACTGGGCATCACCCCCTCGGTCTGTCACATGAATGAGGGACATTCCGCCTTCCTGGCTCTGGAGCGCATTCACCAACACATGCGCCGCGACGGGCTCACCTTTGACCAGGCCAAAGAAGTGGTGGCGACCGGAACCGTCTTTACGACGCATACCCCGGTGCCGGCCGGGATCGATACGTTCCCGCCCAACCTGGTCACCAAGTACATGGCCGGCTACTGCCGCGATTTGGGCATCGGCGAGAGTACGTTGCTCGAACTCGGCCGGATGAACCAGTTCGACCACAACGAGCCCTTCTGCATGGCCGTGCTGGCCCTGCGGCTGTCGCACTTGAGCAACGGCGTGAGCCAGCTCCATGGCGACGTCTCCCGCAAAATGTTCAGCCGGGTCTACCCCGGTGTGCCGGTGAACGAAGTGCCCATCACCTCGATCACCAACGGCATCCACATTCGAAGCTGGCTCTCGCCCGAGACGGCCCACCTGTTCGACCAGTATCTGGGGCCGCAATGGGCGGATGACCCGCTCAACCAGAGCATCTGGCAGCGCGTGGATCTCATCCCCGATGCGGAACTCTGGCGCTCACACGAACGGATGCGCGAGCGGCTGGTGGCGTTTGCCCGGCGCCGGCTGCGGCTGCAACTGATCGCCCGAGGCGCTCCGCCGGCGGAAGTGGATTCGGCCGACGAGATTCTCGACCCCGAAGCTCTGACCCTCGGGTTTGCCCGGCGGTTTGCCACCTATAAACGCGCCACCCTGCTGTTCCGGGATCCGGAACGGCTGACGCGAATCCTCACCAACCCGCAGCGCCCGGTCCAGCTCGTCATCTCCGGCAAGGCCCACCCCAAGGATGAGGCCGGCAAGGAAATGATCAAGCGCGTGGTCGCATTCGCCAAACAGCCCCACGTGCGCAACCGCATCGTCTTCCTCGAAGATTACGACATGAGCGTGGCCCGGGCCCTGGTCCAGGGCGTGGACGTGTGGGTGAACACCCCCACCAAGCTCCACGAGGCCAGCGGAACCAGCGGCATGAAGGTCACGCCCAACGGCGGCATCAACATGTCCGTACTCGACGGCTGGTGGCCGGAGGCCTTTGACGGCACCAACGGCTGGGCCATCGGCGACCGGCGAATCTATAACAACCAGGACTACCAGGATCACATGGAGGCCGAATCCTTCTACGAGATGCTGGAGAAGGAGATCATCCCGCGGTTCTATGACCGCAGCGTGGACAATCTGCCGCGCCGCTGGATCGCCACCATGAAGGCCTCCATGCGTACGTGCTGCCCGGTCTTCAACACCAACCGGATGGTGCGCGAGTACACCGACCGCTTCTACCTGCCGGCCGCCCGCCGGTGGAATCGGTTCAGCCAGGAAAAATACAGCATCTGCAAGGAAGTGGCCGCCTGGCGCCGCAAGCTCCAGGAGAAGTGGGACGAGGTGCGCATCGAATCCGTGGAAGCCGACATTCCCCCGGAGACCGTGGTCGGCAACGAGCTGCCGGTCACCGCGAGCATTCGCCTGGGCTCCATCAAACCCGAAGAGGTGTCCGTCGAGCTGTATTACGGCCCGCTGGATGCCCGCGGGTTGATCACCACCGGCAATGCCGCGCCGCTGTCCTGCGTGGGGAGCAACGGCTCGGCGGATACCTATCGCTACACGGGCGCAATCCCCTGCGAATACAGCGGCCAGTACGGCTACGCCCTTCGCATCGTCCCTCACCACCCGGAGATGGCCGCACGCTATCACGTCGGCCTGGTACGGTGGGGATAAGCCAGGCGAACTGAGAACGATTCAGTCCAATACCGAGGGAGCCAGCCAGCTCCCTCGTTTTTTTCTTTTGGGGACCCCTGAAAATCCTCTCGACAGATCAGCTTTGTGCCGTTAACCTCATCACCATCAATACAGATTGGAGATGAGATATGGCACGAGCACCCTGGGAAATCACGCGGGAGATGTTCCTGTCTCTGGACGAGGTTCAGAGCCTGCTGGCCCACGTCCGTGAGCGGGCCCAAGAGGGCGGAACTACGGCCTTCCTGGATCGACTCATTGTCGAAGCCATGATGTTTTCAGGACTTAGGAACTCTGAGTTTTGCCGGCTACGGTTGGCGGACGCCCTGGTGAGCGAGGGCCGGCCGATGCTGAGGGTCGTGGAAACTAAAGGTGAGGAGCGCACCGTCTATTTACCGGCAGAGCCGGGCGCCCTGATTCATGAGTACATCACATCAGTTCGCAAGGAATTGTTGCCGCCGGAAATCCATCCGGACGACCCTGATGGGCCACTGGTCTTGAATGAGCGTGGCCGGCCTTTCGAACGGACCGGTCTGTACCGCCGGGTGGTGCGGATTCTAACTGCCGCCGGGCTGGGGGATCGGGCCAGCGTTCAGCTTCTGCGGCACACCTACGGCTATCTGGCCTACCTGCGGACCGGGGGCAACCTGCTTTTCGTTCAACGGCAGCTCGGCCACGCCCACCCCATGGTCACCAGCATCTACGCCCAGTTCGTGGATGAATCCTACGCGGAATTGGCGGAACGGGTCTTCGGCACAGGCAACCGCGAGGCGCCGAAGCCCCCAGAACGGAAACTCATCAGCGCGGTAGAGGAGTTCAGCAGTGAATTCGACTGATCCGATCCTGGAAGCGGTACGCGAGATCGTGGCCGACGTCGCGGCCCTGGACTGCACAACCGGCCTGAAACTCCCGGTTGAATACCTAACAAATACCAACTACAGTAGATCCAGGCAGCCAACCTGCCCGGCACGCAAAGCTGATGGCTGACCGCTGAAAGCTGATCGCTGATTGCTGATCGCTGACCGCTGAAGGCTCTACATGAAACGCCTGGACAACCCACCTAACCCCTACGTGACCGCGCATCACGAGTGGCTGGAGCCTCCGCCGCCGGTGAAGGTGGAGGTGTTTGAGGAGCAGGCCCGGTCGATCATCGCCGAGAACGACTCGCCGGACGTCGGCTACCGTTTCAGCGTCAATCCCTACCGCGGCTGTCAACACGGCTGCATCTACTGCTATGCCCGGCCGACGCATGAATACCTTGGCTTCGGCGCCGGCAGCGACTTCGAGACGCGGATTGTGGTCAAGACCAATGCGGCCGAACTGCTGGACCACGAGTTCCGGGCGAAAAGCTGGAAGGGCGAACTGGTCGCCTTCTCCGGCGTAACCGACTGCTACCAGCCGTTGGAGGCCGTGTACGGGCTGACCCGGGCCTGCCTGGAGGTCTGCCTGCGGTTCCGCAACCCGGCCAGCGTGGTCACCAAATCCTACCTGGTAGTGCGTGACGCCGCGATCTTATCGGACCTGGCCAGAGAAACCGCGTCGCGGGTCATGTTCAGCATTCCCTTTCGCGACCCCCAGGACGCGCGTCTGCTCGAGCCGGGAGCGCCCACGCCGCAGCGACGGTTCGAGGCCATGCGCCGGCTCACCGACGCAGGCGTGCCCACGGGTATTATGGTCGCGCCAATCATTCCGGGCCTGAACGATCGCGACATTCCCGAATTGCTCGCGCGGGCCGCGGACTGCGGGGCATCCGCCGCAGGCTGCATCGCCCTGCGACTGCCCGGCAGCGTCGAGGACGTATTCCTGTCGCGACTGCGGAAGGTCATGCCGCTACGATATGAGCGGATCGAACACCGCATCCGTGAAATCCGCGGCGGCGCATTGAACGATGGCCGTTTCGGCGAGCGGATGCATGGCCGGGGAACATACTGGGATTCCATCATGCAGCTTTTCTCCGTTGCGGCCCGCCGCCACGGCTTGACGGACTCGATGGAAACCCGCGAGGAGTGCACCTTCCGTGTGCCGCCTGAGCCCGTGACCCCGGGGGCGCAGTTTGAGTTGCCGTTTGGCTGATAAGCCCCGCGTCCATGGAGCCGCCGGCCACAGCAGACACGAGATGGGATGCTCGCCACTGAGGACACAAAGACAAAATTACCGCCACAGAGGGCACAGAGAGAATCGCTGCGAGCAAGGGCGGAGGCTTATGGAGAAGCAGTAGGGAAAGGCGCGGTCACTTTGCAGATTGGAAATGTTGATTCATGAGCATGCAGTGGACTGATCCCTTCGAGAAAGACCGTCGCCGAATGGTGGAAGAGCAGATCCGCGCGCGTGGCATTCTCGACGGGCGGGTCCTGGCGGTCATGGAGCGCGTTCCGCGGGAACGGTTTGTGCCCCCGGCCGGCCAGATCTTCGCCTATGCGGACCAGGCCCTTGCCCTGCCGGCCGGCCAGTCTATTTCTCAACCCTTTGTCGTAGCGGCCATGACCGAGGCGCTGGCCATCCAGCCCCAGCACCGGATTCTCGAGATCGGCACCGGCTCCGGCTATCAGACGGCCATCCTGGCTGAACTGGCCGCCGAGGTTTACACCATCGAGCGGATTGAGCCGCTCCAGCGAACCGCCCGCGAGGTGTTGGCCATGTTGGGCATTCTCAACGTCTCCTACCGCACCGGCGACGGCACGCTCGGCTGGCCGGAGGCCGCTCCCTTCGACGGGATTATCGTTACCGCCGCCGCGCCCGACGCACCTCGAACCCTGCTGAACCAGTTGGTCGATGGCGGACGTCTGGTGATTCCGGTAGGCGGAGAAACCGAGCAGACCCTGATGGTCATTGAGCGCACTGGCGCGGGGCTGCACCAGACGCCTCAGTTCCCGTGCCGGTTCGTCAAACTCATTGGGGAGGAAGGCTGGGCGGACTGACGCATCGATCGTCCGTCCGCCGGGTATATCCGCCAGGCGATCTAAAGCGAAGCCGGAAAGAACGTAAACCCGTTGAGGATTGGAAGCCCGGAAACCTCCGTGACTTGCACATCTTGCATCTTGTCACTCGCCCGCTATAGTCCTAGGATCATGACGGCCTTGTGAAATCCGTAACAATGACTGGCGGCAGACGGGCTGGACCGCCGGCCTCACAGGGTCTTTGGACGCGAAAACTCCATCGGCATGAGAGGAAGGTTGTTGTGGCTGTTTTACCGCCCCAACCATCGACCCTGGTTCCCGAAGACCTGGCCGGCGACGGCGCGACGGGCGATCTGTGGACGCTCAATTTCGGGCCGCAGCACCCGGCCACGCACACCACCTTGCGCATGGTCATGGAGCTGGACGGCGAGACGGTGGTGGCTTGCACGCCGCACATCGGCTATCTGCACAGCGGCTTCGAGAAGCTCGGCGAGCACCTGGATTACAACCAGTACGTCACCGTTACCGAGCGGATCAATTACGTCAGCCCGATCGCCAACAACATCACTTTTCACCATGCCTGTGAAAGACTCTTCAACCTCACGTTGACCCCGCGTTGCCAAGCGATCCGCACCATCTGTGCCGAGTTGGCCCGCATCCAGGATCACTTGCTCTGCGTGGGCGCGGCGGCCCTGGATCTGGGCGCGATGACCGCCTTCCTGTTTGGATTCAACGAGCGGGAAGCCATCTACGACCTGATCGAAGAGATCTCCGGCTCGCGTTTCCATCCGAGCTTTACGCGTGTGGGCGGCCTCATGCAGGACATGCCCCCGGAGTGGCCGGCCCACGTGAAAGCCTTCTGCAAGAAACTGCCCGCCGCGCTGGATGACGTCGAAGCGCTGCTGAATCGCAACCGGATTTTCATCGAGCGGACCAAGGGGATCGGGTACCTGAGCGCCGAGGACGCGATCGCCTGGGGCTGGACCGGGCCGTTGGCCCGCGCTTCGGGCGTCCGGCGAGATCTGCGCAAGGATGAACCCTATCTGTGCTATGCGGACAACTGGGACGGGAAGGGCTCCTCCGGGGTGGATTTCAAGGTTCCCATCTCGCGTGGGGGAGACTGTCTGGCCCGGTATCTCGTGCGGCTTGAAGAGATGCGCCAGTCGCTGCACATCATCGAGCAGCTTGTGGACAACATTCCGGCCGGCCCTATCAACGTGCTGCCGGAAGGCAAGGTGGGTCTGCCCAACAAGCGCGAGGTGTATTTCAGCATCGAGGGGCTGATCCATCACTTTGAGCTGATCATGACCAACCGCGGATTCACCCCGCCGGTTGGCGAGGTGTACGGTGCGACGGAGACCTCCAACGGCGAGCAGGGCTACTATCTGGCCAGCGATGGCGACAAGACCCCATACCGTATCCGCGTCCGGCCGCCGAGTTTTATCCATTATTCAACGTTCGAGAAGCTGGTGGTGGGCCATCAGATCAGCGATGTGGTTGCGATCCTGGGCAGCCTGAACATCATTGCGGCGGAGTTGGATCGGTAATGGCGAGTTCTACTTGGGAATTTCAAATACTGGATTTCAAATTTCAAATCTCGAAAGTACGCCTCTGCGGTTGACAGATCCCGGATGTAAGGTGGCTTTATGGCCTGGAAGGCAATCGATCGAATCACCCCCGCGAAAGACGACGCGACAGAGCCGCAACTTGATGAGGCGGTCAAGGAAAAGATCCGCGCGTTCTTTCCGCGCTACCCCAGCAAGCGGGCCGTGTTGCTGCCGGCCCTGCACATCGTGCAGGAAACCTACGGCTACATCAGCCACCGGGCCATGCGCGACATCGCCGAACTGCTGGAGATCCCCCCGGCCCAGGTCCTCGACACGGTGAGCTTCTATACCCATTTCTGGACGCATCCCAGGGGCCGGAAGCTGATCGTGATGTGCCGCAGCCTTTCCTGCGAACTCACGGGGGCCCGTGAGGTCAAGGCGGCCATTGAGCAATATCTGGGCATTCGCGAGCACGGCACTACCGCCGACGGGCAGTACACTTTCGTCACCGAAGAGTGCCTGGGGGCCTGCGAGCACGGCCCGTGCCTGCTGATTAACGAGAAGCTGCATAAGTGCGTGAAAGCCGAGGACGTGCCGCGCCTGCTGGCCGATCCGAATAACGACAAGATTGACCTTCCCCGCAGTACGCTCTACGACGGGCCCAGCGAACAGGAGCGGCAAGCGGCACGGATCACCGGCGAGGCGCCGGCGCCACAAAAGGCGGACGAGACGCCCGCTTCCCCGAAGTCGCCGCCGAAGGGCGCGAAGGGCGAGGCCAAAATCGGCCTGACCTCGGATATCAAGGAGATGAAGGAGTCCTGAGAAGCTGAAAGCTAACTGCTGAAAGCTGATTGCTGATGGCTGACCGCTGATCGCTGAAAGCTGAGTGCTTTTGAATGGCCAGGTTCGAACCAGTGTTGCTCAGAAACGTCGGGGTGGAAGGCTCGCGGACGCTGCGCGTCTACGAGTCGCGCGGAGGATACGCCGCCGCACGCAAAGCCCTGACCACCATGAGCCCCGAAGAGGTCACGGAGATCACCAAGAAGTCCGGCCTGCGCGGGCGAGGCGGGGCGGGCTTCCCCACCGGCATGAAATGGTCGTTTCTGCCCAAGGATCGCACCATCACCTACCTGTGCGTCAACTTTGACGAGTCCGAGCCGGGCACCTTCAACAACCGCTACCTCGTGGATCACGATCCGCACCAGTTGCTCGAGGGCATCCTGATCGCCGGCTATGCGACCCGGGCCACGACCGCGTACATCTATATCCGCGTGGAGTTCCACGAGACCTTCCACATCCTGCAGCGGGCCCTCGATGAGGCCTATGCGGCCGGCCTTTTCGGCCGGAACATCTTCGGCACCGATTACAGCCTGGAATGCTACATCCACCGTGGCGCGGGTGCCTACGTGTGCGGCGAGGAGACCGGCCTGATCGAGTCGCTGGAGGGCAAGCGCGGCTGGCCGCGCATCAAGCCGCCCTTCCCGGCCATTGAGGGCGCGTTCCGCAAGCCCACCGTGGTCAACAATGTCGAAACGCTCGCCTGCCTGGTGCACATTATCGAGCGCGGCCCGGAGTGGTTCTCATCCATCGGCACGCCCGGCAGCGCCGGGCCCAAGCTCTACCAGGTCTCCGGGCCGGTGAACCGCCCGGGGTGCTTCGAGGCCCCGCTGGGACTCACCTGCCGGGAGCTGATTTTCGGCGACGATTTCGCCCGAGGCATGGCCGGCGGACGCAAGGTCAAGGGAGTGATCCCCGGCGGGCTTTCGGTGGGCATCCTCACCGCCGACGAGTTGGACTGCAAGCTGGACTTCGATGATCCCAAGAAATACGGCCTGCTGGGTCTGGGCACGGCGGCGGCCATTGTCATTGGCGACGATGCCGACATCCGCCACGTACTGCTCAACACCTGCCGCTTCTACGCGATGGAATCCTGCGGCCAGTGTACGCAGTGCCGCGAGGGCACCGGCTGGATGTATCGCATCGCCCGGCGAATCGCCGAGGGGGCGGGCCGCTCCGCAGATCTCGATCTGCTGGTGGAGCAGACTTTCAGTATGGGCATGATGCCCGGGCTGAGCATCTGCGGCCTGCCCGATGGAGCGGTGTATCCGATCCGCACCATCATCCAGAAGTATCGCGCCGAATTTGAGCGGCACATTGCTCAACAGGCATCCAGCCGGACGGTGGAGGTAATCAAAGAACGGGTGCCGTCGGCCTATGAACTGCCGATCCTGGGCCAGAGGCCCGCGCAGGTGACCTGGCCGACGGCCGCGTCATCGGGAGCATGAAGGATTGGGCCACGGCCGTGTTCGCCGTGGTGAAGAAGCAGAGAGCCAACGATGGTCAAAGCACGGTTCGAAGAGCCGTAGCACACGGTACCGGCCAGATGCCGGCGCCACACGAGGCGGGCAGACATCCGCCTCTCCGGGAATAACGATGCCGAAGATCATCATAGACGGAGTTGAGATCCAGTGCCGGGACAAAATCCCGGTCCTTCAGGCGGCGCTGGAGGCCGGACTGAATGTCCCCCATTATTGTTACCATCCCGGTCTGTCCATCGTGGCCTCCTGCCGGCTGTGCCTCATGGAAATGAAGATGCCCGACCCCAAGACCAAGGAGATGGTCTGGTCGCCAAAACTGGTGCCCAGTTGCCAGACCCTGGTCAAGGAGGGCATGGAGGTCCGCTTCAACTCCTCGGCGGTGATCGCTAACCGCGACAAGGTGATGGAATACTACCTGGTCAATCACCCGCTGGACTGCCCGGTGTGCGACCAGGCCGGCGAATGCTACCTGCAGGACTACAGCTTCCAGTTCGGCAAGCCCTACGCGCGGACTGTGGACCCCAAGGTCAAGAACCCCAAGAAAGACATCGGCTCGCGCACCCTGCTCTACCAGGACCGCTGCGTGCTCTGCTCGCGCTGCGTGCGCTTCGCCCAGGAAGTCGCCGGCAGCGGTGAGCTGTGCATCGTCAACCGCGGAGATCGCGCCGAGATCGACGTGTTCCCGGGTATGCCGTTGGAGAACAAGCTCCAGGGCAACGTGGTGGATCTCTGCCCGGTGGGCGCCCTGCTGGATAAGGATTTTCTGTTCCGCCAGCGGGTCTGGTTCCTGAACGGCACCGATTCCATCTGCCGGGCGTGCAGCACCGGCTGCGCGATCCGCGTGGATCAGAACAGGAACATCCTTTACCGCCTCAAGCCGCGATACAACCCCGGCGTGAACGAGTGGTGGATCTGCGATGAAGGCCGCTTCGGCTGGAAGTTCGTGCACGACGAGCGGCGGATCACGACGCCCGTCGTGCGGCGCGGAGCCGCCACGGAGACGCCACCCTGGGACGACCTGCCGGTGATCATCCGGCAGCACCTGACGGCCGTGGTCCAGAAGCATGGTCCGGCGTCGGTTGCAGTGCAGCTCTCGCCGGAGATGGCCTGCGAAGAGGCCTGGCTGCTGGCGACTTTCATCCGCTCCATCGCTCCCGAGGCATCGCTGGCTTTGGGCGACGTACAGATCGTCGGCCAGGAAGAAAAGTTCCCCTTCGGCGCGACCGACGGGGACGTCAAGTTCATCATCCGGCCGGAAAAGAACCCCAACCGCCGCGGCGTGGAGGCGGTTATCAACGGGCTGGGCGGTAACGTGATCTCGCGCGAGGATCTCGCCGCGCGGGCCGGCAAGGGCGAGTTCAAAGCCCTGTGGATCGCCGGCGGCTATCCGCAGCCCGGCTGGGCCGGCAAGCCGCTGATCGATGCGGCCGGCAAGGTTGAACTGCTCATCGTGCAGGACCTGTTCCCCGGTCCGCTGACCGAGGCGGCCCGGATCGTGCTGCCCTTCTGTGCGTGGGTGGAGCGCGAGGGCACCTTCATGAACCACGCCGGCAAGCTCCAGCCCTTCGACCGGGCCATCGACCCGCCGGAAGGAGCCGTGCGCGACGGACAGTATCTCTACGCCCTGGCCGGCCATACGGGACTCTACACCGGCCGGCGCGTGCGCGAGATGATGGCGAAAACCATGCCGGAGTTCGGCCAATTGCACGTGCCGCCCCCGGTGCCGGAGCATCAGCACTGACATGAGAAGTGCGAAGTGAGAAGTGAGAAGTGAGAAAGGCAATGAGCAGTGCATCGGGTTTAGTCGTTAGCTCGTCAAAGAAGTGCGAGAGTGTACCCGTCAGCAAAAAGGCCCATAATGGGTCGGCCCCTCTCTCACTTCTCACTTCTCAGTTCTCACTTCTCAGTTCTCACTTCTCACTTTGGAGCAGATGACGGATGTACGAGTTTTTTACGCACCAGTTCGGCTTCAGCATCCTGCTCATGGCGGTGCTCCTGGGCATCATCATGACCGCGGTGGCCTACTGCATTCTGCTGGAGCGCAAGGTGGCCGCGTGGGTGCAGGACCGCATCGGGCCCAACCGCGCGGGGCCTTTCGGGCTGCTGCAGCCGCTGGCCGACGGCGTCAAATTTCTCCTCAAAGAAGACATCATCTCGCGCAACGTCGATAAGCCGCTGTTCGTGCTGGCCCCGGCCATCGCCTTCACCGTGGCGCTGATCGGTTTCGCGGTGATCCCCTGGGCCGGCCAGGTGCGGCTCGGCGGCAATCTGCTGGAGGTCCAGGTAGCCAGCATCGACGTGGGCCTGCTCTATCTGCTGGCCGTGGGCTCGCTGGCCGTCTACGGCGTCGTGCTGGGCGGCTGGGCCAGCAACAATAAGTACTCCTTCTACGGGGCGATGCGGGCCACCGCCCAGATGCTCAGCTACGAGATTCCCCTGGGCCTGGCCATCCTGGTGGTGGTGCTGACCACCGGCCAGCTTCGTTTGGAAAACATCGTCGCCTGGCAGATCGATCCCGCCGCCGGCGGCGTTTGGAACCTGCTGCTGCATCCGCTGGCTTTCGTCCTGATGCTCATCACCGTGTTCGCCGAGGCCAACCGCCTGCCCTTTGATCTGGCCGAGGCCGAGCAGGAACTGATCGGCGGCTATCAGACCGAATACAGCGCCATGAAGATGGGCCTGTTCTACCTGGGCGAATACGCGCACATGATCACCTCCAGCGCGTTCATCGCCGTGTTGTTTCTGGGCGGCTGGGAGCTTTTCCCCGGAAGCGGGCGGCTCGGCTGGGGCTGGATCGACTGGCTGAATACGTCCCCGTCGATCGCGGCCATGCTCCTGCGTTTTGCGATCATGGCCGGGAAGATCTTCTTCTTCATCTTCTTCTTCATGTGGGTACGCTGGACGATTCCCCGGTTCCGCTTCGACCAACTGATGCGACTGGCCTGGCGCGGCATGGTGCCCATGGGGCTTGGCCTGGTCGCCCTGACCGGTCTGCTGGTTTACCGCGGCCAGCCGGCCACGTTCTGGGCGCCGGTCGGCAACCTGATTATCGTGGCCGTGATCATGCTCTGGCAGGTGGTACGCAAGCCGACGGTGACCGGCCGTCAAACGCATCTGCCCCCGGTAACCGGTTTCGCGGGGACACGCTGAGGGAACGATGAGCGGATTGAGGATTCAGGGTTCAGGGTTCAGGGCTCAGGGTGGCGCCGGCCTCTCGCCAGTGCAGAGGGGCGTGCGTTTCGCCCGTCTTTGCCGCACACCGCTTGCCGGCTGTGTTGCGCTCCTGTCCCTGGCGTCACTGCTCAATGCCGCCTGGGCAGCGCCGATTTCAGAGGCCGACATCCTCGGCCAGGCTGATGCCCGCATCGAAAAGCACCGCAAGGCGGACGCCACCCTGGTCATTACCGGCCCCGACGGCAAGCCACTCCCGGCCGGAACGAAAGTCCGGATTGAACAGACCCGCCACGCCTTCCTGTTCGGCGCCAACATCTTCATGCTCGCCCGCCACAACGACCCGAAACTCAACGAGGCATACGGCCAGCGTTTCGCGGAGCTGCTGAACTTCGCCACCTTGCCGTTCTACTGGTGGGCCTACGAGACCGAACAGGGCAAGCCCGACTACGCCCGCACCGAGGCGATCATCCACTGGTGCCGCCAGCATAACATCATCTGCAAGGGCCACCCGCTGGCGTGGAACTATGTAGACCCCAAGTGGCTGCCCAAGGATTCGGCCAGGGTGATACAGCTTCAGATGGAGCGCATCACCGCCTGCGTGTCCCGGTTTAAGGACGACATTGGCTACTGGGACGTGGTCAACGAGGCCACCCACTACGACCGCGACACGCTTAAGAAGAACGCTCCGCTCCTGACCGAGGCGATCACCCAGATCGGCGTGCCCGCCTTCATTCAGCAGGCGTTCAAGACCGCTCGCCAGGCTAATCCCGACGCGGTGCTGATCATCAATGACTATCGCACCGACGCGGACTACATCGACAAGGTCATCACCAAACTGGTGGGCGAGGAGGGCCAGCCGCTCTATGACGTGATCGGCATCCAGTGCCACCAGCACGGCAAGGCCTGGTCGGCCCAAAAGACCTGGGAGATCTGCGAGCGCTTCGCGAAGTTTGGGAAACCCCTGCACTTTACCGAAGCGACCATCCTCTCGGGCAAGCTGGGGTGGGAGCTGGCCTCCAAGAACCCCAACGAGCCCTGGACCACCACCCCGGAAGGCGAGAAGCGCCAGGCCGAGGAGGTGGCCCGCTTCTACACGGTGCTCTTCAGTCATCCGGCCGTGGAAGCCATCACCTGGTGGGACTTCAGCGACGCCGGCGCATGGCAGCAGGCCCCGGCCGGCTTCCTGCGCAAGGACATGACCCCCAAGCCCGCCTACGATGTCCTCAGGGGACTGATCAAGGGCAAGTGGTGGACGACCACCGAGGTGACCGTCGGCGACGGCGGCCGGGCGAGCTTCCGCGGCTTCTTCGGTGATTACAGGATCACCGGGGTGGAGCCGGGCCGGCCGGCTGCGGGAACATTTACGCTCAAGAAAGGCCAGGACGGGCCTATCGAGGTATACGTGAAATGATCAGGGACAGCGATATCGTCTTCGTCGACGAGCCCCGTTTGACCGCCGCGGACAGACTCTATCTGCCGCAGGTGGTCATGGGCCTCAAGACGACCTTCCGGCACCTGTTCAAAAAGAAGGTGACGCTCCAATACCCGGAAGAGAAGCGCCCCATGCGCGTCGAGAACTACCGCGGGGTTCACCGACTGAACAAGGACGAAAAGGGCCGGGTCGCCTGCGTAGCCTGCTTCATGTGTGAGACCGCCTGCCCCGCGCACTGCATCCACATCGAGGGCGGCGAGGCCCCCTGGCCGGACCGCGAGAAGTACCCGATCAAGTTCGACATCGACGAGCTGCGCTGCATCTACTGCGGCATGTGCGAAGAGGCCTGCCCGGTGGATGCCATCGAGCTTACCCCGGAGTTCTCCATCGTCGGCCTCTCCCGCGAGGAGATGGTGTTCGACAAGGAAAAGCTTCTCGAAATGTTCGACCGCACCCGGGAGCTCAAACCGCGCAAGAACCCGGTCATCACCGGCTATGAATACAACACCGGCGGGCCGATCCCGCCGTCCGATGACCAGACGGAGGGGCTCAAGGCTCCGGGCCAACCCCAACGCTAGTCGGGCGCCCCGGGCGGATATGCCCCGGCTGGGCCGGTCGTGCGAAAACAGGGAAGAGAGCGAGGAAGAGTGAGTCAGACGGCACTATACGTATTGTACGCGATTCTGGCGGCGGGAGCGGCCGGGCTTTACATGATCCTGCCCAGCACCCGGGCGGATGCGCCCCGGCTGCGCATGGCTGGTGCTATTCTCGGCACGGCGGCCCTGGCCGGTCTGGCCGCTTACCTGGTTCGCTGGATCGGCGCCCAGGGGTTGGGGAACGGTTTATTTGTGCTCTTCGCCGTGCTGGCCATTGCCGCCGCCGTGCGGGTGGTCACGCATCCCCGCCCGGTGTACTGCGTGGTGTACTTCATCCTGGTGGTATTGGCCTCGACGGGGCTGAGCCTCCTGGTGGCGGCCGAATTCCTAGCCATGGCCCTGCTGATCATTTATGGCGGGGCCATTCTGGTGACGTACATCTTCGTGATCATGCTGGCCCAGCAGACCGGCGAGTCGCTGTATGACCGCAACGCCCGCGAGCCGTTGGCGGCGGTGCTGATGGGATTTTTGCTCGTGGCGGCAACGGCCCAGGCACTCACGGTGCGCGATCCCATCGCCGCTCATGCCGGCCAGACGGTCAGCTCGTTCCGTTATGCCGTGGCCAGGCCCTCTGACCAGACCGTCCGCCCGGTGGCGGATGGCCCGACGGCGAATGGCCCCGCGGCGCCGGCCGCTCCGAGCCAGCAAAGCGACGCCCCGCCGATCGGTAACACCTGGGCCGTCGGCCAGGTGCTGATGACCACCTACGTGATGGCGGTGGAGATCGCCGGCGTCCTTCTGCTGGTGGCCGTGGTCGGAGCCATTGCCATAGCCCGCAAGCGCATTGACCCGGCGGCGTTGACGCCGGAGGAACGCCGCCGTCTGGAGGAACGCAAAGACCTGCACCAGCGCGGACGACAGGCCGCGCCGTTTTGAGATGAAGGGTGCAGTTTGTTGGGATGGGATGTGAAGCTTATTGGGATGGAATGTGCGGCTGGAGTTTGGAGATTTGAAATCTGGAATTTGAAATTTCGAATTTCAGATTTGGTTTCTCACATCTGAGATGTGAGAAACCATGGAAGAAACCCAAAGAGAAACCCTGGGAGAACCCCCGAGAGAAACCCATGGACCTGGATGTAACTCACGCTTACGTGCTCACCGGCGGCCTGCTCTTTGCCATTGGCGTGACCGGCTTCCTGGCTAGGCGCAACCTGATCGTGATGTTCCTTGCGACGGAACTCATGTTCCAGGGCGTGATCCTCAACCTGGTGGGTTTCGGAGTTCGCCGCGGCGATCTGCACGGGCAGGCGTTTGCGCTGTTTCTGCTGGTGATTGCGGCGGTAGAGGCCGGCGTGGCCCTGGGCCTGGTGGTGCTGCTCTTCCGCCGGAAGGGCACGCTGGACGCGGATGCATGGGCGACGATGAAAGGATGAGCAGGAAATGACTAATGTCTAATGACCAATGTCTAAAGAATGACCAAGCACTAAGGTCGAATGACTAAAACGGGCGTCCATGTTTAGTCATTAGGCATTTCGTCATTGGGGCTTCTTTAGACATTGGGATTTAGACATTAGACATTCTCGACGGAGGCGACGTACTGATGATGGTTCCATTCGGCTCTACCGAAGCCGGGATGCTCAACGCAGCCCCCCTGGTGCCGCTCCTGCCGCTGTTGGGGGCCGCGCTGGTCGGCCTGCTGGGCACGCGGATGCTCAAGGGGGCCAGCCACTGGCCGGTGATCATCGGGATCGCCGGCGCGCTGGTCGCCAGCTTCCTCATCCTGGGCGCGGTCGCGTCCGCACAGCCCGGCACACCCGCCGGACAACCCGACACTACCTATCGCCTCTTCTCCTGGTTCTCGCCCCTTGAGGGCCTCTGGTTCGACGTCAATTTCTGCATCGACGCCCTGACCGCCATCATGCTCGTGACCGTCTGCGGCATCTCCCTGCTGGTGGCGATCTACTCTCGCGACTACATGCGCGTCACCGAGACCGAGACTCCCGAAGGACACGAAGGCGGCCCATCCGCCGCCGAGCGTCTCGCCGACCCGCACGTCCACGGCCATCAGTCCGGCCACCATCAGCCCGTGCCGGAGCGCGGCTACGAGCGCTATTTCGCCTTCATCGGCCTGTTCGTCTTCAGCATGTGCACGCTGGTGCTGGCCGGCAACTTCCTGCTGCTCTACCTGGGCTGGGAGGCGGTCGGCCTGTGCAGTTACCTGCTCATCGGGTTCTATTACCAGCGTCCCGCCGCCGCGGCCGCCGCGAAAAAGGCCTTCCTGGTCAACCGCATCGGCGATTTCGGCTTCGGCCTGGGCATTCTGTTCCTCTACCTGTGGCTCTCGCCCTGGGCTCCCGATGGGCGAAGTCCACTGGACTATGACGTTGCCTTCGCCACAATCCACCGCCTCGACACCTGGCAGATTACCACCATCGCCCTGCTGCTGTTCTGCGGGGCCGTGGGCAAGAGCGCCCAGTTGCCGCTCTACGTCTGGCTGCCCGACGCAATGGAGGGCCCCAGCCCCGTGTCCGCCCTCATTCACGCGGCCACGATGGTCACCGCCGGCGTGTACATGGTCGTACGCTGCGGCGAGATTTTCGTGCAGGCCCCCGTGGCCCTGGCCATCGTCGCGGCGGTCGGAGCGGTGACCGCCCTGTTTGCCGCCACCATCGCCGTCGCCCAGTACGACATGAAACGCATCCTGGCCTACTCGACCATCAGCCAGCTCGGCTACATGTTCCTGGGCGTGGGCGTGCTGGCGGCCGACTCGGCCATCTTCCACCTGTTTACCCACGCCTTCTTCAAGGCCCTGCTGTTCCTCGGCGCCGGCAGCGTCATGCACGCCCTGGCCGGCATCATCGACTTGCGGCAGTTCGGCGGCCTGCGGCGCGTTCTGCCGGTGACCTACGCCACCTTCGTGATCGGTGCGCTGGCTCTGGCCGGCTTCCCGCTGCTGTCCGGCTTTTTCAGCAAGGACGAGATCATCCACGCCGCCTTCGCTCACCATCCGGTGCTGGGAACCATCGGGTTGATCACCGCGGTGCTGACCGCCTTCTACACCTTCCGCATGGTCTTTATGGCCTTTGCCGGGCCTGAGCGGATCCCGGCCGGTACGCACCCGCACGAGTCCGGCCGGTGGATGCTCGTGCCGCTGGTGCTGCTGGCCGTCGGCGCCGTCGGGGCCGGATACGTGGGCGTACACATGAAGGCGGGCGGGTTCCTCGGCTTCATCGAGCCGCACGGGCCGTTCCACCGGTTCCTTGCGCCAGTCGTGGAGCCATACGCCGCGACGCTACATGCCCGCGTCGGCCATGAGGCCGCCGGCGCCGCGCACGAGGGGCACGTGCTCATGTACATCTCCGCCCTGCTGGCCATCGCCGGCATCCTGGTCGCGTATGTCCTCTACGTTCGCCGCCGTGACTGGGCCAAGCAGGCCCGCGAGGCCTTCCCGGTCGCGTACCAGGTGTTGCACAACAAATATTACGTGGACGAGCTTAACGACGCCGCGATTGTCCGGCCGTTGTGGGATTCGAGCCGCGTTCTCTTCGGAGTCGATCGCATTGTGGTAGACGGACTGGTCTGGGCGGTGTCGGCCGTGCCGCGGGTTATGGGCTTCCTGGTGCGCCCGCTCCAGAACGGGGCCCTCCAGAGTTACGGCGTGTCCATGACCGCCGGCATGGCCGTGATCGTGCTGATTGTCTGGCTGGTGAGTAGAACCTGATGCTCTTTCTGCAGGAATGGATACTGACGTTGCTGATCGTCCTGCCGCTGGTCGGAGCGGTAGCGGTGGCCATTGCCGGCGCCGGGGGACGCCCGCTCGTTCCCCGCAGCGGCGAGAACCACGATGAGCCGCGCGGGCCGCGCCTGGGGCAGATGGCCCTGGCCTTTTCTCTGGCCACCGGCGTGCTGACCATCCTGGCCGTGGCCCTCTTCTTCACCGCCACGAGCGAGACCGGACAGAACCTGGCCCGCGCGGGCGGATTCGCCCTGGTGCAGGATCTCACCTGGGTTGCCGACTCGGAAACCGCCCGCCGGCAGATCGACTTCCGCTACCACCTGGGCGTGGACGGTCTGAGCATCTGGCTGGTGGCCCTGACCGCGTTCATCACCCCGTTGTCCATCTGGGCCAGTTTCAGCGGCATCCGCCACCGCCAGCGTGAGTACTACGCGCTCATGCTGCTGCTGGAAGCGAGTGTGATCGGCGTCTTCTGCGCCCGCGACCTGCTGTTGTTCTACATCTTCTTCGAATTCACGCTCATCCCGCTGTTCTTCATCATCGGGATCTGGGGTGGCCCGCAGAAGTGGGCGGCGGCCGGCAAGTTCTTCCTCTACACCTTCGCCGGCAGCATGCTCACCTTCGCCGGCGTGCTCTATCTGGCCTGGCAGGCGGCCCGCCAAGGCGGCGTCTTCACCTTCGATATCGACACGCTTTACCGGCTGCAACTTACCGAGCGAGAGCAGTTCTGGCTCTTCCTGGCCTTTACGGCCGGCTTTGCCATCAAGGTGCCGCTGTTCCCGTTCCACACGTGGTTGCCCCTGGCGCACACCGAGGCGCCCACCGCCGGCAGCGTGCTGCTGGCCGGCCTGCTGCTGAAATTGGGGACATACGGCTTCCTGCGCTTCAATCTGCCCATGCTCCCCGCGGCGACGCAGGAGCTGGCCCCGCTCGTGGCTGTGCTGGCCATCATCGGCATCATTTACGGCGCGCTGGTCGCATGGGTGCAGGACGACTTCAAACGCCTGGTGGCGTATTCGTCCGTCTCTCACCTGGGCTTCTGCATGTTGGGCATGTTCGCCCTCAACCAGGCCGGCCTGACCGGCTCGGTGCTGTACATGATCAATCACGGCCTGTCCACCGGGGCCCTGTTCCTTGTGATCGGCATGATCTACGAGCGCTACCACACCCGCCAGTTCGACAAGTTGGGCGGCCTGGCCCGGCGCATGCCCTGGATGGCTTTCTTCCTCGTGTTCTTCGTGCTCAGCAGCATCGCTCTGCCGGGCCTCAACGGCTTTATCAGCGAGTTCCTGGTCCTGCTGGGTACCTTTACTTCGCGAAACCCCCTGGACGGCTGGCCTGCCGGCCCCCTGGGAGCGCCCTACGGGGTGATTGCGGCCGTGGGCATTATCCTCAGCGCCGTCTATATGCTGGCCATGGTGCAGCGCCTGCTGTTCGGCCAGCTCAAGGAACCGGAACATACCCCGGATACCTCCGGCGGCCTCCGCCCCGATCTGACCCGCCGCGAAATCACCATCCTGACCCCCATCGCCCTCGCCTGCCTGATCCTGGGCGTGTATCCCAAGCCGGTCATCGACTCCATCCAGCCGGCCGCCCAGCAGCAGGTGCTGGCCTGGGTTTACGCTGGCGACACTGACGCGGCCTTCGCAGGCGCGATCGCTCCACGCGACGCTGGAGCGCCAGCTCGTTCAGCAGGCCCGGGGGCGAAGGAGGGAGGCGAGGACAAAGACCGCTTGTCGCGCTCAACGGTCGGCTTCAGCCAATCAGGGTTTGCCACCTGTTTCAGCAGGTGGGGCGAGGACCAGTCCCCTGGTTTCTTCCCCTTCTCTGACTTCAGCCGGATACCAGACTCCGCAGTTCCGGAGGTCACGCATAGATGAACGGCGACCTGTTCACGCTTCTGGCTCCTGAGTTGATCGTCATCGGCGGGGCCGTTTTGGCCCTGCTGCTCGGCCTGGGCGCCTCACCAGGCGCCCGCAGTGCCCCGCGGGCCCTGGCGTTACTGAGCGTTTTTGCCGCCTTCCTCGTGACCTGGTATTACGGCCCGTCGCCGGCCAAGCCCCTGGAGTTGGCCGGCATGCGCTTCGACTCCCTGGCGTACTATATCCGTCTCATCGCCCTGTCTGTCGGCGCCCTGGTGTTGCTGGTCCACTGGCACCTGCCTCACCCTGCCGAGCGCGGCGACGTCTTCGCCATGATCCTCTTCAGCCTGGCCGGCATCATGCTCACCAGCCTGGCGAATGACCTGGTCCTGCTGTTCCTGACCATCGAGCTGGTCAGCATTCCCACCTACATTCTGGTCTCCATCGGCCGCAGCGACATCCGCGCCCAGGAGGCCGGTCTGAAATACTTCTTCCTGGGCACTCTCTCGGCCGCCCTGCTGGTGTACGGCTTCAGCTTTCTGTACGGCGCTGCCGGCACCACCAACCTGAGCCGCATGCAGCTCAGTCCGGCCGGCGGGTTTGTCACCATCGGCCTGCTCCTGGCCTTCGCGGGCGTGGCCTTCAAGATCGCCGCCGCGCCCTTCCATGTGTACGCCGCCGACGTCTACCAGGGCGCGGCCGCGCCCGTGACCGGCCTGCTGGGCTTTTTCCCCAAGGTGGCCGGCTTTGTCGCCCTGATCAAGCTGCTCTTCCTCATGCAACCGTCCGATCTGCTCACCGCCGGCTGGAACATGCCCGGCGCGGCGTTCGTGTTCCTGTGGGTGGTCGCAGCCGCCACCATGACCCTGGGTAACGTGCTGGGCCTCATGCAGACCAACGTCAAACGCATGCTGGCCTATTCGAGTATCGCCCACTCCGGCTACATGCTCGTGGCCCTGCTGGCCGGCCCGGTAGCCAGCGGCGGCCCCCTGCGCGACGGCCTCTCGGCCATGCTCTTTTACATCGTGGTCTACGGGATCATGAATCTCGGCGCCTTCGCCGTACTGGCCCTCATCCAGGCTCGCGGCCGTCCGGCCGAGGAACTGGACGACCTCGCGGGCCTGGGTCGGCGGGAGCCGCTTGCGGCCCTGGCCCTGGCCATCTGCGTGTTCAGCCTGATGGGCCTGCCCCCCACCGCCGGGTTCTTCGCGAAGGTGTACGTGTTCAGTGCGGCCATCTCCAACGGCGCGGCCGGCTGGCATGGCCTCTCGCTCATCGTGCTGGCGGTCATCGGCCTGATCAACTCGGCCATCGCCGCCGGCTACTACCTGCGCATTGTGGCCACCTGCTACCTGCGTGAACCGGTTGCGGAGCCGATCGCGGAGCCGCGCACCGCCGGCATTCGCCTGGGATTACTGGGCTGCTGCATCGCGATCCTGGTCATCGGCGTCTGGCCAGGCGGCCTGCTGTACATGTCCCGCCTGCCCTTCTACGACCTGAGCGCGCCACCCGCGGTGGCCACCCATTCAAACGCACAGTCCCCGGAGCCCGCAGAGACCACAGAGCAGGTGTACGCAAAAGAGATGAATTCCTGATTCCCCGATGCTCCCCCATCCCGGGTGGCCCACCTTCTCCGAAGGTGGGTTCGCGATTTCTTGCGCCAAAGGCTCTCGATCCATCTCAGTCCCAGCCGCAATGCGGTGATACATCGTAGCCGCCGGGTGGCCCACCTTCTCTGAAGGTGGGTTCACGATTTCTTACGCCGAGAGCTCTGGATCCGTCTCATACGGTTTCCGTTGCAAGCTTGAGCAGGTTCCTACCGGGTTGTTGGCCGCCCCGCTGCTGATAGCTTGATTCTTCGCGCCGGGTGGCCCACCTTCTCCGAAGGTGGGTTCGCGATTTCTTACACCGAGGGCTCTAGATCCGTCTCAGTCCCAGCCGTAAGTCCACCAAGCGTCCCACAACTGACCAAAGGACCAACCACCCAACAACTGACAACGGACAACTGACCACTGACTACCTGCTCACATACCCCTTCGCCACCGCATCATCGATCAACTTCCGTCCGTACTCCCACAAACGCTTCGATCCCTCCTCGATCACCTGGCAGCGCTCCACCACCTGCCCGCTGGTCACCCCGTGCTCGCGCCAGGACCGTCCCTGCGTATGGTAATTCAAGAGCAACGGCTGCAACCGATCTACGGCATGCACGAATCGCGACTCCGGCGTGGCATGGGCCTCGAACTCGTCCCACAACGCCCGAAACTCGGCCGCCTGGTCCGGCGGCAGCAGCCCGAATACCCGCTCGGCCGCCGCTCGCTCGCGCGCCGCCTGGTCCTGGCAGGCCTCCTGGTCGTAGCAGTACGTGTCCCCCGCTTCGATCTCCACCAGGTCATGCAACAGGGCCATACGAATCGCCCGGCCCTCGTCCAGCGGCTCATCGGCGTACTCCGCCAGCAGCATGACCATGAGCGCCAGGTGCCATGAGTGCTCCGCCGAGTTCTCCCCGCGCTCGCCGCCCAGCGTCAGCGATCGCCGGATCACCCCCTTGAGCCTGTCCGCTGCCATTGCAAAACCGATCTGTTTTTCCAGCCGATCATCCATCTCATCTGTTCTCCCGTCGTGTGCGGTGCAATCATCTACCGGCCGCACAGCGAGGTCAAATGGCCCGCTCGCCGATGCTCACGACTGAGGGCCGGGCTGGCGGTTTGATTGTGATGAGAAATGCTCTAAACTGCCGGCATAACATCATCAACACCCAGCAGGAGCACAAGGATGAGAAACTTTCTGGTCATGGTTGGATTGTCTGTCCTGGCATTTGCCTCTACCGCACTTGCCGCCGACCCCTGGATTCGCTTTGAAGGACGCGAGGGCCCCGGCAAAGGCAAACATGTCGTCCTCATCTCCGGTGACGAGGAATATCGCTCCGAGCAGGCCCTTCCCCAGCTCGCCCGGATCCTCGCCCGCCACCACGGCTTCAAGTGCACCGTCCTCTTCGCCATCGACCCCGCGGACGGCACCATTAACCCGGAAATCAGGAACAATATCCCCGGCCTGGAAGCGCTCAAAACCGCCGATCTCATGATCATCGCCACCCGCTTCCGCGACCTGCCCGACGATCAGATGAAATACATCGTCGATTACCTTGAATCGGCCAAGCCGGTGATGGGCCTGCGCACGGCCACACATGCCTTCAAGATTCCGAAGGACAAGACCTACGCCAAGTATTCATGGGACAACAAGGACCCCAATTTCGAGGGCGGCTTCGGCCGGCAGATCCTGGGTGAGACCTGGATCGATCATCATGGCAAGCACGGCAAAGAGAGCACGCGCGGCGTCATCGCCCCCAATCAGAAGAACCACCCCATCGTCCGCGGCTGCGAAGATATCTGGGGCCCCACCGACGTCTACACCGTGCGTCTGCCCCTGCCCGGCGACAGCCAGCCGCTGGTTCTCGGCCAGGTGCTCGAAGGCATGGAACCGGACGACAAGCCGGTGAGCGGTGCGAAGAACGACCCCATGATGCCCATCGCCTGGATCAAGACCTACCGGGGCGCCGAGGGCAAGACCGGCCGTGTCTTCACCACCACGATGGGCAGCGCCAACGACCTCCCGAGCGAAGGCCTGCGTCGCCTGTTGGTCAACGCCGCCTATTGGTGCGTGGGCCTGGAGGACAAGATTCCGGCGAAAGCCAAAGTAGATCTCGTCGGCGCATACAAGCCGCTGCCGTTCGGCTTCGCCGGCCACCAGAAGGGCGTTAAACCCGCCGATCTCCTGAAAGAATAGTTCGCCTGGCAACTATCGATCAGCGATCAGTAATCAGCGGTCAGCCGGTGTCAAACCTGCCGATCGCCTGAAGGAATGGTTGGTCCCATTCAACTTATCGAGGAGGGCGGGCGTCTTGCCCGCCCTCCGGCTTTTTGGTTCTCGTGATGGGCCTTACGATCGCGCCCCCAGCTCCCGGATGGTCTGGAGCAACATGGTGCTGAGTTTGCCCACTGTCTCCTTGTCCGCATGCCGGCCGGCGTACGCACGCAAATCGATCGGCGTGCCAAACCGTACCCGCGCCTTGTGTGGCCGGAAAAACGACCGCAGCAGGCTCGCGTCCCAGAGTGTTCCCGAAATATGAGCCGGCACCACGCGAGCTCCGCTGTGTAAAGCCAGCACGGTGGCCCCGTCCTTGGCTTCGGCCACTTCGCCCGGCCGGGGGATCCGCCCCTCAATAAAAATACCCAGCGCCTTACCCGCCTTGAGATGCCGCAGCGCCGCCCGCGTCGCGATCGTGTCCTGCCCATCCCGCCGTACAGGAATACACTCGATCGCGCGCATGACCCGTCCCCCGATCGGCGGATTGGAAAACTCCGCCGCCACCATGAACGCCGGCACCCGATGGGGAATGCTGGCCACCAGCAGCAACGGATCGATCCCGCAGGTATGGTTCGCCACCACGATGACCGGCCCCTCGGCCGGTACCGTGCACGGCCCTACCCGCTGCAAGCGAAAAAACAGCCGGCAATACAGCCAGTTGACCGTATACCAGAACGAGACCGGATACGGAAACCGCCACTGGCGCATCCGGGCCACGAAGGCCCCGGCCAAAGCCACCAGGGCCACTACCCCCAGGCCCAGCACCAGCCCTCCCACATGCCCGTCGATCTGCCCCACAACCATAGCCACCCGTCCCAAGCTCCCTGTTACTGGAATACCGCCATCAGCACGCCCCATCCCACGCAAACCGTCCAGTAAGCCATTCGAACCCGCAGCGCCGGCTCGCCCAGCCGCAGGATACTCATCTCCCCCAGCACCACCACCGGAAAGGCGAAGATCGTTTTGAAATCCGCGCACACCAGCGCCAGGAAGCAGAGGATCGCCACCGCCAGGTACGCGATCCGGGCATAGTCGGCCTTGGAGCGCACGTTCGCGAAGTGGTACTCCCAGGTCGAGCGCTCATTTTCCAGCCACGTCTCGCGCGGCTCGAATGCCTCTCCGCACTCCGGACAGCGCCGCTCCAGCAAGCCTGTGAGACAGAATCCACAGGTGGTACATCGCAAGTTCAGCTCAGCCGGAATCGGCTCATCATCGCGTGGCATCCGGGGGATGTACCGCTCCATGCCCGCCATTTTAGGGACCGCCCCGACGACCGCCAGCGCTCCGCAAGGCGATGGCCTCAGCACGAAAATCCACCCCCTCTGAACCTCGTCTCGGAACCGCGCCGGCCGTGGCGCAGCCGGCTCCCCTGGCCATCGTAAATGATGAATCCCCCGGCATCTACCCGTTGCCACCCGATCCGGCGGGGTCCGGCTTACCGCCTCTGCCGGTGCCCTCTGGCGGCCCCCCTCTCGGCATCTCGGCGGAGCCGGCCGCCTCGGTCCGTGGCTTTCGATCTACCCATCGAGTACCCTCAGACCTTTCCGGCCGCCCGCCGCGGTCAACCAGACGCTAACAATGGGAAGAGTCATGGCTATAACCTCTGACCGGGAGTCCCTGGAGCCCATCCAATTGCATCAGCCGCTCGCAGCTTCGCGCCCCCGCGCCTCTGCCGCCCTGCTGGCGGCCGTCCTCATGCTGGCCGCTTCCGGGTTGATGTTCGAGCTGATCCTGACGCGGATCTTTTCGGCCACCATCTGGTATCACTACGCTTTCGTCGCCATTTCCGTGGCCCTGTTCGGCTGGGGGTTGGGCGGGTTTCTGGTCTTCCTGCTCCGGCTGGGCCAACACCCGCGGCTCAAGTCCATTCTCCCGCTCCTGGCCATGCTACCCGGCCTGCTCATGCCCGTGTTCCTGATCGCCATCCTTCAATTCCCATTCAAGCCGCAGTACCTGATCGCCTACTTCCTGCTGAGCCTGTTGCCCTTTCTGGCCGGCGGTGCGGCTCTCAGCCTGGTGTTTGAAGCCTATGGCAGCGACGCCAACCGCCTCTACTTCGCCGATCTCTCCGGGGCGGCGCTGGGAGTCCTGGGCGTGCCCCTGGTGATCGGCTTGTTCGGGGCTGAGACGGCCGTGCTGGCCACCGCCATCCTGCCGGCCATGGCGGCCGTGCTGCTGGCTTGGTCGGCCGATAAAGCCCAGCGCCCCAGGGTGTTGCCACTTATGGCCGTTGCCCTGCTGGCCGCTATCGTCGGACTGGTGGCGTGGAACCATCACAGCCAACCATTCACCATCCGCGATGCGCCCGACAAAGCTCTCTATAAGTTCCGACGCCAGTACCCCGGATCGCGGCTGGAATCTGACAAGTGGAACGTCTATTCGCGCATCACCTCCGTCCGCAGCCCCGACGCCGATAACCTCGCCCGGATCTTCATCGACAGCGACAACTGGACCAACGTCATGCACTGGGACGGCAACCCCGCGCATCCGGCCGACGGGCGCAACTGGTTCCGGGCCGTCCCCTTCCGCGTGAGCGAGAAGCCCAGAGTCATGATCATCGGTCCCGGTGGCGCTACCGACGTGGTGCTGGCCATTGCCGCCGGCAGTCCGATGGTCACGGCTGTGGAGATGAACCCGCTCATCATTGACGCGGTCCAGGCGTTCGGCGACGAGGCCGGGCGCGTCTACGACCACCCCAACGTAGACCTGGTCATGAGCGAGGGCCGCAATTTCGTCGAGCGCACACCGGAGAAGTACGACGTGATCATGCTCGGCTTCGTGGACACCTTCGCGGCGGTCTCCAGCGGCGGCCTGTCCTTGACGGAGAATTATCTCTACACGCGCGAGGCCATCGAAGCCTACTACGATCGCCTGACCGACGACGGCGTCCTGGCCATCGTCCGCTGGCCGGTGGACGTGCGGCGGCTGGTCGCCAATGCGGTCGATTTTCTCTCCGCCCGGGGCATGAGCATCGAGCAGATCGGCGGGCACATCATGACCGTCGCGGAACGGGATCCGGCCTGGAACACGACGCCTTCGGCCTCCGACGAACTGCCCCCGGAGACCCTCTTCCTGCTCAGCCGTTCGCCGCTGACGCCCGAGCGGGTGGACAAGCTGCTAGCCGGCCACCAGAACCTGTACGTGTTGCACGCTCCCGGGCGGGAGCCCGCGCCCGACTGCCCGCAGTACCGGCAACTTTTCTCCGGGAAGATGAGCTTCGCCGAGTACACCGACAGCTTCGAGACGCTGGCCACGCCGGTGACGGACGACCGGCCCTTCTACTTCGCCTACGACAAGCCGTTGGGCATGCACAACTTCGTTCTGCAATGGTTCGGCATCCCCATCGGGATTGTCATCGCCTTCACGCTGGTGCTCCTGCTGGCCGGCAAGCGGGCGGGGTTTCGTCCGCCCGGGCCGCGGACGGTCGCCTACTTCGGCGCGTTGGGCCTGGGTTTTATCATCTGCGAGATCGCCCTCATGCAGCGGCTCATTCTGCTGCTGGGGCATCCGATCTACACGCTGGTGGTGATCCTCTTCACCATCCTGCTGGCCAGCAGCCTGGGCAGCCTCTACGCCCGACGGTTCGCCCCCGAGCAGATCCACCGCCGACTGGGGGTGATCATCGCGCTGGTAATCGTGCTGGTGGCAACCGCCTCTGTTGCCCTCCCGCCGGTGGTCCGTGCCGCCCTGCCGCTGGGTCTCTATCCACGGATCGCCCTCGCGGTGGCCATGGTCTTCCCGTTCGGCTTCCTGATGGGCATGCCCTTCCCGCTGGGCCTCCGGCGGATGGCGCTGGACCCCACGGCCGCCCCGGTCTCGGCCCTCTGGGGCATCAACGGCGTGGCCTCGGTGGTCGGCTCGATCTTCTGTATCGTCCTGGCGGTCATCGCCGGGTTTACCTGGGTCTTCGTGGCCGGGGCGTTGTGCTACGCGCTAGCATGGATAGCGCGACCGCGATGAGAGACAATGTCTAATGACCAATGTCTAAAGAAGCCCTAAGGACCAAATGACTAATGATGACCGTAGCTGCTGTCCTTTTTGGGCATTAGGCATTTGAGCATTCGACATTCTTTAGACATTGGGATTTAGACATTAGGCATTTCACCACCGAGACGGAGGCAAACCATCGCCCGCATCATCCGAGTCTTAACGCTTCAGCCGGCGCTGCGCTGGCAGCAGCAGATGCCCAACCTGCACCTGCTGCGCCAGACCATCGAGAAGCAGATAGCCACCACGCCCGCGGACATTATCGTCCTGCCAGAGGTATTCAACGGCGTTCACTGCGACATGGACCCCAGCGCCGGCCCGCAGGCCCGCCAGTTTCTCGCGACGCTGGCCAAGGCCACCAACGCGGCTATCGTCGGCGGCAGCATCGATTACCAGCACTCTGACGCTCAGCGTCGCAACACCTGCTGGGTGGTCAACCGCCAGGGCGAGGAGGTGGGCGCCTATCACAAGCGGGTGCTCTTCGCCGCCGAGCAGGCCGACCGCCGGCCCGGAAACGAAGCCGGGATCTTCGATTTAGAAGGAATTAGAGTGGCCGTTCTGATCTGCGGCGACCTGTGGGAACCGGCCATGGCCCGCGAACTGGTCGGCCGGGCCGATCTGCTGGCCGTGCCCGCCAAGACTGCTGTCCCCTCACAGAGCCGCATCGATTACGCCCGCAAGCTGTGGTGGAATCTTGCCCTGACCCGGGCCATGGAGAACGGCCTGCCGGTGGTGGTGGCCGACTGGGCCGAAGGCCGGCACGAATCAATCGGCCTGGTCGGCGGCACGCGCACCCGGAGCGTGCACTACACCAGCGGCGGCGCCAGCATCACCGATCCGGGCAAACGCCCGGACTTCGACGCCCTCCAGACCAAACTGTCCGCCGGTCGTCCCGGCCTGCTGGCCGCCAACATCGACCTGGATGCCGTGCGGGCCTACCAGGAATACCGCCAGTCCGTCGGCCTGCTGCCGCCGCCCGGCACGGCATAATTCTGACACTGCAGCGCAAGGCCGTAGCAGTCGGGCCGGGTACCCGGCGAAAGGTGGGTGCCGGACGTTTTACAAGCAAAACGGCCGGTACGGAGCCCGGCCGCTTCAGCAAATGGCCCACTTTGCGCTGTAGGGTCTGAACAGTCACCCCGGACGCTCAGAACAAAGATGGAAAGCTGGAGCGATGGAGAGAGAACATTGCCGCTCGTTCTCTCTCCATCTCTCGCACTCTCCATCGCTCATACGGTGCTCGATCAGCCTTGCTGGTGAAGCAAGGTTTCGACTACAGGCGTCGCCGCCGGGAGTTCAGCCCCAGGTAGCCCAGGCCCGCCAGGCTGGCCAGCGCCGCAGGCGCGGGCACGCAGCCGCAACCGGCCTCATCCATGCCTGGCACCACCTGCTCTTCGCCCGGCCCGGGCTCGCCGGCATCATCGTCGCCGGGGTTGTCGTCGCCCTCCTCGTCAGGTACCTGGCCGTCGCCGTTGTTTCCGCCCGTCCCGCCGGTCGTATCCAGGCAGTCGGGGATCCCGTCGCCGTCCGAATCGGTCTCCGCGCCAAAGAAATCGCAGCCGCATGCGCCCGGCGCAGTCTTGTTCGGATTGAGCGGACAGCCATCGACCTCGTCGGCAACTCCGTCGTTATCGTCGTCCGGGTCGCAGGCGTCGCCCAGTCCGTCGCCATCGGTATCAAGCTGATCGGCGTTGGCGCTGGCGGGGCAGTTGTCACCGAAATCGGCGATACTGTCGCCGTCGGCATCCGGGATTTCAGCGGGTGAGAAGACCAACGCGGCCCCCTGGTCCTTGCCGGCCCCCAAGTCCGCGAGAGCCGCGCCGGCGAGCACAATCCCGCCGCTCAGCGAGACAGAGCCGCCGAAGAGGGTGTTGGTTCCGGGGAGGGTCGCAAAGACTTTCCTCTCCTGGTTCCAATTCGCGCCGCCGCCCCGGAAGACATACACCGTTCCCCGGGTGTTACCTTCGCCCTGAGCGCCAATGGCGATGGCATCACCCGCCAGGGCGACCGAATTACCGAAGGCATTACCGACGTTGGGATCGGTGGCGACAAAGGTCTTGACCAACGTCCAGGAATCAGGAGCCTGGAACTGATAGAGGTAAACCGCACCGGCATTGATGATCCCGGCTTCGTCGTGGTTGGGCGCGCCGACCGCGGCGAAATCACCATCCAGCGAGACGGATGTGCCCAGCGCGGCTCTGACTTCGTCAACCTGGATCTTGCCCTGCGGACTCCAGGTCGTGCCCGAACGGACGAACACGTACGCGGCACCCGACTGGGACGCGCCGGCGGTAGCGAACGGCGCTCCGACAATCACGCGTTCGCCGCTGATGGCGACGGCGGAGCCGAATTGATCACCGCCCGCACCATCGCCGGCCGTCAGCTTGGCCTGCTGGGACCAGGTTTCGCCGGAGCGAACGAACACATACGCCGCGCCCCGGCCGGAATTGGCGGCATCGTCCTCCTCGAACACCGCCCCGACCACGATGGTGTCGCCGTCAATGGCCACCGAGGATCCGAACCAGTCATCCGCGGCCGCATCGTCAGCCCGCAGGGGCGGACCTTGCTGCACCCAGTTCACACCATCGCGCACGTAGACATAGACCGCCCCACCGGCGTCCGCGAGACGTGCGCCCACCACGATGGTGTCGCCGTCAATAGCGACCGCGCCGCCGAACTGTGAACCGACACCGTCGGGCGGAACCAGTTTCGCCTGCTGGTTCCACGCTCCATCCTGGCGGACAAACACGTACGCTGCCCCGGAGAGATTCACCACCCCATTCGCCTGCGGCGAGCCGACGACGGCGGTGTCGCCACTGATCGCCACCGACATTCCGAACCAGGCCTCCGCTTGCGGATCAGTCGGTAATAATGTGGTCTGGCCCTGGGCCGCGATGGCCAGGGTGAGAGTCACCCCCAGGCAGCTCATCATTGTCCCATTTCGCACCAGATTTCTCCTTCTGTAAGATTCAACTTTCCCCTTGCAGCCTCCAGGCTTGCCGCGAGCCGAAAGATCGGCTATGGGTAAGTACGTTCGCGGCCCCAGAGAGGACTAAAACCATATGAGCATTATCGCAAATCGTGACACCCGTGTCATCTGTCAAGGCATTACCGGGAAGGCGGGGGCGTTTCATACGCGCCAGTGCCTCGATTATGGGACTAAAGTGGTCGGCGGCGTCAGTCCCGGCAAAGGCGGGACCACCAGCGAGCACGGCCTGCCGGTCTTTGAAAGCTGCGGCGAGGCGGTGAAGGCCACGGGGGCCAACGCCACCATGATCTTCGTGCCCGCCGGTTTTGCCGCCGATGCGGCCATGGAAGCCGCCGATGCGGGCATCGAGCTCATTGTGCTCATCACCGAAGGTATTCCGACGCTGGACATGGTCCGCCTGAGAAAATATCTCGACGATCACAGGGTCAAGCTCATCGGGCCCAACTGCCCCGGCATCATCACCCCGGGAGAATGCAAGATCGGAATCATGCCGGGCTACATTCACCGTCCCCCGCAACCCGGCTCAAAGAACGTGGGCATCATTTCGCGCAGCGGCACGCTGACGTACGAGGCCGTCTGGCAGTGCTCAACGCGCAACATTTCTCAGTCCACCTGCGTCGGTATCGGCGGCGACCCGGTGAAAGGGCTCAACTTCATCGATCTGCTGAAGCTCTTTGAGGCGGACCCGGACACCCATGCGATCGTCCTGATCGGCGAGATCGGCGGAACTGACGAGGAGCAGGCCGCCGCGTTCATCAAGGACCACGTGACCAAGCCGGTCGTAGCCTTCATCGCCGGACAGACCGCCCCGCCGGGCCGACGCATGGGTCATGCCGGAGCGATCATCTCCGGCGGCGAAGGCACGGCCGCCAGCAAAATCGCCGCCCTGGAAGCGGCCGGCATCCACGTGGCTCGCTCGCCGGCCGACATCGGTGAGACCGTGGCCAAAGTCATCGGCTGAGAATCGATCCCGGAAGGTCGTGTGTCACCGTTTTCGAGCCGTCTTGAACGGTACCCGACGGCATAGACCCCCCTCAACGACGGATCCGCCGCTCGTTCAGGGGACCTGCTTTGAGCCGTACCGACCTTCACTGGTCCGCCGGTACACTCGCCGGCGCGGTGGCAGGCGACTCGGGCTTTCTGAATAAATCCGGCCAGTCCCGGCTGATGCTGCCGCTGAAACGAATGTCTCTGCCGACCGCAAACCTCAACACCTCCGGGCGGTCCGGGGAGCCGTACTGGGCTTTCGCCGGCACCATGACGGTCAGCTCCTCGGCCGTCCTCCAGGCCGGCATGCTGGGCAGGTTGTCCGTCCCCTCCGAGGGGATCACCACATCCACCTGGCCGGTAGCCAGGGTGAGCACGGAGACGCCGCTTGAGGCGTCGGTGGCCACCAGTCTCCGGCCGTCGGGGCTCAATTCGAACTCTCCCAGACTCAGTCCTTCCAGATCGGCGGCGGCGGTGCGCGGCAAGATCCGGCTCACGGTCGGTTGTCGGTCCGGATCGATGACAAACAACCCGATCTGCTGGGGCATCTCCGCGGTGGTCACCGGCAGGCTGACCTCGCAAGTACTAAATAGAACTCTCCCGTCCACCAGACAGCGAACCTTCATCCGGCTCCAGAACATCAAGCCCACCAGGTCTTCCGGCTTGGGCAGCTCGGTCATGAGCCGGCCGGCGTCATCCACCACTTGGCGGCGCGTCAGTGACCCAAGCACAGGCGCCCCCCGGTCCTCCGTGGGCGGTGTCCGGGTGGTGCCATAGTAGAGAAATCTGCCATCGGGCGACCAGTCAGAGTACGCCGAGACGTGGTTGGCCACGATCACGGGAGGGCGGTTTTCCTGGGTGGCGAAGAGCAGCAGCCGGCCCAACGCAAGGCCATCATCCACATTGGAAGGTATCGAGACCGTGACGGCCACCGCTCTGCCGTCCGGCGATATGCGGAGGTCCAACAGGGTTTCCAACAGCGTGGCAATAACCCTGCCCGGCCTGGCCCCGTCCTCCGTCACCTCGTACGTCTGTAGCCGGCGGGGAACCAGCCTCAAGGCCTTCATTGTTTCCCAGTCGTCCCCGAACTTCTCCGGCAAGCCCTCGTTGCGATGGTCGCGCATGTAGAGAAACAGGGCCACAAGCTCGCCCCCGGTGAGCTGGTCTCTGAATGAGGGTTTGAAGTCCCGCCACCTGCCCTGGTAGGCAAACACTTCCGCGCGGAACTGCTCGGCCAGGGCAATCAGCTCCGACCTGCGCTGCTCGGGGATGAGGGGCAGGGCTTCCTCCCATGTCGCCAACCCGGGCGACTCCGCCTGCACGGCAATGAACTCCCGAGAATCGGGAAACCAGGCCACAAGCTCCACGTTGGTGGCGACCGGCTCGGAAAGCCTTCCCTGCGGATCGCACAGATAGAGGCCTTCCGTGCCGATGACCGCGCCATGCCGGCCATCGGGCGACCAGAACAGTCGCCGCGGCACACACCCCAGGAACACCGTGACCATCACTGCCAAAACCAACCACGCCCACCCGCGTTTCATGTCGCATCTCCCAATCGAGGCATGGACAGCGGCGAATCCCAGATCACGCGCGTGCCGCGCTCCGGCCGACGCTGCCGGACCTGTTCCCGTAAACGGTTGGCCGACCAGAAGCCGGACTCCGGAGACGGGGCGGCAACCGGGGGCAGAGGAGCCGGGGCAGAGTTCTCGACGAGCTGAAGGGGTTCGATGTGTGGCGCGTGTGGCGAGGCCTCAGAGTTCCAGAGCGCATGAAGCCCGATGCCCAGCAGGACACAGGCGGCCAGACTGGCCGCTTTCCCAGCCATTCTCCACATGGACCAGGACCGGCCCGCCCGCCGAACGATCTCAGCCGCCGGAAACGAGGGAACCGGTATCGCCGGTCCGGCGGTCAGGGTGTTCCTTGCAGCGGCCACGGTCAATTCGATCTCCTCGCCGAGGGTTCGGGCGGCCGGGTGCTCGGCCAGCCAGGCAGCCAGCAGGGCCTCGGTATCCGGCGAAAGCTGGCCCAAAGCCCGATCCATCAAGAGCCGCTCCAGCGTTGTGGAATCCATCACCATCACTCCTGATTAAACAACTCTCGCAGGCTACGGACGGCCGTATGCAGCCGCGAGCGGACGGTACCCACGGGAATATCCAGCACCACAGCGATTTCCTCGTACGTCAGGCCCTCGCCCAGGCGAAGCTGGAGGGCGTCGCGCTGCTTTTCGGGCAGGGCCGCGATGGCTTCGCGCATGCGCTCCAGTCGGGCGTCCGGCTCATTGTCGGCCGGGGCGGCCAACTGCCCGTCCAGGGGCAGCATCTCCCGGCGGCGTTGCCGGGCATTGAGCCCCAGGTGCCGGGCGATGGCGAAGAGCCAGGCCCTGGGTGAGGCGGCCGCCTCGAGCCGGTCCAGCCCCTTGAGAGCCTGCACGAACGTCTCCTGGAGCAGGTCTTCGGCCTCGTCCCGCCGTCCCGTCAGCCGGTACAGATAGCGCAACAGCATCGGGGCGTGTTCGGCATACAAGGCCCGCAGGCGATCCAGGGAAGACTCCATTCGGCCCTCGCAGCACGTCGAGAAAGCGCTGGTTGCTTATTGGGTCACACGGGTCAGAGTAAAAGTTCATCAAGCGAAATGAAAGGCCTATGTCGAGATGCCTGCTTGACTGCAGGCATATGCAATCATAAAATGTAGGCATGAGAGCGGATGATCGCCAATACACGCTGCGGGGCATTCCTCCGGCCCTTGACAGGGCTCTTCGCGAGAGGGCCAAGCGCGAGGGTAAGAGCCTCAATCAAGTCGCCCGTGAGGCCTTGAAACGCGGTCTGGGGTTGCCGGAGCAGCAGCAGATCTCCCACGATCTCGACCACTTGATCGGAACCTGGCAGGAAGACCCGGCCTTCGATGAAATCATCGCGGCACAGGACATGGTGGACCCTGAAGCATGGCCCTGAGAATCGCCATCGATGTCAATCGTTACGTGGACTTCGTTCGCGGCGTCGATGAAGCGGTGGCCTGCTTTCGCCGGGCGCGGGAGATTTTCGTGCCCTTCATTGTATTGGCGGAGCTGAGGGCCGGCTTTCGCGGCGGCCGGCGGACCACGGCCAACGAAGCCGTCCTTTCACGGTTCCTGCAGTCTGACCGCGTGACCGTCCTATTGCCCGACGAACAGACCACCCACGTCTACGCGGACGTATACACGCAACTCCGCCGCGCCGGCACGCCCATCCCCACCAACGACCTGTGGATCGCCGCCCTGGTCATCCAACACGGCCTGGCGCTGTTTACCCGAGACCTCCATTTCGATCATCTGCCTCAGATCCCAAGGGCCTGAGCAAAGTCCCGAAGGCCGCCTCTCACATCGACACGATAACCGTTGCGGCTTTAGCCGACGCTACCTGTTTCAACGCCCCTTGCCCCCAAATGAAGAACGCAGATCACACGGCTTCTGCGTAATCTGCGCGCCCCTGTTTTCGCTGTTGGTTTATCAGCAGGTCCCCGATGTCCTGAATCTTCGCGCTTTCGGAGTACCCCGCCTCTGAAGAGGTGAGCGCCCCTGCACGAAGGCGGGCAGGATGCCCGCCGCCCGTCACTTCACCAGCAACTTGGCCTTGTTCACGATGTCCGCAGTGGACAGGCCGCACAGAGCCAGCACGTCCGCCGCGCTCTTGCCGGACTTGGGCATGCGGGCCACGGTCATCATGTGCACGCGGACGTCGCCGGTCAGCGCGGCCGCCTCGGCCAAGGCGCTGCCCACGCCGCCGACGAGGTTGTCCTCGACGGTCAGGATCACGCCGCCGGTCTTCTTTGCGGCCGCCAGGATCGGGGCCGTGTCCAGCGGCAGACAGTAGGCGTCAAACACGTTGCACTTAACGCCGGCCTTCTCCAGCTCGCGGGCGGCCTTGAGCGTCTCGGTGACCATATAGCCGCTGGAGACCAGCGTCAGGGCATCGCCCTCCATCAACTGGGCCGAGCCGCCCAGGCGGAAGGTGGCGTCCTGCGGATAGAGCAGGGCCACGTCCGGGCGATGCGTGCGGACGTAGCAGAGATTCGCGGTATTGGCGGCCAGTTCGGTCAGGCGGTAGGCCGCGACGGCATCGGCCGGGTGGAACAGATGCGCGATGGGCCGGCCGAAACCGTCATCCACGCTGCCGTAGGCTCGGAAATACGCCATATCCGGCAGGCTCATCTGGCTGGGACCGTCAGCGCCCAGCGACACGCCGGAGTGCGAGCCGACGAGGTTGACATTGGCCCGGGTAATGGCGGCCATCTCGATCTGGTCGTAGGCGCGGGCCAGGAACTTCGCAAAGGAGCTCGCGAAGGGGATCATGCCGCCGGCGGCCAGCCCCGCGGCCACGGAAACCATGTTCTGCTCAGCGATCTTGCACTCGAAGAAGCGGTCCGGGAAGGCCTTGGCGAACATATTGGCAAAGGTGGAGTTGCTCACGTCGCCATCCACCGCGACGATGCGCTCATCGGCATGACCGAGGGCCAGCAGGGCCGCGCCATAGGCCCGGCGGGTGGAGAGCTTGTTCTTGGCCACGGCCTCGGTGAGCTTCGCGCGTTCCATGGCTTCGGCGAAGGGCGCGATGGCGATCTTCTTGTCCGGGCCGGGCAGAGCCGGGGCCTTGACCGGCTGCGGCGGGCGCGGAACCTCGTTGCTGGTAACGCGGATATTGAGCTCTCTGGCGACCTTATCGAGACTCTCCTCGGCGGCAGCCAAGTCCTTCTCCGCCAATGGCTTACCGTGATTGCTCTTGTCCTTGAGCGAATCCACGCCCCAGCCTTTCACGGTCTTGGCGACGATGGCGACCGGCTTGTCGCCCGTGCCCACCTTGGCCAACGCCGCGGTGATGGCTTCGATGTTATGGCCATCGATGACCTCGACCTGGAAGCCGAAGGCGGCCAGCTTGGCGGCCAGCTTCTCAGCCGATTGCTGCTGGGAGACGTAGTCGGCCTGGCCCTGGCCGTTGCAGTTGAAGATCGTGCCCACGTGGGTGAGCTTGTGATCCATGATGAAGTCAAGAGCTTCCCAGACCTGGCCCTCGCGGGATTCGCCGTCGCCGATGATGACGTAAATCCGCTTGTCGATCTTGTTGCACCGCGCGGCCAGGGCCAGGCCCGCGCCGACGGACAGCCCCTGGCCCAGCGAGCCGGTGGCGGCATCGAAGAACGGGAAGCCTTCGGCCGGGTTGGGATGGCCGTCAAGGACACTGTCGATCTCGCGCAAGGTCTTGAGGTCTTCGACCTTAAGCGAGCGCTTTTCAGCCGGGCTCTTGCCTACCACCCCGTTCAGGTCGGCGTAGACGGCGTAGACGATGGGGACCGCGTGCCCCTCGCTGAGCACCAGGCGGTCGTTGCCGGGGTTCCAGGGGTCCGCCGGGTCCCAGCGCATCTGCTGATACATCAAGGTGGAGACCAGGTGAGCCAGCGAGGTAGCGCTGGACGGGTGGCCGGAGCCAGCCGCAGTGGTCATACGAACGGCGTTCTTGGCTGCCTCAATGACGCGGGATTCGATTGCGGAACTCATTTCACCATCCGGAAACAGTAGGACTTCAAACACGAGCCCCACCCGGGCTCGAATGAGGGAGGGTAGCGGGGATTGGGATACCAATCAAGCCGAATGCAACGGGCTGCGGCAGGCAGGACGCCCACGCTTCGCTGGGCGGCCAAGACGCCCGCTTTTTCTTGAGGCGGGCAAGACAGCCCCCCTCCCGAAGGTCGCGGCAATGAGTCCCGACTCGTGAGTCGGGTTCGGCGGAAGGCGTCGTGAGTGGCGAGGTCGGACGACCAACCGCCAGCGAGGGCACCGGCAGCACGGACCGGCTCTCAGGCAGCGTCGACCGCGGCATAAACCTTGCCGTGTCTCTTGAGCCACTCCACATCCCCTGCCCTGGCATGCACCTCGATCTGGCGCAGAAGCTCCACAACGTGCGGCTCATAGCAGGGCTCGGTTGGGTCGGCGTCGGGGATGACCGCCTCAACCTCGACAGCAACGACGAACTGGTCTGTCCTGACGAGCCGGGTACGCTTGACTCTTTTTCCAGGCAGTTGCATGGGAACTCACGCATCAAAAAAGTGCACGGTCACCAATTTGGCCACATCTGCAGACGCCAAGTGCGACCAGACCGCTTTGATCTCGGTACCGTCCGCCAGTAATTGGCGAACCTCAACCGCCGGGTTCGGCACGGCATCCGGCCTCTCGGCCAATAGCTGACCATACGCGATGCCATCAATGACCTGCCACTCAAGCCCGCCACGCTCATCCAATCGCTCCACAGCGTGTTGGCCAACGACGTAGCGGCCTTCGAGCACTAACCCGCGGATTTTCTCAAACAGGCGGCCCACCGGCGTTATCCTCTTCCGCGTCATCGTGCGGAGCGAGCATACCACCCCATTATAACCCTGAGGTGATCTGAAAGAATAACCAGCTTCACATGCTACCTATAGCACTGATCCCTACTTTTTGCCTGCGCTTCCCTGTTTGCCGGCCGGCTTGGGGCTGGCTTCGTCCGTCACCGGCCAGTACACGTAATCACCCTCGCTCGATTGCTTGCCCTGACGGCCGCCGTCGTCTTTCAGGTTCGCCCCCACGCTGTAGAGCACAAAGTCTTTGCCGCTCGGGCGGTAGACAAAATCCTTTCCGCTGAAGGGATCGATCCGGAGTTGAGCAAGACCAGAGGCCTTCAGCTCACCCAATGACTTGGGAAATGAGCCGATCCGGCGCTGGTGATCAAACAGATACAGTACCAGGTACGCGCCCCGGCGACTGGCCTGCACACGTTCCTCAAGTTCCCGCGCACGTGTCAGCGATGAAAGGAGGGCGACAGTCAAAGGTTTTTTCGACGCGGCGAGGATTTGCTGAAGCTCTTCAGCTTCCCTTGCGGCCTGGGGATAGGGAACGCCCACCCACTCATGGAGTTGGTCATGATAGTCGTTGATCTCTTGAAGCGTGGCCTGGTAGCCGATCTTCTGCAGCGTTGCCGTTCCTTAATATCAAACTGCGAGATGTTGGCGTGGATCCGATGTGTACCACCGCCGCCAGGAACCAGGAGGCGCTGGACAGCGCCGACGGGAACAAAGACGCGCTGAACGTAGTCCCAGGCTGTAATGCGCTCTATCTCGTAGACTTTCTGCAAAGCCGGCCATGGTCGATCTGTCTTGCGCAACACGACCAGCAACTCGCCCGCGGTTTTCGACGGTTCATCCGAGTGTCGCAGGGCGTGCCGCAGGGATTTGTAAGAGCTGTCAGCCATCCCCAGGGCAACCAATCGGTGCATGAGTGAGGGCCCCGACGCCAGATGACGGGATGTCCGCAAGAGCAGGCCCGCATTGGCGGGCAAGGTCTTGTGATCACCGCCCCCCCACTTCCGGAAGCCATCAGCCAACAGCCCTTTGGCCAGGTGTCGCATTGGCGACAGTTCAGGAAGCGTAACAGCTATGAGCACCTTCTCGAACCGCGGGTCAGTCTCTTCGCCTTCGGATGGGGCCACGTTATGCGAGAAGAAGCATTGCTCCATGGCCGCGGCTTGTTTGAAGAGTTCCATCTGTTTGCGGTGGGCCTGGAGCCATTTTTCGACATCCGGCCGGTCAGCCCAGGGCTGAGTCAGCATCGGCTCCCATTCGCCCTCGAACGGTGTGGTCGTGCTCGCCGCGCGGCGATACACGTCAGCGGCGTTCTCCTGGATACCGCTGCCCAAAGTGCGGTTAATCCATTCGATGTAATCCACCGGTTTGTCGGGGTTGGGCTGGGGCGGTTTGAGCTCCTGCGCCGGGACGCGGGTCACAAGGGTCAGCGAGAATACCACAAGACTATAAGTGAGCCCTCTGCACATGAACCTCGGATGCTGCGCCAACATGTGATCACCCCTTCTCAATATGTACCCCCACTCTCCAAGGCATGAGACCGACGGCCGCCTTGCTCTGAGAACAAGACGACCCCGCCAACGCGCAAGAATACAACTTATACTTGCACAAATCCACCGTTCATACACCGAACTTCAACGCGCACATGTAGGCCCGACTGAGGCCGGGCGGATCGGTGCAAACAGAGAAAGAGAGTGAAGGGCCTGTTTTGGAGCCTCTGTAGACGGAACGCCCCAACTCCAGGTGACATCAGCGCGATGAGACCGCCTTGCGCGCTCGCAGCTCCCTCGCCACTTTGTGCCAGTAAGGCAGCGTCGCGGCTTTGCGGTGACCGGTCAGCCCGCCGTTGTGTACGCGGGCCAGGGTCTGGTAGTCGCGCCGGGCGAGGGCCTGGGGACAATAGCGCTTCCAGTAGGCGATCATCACCCGCTCCGCATAGCGGTGGTCGCGGACTTGGTGGTACTTGCCGGGCACGCCGGAATCCTTCCAGTAGGCCCACTGGATCTGATAGGGGCCGATACTCCGGCCGCCATCGCCTACGGCATCCGGATTCCCCCCGGATTCCACCTCGCGAATGGCATCAAAAAGCGGGCGAAGATTGGCTTGAGCGGATGAAACCAGTACCAACGTTGCCAGGATGGTCCAGCATTTCATGTCCTGTCTCCTTCCTTGTACCAGGTTCAGAAATGCCCACGTGCCATCTCATTCTTAGAACGCCTTGTCGCAGAGGTCATCCAGTAAAGAAGAATTAATGATGGTGAGACCTGATCCCGGCACATCGGCCGGTCAGGCAGTCTGGGGACATGGATTCAGCGCGTCCGGCAAAGCCAACGGCAGAGTCGCGCCGATCGCGCGGCTACGGCGATTCAGGCCGGGTGGTTGATCGGCCGGCTGTTACTGGCCGGGGAGTCGGCCAATGGGTGTGGACACAGTGCTAGGGGGCACTGCGTTGGGGGGCCTGATGCCCGTGGGCGCGGAAGTATCGCCGTGATGCTCGGATCCGGAAGATTTACCGCCCTGCGGCGGGCTGCGTCGCCGGGGCCAGCACCGGGCGGGACGGGTAAGCGAGAATGACATCCGCCACGCTCGTTCCCGGCGGGTTCAACGCGCCCAATGCCTGGCTGGCCGCCGTCCTCAGGACCAGGTCCGGCAAGGACAGCGCCTGGCGGACCAGCACTTCCAGTATGGCCGGCTCCAGGCACGAGCCGAAATGCCGCCCTGAGTCGGCCAGGGCCGCAAACGCGGCCATTCGCAGGGATGGACTCGCCTCGAGGTTGAGCGCCACCGCGGCGATCGCCCGCTGGGCGGCCTGGGAATCCAACAGGGCCAGCACCCGCAGGCTGGCGATGCGCAGCTCCTCGGACGGATGACTCAAAGCCTTTATCAGCGGTTGCTCGGCAATGCCCAGGTCAAACACGCCCGAATTGTGCGCGGCCATGCCCCGCAACGTGGCCGCGGCGTCCAAGGCCAGCGCCAGGCTGACCTCGGGAGTGAAGGGCACATGCCCATATTTCGCCGCCGTCCGCGGGAACTGCCGGGCCAGCGCATCTACCAGCTTGCCCCAGTCAGCGCCGTTGCCATTTTCGACAAACACGACGCCGGCCTTCGGGCTCACACCGGCCAGCCGGTCGGCCACCAGGTTGTCGGCCTGCTTGACGTAGACCAGCACCGGCGTAAGCGAGAACCGCTCGTGGCCGGTCAGGGCCCGCGCCGCCTCAATAACGTTGGGAGCCTTGAGATCGCTGGCCAGGAGGATGGCGTCCACGTGCGGCAGCTCGCGTTCCGCCTGGGTGAGAGCCTCATCCAGCCGAGCCGCGGCAACGACCGTCGCGTCCCGCTGGGCCAGCGCGGTGGCCAGCGCGTCGCGGGCCGCCGCGTCTCCATCCACCAGCACAAAGTGCTGTTTGCCGGTCAGAGCCAGCGCCCCGGCCAGTACCCGCACCACGTCATCCGCGCCGCGGAACGTCTCGGGCGGCATGGACTTGCCGACCGCCAGGGCCGCCTTGATGCGAACCAGCAGATCGGGGAACTGCAGGGCCTCCACCAGGCTCGTCGACTCCGGGCCGGTCATGGTGGTCATGGCCGCCGGACCTGCGGTGACGGCCAGGGCCGCAATGGAGCCCAGGGCCACATCGCGATCACGGTCGCGAACACCCCGGCTCAGGACCAGCCGGCACACGTCCGGACCGGCGCTGCGGGCGAAGTAGATGCTTCGCGGGAAGTCCGGCAGGCGGGTCAGGTCTTCGGTCTGGGCCGGCTCGTCGCTCTGGACGTTCAGCCCCAGCCGGGCCTCGCGCCGGAAGTTGGCCGCCACCCACAGGGCGGACACCGCCGGCTGTTCCTTGGCCAGCTCCAGCGAGGCCTCGCAGCAGCGCATGCACATCACCGGGTTGTAGATGTCCCGGGGCACCTCCACCCGTACCAGACTCTTGCCGCCGGGGAACCACACATTCACCTTGGGCTCGCGCGGATCGGGGCTGATCGACTCCACGCCCGCGTAATACTGCTCGGCCAGGCCGAAGAACAGCGCGCTGGGGGACGCTTCCGCCAATCCCCGCAGACGAGGATCGTTGGCCACGATCTGCCCGATGGCCTCGGTAGCCGCCTCGCGCACGGCCTGGTTCTCGCCGTCCCGGACCGCCAGCCGCCTCAGGTAGGCCAGGGCCTGCGGATAACCGATCCGCCCCAGGGCCTGGGCCGCAAACCGCTGGATGACATCGTTATCCACGGAGAGGGCCTGCACCAGCGGATTGACCGCCGGCCGGCCGAGCTTCGGCAACGTGCGAACGATGAAGGGGTGGAGCCGGGCCCGCGCCGGATCGACCAGCGCTTCCAGCATCCAGGGCACGGCGTACTCGCCGGATTCCGTCAGCCGGTCGAGCGCGAAAGCCTGCTGGTTGGGCGCGCCGGCCAGGCGTTCGAGGTTCTCCTTGATCCGGGCCGGATCCATCCGCGCACGGCGGTGTGACTCGTAAATGATGTCCAGAATCTTCCGGCTCTCATCACCCACCTGCGGGTTGTTGATCAGCAGCAGCAGGGTGTCCAGGCTGTTCTCATACTTTTCCGACAGCTCCAGCATCTGCTGCGCGCCGCCCTCGGACAGCGGGTTAAGATCCGGATGCTGCAGCAGCGAGCGGGCGATGCCTTCGGCCATGTCGAAGCGGCCGATCACCGAGAAGTGCAGGAAGCTCGAAAAGTCCTGCTCCAGCCGCTCAAAGTCGCCCGCCTGCGGAGGGGGAGCCGTTTGCTGCCCGGCGGCTTCGTCGGCGGTGGCTTCCGTCTCCGCATCCGTAGGTGCGGCCGGATCCGCCGCGGGCTGCTCCGCGGCCATCTCGACTGCGGGAGTCTCCTCTGCGGGGGCCTCTTCCGCAGGGGCTACTGTCGCATCCTCCACGGGAGCTTCCGCCACCGGCTGGTTTTGTGCGAAACCCGCACGGTTGATCAGCAGCACCACCAGCGCACCGATGGCCACTTTGCCTGCCATCGCCGAGAAGTCGTTTCCCAGCCACCAGCGCCCCATTGTGACCTCCGATCGGGGAAATCGTCGCCGGAAGCAAACATCCCGGCGGTCCTCTATGGGCATGAAAATCAACGCGTTGCGAAGATTACAGGACAAAGTGCCGGCCGTCAACGCGGCAGTGCCAGGATGTGCACGACAGTTTTGCAGAGAGGTGCAGAACCAGTTGTGGGCGGGTCCTATCCCCCTTCAGACGCCGCCGGCCGGCTCCGCCCGGACCGGGTATATGCCCTGGGTATTACTCGGCCTCACTCCTTGCCCCCTCCCGGCCGGGTTGAGCCTGTCACTTTGCGGGAGTGCCCCGGCCCAAGCGACAGTGCCGGGGGACGACAAACGGACTCGGTTGGCACCGCTGCTCCGGGGGCCAGAGGCGGTCGGAAGGGGTAGCAGTAGGTTGCACAAGTTTCTATATTCAATTAATTTATGCACTATAACGTGAAGACCGGTGGTTCCATCGGGCAATGGCGATTCGTGGTCATCCCTGCCCCTGACCGGGTATTTCTCAGCCCCCGTTGCCAGGATGGCATATCGTCGTCATTGTCTTCATGGCATACCCCCGACATTGACTTTCGCGCTCGCGCGACTATGACAATTTGGTAATGGCAGTGAACCACCAGGGCTAAAGCGAGTGGCACCAAAGGGAGACCAGGGCATTGTCACGCAGGTTATCCCTGCGAGGGCAATAAGAGGACATCCAATTCTGCAACCTTAAGCCCAGGCGTAAATGGTGTGCTCCTTTTTTCGTACATAAGAAGTCCTCTGTACGGGGACTTCCGTGCAAATCCGCAGAAGCCGCCTCGGAAGGCACGTCGCGTGGTGTCTTCGCAGTGGCAAACGACAGAGGCAAGCCGCTTCCGGGTGGTCCGGATGGTCTTCAAGAGTTCGCTGCAGAAGCAGTTACGCAGGAAGGGTGGCCCAGATGCCGCGCGTCAGCATTGGTATGCCGGTGTACAACGGCGAGCGATTCCTCGCGGAAGCGATTGAGTCGATTCTCGCTCAGACTTTCACCGACTTCGAGCTGATCATATCCGACAACGGCTCGACGGACAGCACCCCCGCGATTTGCGAGCGGTATGCCCGGCTTGATTCCCGCATCCGGTACTATCGCAACGAGGTGAATTTGGGCGCGGCCCCGAACTTCAATCGGGCGTTTCATCTGGCACAGGGAGAATACTTCAAATGGGCCGCTCACGATGACATCTGTTTGCCACAGTATCTTGAGCGCTGCGTCGAAACGCTGGATGCCGATGCTCAAGCCGTGCTGTGTTACCCGCGCACCTGGGGTATCAACGCGGATGGCACCCGTGATGAGCAGTTCACAGCCAGGTTGGATACCTCCAGCTTACGGGTGGAGTCGCCGCGACCTCATCTTCGGTTCTCTGACATGATCCATCGGTACCACCTCTGTCACCAGGTCTTCGGCCTGTTTCGCCGACAGGTTCTGGCCCGCACTCCACTGATCCAGCCATACACGGGATCAGACCGTGTGTTGCTGGCGGTTGTCGCGCTCTATGGGACGCTGCGAGAGTATCCCGAGTATCTGTTTTTGAATCGCAATCACGACCGTCGTTCCGTATCGCGGCCGCGCAGGGAACGTGCCCAGTGGTTTGACACCCGGCGAAGTCGCGTGGACATGTATACTTGGCGAACCCTTTATGAATATTGTCGTGGCGTCATGCAGGCGCCGCTTTCCGCCTGCGAACGGGGACGATGCCTGATGAGCGTCGCCTGGCTGGCCGTCAAATCGCTCCGAACCCTCGCCAGCGAAATTAAATGGTATGTCAGCGAGCATATGCGTCCGCAGAAACCCGCTGCCGGATCGTCAGGAACCGACCAGGCCACCCACGAAGCCCAGGCGGCCGTGAAGCCGGATGATGCCACGGTGACACAGGCCTCAAGCCGTTGATCCGCCTCCGATCCGGGTATTGTGAAAATGGTCCCCCGGCCGTTCCGAATGTGGGATTTGAAACAGACACGGCTGCCGCCGCATCAGGCTGATGCTCACGACAGCAGCTCTTCGACATGCACCTGCACGCTGTCGGCCAATGCCTCCAGCTCGTAGCCTCCCTCCAGCACGCTGACCAGTCGGCCGTTACACTGCGACTCGGCCAGAGCTCTTGTTTGCCGGGTCATCCACCGGAACCCCTCGGTGCTCACCTCGAGATTGGCCAGCGGATCGGCGGCATGGGCGTCGAAGCCGGCCGAGATCAGGATGAACTCGGGGCGAAAGTTGGCCACGGCCGGCAAGATCTGCTCTTCGAAGGCTTGGCGGAACGCCTCGTCACCGCTGCCCGGGCGCAGGGGCACATTCAAGGTCGTGCCCACCCCCGGGCCATGCCCCTTCTCCCAGATATAGCCCGTGCCCGGGTAGAGGGTGTCCGGATGTTGATGGATGCTGCAGAAAAAGACGTCCGGATCGGCCTCGAAGTGATGCTGAGTGCCGTTGCCGTGGTGGACGTCCCAGTCCACGATCGCGATGCGCTTGAGCCCGTGATCGATCCGCAACCGCTCGGCGGCGATGGCAACGTTATTGAAGAAGCAGAACCCCATGGCCCGGTTGCGCTCGGCGTGATGGCCGGGAGGCCGGCAGGCGACGAACGCATTTCGTACCACCCCCGCCATCACCGCCTCTACCGCCACCACCGTACCCCCGACGGCCAGTTGGGCAATCTCGAAGCTGGCCGGGCAGATGGGGCAGTCCGCCGTGTCGATCAACGCCAATCCCGCCGCGCAGGCCTGGCGGAAGCGTTCAACGTAGGCCGCATCGTGGACCGTCTCGATTTCCTCGGGGCTCGCGGGGCGCGCCTCCAGGCAGGACATGCGCGCAGCCAAACCCGACCCGGCAAATCGCTCCTCAATGGCGCGCAGACGAGCTGCTCGCTCCGGGTGGTGCGATCCCGTGTCATGCTCCAGGTAGCGGCGTGAAAAGACCAGACCTGTTTTCGGCATGCACTACGATAGGACCTGACCCCTCGAACCGGCAAGGCTCGACGGGCGCCCTGTTCCCTGCGTCCGGCTCACAACGATCAGTTTTGCATCGGCTTGACTTGCGTGGCCTTGAGACCCCTGTCGCTCATAATGAACTCGAATTCCACAGGCTGGCCTTCAGCCAGGGTTCTCATGCCTTCCATACGGATCACGCTGTAGTGCACGAACACATCCGGGCCGCCCTCATCCGACTGGATGAAGCCAAAGCCCTTCTGATTATTGAACCACTTGACCTTCCCCGTCGGCATATAACTTCTCCATAGGGGCATGCCCTCAAAAACCGGCGATATGCACACAATCACGCGCCGGCCAGCTAACCCACGCCCCAAGGTCATCAGCGACCTCTGCCCAAAGACCCGCGCCCCCCATGACTCACTTTCGGGGTATAGGCCTTTTAATACTGTGCACACTTCCGGTCCAAATGTCAAAGTTTTTTGGGGAACACACACCCCCTGCTGACGAATTGCCGTCTATTGCGCCTTCGCGCCCCTCTATCGGGTCCGGGTCCGCCGGTCGCGGGCATCGCGGGTCGGAGCCACTTTCAACACCAATTGCCCGTGGGCGCTGAGAGCCGGGGCCCTTTTCCCGTTCCGTCGTTCCACGCGGCCTTTCGCGAGAACTGGCGGCACGGCAGGAACGGCTGGCGGAGCGAAAACGGTCGGTACAGCAGGAACGACCCGCACCCGACTTTCGCCGGGGACCCGGCCCGGCCGCTGCAAGTTAAAAGCCGCTCTCATTCGTGGAGGTATTTAATCTGCCAGGGGTCGCCCGTCTGCTTCTGCCAGTCTTTGAGCTGTGCGTGCAGCCGCTCCAGCGTTTCCCGGTGAGCGGGTTCATCGGCGAGGTTGTTGACCTCATCGGGATCAGCCCGCAGGTCGTACAGCTCCTCCCGCGGGCGATGCAGGAACGCGTCGATGCTGCGCCGGCTGCAACTCGCCACGGCCGCGAAGGCGTGTGTAAAGCGCGTTCCCTCCGCGCCAGACGGTCCATGGCCGGCGTCTTGATGACCGGATGCCCATGGCAGCCCGCATCGAGCCCGTGATCGTCGCCGATCATGACCACGACGTTACGCGGCGCGGCAGATGCTGGAGCGGAACAGCACAACAGGAAGCACGCAATGTGGCCCTGAATGGGAACCTCAGAACCCGATCATGACGTCACTTGGCCTGAATACCGAATGCCGCACTATCGTCTCGCAAATCTCGAAGAGCTCGATCCACCATGCGGCAGATCTGCTGGTCCACATGTGCCGGATTGAAGGACTCGCGCATCCGGTCCATTGAGGCATCGCCACTGGCATCAAATCGCCCCATCATCGCGCGCATCCCGAGTTTCGTGATGCAGTCTGGTTCATCTTTTCATCAGCGGGGTGAGCGCATACTTCACCCGCTCCGCCAGCGTCATCTGCTTGTAGTCCGCGAACTCCCCTGCATCAAGGTATACCCCAGAGCAGACCGAACACATCTCGTAATGGATATGTGGCTGCTCGGGGAACACCATGCTGATCATGCGCGTCTTGCACTTCGGGCACATTACGTTCCGCGCCGCGTCCTGCTGTTTACCTCGAGCCGGATCGCCGGTATCGACCTCCTCGGCGCCACGCACGCTCTTGAGGTGCTCGTGCTCGCGCAGGTCAAACCACAGCCCTGAGCAGCCGGTGCAGCGATCCACCTGCATCGACTCCACAGTCACAGATTCCATCAAAGCACTACATTTCGGACAGTTCATGTGATTCACTCCTGCTCAGGCGCGCTTTCCCGAGTGCTCCGCGCCGGGCTGCCTCTCGCTGCCATTCTCCGCTGGGCACAGGAAGTCTACAATGCTTGTAGAAATTCACCAGGGGACCTGACAGCGGAGGCATTATACAATGAGTGTGTGTCCAACCCCCGGCCGCTTTGAGGTTCACGCCCATATTCTTCCGGGCGTGGATGACGGCTGTCCCTCCCTTGATGAATCCCTGACCTGTGCGCGCCACCTCGTGGATTGCGGCTATCGCATGCTGTTCTGCACGCCCCATATCTGGCCGGGCTATCCGGAGAATACCTGGAAGAACATTGTTCGCTGGACCAAAGACCTCCAGGCCAAGTTCACCGCCGGCGGCCTGCCCCTCCAGCTTTTCCCCGGCGGCGAGATTAACCTGCCCGGCATGTGGCCGACGCTGTCGCACTGGGACCGGGCCGACGTTCCCACCTACGGCGTGGACGGCCGGTACGTGCTGATCGATTTCTGGGCCGAGACGCTCCCGCCGGAGTTTGAACCCGGCGTGCGTCACCTGCAGTCGCTGGGCCTGACGGTCATCCTGGCCCACCCCGAGCGGATCGAGGCCTTTCATAACGACCCCGTACTGATCGGCCGGGTCGCCGAGATGGGCGTTCTGTTTCAGGGCAACCTGCAATGCTTCCGCGACCCGCCCGATTCGCCGACCCGAATGGCCGTCGAGCGGTTTTCGAAAGAGGGTCGCTATTTCCTGCTGGCCACGGACCTGCACCGGCTGGACACGCTCCACCCGCGTCTGGAGGGCTTGCGCGCCGCCATCGACCTGCTCGGTTACGAACTCTTCGACGAACTGACCATCCACAACCCCTGGAAGCTCCTGCCCGACATCAACAGCGGCCAGCAACCCCGCGATGCGGTTTCCAGCGACGAGTTCTCCGGCACGCCCGGCTGAAGCCGGAGTGAGTCTGAGGCTGGAGATGTGTTGGTCGCTCAGGTAATCGCTGGGGGGCCCACCTCTTCCAGAGGTGGGCCACCCGCTGCTCGCCATTACCCGGTTAGAGAATCAAACGTCATAAAGCCGGCCACCCGGCCCGCTATTACCCGGTCAGAGAATCAAACATCATCAGAGGTGAGGGCGCGAAGATTCAAACGGTCTGGAGCGCAGCGAGCAACAACCGGGCAGGAACCTGCCCAGGTTTGCGACGGGAACCATGCAACACGCGGCATCCCTGCCGGGCGCGGATGACCAGGGAAACAAAAACGGCCGGCACAAAGGCCGGCCGCTGCATCAGCGCTTCACAATAACCGTACCCGAGTCTCGGGCATTACTGCGCCGAAACCACCTGCCGGGCCGGCTGCATGGTTCTGTTGCTCTTCTCCAGCACGTTGATCAGGGCCGCAATCACTTCGCCGCGCGTCTGGGCCAACTGCTGGACTTCGGCCGGAATCGTCTTGCCCTTCTCGGCGTGCTTGGCAGCCGCGGCCAGCGCCTGGGCGTTCAGAGTGGCCGCGTCGTTCAACAAGGCCGCGATCGTCTCCAGCGTCTCCGGCATGCGCGACCCTAATGGGCAGCCAGATGCGGCCGCGCTCGCGGCCTTCTCGGCCGCCTCGCGATCGGCGTTCTCCATGCTCGCCAGCCGGATGCCGGCCCCCTGCCACCGGGCCAGCAGCTCGCCGCTTTCCGCGATGACCGCCTGCCCCTGAGCGGTCAGCTTCTTGGCGCACTCGGCCTTGTCCGCGCAGGCTTTGTCGCATTGCTTCTCGCCCGTGGCGGCCGTCAGCGCGGCCTCGGCTTTCGCACCGCAACCGCTTGCCCCACTCGCCTTACTGCACTGCTTCTCGCCGGCCGCAGCAGTCAGGGCCGCTTCCGTTTTCGCACCGCAGCCAGCGGCCTCGGCAGCCTTGGCAGTCTTGGCACACTGCCTGGCCTCCTCTTTCTCGCCCGTGGCGGCCGTCAGCGTGGCCTCGGTTTTCGCCCCGCAACCGCCCTTCTGCCCTTCGGCCGACACGGCGGCCTTCTCCGAGCATCCGCCTGACTTGCCCTTCCCGGAGCAACCTTCTTTGCCACCCGCCTGGTAGGCCACCAGCATCAATTCATGGGCCTTGGCCGTCAGGGCCACCGACTGCTGCAGCTTTTTGTGGGCGGAGGCCATCGCCGCCTTCTTCGCACATCCCTGCGGCTCGGCCGCCGCGGCGATTTCACCGGCCGCAGGCGTGGCCGCCTGACAGCCTTGCGCACACATCTTGCCGGCGGCGGCGTCCATCCGCACCACCGTGCCCAGGCCTTTATGCAGGAAGGCCATGGTCGGCTTGACGATTGAACCAGCCGGGTGTGCCTCCTCAAACCTGGCGAAGGTCACCTGAAGCTCGCCCTTCTCGGCTTCGGACAGGGCCGCCAGCTTGGCCGACCCTTCCTGCCAGCCCTTCAACACCTCGTTGGCCCGTTGATAGCTGGCGTACGCGGCAAGTTCCTTGCAGGCTCCTTTCTTTTTGTCCGCACATGCCTGACTACACCCTCCCTCCTTGCCTGCCGCCGCAGCCTTGAGGGGGCATTCCTTCTTTCCTCCGTCGCCGGCCCAAAGATATCCGGTTACACCCAGACCCGCCGCCACGACCAATGCGAGAACGGTCCGATGCATCACCTTCTCCTGTGAAAGAGGATCTTTTCCGCGCTCGAATCCCCCGGCAGGGGGAACACGACAACCCCAAAGAAATACGCAACCCTTGCGTACCCCTGACTCTTGAATGAAGAGTCCGAAAATAGCACTTCAAATGTCCCTTATAGTGGGCTGCGGTGGCGAAGTGCGATTTTTGCAGGTTGCGCCTGTGTCGACCCAAGGGGCTTCGCAGGCGCGGAACTCCCCAAAAGCCGACCAGGGCTGTGCCGGGATCGCGACACAGCCCTGGTCAGCAGTTGGTCTGGATGAGTCTGGCACGGAGCCGAGCCCCGCCCGCACAAGGCGATGAAGGCGGGCTCGGTTACGTGGCGTTGTCTATGGCTCCACTTGGGGTACCAGCATCCTCCGCCGCCTGATTGGCCAGCAGCGTGAAGAAGGCATCCACAAAGGTAACCGTGAGATCCTGGAAACCGGTCAGCACCAGCGCAGAGACCTCCGGGTCGCAGCCGCTCAACACAAAGGTCGAGCCGCCACTGGTCACGATCAACAACATCACGCACAGCCACCGACCGATCTTCTGGCAGATGGGGCCCTTGTTCATGCCCATCCTCCTAATGTAAGGGGTTACGCGGAAACCACTTATCTTAAGCGCCAGGATCAGCAGTGGACCGGCGCCGTGTTCCCGATAACTTATACGTCTGCTGGGATCATCGGTTGAACCCGCCCCGGAGTTGAGTCAATACTCCGCTCCGAAGGCCGCAATTCGCTTCAGATAAGCCACCGATTCCGCCACATAAGCGAGCTGTTCGGCCTCGCTCCGCACAACCCCCTTAGTGCCCTCCAGCTCCATCGTGAAGGGACCCCGGAATCCCCGGTAATTGAGCATGCCAAAGATTTCGGGAAAATCCACCACCCCCGTCCCCAGGGCGGGGAAGTTCCACTCCTGGTATCCGCCCGTGGTGTCTTTCAGGTGTACCGACGCCACGTAGTCCAGGATCTTCTGCAACTCCCCCACGGCCGTAACATTTTGATTGTAAAAGTACACATTCGCCGTATCGAAATTGATTCGCACGTGCGGGTGATCCACCGCGCGCATGGTTGCCAGGGCCTGATCCCCGTTCATGGCCAAGTCCGGATGCGTCTCCAGGGCAACGGTCACCCCACGGCGGGCGGCCTCGTCCCCGATGCGCCCGAGTCGCTCATAAACGAGGTTCCGGTCGCAATCGCCCGCCTTCGCGCTCAGGAAGCACACCTTGGCCTCCAGTTCAGCGCAGGCGTCCAACTGCGGCCGCATGACTTCCACCGCATCCGCGCTGGTCACATCGCAGCGGGCCTGCAGCGAAGAGGCCACCAGCCCGCTCTGCTTGAGCCGCTGTTTGACCGCCTCCATCTCGCCGGGCGCCGGGACGGGTATCTCGACAAAGAGGATCCCCAACTCCGGCAGATGCGTCCACGCGCGATCCTGATAGTCTCCGTAGCTGGCGATCCGACACGCCACGATATTGCTCATCACCAAAGCTCCTGCAGACAATTTCGTACCCGCGAGGAGTGTAACACGATAAGGGACCGGGGGAAACACTCTTTCAACGCCCCCCCGTCCCCGGCAAGCCAATGAAAAACTTGAATCCAGGGAAGAGAGCAGAGTTTGGCCTGGTTTGTTCCGCGAGCTTCCAATCCGGCGTGTTTCCGCTGGAACTGACCGGTCAAGCCTTCTCCGCGGCCGGCTCGCGCTCCATGTACGGGCAGTTCCGCCCGTATCGCTCAGGGGCCCCCAAGCCGCACTTGCTCGCGAACTCATACAATGCCGTCTTGAAAAAGTAACTGGCCGGGTGCCGGCCTTCGACCCGTTGAGCCTGCCGTACGGCGGCCAGGAACTCCCGCGGTCCCTTGAATACGGGGATCCACTGGTAAGACGAATCCAGGTAGCCCGGATGATGGGCATCCACCCCGGTCAGCATGGGTAGCTGGTATCGCTCGGCCAGGGCCCGGGCCTGGCGGTTGGGCGACGACAGGAAGTTCTGCGCGTTGCTCACCTCGACGATATCCACCAAATCGATGAGCTCGTAAACGCTCTCGCGCAGGCTGCAGTTGAACAGACGGTTGAACGGATGCGGCACCACCACCAGGCCCCCTTGCCGGCGGATCAACTCGGCCGTCCGCCGCGCGCTTAAGCCCGGCTCGATTTCCTCATGCAGAAACAGTCCGATCAGGTGCCCTTCGCGCGTGGTGATCTCCTGCCCCGCGATGATCTGCAGGTCCCGCCCCGCCAGCTCCTGCGCCGCCCGCACGCCCTCCATCGTGTCGTGATCCGTGAGGGTCACGCACTGCACGCCCCGGGCGCGCGCGTCCTGGATCAGCGCCTCAAGCGGATAGTCGCAGTCAAAAGAGTAATCGCTGTGAACGTGAAAGACGGTCTTCACCAGCCGCATCGGCCTCGTTATCTCCGAATATCTCCACCGGCATGCAGGCCACCCCGAGGATTCCAATCAATCCAACTCTATGCGAGGGGCGCCCGCCCGGGCAACCTCCTCCTGGCCTGCGATCCCTGGTTGATTACGGCCTTGAAATGGATAAAGTTTAAGCGTCAGTGGGCATACGAAACCTTTTTTCATGCAGCCACTTTTCGCAGCAGGGACGCCGGAGGCGAGGGAAGGGCCGTTCGCGGCCGCCGCAAATCCGTCGTATCCCGTGTACCCATGAGGGTTTATCCGCCTGAAGGATATTTCCTCTGCGGGCGAACGGCTTCTGAAGCGTGAGGCGATCTCATGACCCGACAGACTATTCTCGTCACCGGCGGGGCCGGCTTTATCGGATCTCACCTGTGCCTGCGCCTCTTCGATGAAGGCCATCACGTCATCTGCCTGGACAACTACTTCACCGGCCGGATCGAAAACTTCGGCGACCGTTACCAGGAGCTGCTCCTGAGCGGGCGGTTTGAGTGGATCCGCCATGATGTGATCCAGCCCATCATCCTGGAGGTGGACCAGATCTATCACCTCGCCTGTCCGGCCAGCCCTGTCCACTACCAGTACAACCCGGTCAAGACCATCAAGACCAACGTGATCGGCACCTATAACATGCTCGGGCTGGCCAAGCGGGTCCGCGCCCGCATCCTTCAGGCCAGCACCTCCGAGGTCTACGGCGACCCCACCATTCACCCCCAGCCGGAAACCTATTGGGGCAACGTCAACCCCATCGGCATCCGAAGCTGCTACGACGAGGGCAAGCGCGTGGCCGAGACGCTCATGATGGACTATCACCGCCAGCACAAGCTGCCCATCCGCATCGCCCGCATCTTCAATACCTACGGCCCCAACATGTCCGTCAACGACGGGCGAGTGATGAGCAATTTCATCTGCCAGGCCCTCCGGGGCGAGCCCATCACCGTCTACGGTGACGGTACCCAGACGCGCAGCTTCTGCTATGTCTCCGACCTGGTGGATGGACTCATCCGCCTGATGAACAGCGACTTCCACGAGCCGGTCAACCTTGGCAACGACGAGGAGCTCACCATGCTCCGCCTGGTCCAAGCCATCGAGGCCGCCACGCGCCGACCACTCAAGGTCGAGCACAAGCCGCTGCCCCAGGACGACCCCACGCGCCGGCGGCCGGACCTGACCAGAGCCCGCAAGATCCTCGGCTACGAGCCGAAGGTCTCGCTGGAGGAAGGGCTCAAGAAGACGATCGGCTATTTCGAGCACGCCCTGGGGCTCAAGTGAGCAAGAGCGCCGAGGGTAAGGGAGGGGATGGGGGGATACATACGGCGACACGGGACGAGGTGACAAGGAGACACGGAGACAAGGGGACAAGGAGACACGGGGACAAGGGAATGGAGAGCGAGGGGACATTCGAGTGCGGGGGTATCGACACCGCTTTGGTCCTTGCCGTGTGATCACGACAACACACGGCTGTACCGGCCGTGATTTGCACCGATCATCCTCGCTATAGCATTCCGACACGGTAGCGGCCGGGCTCCGTACCGGCCGTTTACTCCACGAACGGCCGGTACGGAACATGACTCGCTTCGCGCTGTAGAGCTAAAGCCCGCAACGGGAAACGCCCCGCCTTACCCGCTGCTATCATTCACAGGGCACTTGACGCCAGGCAGCTCATCATCAGGAAAGGAACGCAACATGAACAAGCTACTGCACAGGGCGGCCCTGATCGCCGCGCTGACTTTCGCTGCCGGCAGCCTTTGGACAGGCTGCGACCGGGAGGACGCCAGGAAGGCCGGCGAGGACGTCGAGAAGGCAGCCGACAAAGCCGGCGATGCCGTGGACCGCGGCCTGGACAAGGCCGGCGAGGCGGCGAACCGCGCGATCAACAGCGAGGAGGCAAGGAAGGCTGGTGAAAAAGCCAAAGAGACAGCCGACAAGGCCCGGGAGGCGGCCGGACAGGCTGCCGAGACCGCCGGCGACGCGGCCGAGCGAGCCGGGGAGAAGGTCAAAGAACTGACCTCTCCGGCCACCAAGCCAGCGAACGAGAACTGATCCTGATCACGCAATGCTCAGGTTCCCAGTTGCCAGTTCCCGGTTTCCAGTAAAGACATCGCAGCGCTGCCCAACTGGATACCGGGAACCGGGTGCTGGAAACTCTTTCAGATACCAAACGGCCGGCAAAGCATTCTTGCGGGCTGAAAGCTGACCGCTGAAAGCTGATCGCTGACCGCTTCCGCTACTTCTCCCCCATCAGCTCCGCCAGCTTACCCTCGATCGAATCCGCCCAGATCTGGTAACCTTCCTTCGTCAGATGCAGATAGTCCGGCATGATGTCCTTGGGAATGTTCCCCTTGGCATCCACGAACTTGTATCCGAAATCGATGAACCACACGTGCCGGCCGTCCGCCAGCTTGTTGAGGATCTGGTTGACCTGCAGGATCTTGCCGCGCTGGTTATTGGGCTCCGCGCCGCGCGGGAAGATGCCCAGCAGCAGGATCTTCGTCTCCGGCAGCTTCTCCCGAAGCTTTTTCACAATCGCGGTCACGCCTTCGGCGATCTGGGCGACGGTGTGGTCTTCCTTGTTGGAGTTGTTGGTGCCGATCATCACCACGGCCACCTTGGGCTGAATGCCGTCGATGTTGCCGTGGTCCAGCCGCCAGAGGACGTGCTGCGTGCGGTCGCCGCTGATCCCGAGGTTCACCGCGTTGCGTTTCGCATAGCGTTCGGCCCAGACCTCCTTGCCGGCCCCCTCCCAGCCGTGGGTAATGGAGTCGCCGATGAAGATCAGGTCGACGTTGCCCTGCCGGACCCGCTCATTCATGGATTCGTGGCGTTTGTTCCACCACTCCTCCGGCCGAGAGACCGGCACGATGGCCGTATTCTCGCCAGCCGCCTTAACGGCCGGCTGTGCCGGGGGCGCCGCAACCTGCCCCAGGCCGCCCTGGACCGCCCACCCTGCCAACACGATCAACGCCGCACCGACTACCAGTCCGCTCTTCCAACTCTTCTGCATCTCAAGATTCTCCGTAAACGCCCACCCGGGCCGGTACAAAGCCTATCCGGTCCCCCCGTCGCCCACAAGTCCGCGCAACGCCGATCCGTCAGCAAGGCTTATGCACCCCCTCGCCGGGTCATGGCTGCCAGGCTCCGTACCGGCCGCTCCGGAACGACGTGCAATCAGTGGAGATCGCTGATGTCAGGATTCAGCAGATAACAGGCACAGCGCTCACTTAAGCTGAATGAGTGCGCCTTGTCCCGCAGGAAGCCAGAGGCCTTTCTTATCGTCCAGCGGGAGCGGCCGGCCGTCCTGAGCGGAAATCACCTCTTTTCGCGCATAGGGCTTGTGCGTACGCAGCACCAGGTTGGCCGTCTTCTCCAGGCTGAGATTCACCACCACGACGTACTCGGCGCCGGTGGGGCCAGTGAACTCGCCAACCATGACCGGCATCGCCGAGTCCGAAGCGGCCTGGCGCGAGGACCGGGATTCCACCGCTTTGACCACCTTGCCGGGCAGCAGCGGCAGGCCCGCCACCGGCGGCGGCGAAGTGAAATACACACCGGTGGACTGCAGGCGGTTCATCAAGGGCCCTATCTGGCGGAGCTGGCGGTTAACCGTCTGGAGGTAGCCCCAGGTGGGCGTCCGTTCGCCGCTGTGGGTGACCGCGGCGTAAGCATAGCCCGGGGCCGTGGTGGTGCTGCCGTAATAGGTGTACCAGGAAACGCCCCGGCCACCGGCGGCCAGCGTGGTCCAGGCCTGGAAGAGCAAGTCCGCCGGGGATGGCGGCGGCGCGACCGGCACGATCTGACTGGCGGACACGATGTTCCAGAAGGGCAGGTTGTACTTGAGGGCCACCCGCCGGACCTCCAGCAGGTCGTGGTAGTACATGGCCGCTTTCTGCGCATCGCGCAGATCGTCGGAGTACTGGACCATGTAATTGTCATAGCTGATGAACTGCGGCTTGACCTCGGTGACATAGCGCTCGAGGTACTCGGTGAAGCTGGCTGCACCCAGTTGCGACGTGTCCGGGGCACCGATGGTGGCATAGCCGGGGAAGAGGTTGATGTACGCGAGCTTGCCGGGGGCATATTTACGCACGGCCGCCACGGCCCGGGCCAGCTTGGGGAAGAGCGGCGTGCCGGGCTCGTCGGAGAGGAAATAACCGACCACCGCCTTGCTGTTGCCGGCCCGCTCTACCATGGCCTTGACGTGTGCGTCGATCTGTTCATCCGTCAGATCGCGCCATGGCCCGAAATAAGGCTCTTTGCCCGGCGGCGGGGCCATGATGGCGGCCAACCCCAGCTTTTCGCACAACGGCAGGTCCCGGGGCTGAACGAAGCCGGCCAGCGTAAACCCGCACTCCGCGATGCCTTCCAGGCCGTCCTGGCGATCGATGAACGGCTCCGTCCAGCCGTGCTGAGGGTCCCAGGGCAGGATCGGAAAGAAATCGGCGGGGAACACGGCGGCAGCCGACGCCTGCGGTTCGGCGGCTCCACTCCCCCGCGCGAGGACGCATACCAGCAGAATGCAAGTGAGCATCACCTTGAGGCAAAGCATCGATTGCATTCCGCTCTTCCAGCTCTTTTGCATCAGAAGATCTCCGAAAATGCCCACCCCGGGCGAGCCACAAGCCTAACCACACCCGCCGCCGCCCACAAGCCAGCCCTGTTTCATCGCCATCCACCACACAAGCCTGGCAGTGGACGGGACACTCACTGAATCATGCATGATTGGTTTGTGCAGAGGCCCTTGGCATCCCGCGGGGACCGGTATTCGAAAAGATCACGTCCGAGACAGCCATGGCAACAGTACCACGCTTCAAAGCAATCAACCGCTTTCCCGTCATTGTCAACAACGGACAGATGAACACGCCTTTCAAGAGCTAAAAGCGAAGGATTTACGAGCTGATCTCATTGTGTGGATCCATTTTGGCAAACGGTTCCAACAAGGCACAGGGAAGATTGGCATATGGTTCTTGCGAAATCCGGCTCGATACATCCGCGGCCCCTGCCGTCTTGACATCCAACGCCTCAAAGCCCGCGTGGGCACAACAGATGACCTGACCTTCGTTGAATTTGACTCGCTTGACGAGTTGCTTTCGGACAACATCTAATTGGCATGCCGCTGCAATCAGCTTGGCTATCGCGGCATTCTGTTCTCGGCCATTGGTGGCCGGCTTCCGCCCATTTCCCTTTTTCTCCTTGCTCCCACCACCTTATCTCCTAGCCCCGGTACCCACCTCTTTATGCGCAATCCGAAATTCACAATCCTCAATTGAGCTCCCCGTTCAGTTTCACCCCTCTCCAACGGAACGCAGGAGGTTTATCCCCGCAGGGTCTCAGGTGTGGATCACCCGAGGTCCCAGGGAGGGAGCTTGAACATGTCCAAATCGCCCACGACGAAATGAACCCACGACAGGCCCGGCCTACCCAGACGGCCAGCCGTCCTGCCCAGAGCACCAACGCTAAACGAACCTATATGCAACTGGCGGGCACTGTCGTCAGGATCGCTTTCCCCTCGCGTCCCACGAAAAAACGAACCCAACTCGACGGGACAAACGTGTTCCGGCATATACCATTGGTGCAGGCAGATTAATCGCCCAACTGATGATCTGGCCCCCCCTGCGGGGCCGCGACGGACCGAGGCCAGACCGGCTTCAAGACCGGAGCCCCGCTGGGCGATATATTTAAGTGCTGTATTCGCAAGATTCTGCGTATCACCATGGTGAGATGAGAGAGGCCCGGGCCAGCCGGCCCACTATCCAGGAGAAAGCCCCTTGATGAACGCCAACATTCAAGCCGCTGTCGATCGCTGGCTTAACGATCCCGGCATTACCGAAGCCGATAAGACGGAAATCCGCCAACTCATCACGGCCGGCGACGAAAAGGAACTCGCCGACCGCTTCTACCGCGAGCTCGAATTCGGCACCGGCGGCCTGCGCGCCGTGATCGGGGCGGGGATCAACCGCATGAACGTCTACACCGTGGGGGCCGCCACCCAGGGTCTGGCCAACTACATCGCCCAGCAGGGCGAAGCGGCCAGGAAAGCCGGCGTCGCCATCGCTTACGACTGCCGGCGGAAGAGTGACGTCTTTGCCCGCCGGGCCGCCGAGGTCCTGGCCGGCAACGGCATCACCGCGTACCTGTTCGAAAAGCTTCGCCCCACCCCCGAGCTATCCTTCGCAGTGCGCCATCTGCGCTGCACGGCCGGCATCGTCATCACCGCCAGCCATAACCCCCCGGCCTACAACGGTTATAAAGTCTACTGGTCCGACGGCGTGGGCATCGTCCCCCCGCAGGACGGGGCCATTATCGCCGAGGTCCGCAAGGTCGGCGGCTTCGCCAACGTGCGGGCCATGGCTTACCAGGAAGCCCTCGACCGCGGCCTGATCAAACTGATCGGCCGGGAGGTGGACGAGGCCTTCCTGAACGAGGTGCAGAAATCCTGCCTCGTGCCGGATATCTGCCGCAAACAGGGTCAGCGTCTCAAGATCGTCTACACCAGCCTGCACGGCACCGGCGGGCAGCTTATCCCTGAGGCCCTGCGCCGCCGGGGATTCCAGCATGTGATCGAAGTTGCCGAGCAAGCCACTCCCGATGGCGAGTTCCCCACGGTGAAGTCGCCCAATCCCGAGGAACCCGAGGCCCTCACCCTGGCCGTCGAGCTGGCCGCCCGCGAAAACGCCGACGTGGTCATCGGAAGCGATCCGGACGCAGACCGCATCGGCATCGCGGTCAAACTTCCCCCCGGCGCATCCTCCGATCGCGGCGGGGCCGGCCAGCAAGCCGCCTACGAATTGCTCACCGGCAACCAGACCGGAGCCCTGCTTACCTGGTATGTCTGCGAACAGCTCACCCGCGCCGGCCAGTTCCCCCGGAACGGCGCCGTCCTGACCACCATCGTCTCCGGGGACCTGGCCAAGGAAATCGCCCGCGCCTACGGAGCCGAGGTCATCGAGGTGCTGACCGGCTTCAAGTGGATCGGCGCCAAGGTCGGCGAATTCGAGGCCCAGGGCGCACCGGGCGAGCCCTCCAAAAAGTACTTGTTCGGCTTCGAGGAGAGCTACGGCTACATGCCGGCCACGTACGTGCGCGACAAGGACGCGGTCACCTCGGCCGCCTTCGTGGCCGACCTGGCCGCTCTGGCCGCCGAACAGGGCCGCACCCTCTACGAGATTCTGGAAGATCTCTACCGAAAATACGGTTTCTTCAAGGAAGGCGCGAAGAGTCTGGAACTTCCCGGCGTGGAAGGCGCCGCCCGCATCAAGGCCATCATGGAGGCGCTGCGCAAAGACCCGCCGAAGACCGTGGCCGGCATCGCCGTTGAGACGCTGGCCGATCTGCAGACCGGCGAAATTCGCGACGCCCGCACCGGCGCGCCCGCCGGCCGGTACGATCTGCCCGCCAGCAACGTGCTACTGCTCAAGCTGGCCGACGGCAGCAAGATCATCGCCCGACCCAGCGGCACCGAGCCCAAGATCAAGTTCTATTTCCTGGTCCACGAACCGGCCGAGAACCTGTCAGAGGCAAAAGCCCGGGCCACCGCCAAGTTGGAGGCCATCAAGGCCGACATCCTCGAACGCACCAAGGCCTGAGAGGGCATCCGGCCGCCCGGAGGGCGGGCATCTTGCCCGCCTTTGGAGGGTTCAGGGTTCAGGGTTCGGGACAGGGTTCAGGGTTCGGGGTTCAGGGTTCAGGGTTCGGGGTTCAGGGTTCAGGGGGGCGGGCATCTTGCCCGCCTTCAGAGGGTTCAGGGTTCAGGGAGTGGATATCCTGCCCGCATTTGAAGAGTTCGGGGGTTGAGGGATCAGGGCTCAGGGGGTAAGCATCCCGGTCGTCTCCAGTTGTACGAGCGCCGTGGAGCAGTTGAACAATCCTGAGCAAGGATGGATCAAGAGAGGGAAGCTCCGGAAGTGAGGAAGTGAGGAAGGCTCCGGGTGGTGAGCTGGAAACGGACTATCCGTTCCGCCGATTCGAGCCTGGAGGCCGGAATGGACCGGTCACTTCGTCACCTTCCCACTTTCACACCCTCACACCTTCCCACCTTCTCACTTTCTCACTTTCTCACTTTCCCACATCTTCCCGCCTGTTTCCGACCATCCACCGCGCCACCGGCCACAGCACCATCGGCGCCAGCGCACTGATCGCCAGGGCCAGCATCGGCCGTTCCGCCCCGCTGTGGCCCAGCGCAGCGAACACCATCCCCATGGGCAGGCTTCCGCAGGCCAGAGCCACGAAGAACTTCCCCGGCCGCATCCGTGCCAGCCCCGCCAGACACACGATTACCTCGGCCAGCAGCGGCACCGGCCGGGCCACCGCCACCGCCCAACCGCCGGTACGGTTGAAGAACGCTTCCGACCTCCGCAGGTCGCGTTCGCCGGCCAGGAATACCGCCGCCCGGCGGCCCAGCATCCGTGTCAGCCCGTAGGCGATCGAACCAGCCAGCATCGAGCCCAACCCGCCGATCAATCCGCCGGCAATCGGCCCGTACAAGATGCCCAAAGCCGACATCACCGGCGTGGCCGGCACCGGCAGCACGAGGTCGGCCACCAGCAGGCCAATCCCCACCGCCCAGGCCCATGCGCCAAACCCGCGCAGCCACTCCACTCCGCCGCGCTCCACGAACGCGCGGTCAAACTGCTCGCCGAAGATCGCCAGCGGAATCGCGAACAAGACACCCAAAGCAACGAAGATCAATAGCAGCCTCATCGGAGCGTATGATACTGCTCCTTCCCCAGTTGTGACATGGGCGAACGATGAGACGCTGAACGACCGTGCGCGATGGTGGGACAGCAAAGAGCGTTATTTGTATGCCGGGATGGTTCTGAAGTTGGTGTGGCGGCGCACCCCAAGCTGTGTCGCAGGATCACATGCGGTCATTGAGAAGCCTCGACTGCCCGTGATCCCGGCTGGTGCATGTGGAAGGTGTGAAGGGAGGTATCAGGTACGTCTGTCCACGACCTGCAGGAGGTACAACCCCGCGTAGATCTTGAAGTCCAGGGCCTTGCCCGCGCGGGCCTGTTGTTGAAGGAATGCGTGCACCTCACCCACCGGCACCTCGTGCACGGTGATCTTCTCCGACGCGTCGCCGCCGCCGCGGCCGTTCTTCTTGAGACCGCGGGCGAGCATCAGCGTGACCATCTCGTCGGACATTCCGGCCGACGAGACGCCCTCGGCCAGCTCGATCATCTCGGCTGCTTCGTAGCCGGTCTCCTCGAACAGCTCGCGCCGGGCGGCCGTCATCAGCGACTCATCGCTTGCTCCGGCCACGTCGCCGACCAGGCCGGCCGGCAACTCGATGGACGGCCGAGCGATGGGCGGACGATACTGCTCCACCAGGATCAACCGGCCCTCGTCGGTCACCGCGAGAATACCCACCACGCCGTTGCTGCCCGTACGGCGAACGAACTCCCACTTGCCTCGGGCAACCAGGTTGAGATACTTGCCTTCATAGAGGATCCGCACGTCATCCGCTGACATCAGTTAAATCTCTCCATGCTCAATTACCCAGGGTGATAAGTCATATTCTAGCGCCCTCGGTCTACATGCATCCTTTTAGAGGCAACGGTTCGCGCGCGACCCGCCACTCCTGTGGGATGCCTTCCAACCCAACAGCCAAGGCAACAATAGAACCCACAATGGCGCAATTCGTGTCGATGTCGCCCCAGGCTGAGACGGTCGTCCACATCGCCTGCTCGAAATCGTCCAGGTGCCGGGCCGCGCACCAGACGGCCAGTGGGACCGTGTCGGAAGAGATAACCTGGCCACCGTTGCCCAATGCGCGGGCGGCCGTCACCACATCCTCACCAAAATCGAGAGCTCGCGCCTTCACCAGACCCGATCGCGTGGGGCCCTCCGGCGTATACTCGATCACCGTATCCATGAGTATGCGCCCTGAATCCACATGAACGTCACCGCGCATGCGGAACGCGCAGGCCGCCGCCACGGCAACCGCAATTGCACCCGCTTGACCATCGGGATGGGCGTGCGTGACCATGGCGGATCGCCGGGCGTGCTCAACCACCGCAGCAAGATCATCCGCGAAATACCCGCCTACCGGCCCGACCCGCATGGCCCCACCGTTGCCCATTGAGCCATCACCAGAGAATGCATTCTGTGCAGCCACTGCCCAGGGCTCGCCCCGTTCGATGCTGAACAGAATGCGCCGAGCCATGCTGCCATAGCCGCGGTTGGGATCTTGTGCATGCCGCCGGGCAAAGCAATCAGCCAGCGCATCGCAATCAATTCCGCCGAACTCGTTGAGCACTTCGTAGATCGACAGAGCCATGGCCGTATCGTCCGTCCAGCACCACGGCGCTGCAGGCAACCGCCGCGAAGCGATGAGTCCGTCGGCGTTCATTCCGAAGAAGCATTCGCCAAAGCCATCGCCCACCGAGAGACCTTCCAGCGAAAGTCTCGCCCGCGCCATCCGCTCCGTGTGGTCTGCAGGAAGCATGGAATCAGGGTAGGGAGCCATTGTCTCGCTCCTTAAATGGACTCACATCAGTACGGCGGCAAAAGCCCCCCGAAGCATCCGCGCGCCGTCTCACCGAACCACGTCATCGCTCCGTATGATCTTCACGCCGGCGGCCTTCATCTCTTCGATGGCCTTGGCCACGTCGCCCGGCTGGAGTTCCACGCCCCGGCAACCGTCTTCGATCACGAAGGTGTTGAAGCCCTCCGCCCGCGCATCCAGTGCGGTGAACTTCACGCAGTAATCCGTCGCCAAGCCCATGATGTAGACATCGGTCACGTCCTGCATGCGCAGAAAGTCGCCCAGGCCGGTGGAGCGGCGACGGCCGTTGTCGTGGAACGCGCTGTAGCTGTCGATGGCCGGATCGACGCCTTTCTTGAAGATGCGCCGGCGCGCGGCCGGGTGCAGGCCGGCGGCCAGTTCAGCCCCCGGCCGGCCCTGCACGCAGTGGTCGGGCCAAAGGACCTGCGGTAGGCCGTGCAGATCAATCATTTCGCCCACCTTCCGGCCGGGGTGCTGACTGGCAAAGGATTTGTGCTCGGCCGGGTGCCAGTCCTGCGTGGCTACCACCAGGTCGAAGTGCGGGATCACCGCATTGGCCACCGGGATGACCTCATCCCCGCGCGGCACCGCCAGCGCCCCGCCGGGGAGGAAGTCGTTCTGGATGTCTACCAGGATCAGCGCTTTCATATCTACGAATCCTGTTCGCTGGTCTCGATGCCCCGGGCCTCCAGGATCATCCGCGTCTTCATCTCGTGCAGCCCGAGCTCCAGGCCGGCCGGATAGATATGCGGATTGGCCAACCGCCGGATGGTCGGGTGCAGGGCGGCAAGCTGATTTAAGGTCCGCTGTCGGATCTCCGGCAGCGCGGGGCTCTGATAGACCAGCCGTCCACGCTCGAAAACCTTGACCAGCAGATCTTCCGCCGGGGCGTCCGGGGGAATCTCCTTGCGGCGCGTGAGGTCAACCGGATCGACAATCACCGGCGGCGAGCCAACCCCCAGCCGGACGTCGTAGATCATGTCCGCCAGGAACCGCCCTTCGCCGTGGAACCTTCGCACCTGGAGGATGCCCGGCGTGGAGATCTTGACAGTCTGCTCGGAGACCTTGATCTTGTAGATCCATTCCCCTCCCGGCGGGCGGAGAGCGGTCAGCTTATACACCCCGCCCAGCGCGGGTTGATCGTAGGCCGTCGCCAGCCGGGTACCCACACCCCAGACGCCGATCCGGGCCTTCTGCACTTTGAGGCTTTCGATGAGATGCTCGTCGAGATCATTACTGCCCACGATCGCCGCCTGCTGGAACCCGGCCTCGTCCAGCAGTTTGCGGGCCTCGATGCTCAGGTAGGCCAGGTCGCCCGAGTCGAGCCGAATGCCGGCCAGCTCGTGGCCGTGCTCGCGCAGCCGTCGGCCAGCTTCAATGGCCCGCCGGACGCCCTCCAGCGTGTCGTAGGTGTCCACCAGGAACACGCAGTTGTTGGGCATGGTCCGGGCGTAAGCCTCGAAGGATTCGAGCTCATCCGCGAAGGACATCACCCAACTGTGGGCGTGCGTGCCCTTGACGGGAATGCCGTACAGCTTGCCGGCCAGCACGTTGGAGGTACCCACACAGCCGCCGATGAACGCGGCACGGCTGGCGCTCACGCCGCCGTCGATGCCCTGGGCCCGGCGCAGCCCGAACTCCAGCACCGGCTCGTGCTGGGCCGCCAGGCAGACCCGGGCCGCTTTGGTCGCGATCAGGGTTTGAAAGTTGATCTGGTTGAGCAGCGCGGTTTCCAGGATCTGGCACTGCCACAGCGGGCCGGTGACGCGCACCAGGGGCTCGTGGGGGAACACCACCGTGCCCTCTGGCACCGCGTCCAGGTCGCAGGCGAACTCGAAACGGCCCAGGAAGTCCAGGAAACCCGGCTCGAATAACGGCCGGCCGTCGTTGCCCGTGAGGCTCGCGAGATACTCCAGATCGTCAGGCTCAAAGTGCAGCCCTTGCAGGAATTCAATCACCGGCCCCAGCCCGGCCGCCACCGTGTATCCGCCCCGGAAGGGGTGATCGCGGAAGATGAGATGGAAGACCGCCTCTAGGTCGGCCCGGCCCAGCTTCCAGTAGCCGTAGGCCATGGTGAGCTGGTAGAGGTCGGTCAACAATGCCAGAGATCGTTGATGCAAGATGCAAGCTCCTCCTGCTCAGTCGGCCCTGACGGTCAGTGGTCCGTTGTCAGTGGTCAGTAGTCCTTTTGCCCTACAGCGCAAAGCGGGCCATTTTCTGTAGCGGCCGGGCTCCGTACCGGCCGTTCACGGGCAAAACGGCCGGTACGGAGCCCGGCCGCTACGACCTTGCGTTGTAGTGTTTGTCAGTTGCCGGGCCCGTTCATGAGCCATCGGGGGCAACAACTGCCCAACAGACTTTCGCAACCAACAACAGACAACGACTGATTATTGACCCCCTCCCAACTTTTCGATCATCTGGGCCACGGCCTGCCGGCGGGCGTAGATGGGCCGGGCGTCGTACGTGTATTCGGTCATGCCGGCCGTGATCTCCGCCGGCACCTCCAACAGTGCCCGGGCCTGCTTGGCCAGCTCCTCGTCCGCCCGAGCCGTCTTGATGCGATCGGCCAGGATATAGAGGTAATCAAGGTCTTCGATGCCCTCGCGAAGCATTTCCCAGCGGATACTGCTGACCGGCGGCTCCAGGTTGGGCTCTTTGCTTCCGGCCGCGGCGGATTCCGGCGGGTAGAGGAACCGGCCATCGCCATTGCCCCAGGGCTTTTTCTCGCCCCGCGGCGTGGAATAGCCGGTCACGTAGGACATGGGGTCCTCGTAGGGGTTCTGGAGCGAGTCGGGAAAAGCCGTGTCGCTGGTCCAGTAGATGCTTTCCCAGATGAGGATGCCGCTGATGTTCCGCTGCCAGGTCTGCCACAGCCAGACGCGCAGATCGGTGGCCGGATGGTCGATGAACAACGTGCAGTAGGGCTCCTTGGGGCCGGTGCAGATATACCACCAAAGCTGTTCGCCGGCGGCTTGGCGGGCCCTGGCCTGCTCAAGATTGAAGGCGGGCGAGACCGGGCACCACAGATCCACGAAGTCGAAGAGCGGTTCGATGGGCTCCTCGGTGAGCATCCGGCAGATGCCGGGGGCGTACTTGCGGATGCGGGCCATACCGGCCTTGACGAAGTCGTAGTCGCGCGGCTCGGGCTCATCGAACCAGTAGACGTAGGCCTTATCGAGCCAGCCCCGCTCCCTGAGATGGGCCTCGACCTGTTGGATGGCGCTGGCGAACATGGCCTCGTATTTCGGGGTGCCGGCCTTGTGCCCGACGAGTTCACCCTCGCTGCGCGAGTGGAAAGTCCCCCAGCCCATGCCGGGGATGTGCAGCTTGAAGCTGGTGATGTGCCACTCGTCGATGGCCCGCTGCATGGCGGCGTCGAAACGGTCGAACTTCACCTCCGCGCGCGGCGGGTCGGCTTCGGGCACGAACTTGTATTCAATGGGATCCAGCGGCGTCGGATCGTACGGGCTGATGCGGTGGTCCGCGAAGCTCTTCATGTACTTGGCGAAGACGGCCCGCTTGTCCTCCTCGCGCTGAACGTTGTGATACCTGAAGATGTTGCGCGCGCTCAGACCGAAGGCGCTGGCCGTGCGCGGCGCATCCGGCAGGGTGAAGTTCCACACGTGCAGCTTGAGGGGGACCTGCGCGGACCAGCCGTCGGCGGTCAGTTGGAGCCGGCCGGAATAGTCGCCCGGAGCGGCTGTCTTCGGCACGTGCACCAGGATCCAGAGCGGCTGATTGACGCCCGCGGGAACATCCAGCGGCCTATCCAGCGGCGGCAGCGGGTCAGGCCATTCGCCGGCCTGGCCCACTTTGTCCGTCGGCGCGGTCACCTTCACGTAGCCCACGCGCAGGATCTGGATCTGGTCGCTGGCGATGCGGGCCGCGTCCGGGCCGGTCAGATCGCTGACGCTGCATTTCAGGCCGGACAGCGCCCGCTCAGGCCGGATTACCACCTGCACGGCCTCGAAATCGTTTCGCGCCGCTTCCAGGCGTACCGCGTCGTCTTTCGCCTCGGGCACCGGGCGGGTGCGGCTCACTTTACGCGTGGCGTCACACCACCAGAGGGCCACGTGATCCGTTGAATCCAGGCGCGCGCCATAATCGACGGCATGCAACACCGACGGGGTCGCCGGACCGGCAGCCAGCACCGACTCGGCCAATACTATTGTCATTGTCACCAAGGCCAATGCGCGGAAGTGTGCTTTCATGTGCATTCCTCTGTCTGTATGCGGACAAACCCAAGCCGGCCTCTTACCAGCATGGCGTCGAAGCCGCCGTCCCGTGCTCTACCTGCCAGACTCCGCCAAGGCTGATGACCTTCCGCGGCTCCAGCGGCTTCAGGGAAGCCATGGCGGACGCAGCCAGCACCAGGAACACCGCAGCGCCGCGGGCTGCCCCCCGTCGGGGTAATCCTGAGCCAGACCCGGCCACATCCATCAAGAATCCCATGGTTGACCCTCGTGCCGCCCGTTTGGCCCAGGGCGCAGCGTTCTTCGATTGGGTCCGTTCGAGGCCACTTACGTGCAATATATCACCTCAGGGCACCTGAGGCATCGAGAGGTACTGTAGAGGGGAGACTGCACCGCTCAGGAGTCGAACCTGAAACCTTCGGTTCCGTAGACCGATGCTCTATCCAATTGAGCTAGCGGTGCAAATAATTTAATGGCTGTATTTTACGCCCGTCCGGGGCCACTTTCAAGGAGGCCCTTCGCCTTTCCCGATAGCCCCGTCTGGCCGTCCGGCCAGATGGGAGGGTGGTCCCAGCCCAAGCCGAGAACCCCGTCACCATGCCGCCTATCGCTGCCGCCTCCCTGGAAATAATCCAGAAAGGATCAAGTCGGAAGCCAACCAAGGCCCCTTGCGGCGAGTGGTTCAAGACCACTCCCTTTGCCGGGCTCATTTTTGCGCTCAGGATTATAACCAGAGGATGGGCCATTACAACAACGGGCAGCAGGGATCATCCGCAAGAAAAATGTTGACAAGACTCGTCCTGGGCCGGGTGCCGGTCGAACCGGTGGCGGCACGAGGCGTGAGCGCGGAGATGCCGAACCGGTGGCGTTAGCCACCCGCTCGGGCGGGATCGGGCACGCGCGACCAGGCGGCGAGGCACTCGACGGCGACCAGGCCGGCCAGCAGTGCGGCCATGCCCCAGGCGGCGCCGGGGTGTATCCGGCAGGGAGCCGGCCCCAGCCCAAAGTAACGCCCGAGCCGATGCCACAGCCACAGACCCGCGGAAGCCGTCAGAACCCCAAAGACCCAGAGGATCCAGCGGGGCGTACCGAGCCGGAGCAGGTCCCCCGCATCGCCCGCGCCTTCGAACGAACCCGCACCGAGATAGGCGCCGTTGGCAATCAGGCAGAAGCCGGCGAAAAACCGCAGGATGTACCAGCCCGGGAGGCGGAGCGCACGAGCGGCCGCGAAAAGAATCAACGGCAACACGATGCCCACCACCGGTCCAAACCACGCGACCAACAGCGGATGCGGGTTGTCCGACAGATCCGTCCGCGAGAATGCCCAAGGGTGGAGAATGACCCGGGCAACAGTCCCGCCCGAACACCATGCTCCCACGACGTGGCCGAGCTCGTGGACCACCTGCATGGCGAACCAGGAGAACAAGATGGTCGAGATAATCAGAAGGACCTGGTGGAATCTCTCGGCGCGGACAGGCATGCGTCACCCTCGCACAAGCGAATCTCTTGACAAGGCGCTCCGCTTCCACGTCTCCGGCCGTGGGAGCCGTGCCCACAGAGCCGCTATGGAGAAGGCCTGCTGTCTCCGTTCCGCCGGGCGGAATCCGGCAGTTTCACGCCCTGGATGCGCACCAGGCATGACTCCCGCCAGCCTTCGGGAATGGCCGGATCATCCACCAGCCAGATGGCCCCTGCTTCGTCCACGGCGATGCCCTCGATGCTCACGTAGGGCATTTTTCGGCGCTGCGGGAAGTCCGCCAGCAGTACCCGCAGATTCAGCCCCTCCGGACCATACAGGTTGAGCCACGGCGTCGCGCTCCCCCGGGCCGGATCAACGTGGAGGATCAGGCCGCCGTTGCGATCCACGGCCAGGAGAGATCCGTCGCGGAGCACGGCGAGTCCGTTGAGCGTCTGTGCGTCTCCCCGGCGACACTGACGCACCGCGGCGCTGATCGTCTCGGAGGCCCTGCGCTGGGGCAGCAGTCTACCGTCCCTCAATTCGCCCAGACCCAGGACCGGATCGCGGAACATCATCAGCGGCCGGGCTATCTCGGAGTGGCTGCGCGTGCCCTCCTCGGCGAAATAAAACTGCCCGGGCTGGCCGGCCCAGGCAAAGCCCTCCAGTCCGTCGTTGAAGGCGGTGCCCTGATGCTCGGACGGCTCCTCGTAGCGGTACAGCGCCGCCAGCCGGGCGCGCCCGCTGCGGCCCCCGCCCTCCAGGGTCAGCTCCAGGATGACCGAGTAGGGCTCCTCGGCCACGACAAACAGACGCGACTCATGCGGAGCCTTGACGGAGGATCCGATGGTGACAGCCTCGAGATCCAGGAACGGCTCATCTTTTCGATCGGCGGCGGGAACGAGCCGTCTGCGGATATCCTGGAGCGCCTCCTCGCCGACGCCCTGGTGAATGGCCGCAAAAGCGGCCCAGTCACCCAAGGGAGGTACGATGGTGAACTCGTCGTCGGCCACCAGCTTTTCGCCGGGCACAGCGGTCGAAAGGGTCTTGAGCGAGAAGAAATAGATCTTCCCGGCCGACTCCTTCCCGTTCCGGTCGCAAACCGTCCAGAGCCCCGTGCGCTCACCCAGCCTGCCGTAGTGCAGGTCCGAAGCCTGGCCCACCGCGTAACCGTCGCCGGGCGCGCTCAGGCGGAAGCAATCGACCTTTGGGGCAGCGGTTTGCGCGTGAATGAAGGCCGGCATCAGGCCTATCACCAGCAGGCAGTTGATAATTACGTCGCGTCTGCTCAAGCCATGCTCCCTGACCTGACGCCGGGCGCGTTGGCGCCGTGGGCGATGGTCTGAATCGGACGCTGCCGGCCGCCGACTGTCCTCACGCGAAACAGCCTGGCCGTGTTGGGGAGCACTCTCCGCTCACGTTGCCGGCGCAGTTCACGTATCATACCGCACGGTTGCGGAGCAGCCACCGGCGAAACTACAATCGCCCCTTTACCTGGTAGCGCGAAAGGAACAACATGTGCGGTAAATCTCGTTTCGGCGGCGTTGGCGCCTGCTTGCTCGGCCTGGTCGCGCCGGTGATGTTCCTGGTTCTGCCTCTGGCCACCGCCCGGGCCGGGCAGCCCCGTACCGAAGAGGTCATCATCGTCTTCAAGACGCACTTCGACATCGGCTACACCGACATGGCCGTCAACGTCGTGGAGGGATACCGCACCTCCATGATTGACCAGGCCCTGGCCGTCGTGGATGACAGCCACGATCTGCCCGCTGAGCAGCAATTCGTGTGGACCATCCCCGGCTGGCCCATGCACAAGATCCTGGATCCCTACCCGGGCCAGAACCCGCAGCGGCGCCAACGAATCCTGGAGGCCTTCAAGGCCGGCCGCTTCGCGGTTCACGCTCTGCCCTTCACCACCCACACCGAGCTCCTGGAGTTGGAGGACCTCGTCCGCGGCCTGACGTTCTCATCCCGGCTGACTCGCGAGGCCGGCCTGCCGCTGCCCCGTGACGCCAAGATGACCGACGTGCCCTGCCATACCTGGTCGCTGGTGACCTTGCTCAAACATGCGGGGGTAGACTTCCTGCACCTGGGTTGCAATGCCGCCAGCAGCTCTCCCCAGGTGCCGCCCCTGTTCTGGTGGGAAGGGCCGGACGGCTCGCGCCTGCTGACCATGTACTCGGCGGCCGGCTACGGCACCGGAATCGAGCCGCCGAAGGACTGGCCTTACCGAGCCTGGCTGGCCCTGATTCACACCGGCGATAACCACGGGCCGCCCACGCCGGAGGAAGTCAACAAGCTGCTGACCGAGGCGAAAGAGAAGCTTCCCGGCGTCAAAGTCCGCATCGGCCGGCTCAGCGACTTCGCGGAGGCGGTGTTGGCCGACAAGCCGGATCTTCCCGTGATCCGCGGTGACATGCCCGACACCTGGATTCACGGACCCATGAGCGATCCCTACGGGGCCTTTACCGCCCGGACCGCGCGGCCCAAGATCGCCGCCGCAGAGGCCATCAACATGGAGCTGCAGCTCTGGGGCGTGAACACCATGCGCGCCGAAGACGCCATCGCCGCCGCCTACGAGCTGAGCCTGCTCTACGGCGAGCATACCTGGGGCGGGTCGTTGGCCTGGATCAAGCCGTTCTTCGGCTATGACGAGCGCTTTCGCCGGCATCGGGCCCTGGGCGTCTACCAGCGCATCGAGCGATCCTGGAACGAGCACACCCAGTACATCGTTGACGCCGCCGATTTGTCCACGCCCCCGCTGGTGGACGGCCACGCCTTTCTGGCCCGTCACGTCAAGGTCGAGGGCGGACGCGTTGTGGTCTACAACCCCCTGCCCTGGACACGCAGTGCGGTGGCCATGGCCGTTCTTCCGAAAACGGCCCGGATCAAGGGTCTGCGGCCGGCCGACAGCCCCGCCCCCGTGGCCTTCGTGCCCGGCGAGAGCGTCTGTCAGTTCTTTGCCGAGGATATCCCCGCCTTTGGCTACCGCACGTTCGTCCCCGCCGAGCCCGCTCCGCCTCCGGCCACGGGCGTCAACTGGCAGAACATGACCATCGAGAGCCCGTTCTTCAAAGTCAGGCTCGACCCGCAGCGCGGCGCGATCGCCTCGCTGATCGACAAGCGATCGGGGCGCGAACTGGTCGACGCCGGCGCTCCCTACGGCTTCGGCCAGTATCTCTACGAGCGCTTTGACGCAGACCAGACCGAAGCCTTCCGAAAAGCCTACGTCAAGATCGACACTGCCTGGGCCCGCAACGAGTTCTCCAAGCCGGACCTGCCGCCGGCCTCCGAGGCGCCCTACAAAGCCGCCTCGCTATCCAACTTCAAGGTCCACCTCTCCGAAACGCCGCTGGTCGTCTCCGCCGAGCTGACCGCCCAGGCTGACGAGAACATTCCCACGCCGGTGACGCTGTCGGTATACCTCAATCGCCAGGCCCCCTACGTCGATCTGTCCATACGCATCCAGGACAAGCCGGCGGATTCCTGGCCCGAGGCCGGCTGGCTGTGCCTGCCCTTTAAGGTCGACGAGCCGCGCTTCCGCCTCGGACGGCTGGGCTCCATTATTGATCCGACCCGGGATGTCGTCCCCGGCTCCAACCGGCATCTGTTCGCCCTGAGCACCGGGCTGACCATCACCAACCCGAATGGCCAGGGTGCGGGCCTCTGCCCGCTGGCCAGCGGCCTGGTCAGCCTGGACACCCCCGGCTGCTGGAAGTATTCGCTGGATTTCGTGCCCCGCAAGCCGATCGTCTTTGTCAACCTGTTCAACAATCAGTGGACCACCAACTTCCGTCTGTGGAACGAGGGCATCGTGCTGTCCACCGTCCGCATCTGGGCGGTGGAGAATGAGAACCCCGAAAGCAGTCTGATCACGCCGTCGCTGGAGGCCCTGCATACCTTCCCGCTGATGGGGGCCTGGTTCGAGGGACCGGCCGGCAAGCTGCCCCCCAGTCAGGCCGGCGTGGAACTCTCGCGCAAGGGCATCCTGGTCACCTCGTTCGGCGTGGACCCGGACGCGCTCCGCCCGGCTCCCGGCTCCACCCAACCGGTCAAAACCACCCAGACCGCGGAGGAGGCGAAGCGGCTGCCGCTGGTCCTGCGATTATGGGAACTGGCCGGCAAGGCCGGGCCGGTCGAGGTGCGGTTGCCCGCCGGCCTGAGGCCCCCGCACGTCCAGCCGGTCAACCTGCGCGGCGAAACTACGGACCAGCCCATCCCGGTCAAGGACGGAGTGTTCACGGTGAACATCGGCGCCTTCGCCCCGGCCAGCGTCCGGATCGAGCGTCAGTAATACTGACTTCCACAATCCGTGACCTCTTGGCACTGCACCTCGACTGTGTTAAACTCAGGACTACTACATCTCCAAGGCTCATTTGCGCGGAAGCCGGCGGTGGAGCGGTCACCTCGTCCTGCTCGACGCCCAACCGTCCAGGCTTCCCAGGGTAGCTCATATGTTGCAGTCACCTCACACTTCACGGGAGCCGAAACACGATGTCCACAGAACCCATCTCTGCGCACGTGGAAAACGTCCCTCACTCAGCCGAATCGACCTCTTCCGCCCCGGCCGGAAACGGTTCGGAGAGTACGGCCCGGCCCTCGGTCCAGGTGACTAACAGCGACCATCTGGACGTCCAGATCACCGAAGCGAACGCCAAGGCGATCATGGAGCGGCTGCTGCGGCACATGGCCGCCGACCCCGGCCAGGGCGGCCGGCGGGCCACCGACCTGCACGTGAACCCCGGCCGGCCCCCGGACTACCGCGTCGAACGCGTCATCCGCAGCGTCAAGATGCGCCCCCTCTCCCAGCAGGACGTAGTCCTCCTGAGCAATGCCATCATGAACGAGCAGCAGCGGGCCCGCTTCGAGCGCAACCACTGCATCGACATGTCCTACCATCTCGACCGCACCCGCTTCCGCGTCAATATCGTCCAGTCCTTCAACGGGCGCAGCATCTCCATCCGGCGGTTCGAGGAGATCAAGGATTTCGACGATTACCACCTGCCCAAGCACTATCTCAATATCGCCGATAACGCCCGCGGGTTCGTGATCATGTCCGGCAGCACCGGCAGCGGCAAGACCACCTCGATCGCCGCCATGCTCGACTACATCAACAAGAACTATCCCAAGAAGATCGCGACCATCGAAGACCCCATCGAATACGTGTACACCCCCAAGAAGTCGATCGTGGTGCAGATCGAGATCGGCGAAGACGGCATCCCCAACGAGGAGATCGCCCTGCGCAACCTCGTGCGTATGGACCCCGACGCCGGTCTGGCCGGCGAAATGCGCGACCGCAACTCGCTGGAGGCCGCGCTCAAGACCGCCCAGGCCGGGCACCTGATCTTCGGCACCCTGCACTGCGAAGGGGTCGGCCAGGCCTTTGACCGCATCCTGGCCTACTACGACACCATCGAACAGCAGCGCATCCTCGGCACGCTGGCCGACAACCTGGCCGCCATCATCAACCAGCGACTGCTGCCCTGCCTTAAGCCGGGCATCGACGTCGTGCCGGCTTATGAGATTTTCATACCCAACCCGCTCACCCGGCGCTATATCCGCGAACGCCGCTACCAGGAGGCCATCGCGGAGATGGAGAAGCCGGCCATGAAAGAGCTCGGGTGCGTGACCTACGTCGATTCGCTCTTCGATCTGGTCTACAACGAATGGGTCGATTACCACATCGCCCTGGAAAACGCCGGCGACAAGGCCGAAAAACTCAAGAGCCGGCTCAAGGGCATTGATCTGAAGTAATTCAGCCCTACAGCGCAAAGCAGGCCATTTTCTGCAGCGGCCGGGCTCCGTACCCGGCCGTTCGCTCGTAGCGGCCGGGCTCTGTACCGGCCGTTTGATGGGCAAAACGGCCGGCACCCAGCTTTCGCCGGGGACCCGGCCCGGCCGCTACGGTTTTGCGCTGTCGGGCTCCAGTTCCGCTGCCGTTTCCGCGGCATGGACCCGCGAAGGCCGGCTCGTCGGCGTCCGGATCAGTCGACAAAAACGAACCTGTCCCGTCTGTTTATCCCACATGCCATTCGTGACCGTCTCATGTTCCCCCGTTTGCGTGGCATCCTGAATGGAGAGACGCGTTGTACGGTATCTTCGCCCCTGGCTGCACCATCTTCACTATGAACAAATTTTTCGTTTGGCAGAGAAGTTTCACGGTAAGCTTATGGCTATTAGTAGAAAAAACAACAGTTAAGCTGTAGCGCAGTTCCCTCCTGAGCAGGCGCATTTCTTCTTATGGCGCGGAGGTGCAGAATGACGCGTTTCTTCAGGGTTGCGGCAACCAGTTTTTTGCTGGTCTTGGGCGGCAGTGCCGGGATGGCGACCGGCCAGACCATTGGCTCCATCGCGGCCTGGGGATGGGACTACTTAGACCAGTGCGACGTCCCCGCGCCCAACAGCGATTTCGTGGCCGTCGCGGCAGGTTATTACCACAGCCTGGGCCTGAAGGCCGACGGCTCCATCGTGACCTGGGGAGCCAACGACTACGGCCAGTGCAACGTCCCAGCGCCCAACAGCGGCTTCGTGGCCATTGCGGCGGGCTGGTACCACAGCCTGGGCCTGAAGGCCGACGGCTCCATCGTGGCCTGGGGACGGAACGACTACAGCCAGCTTAATGTCCCCGCGCCCAACAGCGGCTTCGTGGCCGTCGCGGGGGGCGGCTATCACAGCCTGGCCGTCCACAGCGACGGCGACGCAGACGGCGATGGTGTTCCGGACAGCCTGGATTTGTGTCTCAACACCATTCCCGGCTCGCCGGTGGACGCGGACGGCTGCCCCCCGATGATCCCGTTTGACTTCCTGCGAGATGGGGACGTGGACGCCAGGGACTTGATGGTCTTCGACTTCTGTTCCACCGGTCCGACCATTGTCGGCCCGCCGGCCGGCTGCGCGCAGGCGACTTTTGACATGCTGGACCGCGACCAGGACGGCGACGTAGACCAGAACGACTTCGGCGTGTTCCAGCGCTGTTACAGCGGGGAAAACCATCCGGCCGATCCGGCCTGCGCGGAATAGCGCACGGGTCTTCAATCCGCAAGCGGTCATCAAGGCGAGCGTTCAGCGTTCAGCCGTGGCCTTCGTCCCGGGAGCAAAAACGGGACGGGTTCGTTTTTCACCGCCGTTGCTCCGTCAGCTCGGCTTGAGCGGTGTCTCCTTTTTGGGCCGGCCGCGGGCTGCGCACTGGCGAAGTTCCTCCACCCCGCAGCGGAACATGGGCCATTTTCTGTGGCGGCCAGGCTCCGTATCGGCCGTTTTAGGGGCCAAACGGTCGGGTACGGAGCCCGGCCGCTACGATTTTGCGCTATGCTGTCTGGAAGCCACGCGCCTCGCGTCTGAACGGGAGAGGGGACCGGCAGAAGCCAATAGAGGGAACGAGAACCCGTTCAAATCCCCCGGGTTCTCTGCGCGATCCGCCATGAAGGGGGGCCATCAGTCCTCCCGCCCCGCTTCCTGAACGCGAATCCAGCGGCGCAAGACGATCAGGCCGATCGGGGCAATCATCGTCCCCAGGGCGAGGACCAGCCACATCATCTGCGGGTTGCGCGGCCCGGTCTCGGGGCAATACCTGGCCAGCAGCATGCCGCCGAAAGCGCCGACCAGCAACTTGGCCACGAAATACGGCACGTAGGACAGGGCCCCGTACGAGGCCTCCTGCCCGCGCGGTGCGATCGACGCCGCATACTCGTACACGCGCGGCGAATAAATCGCCTCACCGATGGACAACGCCACCACATAGAAGAAGATCATCACGTACCAGGGGTTCACCTCGCCGCTGAGCCCCAGGTACCAGGGATGGCTCAGGGCCTTGCCCAGCCAGCCGTCGGCCAACGGCTTGAACCACTCCGGCGGCAGCACCATGATGAACATCGAGGCGGCCGTCACGATCCCGCCCGCCGCCACCATGCGGTAAGCCGAGATCTTCTGCGACAACGCGCCGATGATGGGCACGAGCACCACGATCAACGCCGCATTGGTGGAGTCCCACAAGGTCCCGATGGGCGCGCCCGGCCCCAGCTCGCGGATACCGAACTTCGGGAAAACATACGACATGGTGACGAACAGCAGCTTCAGGAACGCGATCATCACCAGGAACCCGAGCATCCGGTAGAACCCCGGACGCCGCCCGAGTTCGATGAATACGCGGATCGTGTCGCGGGCGGCGTCGGCGATCACCTGGCTGACCGAGGGTTTGGCCTGGCCGGCGTGGCTGCTCCCCGAAGGTGTGAACTTCACGCCTTCGTCCGTGGCCTCGGCCCCCTCGCGAATGCCGAAATACACCAGCGGCAGCAGTATCAGCTCAAAGAGCAGGCTGATCAGAAACAGCATCCGGTACGTGGTGAGTTCCCCCAGCAACGGCAGGGTCAGCAAGCCATCCTCGCCCATGCCGAACTCCGGGTGGCGCACCCAGTCGAAGATTTTCCCCTTTACCAGGAAGCCCAGATTCATCACCACGTAGATGATCGAAAAGGAGATCGACCGCTGGGCGGTGGTCGAGTAGCGACGCGTGGCCGCAATCATCACCGGCGTACCCAACGCCTCGCCGATGGCCAGCGGCAGCAGCCCGGCGAAGATCGCCAAGAGCGGGAAGGTCGTGAAGGTCATCACCGCGCGGGCCAGGATGCAGATCACGATGCCCAGCAGGAACGCCTTGCGCATGCCGATGGCATCCGTCAGCGAACCCACCAGCAGCGTGAAGATGGTCATCGACAACGACCAGGCCGCGACGATCCAACTGGCCGATTCGTCCAGAAACCCCAGATCCTTCGACAGCCACAGCACGATCGTCGAATTGACGATGGAATAGGCAATCACCCCGAAGAACTTGATGGCGAACGTGATCCACAGCTCGGGCATCGCCCCCCGGAGCACCAGAAAACGGCCCAACAGACCCGGCGACTCCGCCACGGCATCAGTGGCCCCGGCAACGCCGGCAACCGCGGTTTCCTTCGTCGTGTCCGACGTGGGGCTGTCTGATTTCGTGCGGGTCATTCCCATGGGCCTCCGAACTGGTACATCTGCAGGCAATAGAGTGGACTTCGATTCCGCCGCATAGGATAACGAGCGGGGCGGTCACTGCCAAATCGGCGTCCCGGCCGGGGGGAGTCCGGCAAAGGATGATGGTGAAGCGGCCGGGCGCATCAGGAGGGCGGGCATCCAGGACGCCTTATCAGGGCGCTGAGCGCTGGGGAGGGGCCCGGGGCGACGTGTGAGAGATGGAGAGTATGAGAGTATGAGAGATGAGGGGGTAGGGCGACACGTAGACACGGGGACAAGGAGACAAGGGGACACGGGGACAAGGGGAAGGGGAGATGGAGAGATAGAGAGATGGAGCGTGGGGGAACGATTGCAGGCGCTAAGTGCAAAGGAATCAGGCGTGAATGGGGTCTTTCAGCGGCCGGCTCTCACCTTCCGGACTATCGCGCGCCGCTGATTGCTGACCGCTGATCGCTGACCGCTGACCGCTGAATGCCGCCCCTGACGGAAACGCCACGCAAGCGGCGCAGCAGAGGTGCCGGCATGGCCCCAACAGATCCGCAAACGTCACCCTGCCCGCTTTAAAGGCGCGCAAGATGCGCGCCCTCCGGAAGCTCCGGCCAGCCGTTCGATCATACCGGCTTCACTTCCGGCTCCACCCGGGTCGGCAGCCAGAACAGCACCTCCAGGCGCTGCGCATAGTGCAGGTGAGTGGGCTGCTCGGGGAGGTCCAGCCCCAGCGGAACGGCCATCGTGTTGCGGAAAAGGACCGCCTCCGCGGGCTGCAACGGCCAGGGCGGATGGTGAATCTCCACCCGGTAGACCTGGTCCCGGCCATCGGTGGTATACAGGCAGTAACGCTCCACCAGCCAATACTCCAGCGAACCGGGCGCCGCATAGAACACCCCCCCGGTCGGACGATACCGCCCCACGAAATGGGCCGGGACACCATGCCAGCGCGAGCGATGACTGGAATAATGCACCCAGCTCCCCTCGTGCGTCACCGACATCTGGGCCAGAAAATACGGCAACGAGAATAACGTCCGGGCCCCGAGCACCGCCGGCAGACTGGTCACATCCAGGCTGAAGAAGTACACCCCCGGCCGGCCGCCCATGGTCACATACGTGCGGACATTCAGCTCGGGGAAGGTGGACAGCCATGGCACCGCCGGCACCGCCCGTGGCCGTACGCCGCTCATGTGAAAGGGCGTCACCGTCACGTAAGCCCGGCCTTCATGCGTGTCCAGCACCAGGGAAGGCGGGACGATCCGCCGCAACGACTCTGGCGGCACCGCCCAATGGGCAAACAGCAAATCATGCCATACCATCTGGCCGGCCCAGGAGGTGGAAGGAGGGGGATACGGCCGATGCTCCACATCGCTCAGCATGGTTAGGGCTCCTTGGGGCATATCCCCCCCTGTCCTAATAGTATGGAGCCTGGTGGCTCAGGTGAAGCGCAAGGTCGTAGCGGCCGGGCCGGGTACCCGGCGAAAGCTGGGTGCCGGCCGTCTTACGGGCAAAACGGCCGGTACAGATCAAGCTTCTCATACATCGCTCCTTTCCGCGTCGCGCAATGGATTCTTTGAGCAATCAACCACAGGTTCCCGGTTGTGTCCTTACTCCTGAAAAAGAAGAGAGGAACGAGTCCGCGATCCGGTGTATCGCGCCTAAAAATGATGAGTACAGCTTTTTGTGGGGAATGGGGGCAGAACGCCGCGCGAGGCCGGCTTGGCCGCCGCCGCCCGCCCAGGCCCCGGTCGGCCAAGGTCCGAGAATCAGGAGCGAATCCGTCTCGGCCGGCCCGGTTTCTTCCGCCGCCGCTCCGGGTCGTAAGTCCTCGATCAGACAGGTTCTTGGGCCGGAATAGGCCGGCGCCCTTGCCGGTCCAGGAATTTCGCGCTTCGGCCCATGAGGCGGGCAGGATACCCGCCCCCCGTAGCGCTGGCCGTTCTGGAAGGCGGGCAGGATGCTCGCCCCCTGAACCCTGAACCCTGAACCCTGAACCCTCCAAAGGCGGGCAAGATGCCCGGCCCCCGAAGGCCGGCCCGCCCCCCGAGGCAACCCGCCAGTGGGGCTGGATTTAACGCCACCCGCGCCCTCCGGAAACCGATATGCACAACGAGAGCTTTTATCGCTCGTTGCCATTGCGGAAGGGCGACGCCATGAGAGACTGGCTGGATGCGGAAACCCGAGTGGAGCGGGCCGCGGAGCTGACCGAGGCCCACCAGTGGGCCGAAGCGCTGGGGGAACTCGACGCCGCCATTGAGATCAATCCTCACGACGCCGACTGGCATATCCAGCGCGGACAGATCCTCGACCAGCTCGAACGGTACGAAGAGGCCATCGAGGCCTACCAGCAGGCCATTGCGCTGTCCGACGATCATCTCGAAGTCCAGACCCTCCTGGCCATGGACCTGATTCGCGTGGAACGCTACCAGGAAGCCGTCGACCGGCTCGAAGCCATGGCCCGGGAACACCCGGATTACGAACCCGCCTATTGCCACCGGATCGCCGCCTACACCCGCATGGGCCGACACGAACAAGCCGAGGAAATGTTCTACCTGGCCCAGCAGATCGAGGAAGACTGCCCGCACTGCTTCCACCACCTGGCCGAATCCCTGATGTGCCGGAACCAGTACCAGCAGGCCATTCACTGCTGGGAGCGCGTCCTGCACATCGAACCCAACTATCCGCAGGCCGCTCAACGGATCGCCTGGGCGTACCGGATGCTAGGTGATTACGAAAAGGCCCGCAACGCCTATCTGCAGGCCCTCCGGCAGGCGCCCGGCGACCTGGACGTGCTGGCCGAACTGGGCGATCTCTACATCGAAATGGGCCGGCTGGAATCGGCCGCCGGCAAGTTTGAGCAAATCCTCGAACTGGAGTCTGACTCGGTCCGCGGCCATGTCATGCTGGGCCTGCTGCTGGCCCAGGGTGACCGGCTGGATGAGGCCATCGACCATTTCGAGAAGGCCCTGGCCCTCGACCAGGACCATCCGCACGTGCGCGCCCACCTCGGCGAAGTGGAGCTGCGCCGCGGACATCCCCACACCGCTTACCATCATCTCAGCCTGGCGCTGGAACAGGATCCCGAGGACACCGTCGGGCTGATGGCCATGGGCAACTGCCTGCTGGAAATGAACCGCCCCACGGAGGCAGCCGGTTATTTCGAGCACCTGCTCAACAATGAGCCTCACCTCGTGGCTGCCTGGCACAACCTGGCCATCTGCCGGTTCCTCGAAGGCCAGTACGAACGCGGGATTGCCGACTGCATGCGCGCCCTGCGCATCGAGCCGGAGAGCACCCTGGTGCTGCACAAGCTGGCCCTGGTCCTCATGTACCTGGGCCGCTGGCAACAGGCCCAGGCCATGATCGACCGCGGCCTGGCCGCCGAACCCCAACACCCCGAACTCAACGAACTCAAACGGCAATTCTGGTGGAAGCGGGTCCGCCACACCGCCGGCCGGGCGCTCCACGGCCTCAGGAAGCTCCTGGCCCGCGGTTGAACACAGACGCCCAAGCCATCCCCCACCGTCGACCAGCCTTGCATCCAGACGCCCAACGTCCCTGCTCCACCAGGCGATCAATGGTCATCAGCGGTTTTCAATAATGCCCTTTCCGGTCCAGGAGTTGCATGCTTCGGCCCATGAGGCGGGCAGGATGCCCGCCCCCCGATAACGCCGGCCGGCCCTTCTGGGGGGGCGGGCATCTTGCCCGCCTGAATTACACGGAGGGCGGGCATCTTGCCGCCTGATCCGCTGAGAAACTGGTGTGCTGGGAACGGCACCAGCCCAGCCGGTAATGACGGCAGAGCCGCGCGGACAGGCCTGGACACTTCCCAATGCTGCTGAAAGGTTCTTAGTACCAGCGTTGGCCGCTCCGTAGACTTCAGCCGACCGGCTTCCTAGTATCCGGTGCCATTTGATGCTCCGCTTCTGTTTCGCGGCGACGGCGTCAGCGCGAATGTCAGCGTGAATGCAGGAAGCCTCGCCCGCATGACCATTCCGTGTACATGATGGAGATCCGCGATGGTTTCGCACAGCAAGTCCGTGCGTGACGGGTCCAAGACGATCGAACTGGCCCTCCAGGGCGGCGGTTCGCACGGCGCCTTCACCTGGGGCGTTCTCGACCGCCTGCTGGAGGACGAGCGGATCCGCATTGGCGCCATCTGCGGCACCAGCGCGGGCGCGATGAACGCCGTCGTGCTTGCGGATGGGCTCGATCGGCAGGGTAAAGAGGGCGCCCGCGAGGCGCTGGAGAGGTTCTGGCGGGAGGTCAGCCGTGCCGCGCGCTTCTCTCCCCTCCAGCGTACGCTGCTGGATCGACTCCTGGGCCGATGGACGCTGGACTTCTCCCCCGGCTTCATCATGTTCGATCTGTTCTCGCGCTTGTTTTCTCCCTACGACCTCAACCCGCTGAACTTGAACCCCCTGCGTGACCTGATCGCGAGCCTGGTGGATTTCGAGCACGTGCGGCACGCGGAGGGCATCAAGGTATTTATCGCCGCCACGAACGTCCGCACCGGCAAGCTCAAGGTGTTTCGCCGCGAAGAGATGACCGCGGATATGGTCATGGCCTCCGCCTGCCTGCCGTTCATGTACCAGGCCGTCGAAATCGACGGCGAGGCCTACTGGGACGGGGGCTACATGGGCAATCCCGCGTTGTTCCCGCTGGTCGAGGACGAGCAATCGCGCGATGTGGTCATCGTGCAGATCAATCCCATCTACCGCCAGGACCTCCCCCGGCGAAGCGCCGACATCCTCAACCGCCTCAACGAGATCACCTTCAACGCCAGCCTGATCAAGGACCTGCTGTCCATCAAGTACCTCAAGAGGCTCATCGACGCCGAAGGCCTTGACGCGGAGCGACACAAAAGCGCTTTCCTGCACCGCATCAGCGCAGAGGAGGAGCTCCTCCCGCTGTCGGTCTCCAGCAAGCTCAATGCCGAATGGGCCTTCCTCACCCACCTGCACGACGTGGGCTACGCCGCCGCTTCCACCTGGCTGGACAACCATTATGACGCCCTGGGCAAGCGCTCGACGCTCAATATCGACCAGGTCTACTTCTGAAAGCCGGACGAACGGCCTCGGCTCACGAAGCGGGAACGGTCATACGATTTTCGTTGCACCCTTGGGCAGGTTGCTGCCTGGTTGTTGGTCGCCGCGCTGCTGATCGTTGGAGTCTTCGTTCGTTCGGAGTGCCTCACCCTCTGAAGAGGCGGGGCACCCAACCCGGTCGCAAATACTAATTTGGTACAAATTGGTATAACATTAGTATTTCATAAATCATTGTGCACAAAATACTTGAATCCCAGTTGGGCACTGATGGCCGCAATAACTTCAGAATCGCGAAGCTCTCATCCGGCCTCCTGAGGGCTCTTTGGGAGCTGCCCAAATCCTCCGGCCATCGCTGCGGCTCCCAGCGGCCAGGACCATTCAATTCTGGATGCAGACCGTTCAGTTCCGGAGGCCGCCCATCGAGACTTGCGGCCAGCCGCCTCAGGCGTTATCCTTCAAGTATCACTTGTCGAGGCTCGTCGGTTCGCCCGACGGTGGCGCGGCCTTCTCCGGCGAGAGATACCTGCAACCGGACGAAAATACGTCCCGTATAATGAGCGTGAGCCCGGCAGGCCGGAGAGCCTCAGCGCAAGCTGTCTGGGCAGCGGCCTGAATAATTCTTAACTATTCATGGATCGAGGTCCCGGGCTTCGAGTTGGGGACCGGCGAACCATCAGTCGAGAGGATGTAACCCCATGCGTAAAATGACACTTTTGACGCTCGCAGCTTTGGCGGTGGCGGTTTCCAGTGCGCCGCTGTGGGGGCAGGCCCAGCAGGAATCGGCGCGGGGCAAGGAGTCTCCCGGCAGGGAATCGTTGTCCAAGCTGCGGGAGGCCACCCGGACGTCGCCCCTCTTCTGGGACGTTCAGACCATCATCGACCAATACGTAAAGGTAATGAGCAGTCATTACCAGCTCACCGAGAATCAGGAACAATACACGCGCGAGCTCATGAACCGGCGGGTCAAACAGTTCCTTAAGGAATACGAGAAAGACGTGCGCACGCTCATGAGCGAGTATTACGATTACCAGCTCCGCCGGGAGATGCCCAGCCCCGAAGCGGCCAGGGATTTTGCCGCCCGGGCCACGCCCCTGATCACCGCCATCCGCCAGGAAATTCTCGATGGCAACATGCAGTGGCGGCGCATCCTCAACGATGAGCAGCTCAAGAAGCACGATCGCGACCTCGAAATGATCCATGCCACCTTCGACAACTACGAAGGCACCATGAAGCGCTGGGCCGAAGGCGACGTGCACCCCACCGACGTGGGCATCCGCGAAAGGAACCCGGCCCGCAACGTCATTAAGGTCGAGGACGCCATGGGCTATTACGTCCGCAATTTCATCAATCAGTACAACCTCGATCAGGGCCAGCGCGAAACGGCCTACTCCATCCTGCGCGAGGCCCGCGAGGAGGCTGGCCGCTACCGCGAATCCCACAAAGCGGAATTCGCCGAACTGGAGGCCCGGCAGAAGGAACTCGCCGCCAGCAATCCGGACAAAGAGGAAGACCTGAAACGGATCAAGGAAGAAGGCCGCAAGCTGACCGAACGCCGCGCGGAACTGGAAAAGCCGCTGACCGAGGAACTGTTCGCCCGCTTCAAAGAGCGACTGGACACCATTCCCACCGCCGACCAGAGGGCGGCCTATGAGGCGCGCCAGACCGCGCTGAAAGAGCGGCTGGCCAAACTGCGGCAATCCGCGCGTACTGCCACCCTTCCGGCCGGCGTCGGCACCCGGCCAGCCGGCACCCAGCCGGCCGACGAGGTCGCCGCCACGCCCACCGGTGAATGATCTTCAGACTCACTGGCCGGGCCTCCGCCCGGCAGGACATCACCAACGCCGGCATCCCCCGACCAATCGGCGGGATGCCGGCGTTGTGGTCTTGTTCTAGGGGAAAATCCCACTTGACCTGAACTACAATTAAGAGGTCGGCCACGGGCCGGAGAATGTCAGGATGTGGGAGGCCTTCATGATCTCGTCTTTGCCGAACGAGCATCCTTTGCGTCGGCTGTTTTCAGGGACCGTACATCACGTTCTGTACGTGGACATGGGGCTCTGCGATCCGGAGATCGCCGAATATCTGACGGATCTGCTGAGCCAGTTCATCCACGTGGATGACTTCTACCCCTTCAAGGACGCCGCCGGCCGGCGGCTGGAAGATCTGGCCGCCGTCCTCACCGAAGCCCATCTGGGCAAGTCGGTCAGCCGGACAGAGCGGGAGCGCATCCTTCACCGCCACATTGGCGACTTCGCCCTGTTCTGGACGGGCCTCTTCCCGGAGGGCCTCCGGCGGATGAAGCCGCTGGGATTCGGCGACCGCCTCAGTGGCTACATGGCCCAGGGCAAGCGCTCCTACGCCATCGCCTCGGAGTTAACCGAACCCCAGGACCAGCCCCCGCCCGCCGTACTCAGGCGGCTCAGCGATCATTTCGAGTTCTGCGTCCACGGGCTGAATCTCTGCCGTCAGGAATGGCTTACCCTCCAGCGTCAGTACCGCTCGGGCCAGTACCGCTCGGAAGGATAGGAGCCCGGAAACTGTTCTTGTTCCACGGCAGGTGCCGCGACAGTCCCGGCTTGATCCAGCCCGGCCGGGGCGGGGACTTGTGCGCCGGGCACTTGCAACCACCAGTTCCGCTTCGCTGCACTGGTGGCTACTCTCACCTGGCCCCTCGCGGGGCCACCGGCGATGACCTGAGCGACAAACATATCTCCAGTCCCAGGGGCAGCGGTCAGCGATCAGCAATCAGCGGGCGCGCGATAGCCCGGAAGGTGAGAGCTGATCGCTGAAAGACCCCATTCACGCCTGATTCCTTCGCATTTAGCGCCTGCAATCGTCCCCCCACGCTCCATCTCTCCATCTCTCTATCTCTCCACCTCCCCTTCCCCGTGTCCCCTTGTCTCCTTGTTCCCGTGTCGCCCTATCCCCTCATCTCTCATACTCTCACACTCTCCATCTCTCACACTTCCCCTTCCCAGCACTCAGTGCCCTGATGAGGCGGGCCGGATGCCCGCCCTCCTGATGCGCCCGGCCGATTCACCATAATCCTTTGCTGGACCCAACGCGCGGGGGACAAGCCGGCGGCGGCGTTGCACGCGCCCCGCCCAGTGGTACAATGCCCCATTCGGCACTTGCCGGCGGGTTGCCGCCCGCACCTGGAGTGAAGGATGACCACACAAGAGACCCTGGAACTGTACAACCAGTGCATTACACCTAATTACAAGCGCCTGCCCATCGTGATCGTTCGAGCCGAAGGCTCGCAAATGTGGGATGCCGACGGCAAGCGTTACCTTGACCTGTTCCCCGGCTGGGGCTGCAGCCTCCTGGGCTACTGCCACCCCCGCGTGGTCGAGGCCATCCGCCAGCAGGCCGGCAAGCTCATTCACGTCGACAACACGTTCCACACCGAGGAGCAGGCCCGGCTGGCCCAGATTCTGCACCAGAAGGGGTTTGGCGGGCTGTGTTACTTCTCCAACTCAGGCGCGGAGGCCAACGAGGCCGCCATCAAACTCGCCCGCCGGTACACCCCGTCGTCCAAGTACAAAATCATCACCATGGAGCGCAGCTTCCATGGACGCACCTACGCGGCCATGACCGCCACCGCGCAGTCCAAGGTGCACCACGGCCACGAACCGCTCGTCCCCGGCTTCGTCTACGTGCCCTTCAACGATATCGACGCGGTTCGGAAAGCCATCGGCCCCGAGACCGCGGCGGTCATGCTCGAACCCATCCAGGGCGAAGGCGGCGTGAACGTCGCCGACAACGACTATCTCCACGCCCTGCGCGAACTCTGCGACCAGAACGGCTGCCTGCTCATCTTCGATGAGGTTCAGACCGGCTGCGGCCGAACCGGCAAATGGTTCGGCTATCAGCACACGGGCGTCACCCCGGACATCGTCACTCTGGCCAAGGCCCTGGGCAACGGGGCCCCCATCGGCGCTACCATGGCCTCCCAGGAGGTCGGCGCGTCGCTGACCGTCGGCTCGCACGCCAGCACCTACGGGGCCAACCCGCTGTGCGTGGCCGCGGCCATTGCCACCTTCGAAACCATCGAGCAGGAAAACCTGCTCGAGCGCGTCGAGCAGATGTCGGCGTATATCTTTGAGAAGGCCCGCGCCCTCCAGAGCCGGTTCGGGTTTATCGAGCAGGTCCGTGGACGCGGGTTGATGATCGGCATCGAGCTGTCCCTGCCGGGCGCCCCCATCGCGACGGCCGCCCTGGAGCGGGGCCTGCGCATCAACGTGACCCAGGACACGGTCGTGCGGCTGCTGCCGGCCATGACCATCACCACAGAGGAAGTGGACGAGGCATTTGAAATCTTGAACGGCGCGTTCCAAGCGGCCGAAAGCAAGCTGGTGACCTCATGAGTAGCGACATCCCCCCCGTACTTTCAACCCTGAGGCATTTCCTCGCCATCCAGGACACAAGCCCCGAGGTCCTCACGGCCCTCATCGAGCTCTCCATCCGCCGCAAGATCCAGTTCCGCCGCGGCGAGTTGCGGCCCATGCTCCAGGGCAAGACGCTGGCCATGATCTTCCAGAAGTCCTCGCTGCGCACCCGGCTCTCCTTCGAGACAGCCATGACCCAGCTCGGCGGGCACGCCATCTACCTGGAGGACCACCAGGTGGGCGTGGCCACGCGTGAGGATATCCGCGACATGGCCCGGGTGACTTCCTCCATGTGCGACGGCATCTGCGCCCGGGTGTTCGGCCATGAAATTGTCGAGAAGCTGGCCGCGCACGGCACCGTCCCGGTGATCAACGCCCTGTCCGACTGGGCCCATCCCTGCCAGGCGCTGGCGGATATGATGACGCTCCAGGAGCGCTTCGGCCGGCTGGCCGGCCTGCGGCTGGCCTACGTGGGCGACGCGAACAACGTAGCCCGGTCGCTGCTGAACGCGTGCACGAAACTGGGTGTCTCCGTTGCGCTGGCCAGCCCCGCGGGCTACCAGATCGACAAGGCCCAAGTGGATGCCGCCTGGCCGGCCGCCCGAGAAACCGGCGCCTCCATCACGCTGACGGAGGAGCCGGCCGAGGCCGTGGCCGACGTGGACGCCATTTACACCGACGTCTGGACCAGCATGGGCCAGGAGGCCGAGCGCGAGCAGCGCGAGCGAGCCTTCGCCGGCTACCAGGTCAACGCCGCTCTGCTCCGTCGGGCCAAGCCCACCGCCGTGGTGATGCACTGCCTGCCGGCGCATCGAAACCTTGAGATTACCGACGAAGTGCTGGACGGACCGGCTTCCATCGTCTTCCAGCAGGCAGAGAACCGCCTGCACACTACCCGGGCGCTGCTGGAGGTGCTGCTCGGAAAACCGAACCCCGGTTGAGCATAGTGGACCGCCGCGTAACAATGACGAATGACGAAGCCCGAATGACGAAAGCGGCGCTCCCGATCCAGGATTCGACATTTGGGTTTCGTCATTGATTTGTCATTCGGATTTCGTCATTCGACATTGGGCCTGATACCAGTGGCTGGAAACAAGAACACCTCTGCCCTACGTGTAGACGGCCGCCGCCCGGCCGACCTTCGCCCTGTCCAGATCATCCGCGGCTACACCAAGTTCGCCCCCGGCTCGGTGCTGATTCGGGCGGGGGATACGGCCGTAATCTGCACCGCCTCCGTAACCGAGGAGGTCCCTGAGTGGATGGCCGGCCGGGGCCGCGGGTGGGTCACTGCCGAGTATGATATGCTGCCGGCCTCCACCGCCCAGCGACGAGCACGCAGCCGCAAGGGCGCGGACGGACGGGCCACCGAAATTCAGCGGCTGATCGGCCGAACCCTGCGCTCGGTGATGGACTTTGAGGCCCTGGGCGAGCGAACCATCTGGCTCGACTGCGACGTCCTTCAGGCCGACGGCGGCACGCGGACAACCGCCATCACCGGGGCCTACGTGGCCTTGTGCGATGCCGTCGCCTGGCTGCAGACTCAGGGGCTGCTGACCCGCTCGCCGGTACGGGAGCCGGTCGCGGCCGTCAGCGTCGGCAAGGTGGACGGCCGGCTCCTGCTGGACCTCAATTACGCCGAGGACTCGCGGGCCGAGGTGGATTTCAACGTGGCCATGACCGGCTCCGGGCAGTACGTGGAGGTTCAGGGCAGCGCCGAGGCGGGAACATTCTCACACGCGGAACTGGAGCGGATGCTCCGGCTGGCACGGACCGGCATCCGCCAACTGATCGGAATACAAACCCTGGCGTTAGGAAGACGGGCCAAACGAAAGGGATGACGACATGCACCTGCCTGGTTGGATAAGGTTGAGATGGTCGATCCTCATCGGCGGGATGACGCTGGCGATCCTGATTGCCGGCGGATGTGACAACACCACCGGCTCCAGCGGTGGCGGCGGCCTGTTCCGCGCCCCTCAGGCCGGACGGGAGCTATGGACCATCCGCTGCGTGCGGCTCGAATCGCCCAACCACCGCGAGTCGGCCCGGCACCTGGCCAACCTGCTGGGGAAGGTCCCGGGCCTCCGGGCCAGAGACGTCCGGGTGGTCAGTGATGCCACCGGCAGCACCATCTACTATGGCCAATACGCCAAAGAGGGTTCACCCAGCGGGGGGCTCGTCTTTCCTGTCCAGTATCAGAAGGATATCGAACTGATCCGTAGCCTGACGGCCCCTGAGTTCCAATCGCCCCCCTTCTTCTATGCGGCGCCGGAGATGCTGTCATCGGCGGAGCCGGCAGCGCCTTCCGGCGCGGAAGGCGAGGCATCCACGGCCAAGGGCACCCATTCCCTGCTCATCGCCGTCTTTTACAACACCCCGGAGTTCACACAGCGCAAGGAGGCGGCCGAGGCCTACGTGAAAGACCTGCGCGGGCGAGGGTATCCGGCCTATTATTACCACGAACCGCTCAAGAGCTTTGTGTACGTGGGCGATTTCACCAGTTCGGATCTGGTCCGGCTGCCTGACGGGCGGATGGTGTATGGGCCGCGCGTCGAAGCCCTCATCGCGCGCAACCCCGCGGAGTTCCAGAACCAGATGGAAAACGGCCAGTTCGTCAAGCAGCGTCTTCCCGACGGCACGTTTGCCGCCCCCCCGGCTCTGTTGATGCGGCTGCCCGGACGGGCGGGGGCCGCCGAGGTCACTCCGGCGCCGCAGCAGGGCATGCCGCCGATGCCCAGGTGAGGAATTGTGACAAGGGGACAAGCAGACAAGGCGAGCGGTTCAGAAGGAGCCTGTTCCTTGTCAGCTCTCAAGGTAAAGAAGATGCGTGAGATCCTGCTGGCCACCGGCAATCCCAAGAAAGCTCGCGAAATGCAGGAGATCCTCCAGGCCGCCGAGCCGTCGGGAACCATCCGCTGGCGACTGCTCTCTGAATTCCCCGACGCGCCGGAAGCCGTGGAGGATGGCACCACTTTTGCCGCCAACGCCGAGATGAAAGCCCATCACTACGCCCGCTGGAGCGGGTTGTGGACCATTGCCGACGACTCCGGCCTGGAGGTGGACGCGCTGGGCGGCGAGCCGGGCGTCTTCTCCGCCCGATTTGCCGGCGAGCCGTGCAACGATGCGGCCAATAACGCTCTCCTGATCCAGCGACTGGCCGGCGTCCCCCCGGAGCGGCGGACGGCCCGCTTCCGCTGCGTGGTGGTGCTGTCAGACGGCCGACAGGTGCTGGCCTCCGCGGAAGGCGTTGTCCAAGGGCGGATCATCGACACCCCGCTGGGCACCAACGGCTTCGGCTATGATCCCCACTTCTGGGTCGAGGAGGCCGGCATGACCACCGCCCAGATGAGCCCCGAGCGCAAACACGCCATCAGCCACCGCGGCCAGGCGCTGCGCCGCCTGCGTGAGCAACTGGCCCGGCTCCTGGAGGAGCAGGCCTAATCCTGCCCGGCCATGCCCGGCGAGACGGGGAGATTCTGACAGCCAGTCTTGAGATTACGGCTAGTTTTTTGTTGACACGGGGATACAATATGTCACAATAAAACTACAGCAACCGAGAAGAGTCGCGCCGACCGGTCTCACGGGCCGTCGGCATTTTTTCTTTAAGCTTGCTTGTCCGGGGAGGCTGCCCCCAATCAGCCACAGGATGATGAGAGAATGGGTAAGGTCCAACACTCGCACTTTACGCGGTCCGACACCATGCGAACTTGGACGGTGGACGACTCCATGGAGTTGTACAACGTCCGCAACTGGGGTTGGCCTTATTTCTCCATTAACGCTGAGGGAAATGCCTGCGTCCACGCCCAAGGCCCCGACGGCCCCACAGTGGATCTCAAACAACTGGCCGACGAACTCCAGCGCCGCGGCATCCAGTTACCCATCCTGGTCCGCTTCTCCGACATCCTCCGGGCCCGCGTCGAGGCCCTGAACGAGGCCTTCCGCACGGCCATTCAGGAGTACGGCTACAAGGGCCGGTACCTGGGCGTGTACCCCATCAAGGTCAACCAGCAGCGCCACGTCGTCGAGGAGATCGTCAGGTACGGCGAGCCCTACCAGTTCGGCCTGGAGGCAGGCTCCAAGCCCGAACTGCTGGCCGTGCTGGCCCTGCTGGATTCTCCCGAGGCCCTCATCATCTGCAACGGCTACAAGGATGAGGAATACGTCGAGATGGCCCTGCTGGCCACCAAGCTGGGCAAGAACATCATCATCGTTGTCGAAAAGTTCAGCGAGTTCCAGTTGATCGTGGATCTCGCCCGCAAGCTCAACGTGGTGCCGCGCATCGGCGTGCGGGCCAAGCTGGCCACCCGCGGCTCCGGCCGGTGGGAGTCCTCCGGCGGCGATCGCTCCAAGTTCGGGCTGAACGTGACCGAGCTGGTCTCGGCCATCGAGTTCCTCCGCGAAAGCGAGATGCTCGACTGCCTGGAGCTGCTGCACTTCCACCTGGGCAGCCAGATCACCAATATCCGCTCCGTTCGTGACGGGCTGCAGGAGGCCTGCCGGATCTTTGTGGAAATGCACAAGCTGGGGGCCAACCTACGCTTCCTGGACGTCGGCGGCGGCCTGGCCGTGGATTATGACGGCTCGCGCACCAACTTCGTGAGCAGCACCAACTACTCCATGCAGGAGTACGCCAACGACATCGTGGGGGCGGTCCTGGACACCTGCGACGCCAATGAGGTGCCCCACCCTGTCATCGTCTCCGAGTCCGGGCGGGCCATCACCGCCCATCACTCCGTGCTGCTGTTCAACGTGTTGGGCACCAGCGCGTTCGGCGATGTCTCCGTCCCGCCGGAGATCCCCGAAGACGTGGCCGATCCGCTGGCCAACCTCTTCGAGGTGCACAAGAACATCACCCGGAAGAACTTCCAGGAGGCCTACCACGACGCCCTGCACTACCGCGACGAGTGCATGAGCCTGTTCCGGCACGGCTTCCTGCCACTCAAGGACCGCAGCCTGGCCGAGACCATCTTCTGGTCCTGCCTGCAGAAAATCGCCCGCATCGTGCGCGAGGCCGAGTACGTCCCCGACGATCTCGAAGGCCTCGAACGCTCGCTGGCGGACACCTATTTCTGCAACTTCTCGTGCTTCCAGTCGCTGCCGGACTTCTGGGCCGTGTCGCAGCTCTTCCCCATCATGCCCATCCACCGGCTCAATACCGAGCCGACCCGGCGGGCCGTGCTGGCCGACATCACCTGCGATTCGGACGGCAAGATCGACAAGTTCATCGATCTGCGTGACGTCAAGCACGCGCTGGAGCTGCACCCGCTTAACGGCGAGGATTATATCCTGGGGGTGTTTATTACTGGCGCCTACCAGGAAATCCTGGGCGACATGCACAACCTCTTCGGCGATACCAACGCCGTACACGTGCGCATCCAGCCCGAGGGCGGCTACCGCATCGAGCACGTGGTCAAGGGCGACACCGTCGAGGAGGTGCTCCGCTTCGTGCAGTACTCCGCCGAGGACCTCCTGCACCGCCTGCGGCAGAACGTCGAAGCGGCGGTCCGCGGTGGATTGATCTCCTTCGAGGAATCCCGGCAGTTCCTTGAGAAGTACGAGCTGGGGCTGGAAGGCTACACCTACCTGGAACGAACCGACTGATTGAGCCCGAAGCGCAAGCGAGGGGTTGTTTAGCCCCGTCGCGTGCGACGGATTAGATATCAGGGGTAGAATCCAGGATACAGCGATCGGAGCGCCTGCCCGCTGCGCTATGCTCCCGATCCATCCCCTTACCCGGAAGTGCACAGGATCTGCGCCAACCGCAGCAACGAGATAATGGTTACGCCGCCAACGGCCCTGTCGTAAAGATGTCCGAGGTCCTGTCTGTCGCCGGTCACAAAGTACCGGCACCTCGCGGCAATGGCGGCACAGAGAATCGGCACGTCTTTCTCAGCGAGTGGTACGGGAAGGGCAAACGATATAGATCTGACCACCTCTATTCCCTTCACAAGCCCTTCGAATTGGTCGGACCACGCAGGACGTTTGCGCACGATATTTCTCCGGGCCTCCTCAACCGCCAGATCGCTGGTCAAGACATGGTTGGTCTGCAGCAGCAGATGGATAAGCTTGGCGATGTTGCTTCCGGCATTGCTCGCTGAGAACAGGACGTTGGCATCAAGGAAGACCCGCATGGGTCAACCCTGCCCCTGAAGAAGCCGGCCAATAGCCTCCTCGTCGCTGGCGAACTCGGCGATCCTCTCTTCGGAATAGAGTTCAATCGGAACACTGACGGAAGGACGCAAGAGGAGCCCCTGATCCGTCTCTTCGATGATCAGTTCGTCATTGGCCTTCAGACCGAGCGCTTGCCGCAGGGGCGCCGGGATCGTAATCACGCCGCGCTCGTTAATAGTAACCTTTAGCTTCATATATGCAGTATAGCAGATTTTCTGCATTACTGTCAAGGCAGATGGGCCAGCCAGATGGTCTCTGGCGACGTTTTCACGTAGTTGAAGCCCCTTACCGGCTCAGGCAGCAGATGAGGCTTCATTCGATCCGCCACGTCCGCCGGCAGGCGATCGAGAGCCCGCTGCGTGATGGCCAGCCAAGCCGGTCCGCCTGTGCCGGATAGCAGGTCGCCCACTCCGCCAGGCGCTACAGGCCGGCCGGGCGCGTTGAGATAGAAGAAAGTGCTGGGCTCCTCGTAGCCGCAGAGGAGGATCCGGTCGCCGGGCTCGGCGAGGGCGTTGATCCGCGTGGCGAGAAGGCGGCTGAGACGGTACGGCTCCAGGGACGGAAGCAAGGCCAGCCCAACCACCACATGGAATGCAACCGTCGCTCCCGCCGCCGCCACAAAGGCCTGGGCAAACGACCGCCTCAGCAGCCTGGCGACAATGGCAAACCCCACGGCCAGCACCACGCCCGTTGCAATCGCCGCCCAGCCCCAGCCGGCATCCCAGCGGATCAACGCGGCCAGACCGCCGACGATGCCCATCCCGATCAGGATCACCGGCCAGGCCCTCAGTACGCGCTGCTCGTCGCGCGGATAGGCCGACAGCGGACGAGGCGACCGTAATCCCTCTTCCAGCAGCCGGGCCAGCAGGATCATCAGCGGCACATAGCAGGGCAGGATATAGTGTGGCAGCTTGGCGTGAATCAGTTCCAGAATGATCCACGGCACGGCCAGCCAGATGAGCAGCAGGCGCATGTCAAGATCTTCCCGCCGCCGGCGAAAGGCGATGATCAACGTGCCAGGCACGAACACCGTCCATGGCAGCAGCCCGGCCAGGCTGATCAGAAGGTATTGCCCCGGCGGCCCACCGTGGCCGTGCGGCGTGCCGGCAATGCGTTCCGTGATCTCGTAGCCCAGAAACTGCTCGCGCAGCGTGTCGCCGGCGTGCTGGGCGATGTAGACGTACCATGGCGCGGCCACCAGCACGGCCACCGGCAGCCAGATCCAGTAGCGCCAGTTCCACAGCCAGGCCCGCCGTCCGCGCGTGGCCAGCAAAGCCAGCCCGAACGCTCCGGCAAACACCAGCGTGGCCGGCCCCTTAGCCAGAATCCCAAGCCCAATGAAAAACCAGTAGCCCGCGGCAAGCCAATGAATCCCAAATTTCAAATTTGAGATTTCAAATTGGAACCCTCCCCCCGTCCGTCCATCTCCATGCTTCTCCGTCCCCGCCTCCATCCATCCCCCTATCCTTCCATCCCCCTGTTCCTCCATCCCCTCACCCCCTCGTCCCTCGTCCCTCGCCCCTCGCCCCTCGTCCCTCGCCCCTCGTCCCTCGCCCCTCGTCCCTCGCCCCTCCTGAACCCTCCCACCTGTCATCCTCCAGTGCAAACACACCGCCGCCAGCGTACACAGGAGCATGGCCTGGTCGGTCAGCAGCATTTTGCCCACGACGATCGGCAGGCCGGCAGTGATGAACAGCACGCCAGCCAGGGCCCCCACCCGCCGGCCGAAAATGCGGGCCCCCAGCGCAGCCACCAGCACGACATTCACCGCCGTCAGCAGGACCGGGACCAGCCGGGCCTGCCACTCCCCCACTCCGAAGAGCCAATAGCTGGCAGTTACCAGCCAGTAGGTCAACGGCGGCTTGGCGATCCAGGCCTCGCCCAGGTATCGCGGCATCAGCCAATCCCCGCTGGCCAGCATCTCCCGGCAGACCTGGGCGTACCAACCCTCGTCCCGGTCGAAGAAGCTCACGTGAATCCCCGGAAGCAGCACGGCCATGGCCAAGGCAAACAGCAACACGCCAGCCTTGAGGCCCAGCGTGGGCGCGGGTTCCTCTGGTGCGAGGGTGACTGCCTGCTCGGCATCTAAATGCGTCTGGGCCATCAATCCTTTCCTCTCAGGCTGACCAGATGTACCAGGCGCCACGGTTCCCTGAGCCCGAAGCGCCAGCGAGGGACTGCGGAGCCCAATCCCTCGCTTGCGCTTCGGGCTCGGACGCCCGGCTCAGACGAAGGTCCCGGATTGTATTCCCCAC